>WNFU01019064.1_pt1 | contig 14115 bp, 13 predicted proteins | sample 5400121 | NCBI WGS metagenome assembly WNFU01 (sample SAMN13153360, study PRJNA577476) | soil metagenome | isolation source: 100 cm soil or saprolite under grassland replicate 1 | place: USA:California | collected 2016-06-15
TTCGTGATCGGCTCGACGAAGCCGCTGACGATCAGCGCGCTCGCCTCGGCCTCCGACAGGCCGCGCGACATGAGATAGAAGAGCTGCTCCTCGCCGATCTTCGAGACCGTCGCCTCGTGGCCGAGGTCGACGTCGTTCTCGTCCACCTGGATGTACGGGTAGGTGTCGGAGCGCGACTCCTCGTCGAGGATCAGCGCGTCGCAAACGACCTTCGACTTCGAGCCGACCGCACCCTTCGCCACCTCGAGCAGCCCACGGTAGCCGGCGCGGCCGCCGTTCTTCGAGATCGACTTCGACGTGATCACCGACGACGTCCGCGGCGCGACGTGGACCGCCTTGCCGCCCGCGTCCTGGTGCTGGCCGTTGCCGGCGAATGCAATCGACAGCACCTCACCATGGGCCCTTTCGCCCATGAGCCAAATAGCGGGGTACTTCATCGTGAGCTTCGAGCCGAGGTTCCCGTCGACCCACTCCATCGTCGCTCCTTCGTACGCGACAGCGCGCTTGGTGACGAGGTTGTAGACGTTGTTCGACCAGTTCTGGATCGTCGTGTAGCGGCACCGCGCATCCTTCTTGACGACGATCTCCACGACGGCCGAGTGCAGCGAGTCGCTCGAATAGACCGGCGCCGTACAGCCCTCGACGTAATGGACGTAGGCGCCCTCGTCGACGAGGATCAGCGTGCGCTCGAACTGGCCCATGTTCTCCGCGTTGATGCGGAAGTAGGCCTGCAGCGGCATCTCGATCTTCACGCCCGGCGGCACGTAGATGAAGCTGCCGCCCGACCAGACGGCGGAGTTGAGCGCCGCGAACTTGTTGTCGTTCTGCGGGATGATCGTGCCGAAGTACTGCTTGACCAGCTCCTCGTGCTCGCGCAGACCGGAGTCCATGTCGAGGAAGAGCACGCCCTGCTTGGTGAGCTCCTCCTGGAGCTTGTGGTAGACGACCTCCGACTCGTACTGCGCGCCAACGCCGGCGAGGTACTTCTTCTCCGCCTCCGGGATGCCGAGCTTGTCCCACGTGTCCTTGATCTCCGCGGGCAGCTCTTCCCACGAGTTCGCCTGCTTCTCGGTCGGCTTGATGTAGTAGAAGATGTTCTCGAAGTCGATCTGCGTCAGGTCGCCGCCCCATGTCGGCAGCGGGCGCGCAAAGAAGTAGTCGAGCGACTTGTGCCGGAACTTGCGCATCCACTCCGGCTCCTTCTTGTGCGCCGAGATCGCCTCGACGATCTCGTGGTTCAGCCCACGCCCCGACTTGAAGAAGTAGTCCTTCGCCTCGTCGGGGTTGGAGAAACCGAACTGGTACTCCTCGCGGATCCCCTTGACGACGTCGGTCTCGGTTTGTGTCATCAGGCTGCAGCCTTCCCGTATCTCTCGTAGCCCTCTGCCTCGAGCGTGTGCGCGAGCTCTGGGCCTCCTTCTTCCACGATACGCCCATCGATGAACACATGGACGTAATCCGGCGTCACGTAGTTGAGGATCCGCTGGTAGTGCGTGATCAGCAAGACCCCCATCTCCGGGCCGGCGAGGTCTTGGACCCCATTCGCAACGATCCGCAGCGCGTCGATGTCGAGGCCCGAGTCGGTCTCGTCGAGCACCGCGATCTTCGGGTTCAGCATCGCCATCTGCAGGATCTCGACGCGCTTCTTCTCTCCGCCGGAGAACCCGTCGTTGAGATAGCGCGACGCGAGCTCGCGCGAGACCTTCAGCCGGTCCATCGCCGCGAACAGGTCCTTGCGGAACTGCGGGATCGGGACCGGGTCGTCCCCTCCGGCGCGCGCCTTGCGAATCGCGTTGATGGCGCTGCGCAGGAAGCTCGTGACCGTCACGCCCGGAACTGCGTGCGGGTACTGGAACGCGAGGAAGAGGCCGCGCTGCGCGCGCTCGTCCGCACCCAGCGGCACGAGATCCTCACCGCCGAAGAGGATCTCCCCCTCGGTGATCTGATAGGCGGGATGTCCCATCAGCGCGTACGCGAGGGTCGACTTGCCGGAGCCGTTCGGCCCCATGATCGCGTGGATCTCGTTCTGGTCCACGGCAAGGTCGACATGCCATGTGAGAGCGAATCCGGCATAACCAAGCGCATTTCCGGCCGGGTTCGTGACTCAGTCTAGCGAGAACGAACCAGCTCCCGAGCCACCGCGGCACCGGCTGCTGCGGCGGCGCCGCCGACCAGCCAGCGCCTCAGCCGGAGGGAGGTCCAGAGGGTCGATTCGCGCGCCTGCTCGTCGAACCGACCGTGCGCTCCGGGGTCGCCGGGCAGCGTCTCGTAGAGGTTGTCGGCCGCGTCGAGAGGCTTCGGCTCGTCGGTGCGCTGCGCCTTCCAGCCGATGCGCCGCAGCATCAGGTCGCCAGCGCGCGGTGAGAGCTTCTGACCCCAGAGGAGCTTCTGCGCGCCCCAGCCGACCGACAGCTCCCGCACCGGATGCTCGCAGCAGTGCAACACGGCCTGCGCGAACGGTTCGGGCTGGTAGATCGGCGGCACCGGTCGCGGCTGATAGCCGATGCGCTGACGCGAGCGGTCGAACTGGGGCGTGTTGATCGCGCCCGGAAGCACGAGCGACACGTCGACGGGAACCTTGTGCTTCTGCAACTCGACGCGCGCCGATTCGAGAAACGTCCGGCCGGCGGCTTTCGACGCGCAGTACGCGGCCTGCAGCGGAATGCCGCGATACGCCAACGCGGAGCTGACGTGCAGGAACGTGCCGCGGCTTTCCTTGAGCTGCGGAAGCGAGGCCCAGAACCCGTACACCATCCCGAAGAAGTTGACGTCGAGCACGCGGCGTAGCTCGTCCGCCTGCAGCTGCTCGACCTCGCTCATGACGGTGACGATGGCGTTCGCGACGTACGTGTCGATACGGCCGAAGCGGTCGACCGCCTGCTCGACCACCTGCCCGACCTCGTCCCGCACCGCATGGTCAGCCGGAACGGCAAGCGCTTCCGAGCCGAACGCTTCGATCTCGCGCACGGCGTCGTCGAGCGCCTCCGCGTTCCGTGCTGTCACAACGACCTTCGCGCCGTGCTCGCCTGCGCCGCGCGCGATCGCGCGGCCGAGCCCGCTCGACGCGCCGGTTACGACGACGACCTGCTCGGCCAGCGGCTTCTTCCGGCCCGGCATAGGCCGCTCGTACCCAAACGCGCTACCCTTGACGCATGCCGGAGATCGGAATCACGGGGTTGATCATCCTCCTCGTTGTCGCTCTGCTCGTGTTCGGGCCGAAGCGGCTCCCCGAGATCGGGCGCTCCCTCGGTCGGGGAATGCGCGAGTTCAAGGACTCGGTCACAGGCCAGGACGAGAAGGCGGAGTTGCCGCCTCCGCCCGCGGACAAGACCCCGCCGCCCTCGGCGTAGCAAGATGAGCCTGCTTCCGCGGCGCCTGCGCCACGGCGAGGAGGCCACGCTCGTCGAGCACCTCGGCGAGCTGCGAACGCGGCTGATCATCTGCATCGTCGCAGTCGTCGCCGCTTTCGCGAGCGTGTACGTCTTTCACGGGCGGCTGCTCGAATGGCTGAACCGCCCTCTGCCGGCGGACAAGCGGCCGCCGATCACGTTCGGCGTGCTCGAGCCTTTCACGGTGTCGATCATGGTCAGCTTCTACGCGGCCGTCTTGATCGCGCTGCCGATCATCTTCTGGCAACTGTGGGCGTTCCTGGCACCGGCGTTCGAAGAGCGGCACCAGCGCTCGATGGCCGTGCTCGTCGCATTCGCCACGGCCCTCGGCATCGGAGGAGCCGCCTTCGGGTACTGGCTCGTGCTGCCGGCGGCCGTCCACTTCCTGACGAACTACGACTCGTCGCACTTCGAGATCGTCGTTCGCGCGCGCGAGTACTACTCGTTCACGTCGTTCTTGTTGCTCGCCGTGGCGCTCGCATTCGAGGTGCCCGTGTTCGTGCTGGGGCTCGTGCGCCTACGCATCCTCTCGGCGGCGCGGCTGCGCAGTAGCTGGCGCGTCGGCATCTTCGCGATGACGGCGCTCGGCGTCCTGCTGCCGGGAGTCGATCCGGTATCGACGATGCTCTCCGTTGCAGTGCTGATCACGCTCTACGCGCTGTCGATCGGCCTCGCCACGTTCTTCGAGCCGCGCTGGCGGGAGACACGCGCGCCCGAAGCCGCGCCCGATGTCTGACGCGGGCGTCTGGCTGCGACTCCTTGCGGCCTTCGGTGCCTTGGCGCTCGGCGCGGCCGCGGTCGTCATCGTGGTCGTGCTCGCGCACCGGACGCCCGGCCCGGTCGCCTCGGCCGCGGGCCCACCCGAAGCCACGCCGCCGACCACGGCCGCGAAAGAACCGGCGTTCCCAGCGCCGCCTAAGGGCGCAGTGGTCTTCAGCCGCCAGGACGGAAGCGACTTGCTCGCGCTGGCGGTCGTCCCAGGAAGGACGCTCGGCCTGCAGGCGTCCGTCGTCGGCCAGGGCGGTGGCGTCAACGGGTTGCGGGTCTCGTTCCGCGTCGGCACGCGCGTCACGGAGGCCGAGACGTGCGGCGCGGGCTGCTACCGCGCAACGACGTCGCCCGGCGATGCGCCGACGACGGTCGTGGTGAACGTCCGCCGCGCCGACCGTACGACGAGCTGGGTCGTTCGGATGCCACGGCCGTGGCCGCCGCGGGACGCTTCCGCGCTCGTCGCGCGCGCGGCGCGGACCTTCGGAACGTTGCGCACGCTCGTCACGCGCGACCACCTCGCATCGGACGCGCAGCATGCCCTGCTTACACACTGGAAGCTCGTCGCCCCGGACCGGCTCTCGTACCAGGTCGTCGGCGGACCGGCGGGGATCATCATCGGCAAGCGGCGCTGGGACAAGCTCCCGGGTGAGGAATGGAAGGAAGCAGCGCAAGCGCCGATCCGCCAGCCGGCGCCGTTCTGGACGGCTTCGACCGACGCGCACGTCCTCGAAAGCACCAAGCACGCATGGCGCCTCTCGTTCTTCGACCCGAAGTCGCCGGCGTGGTACGAGCTGCTTGTCGACAAGCGCTCGCTGCGGACGCTCGACCTGAAGATGAACACGACGGCGCATTTCATGCATGAGATCTACGGGCCGTTCAACGCACCCCTGCGGATAAAACCGCCGCAGTAGGTCTGGAGTAGCATTTCCCTAGGAATGAGCCGGACGATGGCGTCGTGGCCAGTTCTTGTCGCGTCGGCGGCTGCGATCGCGCTTTCGCTGGTCGCGACCGGGTCCGGGGCGAGCGGCGACGTCGGTTGGGGCGGGTGGGGAAACACGCCCGACAACATGCGCTACTCGCCGCTGACGTCGATCAACACGGGCAACATCGCCCAGCTCGGGCGTGTTTTCACGGTCAACTTTCGCTCGCTCGACCCGATCGCGCGCCTCGGTCAGCAGTCGTTCCCCGTCGTGATCGGCAACCGCATGTACGTCACGACCGGCGAAGGGAAGACGTACGCGCTCAACGCCGCCACCGGCGAGCTGATCTGGAAGTGGTTCCCGAACGACATCGCGGTCTTCAACAAGGCGGGCATCGTCGCCAACCGCGGTGTTGCCGTCTGCGACGGAAAGGTCTTCGTCCTCAACATCGACATGACGATCACGATGCTCAACGCGAGCACCGGAGCCGTGATCAAGCGCGTGGCGATCTCGAGCGCCGTGCCCGGCGCGGCGACCCGCTTCGGCTACTCGGAGACGAGCGCGCCCATTTGCGCGAAGCACCGCGTGATCACCGGCGCCGCCGGCTCCGAGTACGGCGTCCGCGGCTTCGTCATGGCCTTCAGGACAAGCGATCTCTCGCCCGCGTGGGCGAATCCCGTCTGGTCGATCCCGCCGTCGGGAACGGGCTGGCGAAGGGTCAGCAGAATCGTCGGCGGAGGCGTCACCTGGACACCGGTGACGATCGACACCAGGACCAACACGGTTTACTACGGCACCGGCTCGGCCACGCCGCTGTACTTCCCCGCGTGGCGGCCGGGCTCGGCGCCGCGTACGGACTCGCTGATTGCGGTCGACCTGAGCACGGGGCGCCTGAAGTGGTGGCAGCAGCAGATGGCGCACAACGAGTGGTCGTACGACACGGCGCAGCCGCCGCTCGTCTACGACGGCAAGGTCGGAGGCAAGAAGCGGCGTGTCGTCTCCGTCGCGACGATGGAAGGGGTCTGGTTCTGCTACGACGCGAGAACGGGCAAGCCGATCTACCAGCGCATCAAGGTGATCGACCGCACGGAGCATCCGCCGCTGCAGCCCGGCAAGCCGGTCGTCGTGTATCCCGGCTCGATCGGCGGCCTGAACTTTTCGCCCGCCGCCTACGACCCGAAGACGAACTACATCTTCAACGCGGCGGCCGAGACCGCGAGCGTGATGATCCAGCGGAAGCTGACGCCCACGCAGAAGAAGCGCAAGCGGCTGCAGGGTGACATCTTCCTCGGCCTGCAGAACGGCGACTTCGGGTCGTACCTGCCGGGCTGGCACGACCACGGGTCGATCAGCGCGATCGACGTGAACAGCGGGCGGCGCGTGTGGAAGTTCCTGACGCCCGAGCCGGAGCGCGGCGGCGTTTCCATCACCGCGAGCGGCATCGGCTTCGCCGGTGGCGGAGACGGAAACCTGCGCGCGTTCGACCTCAAGACCGGCAAGCAGCTGTGGAAGTTCCAGACAGGTCGGCAGATCGCCGCAGGGCCGTCGATCTACTCCGTGAACGGCAAGGAGTACGTCGCGATCACCATCGGTGGGACTCCGACGTCGTCGAACGGCGGCGTCTTGCCCGGGCTGATGGTGTTCGCTCTCGGTGGCTCGCATGACGAGTTTCCCCCGCCGCCGAATCTGCCGCCCTTCCGCAACCTGCAGACCGCCGACGTGCCGGCGACGATGGAGTTCACGCCCACGCAGAATGCGGCGCACGCGCAACGCGCGCAGCAACAGCGCGTGTCGAGGACAACGGCGGCCGGCCGCGCCCGGATCACCACGGGTCGCGCGCTCGTCGTGAGGCCGTGGAATCCGAACACGTCGAACTGGCAGTTCGTGTTCGGCAAGGTCTTGCTCGGCAAGTCGCCGGTCGTCGGAGCGCAGATCCGCGTCGACCGGTTCACGCTTCCGGCACCCACGGGCCGTCAGGGTGGCTTCGCCTACGCAGCTGACATCACCGAGCCGGGCCGGCATGGAGTGCGGGTCGTGGGGCTTTCGCGGGCGAAGGTGAATGGACGCAAGCTGACCACCCGCGAACAGTCGGCGCTCCGCGGGGCGAATGGAGCGTTCAACGTGGGCTACCGGTTGAGCGGCCTGCGCGCGAAGGTTCAGTCGAACGGCAGCGTGCTCGTCACCGGACGCGTCACGAACTCCGCCGTGACGGCGCCGCCGTCGGTCGGCCTCTACACGTACAGGCTGAGCGGCACGATCACCGACGCCGCCGGTAGGCCTGTACAGGGCGCGGTCGTCGTCGGCCGCACGAACGACCGCGACTTCTGGACGTTCTCCTCGCCGTCGGACAGCGGCGGGCACTACACCTCGCTCTTCCATGCGTCGGACGAGACGGACGCCGACCCGGTGCCGATCAACATCGGCGTGGCGCTCGGTGCCATCTCCTACGGCGGCAACCTCGGCACCGCCGCCAACTTCAAGCGCAACCAGAGCGCGACACTGGACATTCAGCTTCGCGCAGGCACCGCATACACCGTCGCGAAGCCTGTCTCGTACCCGGGCGCCATCTACGAGGGCCCGGCGGTCGGAGTCGCAACGGGCGGCCGCGTGATCAAGCCGGTCGCCGAGCGCTGGCCCGACGCGCCGCCTCTTCTTCTCACGCTTCGCCGCAACGCCGGGCGGCAAGGTCGACCTGGCCGCGTGGCCGTCGCTGCTCGGATCCGGCACCCCGAGCCACCTCGCGACGCTGAAGATCCCTCGACGCTGACGCGCCACGCAAAGTGCTACGCACTTTGCGTGGGGTAGACCGGGCGTGCGCTTAGCGCGCGTGCCCAAGATGGGAATTGGAGGCATGCTGCTTCGCCAATTGTCGGTGTGCAGTGCGGCCAAGCCGCACTGCCGCCGAAAGGTTCAGCTTCGAGTTTCGTCTCCGCGGCTCCTCGTGGGTGACCTTCCAAGGCGGTACCGTTAGCTTCAATGGCGGAAGCTCCACGCATCGCGGAGTCGGACAGCCTTGCCGCTGCGCAGGCGATCGCCGAGCGGCTGATCGACAACATCGAGCAGGTCGTGCTCGGCAAGCACGACGAGATCGCCCTCGTGCTCTCGGCACTCGCGAGCGGCGGGCACGTGCTGCTCGAAGACGTGCCCGGCACCGCGAAGACGATTCTCGCGCGCTCGATCGCTCAGACGATCGCGGGCACCAGCTTCGCACGCATCCAGTGCACGCCGGATCTTCAGCCGACGGACGTGACCGGGCTCGCGATCTACAACCAGAAGACGCGCGAGTTCGAGTTCCGCCCCGGACCGGTCTTCGCGAACATCGTGCTCGTCGACGAGATCAACCGCGCGATGCCGCGCACGCAGTCGGCGCTGCTCGAGGCGATGGCCGAGCAGCAAGTGACCGTCGACGGAGTCACGCGGCCGTTGCCGACGCCGTTCCTCGTGATCGCCACCGAGAACCCGATCGAGCAGGAGGGGACGTTCCCGCTGCCCGAGGCGCAGCTCGACCGCTTCTCGCTTCGGTCGGCGCTCGGCTACCCCGCGGACGAGGAGGAAGTCGAGATCGTCGTCGCGCAGCGCCACGGCCACCCGATCGTGGACCTGCAGCCGCGCGTCGACGCGGACGAGGTTGAGACACTGCGCGCCGCGGTCGAGGAGGTGTACGTGGACGAGCTCGTCCTCCGCTGGATCGTCGATCTCGTGCGGGCGACGCGGAACGTGGAAGGCGTTTCGAACGGCGCATCGGTGCGCGGCAGTCTTACGCTCGAGCGCACCGCGCGCGCCTGGGCGCTCATGCGCGGTCGCGACCACGTCATTCCGGCGGACATCGACGCGCTCTTCCTGCCGGTCCTAGGCCACCGCCTGCTCCTGACGCCGTCGTTCGTCGCCGAGACCCGCACACTCGGCCGTGACGAGGCACTGCGGCGGATCAAGGAGCGCTGCCTGGCGCTCGCGCCTCCACCGGCGCCCGACTGGGCCGGCGGCACTCCGACGGTCTAGACCACATGGCCCGCCTGGTAAAAGCGAGGCGCCCGCGTGTTCCTCGGGCGCCGCTCGCGGTGCGGGGCCGGAGGGAACAGTATGGGTAATACGGGCCCGGAAGGCACCGTGCCGCGAGCGGCGTCGGGCGACGCCGGAGGTCGGCTCCGCCGGCCGGGAGGTGTCGCCGGCGAGGGGCGCGCGGAGCGGCAAACGTTTCCTCTCGTGCCGCGGCGGCGGCTGGTCGGACTGCCGTTCGGCGACCTTCCGAGCCGCCGCCGGGGACACGGCAGCGACGTGATCGGCGCCCGCCCCTACGAGATCGGCGACCCCGTCTCGACGATCGACTGGTTCGCGAGTGCACGCCTCTCCGCAGCCACCGGACGCGACGAGTTCGTCGTGCGCGACCATGCCGCCGACGAGGCGCCGCGGGTCGTGATCGTGTGCGACCGCAGGCCGGCGATGGGGATCTACGAGCCGCCGCTGCCGTGGCTGTCGAAGCCGCAGGTCGTCGTCGAGGCAACGGCGGCGCTCGTCACGAGTGCGATCGCCGCGCGCGCAGATGTTGCGTCACTCGATTACGGCGAAGGCGAGCCGCACTGGCTGCCTCCGGGACGCAAAGACGTGCCGTGGTTCGTGCAGGAGCGCCAGGCGACGGCGCCGTTCGCGGCGGGCGACGACAACCTGACGGTCGCGCTGACGTTCCTCGGGCAATTGCACAGCGACCTGCCGACCGGCGCATTCGTCTTCGTCCTCTCCGACTTCCTCGTGCCACCGCCGGCGGATGCGTGGCTCGACGCCGGGGCGCACGGCTGGGACCTCGTACCGGTAGTGATCCAGGACCCCGTCTGGGAACAGAGCTTTCCCGACGTCGGCTCCGTCGCGCTTCCGATCGTCGATCCGCGTACCGGCCGGACGGACCTCGTGCGCCTCTCGCGGGCCGAGGCGCGTGCACTCCGCGATCGGAACGAGAGCCGCCTCGCGCGGCTACACGCGGAGCTCGTGTCCCTCGACCTCGAGCCAGTCATCCTCGGCACGAGCGATCCGTTCGAGATCGACCGCGCCTTTGTCGAATGGGCCGAGCTGCGGCGGGTCAGCCGATGGGCGCGATGAGACGACTTGCGCTCGTCGCGGCGGCGCTGGCGCTCACGCCGGCAAGCGCCGCTGGCGCTGCGACGATCAGGGCCACGATGGATCGCACGACCGTCGAGTTCGGCGATCCGGTCACGGTGACAGCGACGGTATTCCTCGATCGCACGGAAGATCCGGATGAGTTCCACCTGGAGCTCAACCTGGCGCCGCTGACGCAACTCGGCCCGACCCGCGTAACACACGCCGTGCGCGAAGACGTGCAGACGATCACCTACACCGCGGTGGGAAGCTGCCTCGACCTGCGCTGCATCTCGAAGGGTGCCTCGAAACGCGTCGTGCTACGCCCTGTGCGCGTCAGCCCGCCCCCGGTGCGGGTGGGCGAAACCAAGGCGCCGTGGCCGACGCTCGACGTCCGGCGCCGCGTTCCGCAGACGGACCTCGTCCAGACACCCCCGCCGCTGCGAAGCGACGTTTCGCCGCCGCCGGTGACGTACCGCGTCGGACCGACAGGGCTGGCACGCACGCTCGACGGCGTGGCGGCGATGCTGGCCGCCGCGGGCCTCGCGCTCGGCGGCTGGACCGCGATCGCCCTCTACCGGCGCCGGCGTCGCCGCGCCCGGCCGCTGACAGAGCTGCAGCGGGCGCTCGCGCTGGCCCGACAAGCGGAGCAGCGGCCGCCTCCCGACCGGCGCCGCGCGCTCGGACTGCTCGCGCGTCTCGTCGGCGCGCGGAACCCGGCGCTCGCCGGCGCCGCCGACGACCTTGCGTGGTCGGCGCCGGCGCCCACAGGCGACGACGTCGCGGCGGTCGTCAGCCGGGTCGAGCGCGAGGTGAACGGCGCGTGACGTCTATCCCGCTCGCAGACGCGCCGGCTCTCCGTCCCGCCGCGCGGCGCACGCTCGTCATTCGCTTCGCACTCGCCGCGCTGCTCGCGGGCCTGGTCATCGCGGCAGTTGTCGTGTCGCGCCACCCGAATACGCAGACCATCGTGGCGCTGCCGGCGCACTCGTCCGCGATCGTCGTCCTCGACATCTCGGCGAGCATCTCAGCCGACACGTACTCGCGCATCGGCTCGACGCTCAACTCGCTCGTGCGAAGCGGCGGCCGCTACGGGCTCGTCGTCTTCTCCGACCAAGCGTACGAGGCCCTGCCGCCGGGAACGGCGGCGCGCGACCTCGAGCCGCTCGTCCGTTTCTTCACGCTGAAGCCCGCGCGCGGGGGATTCGCGCAGACCTTCCCGCCGAACCCGTGGGAGCAGGTCTTCAGCGCAGGAACGAAGATCTCCGCCGGCCTGGAGCTCGCACACCAGATCGCGTTCGAGGACCGCCTCAGCAGGCCGATCGCCATCCTCGTCAGCGACCTCGACGATGACCCGGAAGACCTGCTCCGCCTCACCACGATCATCAACGCGCTGAAGCGCGACGGCATCCCGTTGCGGATCGTCGCGCTCAACCCGTCCACCCAGGACGTCGCGCTCTTCAAGCGGCTCACCAGCGGCGCGCCGATCGTGCGTGCCGGCCGGCTTCAGCCGGGACCGCAGCCGCGTAATCAGACGCCGTTTCCGTGGACGTTGTTCGCGCTCGCGCTCGTCGTCGCGGCGGGGATCGGCGGGCACGAGCTCTGGGGCCCGCGGCTCGAATGGAGGACGCAGACGTGAAGGCGTGGCTCGGCCTCGCCGGTGCCGTCGTGCTCCTCGCGCTTTCAGCCGTCGCCGCGCTGCTCGCGCAGGACGTCCGCAGCTGGCAGCGGACCTTTCGCGAGGACGACGCGCTCGTAACGCTAGCGCCCCGCGTGGCGAGCTGGCAGCCGGATACGAACGTCTCCTCGCTCGCCGAGCACACGCTCGGCGTGCACGACGACGCGGAGGCGCGACGTGCGATTACGGCCTACCTCACGAGCCTGAGGCTGCCCGTACGCCTCGACAACGCGCAGCAGGTCGCTCTCGCGCGGGGTCATGCGGAGCAGGCGCTCGCAACGGTCGCTCGCTCGAGCCACGGGACGCGCGCCTCTCAGGCGGAGACCCTGCTCGGCGTCCTCACGTTCACCGACGTGGGGCCAAGCAACGATCCGTTCCAAGAGACCACGGGCATTGATCCGAACCAGGCACAGGCGAGCCTCGCCAACTTCACCGACGCCGTGCGCGCGGACCCGCGGAATGCGTCAGCGAAGTACGACCTCGAGTTCGCGCTCAGGGCCCTGCTCACGCAGGGCTTCGGAACCGGCCGAGGTCCCCAGATCGGCTCGGGCTCGGTCGGGCAGCGAGGCGCCGGCGGCGGCCTCCCAGGCGAGGGCTTTTGATCCTCGCGGGCCTTGTCTTCCTCACGCCGGCGGCCGCGGTCGTCGCCGCGGCGGTGCTGCTCCCCCTCGCGGCCTTCGTCGTGGCCCGCCGGCGCGTCGCGGCCGTGCGCCGAACGCTCACGCTCGAGGCGCCGAGCGGCCGCGTCGACGTCGCGACGCTCGCGTCGCCGGCGGCCGTCGTGCTGCTGCTCGCGCTCGCCGCGGCTCAGCCCGCGTACTCGACCGCGCAGACGCAGCGGGTCCGTACCGACGCGGAGGCGCTCTTCGTGCTCGACATCTCGCTGTCGATGGCGGCAGCTCCCAGCCGTTCGGGCCCGACGAGGCTGGAGAGGGCAAAGGCCGACGCGTCGAGGATGCGCGCGGCGATCCCGGAAGTGCCGTCGGGAGTCGCCACGATGACGGACCGCGTCGTGCCCTATCTGCTTCCGGTTCCCGACGCCGCGGCGTTCGACGCGACGCTCGCGCAGTCGGTGGCGATCGACGAGCCACCGCCGCGCGAGATCAACGTACGCGCCACGAACTTCGACTCGCTTGCACGAATCCCCGCCGCCGGCTATTTCGCCGACTCGACGAAGCACCGCGTCGTCGTGCTGCTCACCGACGGCGAGTCGGACTTCTACGATCAGTCCACCATCGCAGCCGCGCTGAACGCTTCGCCGAAAACGCAGTTCGTCGCCGTCCACGTCTGGCGCGGCAGCGAACAGATCTACAGAGCGTCCGGCAGGCCGGAACCGAGCTACCGCCCCGACCCCGCGAGCAAGATGGATCTCGCGCGTCTCGCGGAAGCCGTCCACGGACGCGTCTTCGGTGAAGGGGAGCTCGCGGGCGCTTCGGCGGCCCTTCGCGCGCTGCTCGGCAGCGGCTCGACGCGCTCCGTGGGACGGACGCGCACGACGCACCCGCTCGCGCCCTACGTGGCGCTGGTCGCGCTGCTTCCGCTGTCGCTCGTCTTCCGGCGGAGGGCTCGCGGCTCGCGCGATTAGGAACAGGTGAGCGCGCCGGCGGCGCGCTCACCTCCGTTCAAACCTACAGGCCGGTGAACGTGCCCTTCATGCCCGCGGCCGCGTGACCGGCGACGGTGCACTTGTAGGCGTGCTTGCCCTTCGTGATCGTCACGGTGAGCGTCGCGGTCTTGTTGTGGCCGAGCAGCGGGGTCTTCTTGCCCGCGATCGAGAAGTCGTGCTTGAGGTTGCCCTTGTTCGTGACGACAAAGGACACCTTGCCGTGGGGCGCGCTCTTCCTGGAAAGCGTGAACTTGAGCGTATCCAGGGCCGACACCTTCACAGTGGTCGCCTGCGACTGACCCTGAGCCGCGAGCACCGACGAGGCGACGATCCCAACGAAGACCGCAAGCGCAGCGAACGCGGTCAGAAGACGACGAGCTGACATCAAAAGCCTCCAAAGAAAAGAAGCAAGACCGATTCGCGGACAAAGTATCAGCCATCTGCGAGCCTCGTCAGCGCCACTCCTAGCAGCGGCACGGCGATCGTAAAGACGAACGCAGCGCGGCCGACCGCCACGAGCAACGGCCGTCTCCCCTGCCCGCGGCCCTCGCGAATGTCCCGCGCAAGGCGCGGTCCGAGCACGAAATCGTGCAGCGCCGCGAAAGCGGCAAGCACGACTGCGGAGGCCACTTTCGCGAGCAGCGTCCAGCGGAAGCCGGGGCC
>WNFU01006512.1_pt1 | contig 14113 bp, 11 predicted proteins | sample 5400121 | NCBI WGS metagenome assembly WNFU01 (sample SAMN13153360, study PRJNA577476) | soil metagenome | isolation source: 100 cm soil or saprolite under grassland replicate 1 | place: USA:California | collected 2016-06-15
CGGCGGCCAAGACGTTGAGCAGGTCCCGCGTGGACCTCGCCAGCCGGTCGAGGCGCGTCACCACCAGCACGTCGCCGGGCTCGAGCCGGCGGATGACCTTCGCCAGCTCGGGCCGGTCGGTCTTGGCGCCCGAGACCTTTTTCTTGAACACCTTGGCGCAGCCAGCGGCCATCAGCTCGGCGTCCTGCGCGGCTAGGTCCTGGTCGCGGGTCGAGACGCGTGCATATCCGTATAGTGGCATGGCGTTACCTCTCCCTAGTAGGCAGTTTTTCGCCTAACATATGCAGGGATAAACCTGTACCTTTTCAGTGTCAATTTTTTCCTGCAAAACTTAGAAGTTTTGCAGGCCACTCGCTGCTTTAGCAGCCCCAAAATCATACGGCTGGCGGCCTATTTGATTGGCGCACAACAAGCGGTCACACCACGACGCCCTAGTGAAGCCACCAGCGGCATCCTGTGAATTGCCGCTTCCAAGCCTAACCAAGCACTCGCAGACTCATCACGCGCCAACTGTGAGTCATGGCAGGCCATCTGGCGGGCACCCCAATCAGAGGTAACAACAGATACATCCGGTCCCGAGCCCTTACAGCCGCCAAAGATTTTCGGCGCCTCCCTGCGAGCGGAGCCTTATTTTTTTGGATTCCGTCCCTGACCCGATTTTACGAAACGGATCAGCCGGCCTCGGGCATGCGACGGAGGTCCTTCAGGCGCAGCAGCATAGCAAGCATCCGCTCCAGCTTACGATCCAGATGGACCTCGTAACGGCCGAGCCGCTCCAGCTGGTCGGGGTCGAGGGACTCGCCGAAGGCCTGCTCGCGGATCAAGGGGCGGTTTGCCAGTTCTTTCTTGCGGGTCTCAAACCAAGGTAGCACGTCGCCTTCGAGAAAGCGGCGCAGGCCGTCTACGTCGGCAGTGGCGGGTTCCTGATTGCCATAAAGCTCACCCGGATCGCGCGCCAACACCTCCGCCCACCAAGCCTGCGTGTCCGAACGCAGCAATGCCAATGCCGCCTCGTAGGCATCGTTGCGCCGGGAGTTGAGGAGGTCGAGGGCGTGACGTGTCTTGGCCTCGTCGTCCTGCATATCGCAAACGTCCTTTTCGGTGTCGCTCGCAGTAGCGCGGATGGCATCGATGACGCGCTCGGACGGGTTGGTCGCATCGAGATGCGCCAGCGCCATCTTCACCGTGTCATGATAGGACGAGAACGTTCCCTCCAAACCGCGGCGATGAGCGGCCGCCTCCGCCAGTCGCAGGCGACGCTTGCGCCATACGATACCCGCCAGTTCCTCGACCAGGTGCTCCTCGGTCGGTCCCTGCGGCGCGTGCTCGGCCGTGAGGGCCGCGAGCAGAGCGCGGTATTCGTCCGCGTCCTCCCAGGGCAGCACGGTATAGCGCGACAGCACGCCATGCTTTAGGGCATTGAAGCGCGTGATTTCCGTGCCACCGGTGTCGGCTGGCAGGGGTAGTTCAGTCTCGGTCATGGCCAGAAGCTCCTTTTTCGCTTTGGTTTAGGTCTATCGATCCGCGCCAGCAGCCTTTCGGCGCGGATGGCGAAGGCTCGGTCGGCGAACCGTTCTGCGCCGGACGCTTCAGCGCGCAGGCGCTCGTAGGTCTGCCGCCTCATTCGTTTCGGCTTCCGTGGAAACGGTGCGTCCGTGCTGGCATCGCCGCCGAGGCGCTTCCTGATCTTGTTCGCGCGGCGAAACGCCCGGTCTGAAGCATCCTCACTCTGGCTGGCGTGCGCGAGGCGATAGCAATGCCGACACAGGAAATAGCGCCCCGGCCCGTAGAGCTTGCCGACCCGGCGCCCGCAGGTCACGCCGTTGACCACACCTGGGCAGATGAAAAAGGGCCGCGTTCCGCCGAAGCGACAGGGCAGGCGGACGATGCGGACGGTCTCCGCCACATCCTCCCAACCGCTGCCGCCGATGCTGACGCGATAGGACAGATACAGCTGATCAGTCTCGGCGCGCAGATTAATCGAGCCGATTTTTTCCCCGTCGCGACTCCATTCCCAACCACCGAACCAGCCGGCGCGAAGGCAGCCCGCCTTGTGCAGTCGGTTCACATCGATCGAGCGGCAGGCATCCACCGTGCTGCGTCTTGCACCGCTCGGCCGTCCCGATCCGAAGCCGCCCATGACACGCCTCCGTTTTTCCCGAAATCGTTTGGAATACCCATTTTGTGCGGCTGGAAGGTCCGGGATGGAGATTGGTGGTTGTGAACATTTCTCTCTACCCAAGGTGGGCCTGAGCTATACAAAAATGCCCGGGACAAATCGGGACATGTCCCGCTAATGTCCCGACATGTCCCGTTCTTACCGGGACAAAACGGGACGGGACCCTATAAGGGTCCCGTTTGTCCCGGTACGGCTGTTTGCTCATGACGCATGGCTCTCTCGGGTTGCGTCGGCGTCGGTTGTAGCCAGCCACACCAAAGTGCGCCCCGCGGGATCGCTGCGCACTCCGATGAGGCAAGCTTGCTGCGCTCTTTCTACGGCACGATGGAACGCGTGCTTGCGGCTGTCCTGCTTCTGTTCGGGGGTATCGCCCTTTGGGATATAGATTGCATAGAACTCTGAGCGCACCGCTTCCAGGTCCACAACATGAGTAGGAATGCCGCCGACATTCGTGGTCCTATCAGCGCTCAACAGCGCCTCGGATAAGGCCCTGCGGAATAGGGTGAGCGATTTTGTCCACCTGGATGACCTTGCGAGACCACTCGCTGGCAGGTCGCCGGGCTTGACTATCAGGGACGTTAAGGTCTTGCCGGCGCCATCTTGACCGACCTCGATACTCTCGACCACGCTCGCCACGATCGTGTCCTCCGGCCCATCGCGCATCATCTCGACGGTTACCGTGACCGCATTGCCGTCTCGGGTCACGGCCAATTGAGCATCGACTGCTCCGGGAAGAGAGGTGTGCCCGCGCGGACGCGTATCGTCCAGGCCGCAATGATGCACGATAATGACCACGCACCCGAAGGCGTCGCGGACGGCCTCTGCCGCCCGGACATAGGCGCTCATATCGGTGTCCTTGCTCTCTGAGCCCAGCAGGCTTTTGTTGAGCGTGTCGAGCACCACCGCAGCTAGTTTGGTGTCCCCCAGTTGCGCCTGAATGTCCCGGATGAGTACCTTATGTTCGGCGATCAGATTGGCCTGGCCGGGCATAATGTAGAGTGGCACGTGGGCATCGTCGTCGATCTCATAGTGCAAGCGGATCGCCTCGATCCGCTTCTTGTATCCGTGTGCACCCTCAAAGGCGCAGTACACTACGGTGCCCTGCTGTACACTGCGGTCCCGGTATTCCTTGCCCATCGCGACATGGAACATGAGATCGAGAGTCCAGAACGACTTGAAGCATTTGGCCTTGCCCCAGATATCGACGAGCCCTGCCACCGGAATCAGCTCGTCAACCAGGTAGAGCTGTTCGAGACCCGGGCGCATAGCGCTGAACGCCACCAGTTTGAATCGATATTTCGGCGGTGACTCCTCGGGCGCTTTCTCCGGCTTGTTCGCGCCGGCAAGCGCCTCAAAATCCACGCTAGGCCCAGCCTTCGACCACCCAGTTTTCTCATCCAGCCACTTGAAGGCGATGTCGAAGTCCACGGCCAGCGCGGCCATCACCAAGTCAAGCGGCGAATAGCCTTGGCCTGCGCCGTGGTCGAAAATGATCTTGCGGCCAATTTTCAAATTGGGATTGCGCTGCTCCAGCGGTCGCCCCGTCGTCGATGGACGCCAATGCGCGACGGCCTGCCATCCGCCGAACCGGCCACGACTACGACTGCACTTGTGTAAGCCAAGCGCGGGGACCCACTCGTCGATTCGATCCTGCGCATAGTTATTGAATTGCTTGAACGGGCTGTCCTCGCCGCCAGCGGTCGGCACCGGCTCTTCCTCGCGCTCATACCCAAACGGTGCGAGCGCCGTCTCGATCCGCTCGACGGCATCTGCCGGCAGTTCCGGCAACGTCGAAAGGTCCGTGTTGTAGAGTGTCATGCCGTTGCCCCACACGTACGGCCGGTGTGTGTCAGGGTGAACCGTCGGCGGCAGCACGGTTTGCTTGCCCAGCGAAAGCAATTCGGCAACGATGACCTCGTTCACTTTGAAACGCTTTGAAGGCAGCCTCTCCGACACACGGAAGAACAAGGTTTGTCCGCGCTTGCCCCTTTTGGTGATGGTGCGCAACCCTGGGCTTGGCAGCACCGCATCGATTAGCGCGCAACCGATCGCAGCCTCGTCGGTGTCGATGTCGAGCGCGACGAGCACGTCACCAAGCCGCACACCAATGCCCGCTCCAGGCTGGGGCGCCGTAATCGGCGGACGTGTCGTCCAATTCACCATCGGCGCATAGCCGCCACCAGTGTACAGCGCCGGCCGCTTGGTGCCAGGTTCAATCGGGAGCGGACACAGGCCCAGCGCAATCAATAGTGGCGCATGTGCATCGTAGACGCTCATTGCCTGAGCATCGTTCATTGCCGTCATGCAAACCCCTCAAGATGTGCGCGCCCGCATCAACGGGACCCGAGCGCGCGCCATGCATCATCTTTAGAACGGAATGGAATCGTTGAGGTCCGTTGCCTCCGGCTTATCCGATGGCGGCACCGTGCTGGCTTCCTTGAGCAGTCCGCGTGAGCCGTTCCAGTTTGCGACATACGGCTGGACGCGCCCGACCTTGTTCTTGTCGGGATATTGTCCCGTCTTGTCCTGCTCGATCACGACATAAATCGTGCAGGGCTTATATTGCAGCACGCTCAAGTCGGTGACCGCTTCAGTGATGCCGCAGGCCGCACACACGTCTTTGAAGCGCTGGCGGCCAAAACGTTGTGCGTCAGCGCTTTCGTGCCGGATAATGACTGTCTGGAAGACGTAGCGGTTTTCAAATTCGCCCTCCGTTATGCACCAGCTTAGACTCACCATTTGTCCTTTGCCGTTCTTAGTCGTGGCTACGGACGCGTCTACGATTTCTGCCACGTATTTTCCCTTCGGAAGTAGCTCGCGCGGTGGCGTGCCCTCCTCGTTGTCGACATCAAAGGCGGTATCAAGTGTTGTGGATCGCTCGCTCATGCTTCTGTGCTCCAGTATTGTGTGAGATTGGCGATATCGAAGTCTAAAGGGATCGGAATTTTCGCCGGCATTCCGAACCGATTTTTGGCAGCAAATGCTGGACAACCTTCCACGAAAAGGAAGCGGCCATTGCTGGCCGCGGCGCGTGTGCGCTCTCTAAACCCACCCTCGTCGGTGACGACGCGCAAATCTTCAGCCAAGAAGGCAATCACATCGACACAATCCATGACGAGCACCCGAGCGCGGCGGTGTAGTCTTGGCACATAGCTGGTGAACGTCGGGGCTCGCGGGTCTTCGATGCGCTCGATTGCGCTGTGGCAAACCAAAACAATGGTCATGCCGCGCGTGTCGCGGATCCAGTTAATGGCCGCGAGAAAGCGCTGCCATGTTTGGTCGGCTGCTACCCAGCCCTTGCCAAAACTTGGCGTTTCAATGCTCTTCCAGTTGTTGCTCGCGCAGACATGTTCAAGCACGGAGGTTTCGAGAGCGTCGAGGGTATCGACAACCAACGTTTCGTACTCGTTGTTGTCGGCGTCGTAGATATCGCGCAATGCTCGTAGGACGTTCTCGAAGCTGTTGGTGCCTTGCACTGCGTCTACACTGACGCCGCGCGGAAGGCCGCGCTCAAGAAGCAGAAAAAGCGGGCGCGGGAACTTAGCCGCCAAGGTCGTCTTTCCGCGGCCTTCGGCGCCATAGATAAGAATGATGGGCGTGCGGTTTGAGCTGGTGCGAACAATGTCCATCGCTATGCGTTACCCTGCGCGGGTTGACTCGCCGCGCTTTCTGTCACTGTCGTGTTCATTTTGCTTTTTCCCTCGCCTTCTCGACGACCCGAGCGGCAGCGTCGCCGAGCGATTGCCAGCCTTCCAATACCTTGCGGATGTGTTCCTCGACGAGGCGCTCATCCCAGCCGACGGCGCGCGCGCTGAGCTTGATCGGGCGCGGAAATTCGCCTGCTGCTATCTTTGTGTAGAGTGTCGAAGTGGGATAACCGGTGCGAGCCTCAACCTCCGGCCTGCGGAGGATGCGCAGTGGGCGCTCGGTATCGGCGGAAGACATGCGGCTGTCCTTGAAAACTGAACAGCCGTCCTATTTGCACGCGAAAACAGAAAGCACCACAACAAACACAAACGTTAAATAGGGGTAATTAGCGTTCTAGCTTTTGACCACGCTTTCGCCACCACTGCACTGCCCGGCGAATGTCATTGTCAGAAAATTTGTATTTCTCGATAAGTTTCCTGGTTGCTTCTTTGGCCGGCGAGCGCGCTGCCTGCGCTTGAAGCTCTTCGAGCAACTCAAAGTATCTCATGGCCACCCAATGATTAAATGATCCGTACACCTCGCTGGGGGCGCCGCGCACATTTCGCCTTAGCTCTAGCTTCCATGGTCCCGGCTTCGTGGGGTCGAGCATGTCGGCAATTATGTCAAGGACCCCCACATTATGCGACCGCAGTCTCGCGAGAAGCTCGGGCAACGCTGTCTTCGCGTCCCTTTGCTCAAAGTCGAGAAAATCTTTCAGCCCGCTTGCCGTGTTTTCGCACCACATCCAAAAGTGCCATATTTCGTTTTTATCTGGCCAACGCCTTTCGTTTTCGCCGAAGACCATCTGACGGTATAGATCGTGGTTCCTCCCCCGCTCTGGCCCGAGCGCCTTTCGGTTAACCGTCAAGAGTTGCCTTACGGTGCCTTCCAGCACTGGGTTCAGTGTTCTTTTGCGCCTTTCCCTCATAACGCGCCCCTCAACACCACCACCTCGCCCTTGCTCGCGGCCGGCTGCGAGCAGAACCGCGCCCAATCGTCCATCAGCCGCCGCCGCTTGTCGAACAAGTCGCCACGCCGATACGCCGCCTCGACGCCGTTGCCGATTGCGTGCGCGAGCGCCTGTTCAACGACGTGATTCGGGTAGCTGGTCGTCTCGGCCGCCCAATCGCGGAATGTCGAACGAAAACCATGCACCGTTATGTTGTTGTAACCCATTCGCTGCAGCACACGCTTGAGCTGGTGGGGATTGGAAGCGGCGTCGGTGCGCGCGCCGATAAAGATAAACTCGCCTTCACGCGGCAACGACACCAAGACTTCAACGGCGCGATCAGATAGCGGCACGCGGTGCGGCTTGCCAGCCTTCATGCGCTCGCCCGGCACCGTCCACATGTTGCCGTCGATCTCGTTCCAGCGAACGCTAAGCACTTCGTTGGACCGCGCGGCTGTGAGAATTAGAAACTCAAGCGCCGCGGCGGGCATCCCTTGCTGATCGCGTAGCTTGGCCATGAGGGCGGGAAGATCGGCATAAGGCAGCGCCGCGAAGTGTTTGACACGACGAACCCTGTTGGGCGCCGGCAAAAGATGATCAAGGTGGCCGCGCCAGCGCGCCGGGTTCTCGCCGTCGCGATAACCGCGCGCCTTAGCCCAGTCGAGAATGCTTTCAATGCGACCGCGCACGCGGCTCGCGGTTTCCGGCTTTGTCTTCCAAATCGGTTCCAGTGCCGCCAGCACGAGCGCGGTGTCGATGGCGGCGACAGGCAGATCGCCAAGACGCGGATAGACATAACTTACGAGCGACCGAACCCACTGCTTGTGCGACCGCGGATCGCGCCAGCCGGCTTCATGCGACGCGATGTAGCTTTCCGCGCATTCGCGAAACGTCTTGCCGCGTGCGGTTTCGAGTAGGCGTTCACGATGCTGCGCGCGACGCGTCTCGATGGGATCGATCTTGTCCAACAGAAGACGACGCGCGTCACGGGCTTTGGCGCGCGCCCCAGCGAGCGAAATAAGGTTTGCGCTGCCCAAACCCATGTAACGGGCGCGGCCGTTGAGCGTGTAGCGCAGCACCCAGCTGCGCGTGCCACCAGCGCCGATCTGCAAATAGCAGCCGTCGCCGACGGCATAATGACCGGGCTTCTTGAGCTTGGCCACGGTGGCCGCGGAGATCGGTTTGCGCACGCGTCCTCTACAGAACTGCCCACAAACGATTTTCGGAATCCTGTACACCTGTTCGGAGTGCTTGGGAAGACGTAGTGCGAGAAAATCAACAACGGCGGTCATAACTGTGGAAGGCTATGGAAGCCTATGGAAGCCCTCGGTGACTACAAACTGGGAACCCATGTCCTCGACCGCGCCTTGGTTTCGCAGCGCGGGCCTTTGCAATGATTCGGCGATGTCACTTACTCGGACATCGCCTTGGCGGCCTTGGCGATGACGTCCTTGGGGGTCGCGTAGGCTTCCGCCAGAAGCGCATCGAGCTTGTTCGCACTGACGGGATTGACCTCGAAGTTGAGCCGCTCGGCCTCGGCGAGAAAATCTGGATCGGCAGTCGTGCGCTCGAAGGCCGCGATCAGCGCAGCTCTGCGATCCGCGGGAATGCCCGGCGGGGCTGCGAACGGGCGCGCCATGGCTTGCCCGATCAGCAGCAATTTCAGAATTTGAGTCTGATCCGGGTGCTTGGCGAGCTCGCTCGCCGCTGGAACATCCGGCAGCTCCGGCTGTTTCTTGATCCCGGCTTGCACCAGGATGTTGGCCCGCTTGTCCTTGAGCCAATGGGGGTAGCGGCCCTTGAGCGTGCTCCACGACAAACCGCACAGGCCATCCACCTCGCCGCGTTCGACCGCGAGCTGGATCTCGTTGGTGCCGGGGTAGCCGGTCACGACCTTGATTTTGGCGCCGAGCACGTTGCGGTAGAACGACGCGAAAATGTTGGGATCGGAGCCCGCGCCCTCGGCACCGAAGGTCGTCGGGGTCACCAAGAGCTCGGTGAAGGTCTTCACCGGCGCATCGTGACGGGCGACGCACAGGCTCACCTCGTCGGTGACGCTGCCGAGCCAGGTAAATTTGGTACTGTCGAATTCGGCTTTGTCGATGAGCGGCGCAATGCCCATGCTGCGCGAGAACGTGCCGATGACGGAGCCGTCTTTGGGAGCGACGGAATAAACGTAATTGGCCGCCTTGAGGCTGCCGGCACCGGTCATGTTTTGCGGCACGACGCTGGGACTGCCAGGAATATGTTTTCCGAGATGCCGCGCCAGAAGCCGCGCATATGCATCGTAGCCGCCGCCCACGCTGTAGCCGATGAGGAGCGAAACGGTCTTGCCCTTGTAAAAATCCTCGACGCCGGCGGAGCGGGCAGGCTGCGTCGTGACGGCGGCGGCGAGCGCGGCCGCAATGCCGCAACGGATCAAACGGCAGAGACTTCCCGAGAACTCATCCTGTAGAATGGGTTGAGCGCAGCTAAACCCATCGCGTCCGCGGCATTGGTGACCCAGAAGATTTGGACTCATCATTTGCAAGCAACCGTTTCGGCCCGAGATTGGCGGTGGGTTTCGCTTCGCTCAACCCACCTCACGAATTGGAGAAGAGTTGCGGAAACTTCGACCGCAAGCGCTTGCGCAGGTCGGCGCTGACGTCGACGGTGACGGGGAATGTGCCCTTGAGCTTCTTGTCGTAGGGAATGCAAGCATCGATCAGGATGCGGTTGTTGAAGTTGCCGGGAAGGAACAGCGGATCGCGCTTGGAGGCCCAGGCCTTTTGAATGAGGTCGATATCGGTGAGCGGATCAAACCGCGTGCACATCGCCCACAGGACCTGATCGAGGTCGCCGGCATCGATATCCTCGTCGACCACCACGGTCCACTTGCCGGCGTAAGCGCCGCCCTGGCATGACGACGCGATGTGCAGCGCCTGGCGCGCGTGGCCCGGATAGCGCTGGCGGATCTGGATCGCGGTGAAGCGGGTCGCGGGGCCCGCTTCGTGATTCCACACGCCGAGCACCTCGGGCACGCCGCAGGCCTCGAGCGAACGCCAGATCTGCGCCGCTCCGGCAATGCCCTTGAGCAGCCCGGTCTCGTCGACGGGTTTGTGCTGCGGCGCGCAGGTGAGGATCGGATCGTTGCGGTAGAGGATCGTCTTCACGTTGACGAAGGGGCGCTCCTGCGTGTCGTCGGAGTAATAGCCCATCCATTCGCCGAACGGCCCTTCCGGCAGCACCTGGCCGGGCACGCTTTCGCCTTCGATTGCGATTTCGCAGTCGGCGGGAATCGGAAAACCCGTATACGGTCCGCGCACGACATCGATCGGCTCCCCGCGCAGACCGCCGGCGATGTCCATCTCCCCAATCTCGGGCAGCGGGCTCGAGGACAGCATAAAGAGTAGCGGGTCCTGTCCGCACAGGATCACGACCTTCATCGGCTGCCCGCGTTCGAAATATTTATCGCGATGAATTCGGCCGTGCTTGCCCTCGGTGATCTGGCAGCCGACGGTCTTGCCGTCGTAAACCTGGCTGCGATAAGCGCCGAGGTTGAACCAGCCGGTATCGGGGTCCTGCGTCATCACGCAGTCGGCGGTACCGATGAAACGCGCCTTGTCCAGCTCGTGATGGCGCGGCACCGGAAATTTCAGCACGTCGACGTCGTCGCCTTCGACCACGTTCTCGAGCACGGGACCGTCGTTGACGAATCGCGGCGGCAGCGGTTTGAGGTTCTGCATGCGGGCATGATAGGTCCGCACCACGTCGACCTTGCGCTCGTACTCGAGCGGCAGTCCCAGCGTCAAAGCGATGCGGCGCGCCGAGGAGAGCTGCCCATAAAGCGTGCGGAAGCCTTTGGCATAGCCCGGCACGTTGTCGAACAAGATGGCCGGCGCGCTGCCGCGGCTCTTTTCCGTGAGCATGTGCGTGATGGCCCCCATCTCCACGTCCCAGTGGGCGCCGTCGACCCTGCGCAACTCTCCCATCTTCTCGACTTGTTCGAGCCAGCCGCGCAGCCCGCGGTATTGCATACGCGGCTTCGACACGGCCTCGTCAGTGCGGACCATGCTGTTCTCCATTGCCCGGACTGCATCTATACAGCCGTCCCGATGCGCGGGCAAAGCGCGGCTCGCGCCGGGATACCGTCAGCGCGCCGTGGCGGCGCGTTGCCGTGCGATGGAACGTGCCGACGAGACTAGCGCGTGGACTCGGGCTCGCCTGCGCCGCCTTTGGGCCCAGCCTCGGCCGGCCTGCGAGCGCCGGCCCCTCTGCTGTTTTTCGTTCGCTGCGGCTCTTTGGTGGTGTCCGACACCACCTCGAGGGTGGGGCCGGCTTGCTGCGCGGAGCGCCCGGACAAGATATCGCGTTGCAGGCGCGCGTAGTCGCGCCGCGTGGTTTCCAGCGCACCCTGCGCAACGGCGAGCTCGACGCGCTCGCGCTGGAGGCTCGCACTGAGCTCATCGATGCGCCGCTCGGCTTTGCTGCGATACGCCGCGGCGTCGACCTCGATTTCCGCCATGCGGTCGGCCAGCGCCTTGATCTTCTCCTCCGCGTGCGCAAGCGAGGTCTCTCGCGCCTTCAGCGCCTCCGCCAAATTGCTCGACCGATCCATCAGCGAAGCACGCCCCTGTTCGAGCTCGCGGGTCTTGCCGTCGAGCGCCTCGCGCGCGGCAGTGAGCCGTTCGACCGTCTTCTCGGTATTGGTGCGAGCGATGCTCGCCTCCATCACCTTGCGCTCCAAGACCCTGATGTCCTCGGTACGGGCGACGAGAGTCTGGCGCACCTCCGCAAGTAGCTGCTCGGCGGTGGCGGCACGCGAACGCAGCGCCTCCAACCGCAGGTTCAACGCGTAACTTTCGGACTGATGCCGCTCGTTCGCCTCATCGCGCGCGGTGGCAAGCGTGACGCGCTCGTTCTCGGCGGCGGCTAGGCTGATGTCCAGCTGTTCGAGACGCGCTCGCGCCGCAGTCAACGCGTTCTCGCTCTCCGTGAGGCGGCGAGACAAGCGCGAGTTCTCCGCGAGCGTCTGGTCGAGTGCCGTTTGCAGCGAGCGCTTGTCGTTCTCCACCAGTAGGAGTTTCTCCCGCGCCTGTGCGGCGTCGGACTGCAATTCGACAATCCGCTTGTCGGCGCCGTTGGCGTGATCGACCAAAATCTGGTTGGCCTCGCTCAACGCGCGGGCATTGGCTGCCTCCTGCGCCAATTGGCTCTCGAGATTGGCGATTTCGGACCGCGCGGCGACGATTTCGCTGGCGAGTTCCGCCTTCTCCGCGTCTAGCCCGCGCGCGGTCTGTTGCGTCAAGCTCAATTGCCGGCGCAGCTCCTCGCCCGCGTTTTCCAATTCCGCCGCGCGCTTTGCGAGCGCACCGTAGTCGCTGCGCACGGTCTCGTAGCTAGTGCGAAGCTCGGCGAGCGCGTCACGCAAGCCGAAATTGTCGGTTTTTTTCCTGCTCGAGCGCATACAGCGCCGCGCCGATGGGCTCCACGAGGTTGCGGAAGGCCTCCTTGAGATCGTCGAGCGCGCCAATGCGACGATCGGTATCGATCAGCAGATTGCGTAGCGTCTCATTGTCCTCGCCGACGCGCGCCCCGATGTCGGCCAAGGTCGGCTCGACGGGCTCCTCGGCGCGTGGGCTAGGCTTGGCGAGCGGCACGGCATACACCGTAGACGTGGATGCAACGCTCTTGCGGCCAAGAAGATCAGAGATCGTACGCATGACAGCCCCACAACCTGGCAAGACCTCCCGGCTTATACCGACTTTTGCAACCCGCCACAATCAGAACACCCGGTGGCGACGGCAAAAGTAACCATATTTGGGGAAAGCTGCTGATCGCGGACCGAGGCTGCGGCGCTCATCATCGCGGCAGTATATGTGCCCATTTGGCGCGGATGCCCGCGTCTAGCTCCTTGCTCGCGCGCGCCACGCGCGGAAAGCTGTCGCGTCGCGACCAGGGTCTACAGGCATCAATGACCACGCGGGCATTGCGTGGATCGTCGGTGCCATAGGCCATAGGGTCGAGCGCGGTGCTCCAGCAGCCGCGCAGGATCTCGATGCCTTCGCGGGGATCGAAGCGCGTGCACATCGCCCACACCACTTGATCCATGTCGGCAGGATCGACGTCGTCGTCGACCACCACCACGAAACGGTTGGCGTAAGCGCCGGCATGGCATTGCGAGGCGATGAGTCCGGCCTGCTTGGCGTGACCGGCATATTGCTGCTTGATCGAGACCGTGAGCCAGAGCCGGCTGCCGCCTGCCGCATGCGCCCACACGCCTTTCACCTCCGGCACGCCGGCCGCTTCGAGCTGATTCCACACCGCACCGGAGCGGTAGGTGCCGCGGTAGAAGGAATCGTCGTCGGGCGGTACGGCAGGAACAGCGCCCAACAGGATCGGATCGTCGCGGTGCATGAACGTCTCGATGCGGATCGCCGGCTCTTTTTTCTGCCCACCCGCGTAATAGCCGGTCCACTCGCCGAGCGGTCCCTCTTCGAGGAGATCGTTGGGATGGATGAAGCCTTCGAACGCGATCTCCGCATGCGCCGGTACGGGTAGGCCGGTGCGCGGGCCGTTGATCACCTCAACCGGCTCGCCGATCAACCCGCCGGCCACGTCGTATTCGTTTTTGCCATATGGAATCTCGAGTCCGCCGACCATGAATAACGCGGGATGCATGCCGGCCACCACTGCGATGGGGCACGGCTCGCCGCGCTCGTGATAGCGCCGCTTGATCAAGTCGCCGTGCTTGCCCTTGGAGCACATGACCGTCGCGACGTTCGGGCCATGGGACTGCACGCGATAGGCGCCGTAATTGATCCAGCCGGTGTCCGGATCCTTCATGATCACCATGCAGCCCGTGCCGATGTAGTAGCCACCATCGTGCTCGTGCCAGCGCGGCGTCGGGATGCTCTGGATATTGATATCCTTACCGCTGCTGACGTTCTCCATCAGCGGGCCGGACTTGACCTTGATCGGTGCGATGCTCGGCGCTTCTTTCATGTATTTGCGCCAGTAGGAGACGAGCTCCATCGCAGAACCGTCGATCGGCAGGCCGAGCGTGAGATTGATGCGCCGCACCGAGGTGAGAATGTTGGCCAGGATGCGGTGGCCCGGCAGATAGCCGGGAATGTCGTCGAACAGCACCGCGGGGTTGCCCATTTTGCGCATGTAGAGGTCGACGATGCCGCCGATTTCCGCTTCCCGCTCGGCGCCGCTGATGTCCTGCAGCTCGCCTGCCGCGCGCAGCGCATCGAGCCACGTGCGCAGGTCCTGCTTCGACGGATGAGGCGCGGTCTTGGCGGAGCGCTTGGCGG
>WNFU01009662.1_pt1 | contig 14108 bp, 15 predicted proteins | sample 5400121 | NCBI WGS metagenome assembly WNFU01 (sample SAMN13153360, study PRJNA577476) | soil metagenome | isolation source: 100 cm soil or saprolite under grassland replicate 1 | place: USA:California | collected 2016-06-15
GACCCGCTGGCCACCCTGCCCCCGCTCCCGCCGCAGCACGGTCCTCAGCGCTTGACCAGGTTCGAGGCGAAGAAGTAGAGGTTGGCCGGACGCTCGGCGAGGCGGCGCATGAAGTAGGGGAACCACTGGGTGCCGTACGGCACGTAGACCCGCAGGCGGTAGCCCTCGGCGACGACCTCCTCCTGGAGGTCCCTGCGGACCCCGTAGAGCATCTGGAACTCGAAGGTGTCGCGGTCGCGCCGGTGCTTGGCGACCAGGGTCTTGGTCAGCCGCACCAGCGCCGGGTCGTGGGTGGCCACCATCGGGTAGGGGTTGGCCTGGACGAGGCTGTCCAGCAGGCGCGCGAAGGCCCCGTCCACGCTCGCCTTCTGCGGGTAGGCGACCTCGGGCGGCTCCTGGTAGGCGCCCTTGACCAGCCGCACGGGGACACCGACCCGGTTCAGCCGGTCCAGGTCGTCGCGGGTGCGGTACAGGTAGGACTGGAGGCAGACACCGACGTTGTCATAGGAGCCCTTGAGCGCCTCGACGATGTCCAGGGTGCGGTCCACGTAGACGGTGGACTCCATGTCGACGCCGACCATGGCGCCGACCTCCTTGCCGCGGGAGGCCACCCGGGTGGCCTCCTCGAGGGCGAGCTCCTGGCGCAGGTCCAGGCCCATCGCGGTCAGCTTGACCGAGATGTTGGCGTCGAGGGCGCCCTCCTGGATGCGATCAAGGGCGGCCAGGTAGGCGCCGGTCGACTCGCGCGCCTGTGCCTCCGACTCGGTGTTCTCGCCGAGGTAGTCGAGCGCCACCGAGACTCCCCGGTCGTTCAGCGTCCGGATCGCCCGTTCGGCCTCGTCCAGGGTGTCGCCGGCGATGAACCGCCCGGCCACCCGGCGCGCGACCGGGTTGCGGGTGATCAGCCGTTTCAGGCTCGGCGACCCGGCCGCCTTCAGCAGCGTTGCCTTGAGCATGCCTTCACCTCGTCGTGGCCCCGGCACAAACGATACCTGGCCGAGCGGCCGCCTACACCACCTCGGTGGCCACCGGCCGCAGGCGGCGGCCGAGCTCCTGCTCGAACAGGTCGGCGTTCTGCTCGGCGGCCCACACGTCCAGGTCGGGCACGTCGCGGGCGCGCAGTTCCAGCCGCAGCGCCTCGCCCTCGTCGACCACCCGCACCTCCTCCACCACCTGGAAGTGGTCGGCGTCCAGGCCGTCGGCGACCCGCAGCATGGCTGCGAGGCGCCGCACCAGCACCCGGTCGGCGTCGGCGAGCGCCATGTAGTCGTCGTGGCGCGCCGACGGCAGCGCCTTGCGGTGGTAGCGGGCGACGTTGGCCATCAGCAGCAGCTCGCGCTCGCTCCAGCCGTCCAGGTCGGCGTTGCGGATCAGGTACAGCGAGTGCTTGTGGTGGGAGGACTGGGCGACCGCGTAGCCGACGTCGTGGAGCAGGCCGGCCGCTTCGAGCAGCTCGCGCTCGACCGGGCCGAGGCCGTGCAGGTCGGCCGTCTGGTCGAACAGGGAGAGGGCGAGGGCGGTCACCTGCCGGCAGTGCGGCTCGTCCCAGGCGTGGCGGCGGGCGAAGTCCAGCACCGAGCGGCGCCGAGGCGCCGCCCTGCCCGGCGCCGCCTCGGCGGCGTGGGCGAGCTCCGCCAGGGTCTCCAGGATCACGCCCTCGCGCAGCGCCCACGGGGCCAGGACCAGCTCGCGCAGGCCGAACGCCTGCATGACCAGGGCGGCCACCTGCGAGCCGGCGACCACGTTGCCGGCCCGCAGGGGGTCCAGCCCGGTCAGGCGGCTGCGGTCCTTGGCCGAGGTGTCGGCGAGGTAGCCGGCAACCACGTTGAGGGCCTCTCTGGTCAGGATCGGCGCGGTCTGGCCGTCGACGCCGGCGAAGCCGAACTCGTGGGGCGGCGTCGGCGCGCCGGGCAGCGCCCGTGCCACCTCGCCGAGGTTCCGGAAGGTCTTGGAGGTGGCGCAGACGACGTCCCAGGGCCGCTCCCTGAGCTGGTCGGCGAGCGGGCCGAGCACCGCCAGCGCGTGGACCCGCAGGGCGACCAGCTCCTCGGGACGGACCGGGTCGGTGCGGACGAAGCGGCGGGTGAGCCGGGTCGCGCCGAGGGGGAAGCTCGTGGCCAGCTCGGGCCGCTCGCCCTCGCCGGCCGCCACCTCCAGGCTGCCCCCGCCGATGTCGACCACCAGCAGCCGGCGGGCCGAGAACGCCGTCCAGCGCCGCGCGGCCAGGTAGGTGAGGCGCGCCTCCTCCACCCCTGGCAGGACGCTGATGGTCACCCCGGTCGCCTCCCGCACCCGCCCGAGCACGTCGAGGCCGTTGCGCGCCTCGCGGATCGCCGAGGTCGCGAAGCCGGCCATGGCGCCGGCGCCCAGGCCGTCGGCCACCGCCCGCATGCGGCCGACGCTGGCGACCAGCCGCTGGACCGCCTCCTCGGGCAGGCTCATCGACGGGAAGGCCGCGTCTGCGAGCCGCAGGGTGTCGCGCTCGCGCCCGACCACGGCGAAGGTGCCGTCGGCACGGCCGTCGACCACGACCAGGTGGACGGTGTTAGGACCAGGGCGGCGACCGCGAACCGGGACACCGTGATGCCGTAGACGACGGCCGCGACCAGCCCGGCCGCCGGGATGGTCAGCACCCAGGCCCAGACGATCCGGCCAGCCAAGCCCCAGCGGACCGCCGACAGGCGCCGGGTCGCGCCCACGCCGACGACGGCGCCGGTGATGGTGTGGGTGGTCGAGACCGGGATGCCGAGCGCGGTGGCCAGGTACAGGGAGGAGGCGGCGGCCGTCTCGGCCGAGAAGCCGCCGACCGGCTTGAGGGCGGTGATCCGCTGGCCGAGCGTCTTCACGATCCGCCAGCCGCCGGCCAGGGTGCCGAGGGCGATGGCTGCGTGGGCGGCGAGCACGATCCACAGCGGGACGGGCAGGTCGCCGTCCGCCTGCAGCCGCAGGTAGCCGGAGCCGACCAGCAGCGCGCTGATGATGCCCATGGTCTTCTGGGCGTCGTTGCCGCCGTGGCCGAGGCTGAAGGCGGCCGCCGAGAGGAGCTGCAGGCGCCGGAACAGCCGGTCCACGCGAGCCGGCGCGGCCCGCCGGAAGACCCACATGCTGGCGAGCATCAGCAGGAAGCCCAACAGCATGCCCAGCAACGGCGACAGCGGGATGAACAGGATGGTCTTCTGCAGGCTGCCGGCGTCCAGCACGCCGAAGCCGGCCTTGGCGACGCCGGCCCCGGCGAAGCCGCCGATCAGGGCGTGCGAGGAGGAGGTCGGCAGCCCGAGCCACCAGGTGGTGAGGTTCCAGGTGATGGCCCCGACCAGGCCGGCGAAGATGACCGCCTCGCTGACCACCGCCGAGTCCACCGTCTTGCCGACGGTGTTGGCGACGTGGGTCTGGAAGACCAGGAAGGCGACGAAGTTGAACAATGCCGCCCAGACCACGGCCTCGAGTTGGCGGCGTCGTGGAAGCCGTTGGTGAAGTCGAACACCAGCGCCAGGAGCACGATGGCGACGATCGCGACGAGCGCCAGGTCAGGCATGCTTGATGAGAATGGTCTCCACGGTATGGGCCACGTGCTCGAAGCCGTCGAGCGCCTCCTCGAGCTGCTCCACGATGTCCTTCCAGATCAGCACGTAGCGGGCCGGGTGCTCGCCAGTGAAGTTGTAGAGGTCGGCGCGCGCCCGGCGGTAGAGCCGGTCACCCTCGTTCTCGATCTCGTTGATGGTGATGAGATAGGCGCGCAGCGGCTCCTCCTTGAGGCCGCGGAGACTGCGCAGCCCGCCAGCCGTCTCTCTGGCCGCCCGGTCGAGCAGTCGCGCCTGCTCGACCACGGCGTCCAGCGGCTCGACGACCTTGTGCAGCACCATCATGTCGGCCGCTTCCTCGATGGCGTCGAGCACGTCGTCGAGCTGGCCGGCGAGCGCGTGGATGTCCTCGCGGTCGAACGGGGTGATGAAGGTCGAGTTGAGCCGGGAGAGGATGGCGTGGGTGAGCCGGTCGCCCTCGTGCTCGGCCTCGACCAGCCGCTTGGCCTTCATCTCCGGGTCGACGAAGTCCTCGACCAGGTCGAGCAGCAGCCTCGACGCGGTGGCGACGTTGTCCGCCACCGCGTCGAACAGGTCGAAATAGGACTCCTCGCGCGGAAAGATCCGCAGCTTCACGCGTCCTCCCGACGGTGGGGAGTACCGACGTCTCACGCGGAAGGCTACCCGAAACGGCCGGTGATGTAGTCCTCGGTCCGCTTGTCGGACGGGTGGGTGAAGATCGCGTCGGTGCGGTCGTACTCGACCAGCAGCCCGGTGCGGTCGCCGGTGCCCTCGGCCGCCTCGGCGGTGAAGAACGCCGTGCGGTCGGAGACGCGGGCCGCCTGCTGCATGTTGTGGGTGACGATGACGATGGTGTAGTCCCGCTTCAGCTCCTCCATCAGGTCCTCGATGCGGGCCGTGGAGACCGGGTCGAGGGCCGAGCAGGGCTCGTCCATCAGGATCACGTCGGGCGAGACGGCGATCGCGCGCGCGATGCACAGCCGCTGCTGCTGCCCGCCGGACAGGGCAAGGGCGTTGTGCTTCAGCTTGTCCTTGACCTCGTCCCAGACGGCGGCGCCGCGCAGGGACTGCTCGACCAGGTCGTCCATGCTGCTCGGCTTCATGCCGATGACCCGCGGCCCGAAGGCGATGTTCTCGTAGATCGACTTGGGGAACGGGTTGGGCTTCTGGAACACCATGCCGATGCGCCGGCGCACCTCGACCGGGTCGACGCCGTCGCCGTACAGGTCCTGGTCGTGGTACTCGATCTTGCCCTCGACGCGGGCCCCGGGGATGAGGTCGTTCATGCGGTTGAGGCAGCGGATCAGGGTGCTCTTGCCGCAGCCGGATGGACCGATGAAGGCGGTGATCTCGTTCTTGCCGACGTCGAGGGTCACCCCACGCAGCGCGAGGAAGCTGCCGTAGTACACGTGGACGTCGTCCAGCCGGAACACCGTCTCCGCCGCCGTCGCCACACGCTCGTCAACGGGCCTGGCCTTGAGGGCGTCGGCGATGCGGGTCTCGTGCCGCTGCTCGTCCTCTTTCACGTGGGTCCGTCCTTCGGGCATCGGGTCACCACCGAATTGTGTAGCGGTTCCGCAGGAAGATCGCCACCGCGTTCATCGCCAGCAGCAGGGCGAGCAGCACGATGCTGGCCGCGGCGGCGGCCTCGGCGAAGGCCGCCTGGGGCCGGCTGGTCCAGTTGAAGATCAGCAACGGCAGGGCCGAGACCGGGTCGCGGAGGTCGTTGGGGAGGCTGAAGATCACCACCGGCAGGCCGATGACCAGCAGCGGCGCCGTCTCGCCGATGGCCCTGGACAGGGCGAGGATGGTACCGGTCAGGGTGCCGGGCAGGGCGGCCGGCAGGACCTGGCGGCGTACCGCCTGCCACTTGGTGGCGCCGAGGGCATAGGCGCCCAGCCGGATCGACTCGGGGACGGCCCGGATCGCCTCGCGGGCGGCCACGATGATGACCGGCAGGCTCATCACCGCCAGAGTCAGGGCGCCGGCGAGCAGGCTCGGCCCCATCCGGAAGAAACGGGCGAAGATCCCCAGCCCGAGCAGGCCGTAGACGACCGACGGCACCCCGGCGAGGTTGGCGATGTTGGCCTCGACGAAGTTGGTCACCCGGTTGCGGGGGGCGAACTCCTCGAGGTAGATGGCGGCACCGACGCCGACGGGGAAGCAGAACAGCGCGGTCAGCACCATCAGGTAGGTGGAGCCGACCAGCGCCGCCTTGATGCCGGACCGGGCGGGCAGGCGGGAGACGTAGTTGCTCAGGAAGGCGACCGGGTCGGCGGCCAGCCGCGCCCAGCCGTTGTCGACGATCGTCCAGATGAGGGTCGCCAGCGCGACCACCCCGACGATGGTGCCGACGAACAGCACCGCCGAGAACACCACGTCGAGGGTGATCTTGGCGGTGGTACGGCTGGCTCCCCGTCGCAGGGTCGACGGGGCGAGGGCTTCGGCGGTCACGAGTACACCTGCCGGTAGCGGCGGACGATCCGTGCCGAGATCAGGTTCATGACCAGCGTCAGGAGGAACAGCGTCATGCCGACCGCGAACAGGGCGTTGTAGCGGGGGGTCCCTGACGCCACCTCGCCACCCACGGTCTGGGCGATGGAGGCGGTCAGAGTCTGGATGGACTCGAAGAAGTTCAGGGTCATCTTGGGGCTGTTGCCGGCCGCGATGGTGACGGCCATGGTCTCTCCCACCGCCCGCGACAGCCCGAGGATCACCGAGGCCGCGATCCCGGACAGGGCGGCCGGCACCACCACCCGCAGGCTCACCTGGCGCCTGGTCGAGCCGAGACCGAAGGCGGCCTCGCGCAGCGAGGCCGGCACCGCGCGCATGGCGTCCTCGCTGATCGAGGCGATGATCGGCAGGATCATCAACCCGACCGCGATCGACCCGGAGGCGGCGTTGAAGATGAACACCTGGTCGTCGCCGAAGATGGGTCGAAGCAGCGTCGGGGTGATGAACTGGAGCGCGAAGAAGCCGATCACCACGGTGGGGATGCCGGCCAGGATCTCCAGCGTCGGCTTGAGCACGTTTCGCACCCGGGAGCTGGCGTACTCGGACATGTAGATGGCGGTCAGCAGGCCGAGGGGCAGGCCCACCACCAGCGATCCCAGCCCGATCAGGAGGGTCCCGTTGACGAGCGGCAGCACCCCGTACAGGCCACCCTTCCCGGCGCCCGCGCCGGGGGCCCAGACCGTCCCGGTGAGGAACTCGAGCAGGCTCGACTCGCGGAAGAACTCGACCGTGTCGACCAGCAGCACCGCGATGATGCCGACGGTGACCGCGACCGACAGGACGGCGCAGACGAACAGGGCATTGACGATCAGCCGTTCGCCGGTCCGCGCCCTGCGGCGGGCGATGCTCAGCTCTGGGGGGGTGGTGGCCATGGCTCCCTCAGGTGGAAGCCACCCGCCGGCACAGGTGGGCGGCGCCGGCGGGTGGCAAGCTCGGTCGGTCGGCTGTGAGGGCTCAGCTTGTGGTCAGGAACGGCTGCAGCTTCGACAGGCCCTGCGTGTAGTCCTCCTGGGGCGCCGCCACATAGCCGACATCGGCGATGAGCTGCGGTGTCTGCTCCAGGTAGAACTTGACGAACTGCTGGACCTCGGCCCGCTTGAGCGCGTCTTCCTTCACGTAGATGTAGAGCGGCCGGGAGAGCGGGTACTCGCCGGAGGTGATCGTCTCGGTGGTGGGCTGGATGCCCGTGGTGCCCTCCTCGGCGATCTTGATGTCCTTCAGGCCTTCCTTGTTGTTCTGGTAGTAGGCGTAGCCGAAGTAGCCCCAGGAGTTGGCCTCGCCCTCGATGCCCTGGACCAGGGTGTTGTCGTCGGAGGAGGCGGTGTAGTCGCTGCGCGGCTTGAGGCCGCCGGCGTCGGGGTCACCGAGAACCTTCTCGTTGAAGAAGTCGTAGGTGCCCGACTCGGTGTCGGGGGCGAAGATGGCGATCTTCTCGCTGGGGAAGCTGGAGTCGACCTGGTTCCAGGTCTTGGCGCCGCCTTCCTTGAAGATCTTGGCGAGCTGCTCGAAGGTCAGCGTGTCCAGGAACTGGTTCTGGGCCGAGGTGACGACGGCCAGGCCGTCGAGCCCGACGCGGAACTCCTGGTACTTGATGTTCTTGCCCGTGCAGGCAGCCTTCTCCTCGTCCTTGATCGCGCGGGAGGCGTCGGAGATGTCGGTCTCGCCGTTGCAGAACTTGGTGAAGCCGCCGCCGGTGCCCGAGGTGCCCACGGTGACCCGGACGCCCGACTGCTCCTTGCGGAACTCCTCGGCGATCGCCTCGCTGATCGGGGCGACGGTCGAGGACCCGTCGATCACGATGTTGCCGCTGAGCGCGGTCGTGCCGCCGCCGGAGGGTTCGTCGGTGCCGCCGCACGCGGCGGCGACCAGGGCGGTCGCCAAGGCCAGGCCGAGCAGCCAGCCGCGGCCGGCGGTCCTTCGTGTCATGCCTACAAGCCTCCCTAAAAACGGAGCGTCTCGACGCCCGCACGGTACGGGCGGTCGCTGACGCGGCAGACGACGGCGAGTGAACGGAAGGTGAACGGAACCCGAACCTTGCGTACGACCCAAGGTGAACGGCTTCAGCCGTCGAAGCGGTAGCCGACCCCGCGGATGGTCACGATCAGCCGCGGGTCGTGGCGGTCCTCCTCGACCCGGGCGCGCAACCGCTTGACGTGGACGTCGAGAGTCTTGGTGTCGCCGACGTAGTCGTAGCCCCACACACGGTCGATGAGGGTCTGGCGGGTGAGCACCCGGTTGTGGTTCTCCATCAGGATCTCGAGCAGCTCGAACTCCTTGAGGGGCAGGTTCACGCGCTCGCCCCTGACGGTGACCTCATGCCGTTCCTGGTCCAGCCGGATGCCGCCGGCCTCCAGCACGGTCGCGTCCGGCCGCTGCTCGCCGTGGCCAGCCGCGCTGGCCCGCCGCAGCAGCGCCCGGACCCTCGCGACCAGCTCACGCAGGGAGAACGGCTTGGTGACGTAGTCGTCGGCGCCCATCTCAAGCCCGACCACCCGGTCGACCTCGGCGTCGCGCGCGGTGAGCATCAGGATCGGCACCTGGCTGTTGGCGCGGATGCGCCGGCAGACGTCCCAGCCGTTCAGGGTGGGGAGCATCAGGTCCAGCACGACCAGGTCGGGCCGCTCCGCCTCGAAGTCCCGCATCGCGTCGCCGCCGTCCCTGGCGGTGACCACCTCGATCCCCTCGCGGGACAGGGCATAGCGGATGGCCTCGAGGAGGGACTCCTCGTCATCGACCACCAGCACCTTCGGCATGGGCATCAAGGTTCCACGTAGAACGTCCAGCGGCAATCGACGGCGCGAAACCTTCACCGTCCGTTTGCCTGCCGGACACCTGCCGGCCGTCGCGGCGTTTGGCTCACGCGTAGGATGACCTCGGGCGTTCAACCCGAGTCCGACACGGTTCAGGGGGTCCTGGGTGCGCACCACCTTCGAACAACGCCTCGAGGGACTCGAGGCCAAGCTGCTGCAGATGGCCCAGCTCGTGCAGAGCCAGCTCGACCGTACGCTCGAGGCGCTCGCCTCCTTCGACACCACCCTCGCCGACGAGGTGATCGTCCGCGACGATCAGATCGACCGCAGCTACGTCGAGGTTGAGCAGGAGATCCTCCGCACGCTGGCGCTACAGGCCCCGGTGGCCAAGGATCTCCGCCTGGTCGCCGGCGTGCTCCACATCAACTCCCACATCGAGCGGATGGGCGACCTGTGCGTCAACATGGCCAAGTTCGTCCGCATCACCAAGGACTACCCGCCGGTCCCTGAGATCCAGGCCACCCTGACCGAGATGGGCGGTCACGCCCAGCGGATGGTCGCCGCGGCGATGACCTGCTTCGCCAGGCGCGACGTCGAGCTGGCCGAGCGCCTGCCCATCCTCGACCAGCCCCTGGACCGCCTGAACGCCCAGATCTTCCGGCAGATCGAGCGGGCCGGCGAGGACGACCGGGCGCTGGAGTGGGCCAGCCGCATGATCCTGGTCGCCCGCTACCTCGAACGGCTCGGCGACCACTCGGTCGACATCGGCGAGCAGGTGGTGTTCATCGTCACCGGCGAGGTCCGAGAGCTCGTGCCGTCCAAGGCGGTTCGAGCCGGGGTCGAGGACACCTAGGCGCCGTGCGCCCGCCCGGACCCGCCGGCCTCGTCCTGACCGGCTTTCTCGCGATGGCCGTTGCCGCGGTCGCCGCCATGGCCGTGGTGGCCGGGGCCGTCACCCCGACCCTGGTCGCGGTCGCCGCCGGGCTGCTGGTGGTGGCGGTGGTGCTGGCGGTGCTCACCGTCCGCTCCGTGTCGCGGCCGTTCGCGTCGCTCTCCCGGGCCGTCCACCGCCTGGCCGACGGCGCGGTGCCGGGCTGGCGCTGGACGGAGCCGGACCACCCGGAGGGGCTGGCCACGGAGCTGGCGGCGATCACCACCCGGCTGCGGGACCGGCTCGACGAGCTGACCGAGGAGCGCGACCGGGCCGGGCAGATCGTGGACGCGCTCGACGACGGCGTGCTGCTGCTGGACGGGGCCGGCAGGCTGCTGGTCGCCAACCCGGCGGCGCGGTCCTGGTTCGGCCTTCCCGACGACCTGCGCCCGGGCCTGCCCGCCCAGCGGGTGCTCGGGGTGTCGCAGATCGCCGAGCTCGCCGAGAAGGCCGCCGAGACGAGGGCGCCGGCGACCTGCACGGTCAGCGTGGTGTTTCCGGAGTACCGCACCCTCGCCCTGCGCGCCTTCCCGCTCGCCGACCGTGGCCCGACGGGGCGGATCGTCGTCACCATGACCGACATCACCCAGCGCCGCCGGCTGGAGGTGCTGCGCCGCGACTTCGTGGCCAACGCCTCCCACGAGCTGAAGACGCCGGTGGCGGCCCTGCGCGCCCTGGCCGAGACGCTGCTGACCGCCCTGCCGGACGACCCGGAGGCCGGGCGCGGCTTCGCCGTGCGCATCGGCCGTGAGGCCGAGCGGCTCGACGCCCTGGTGCGCGACCTGCTCGACCTCTCGCGGGTGGAGCGCGGGACCCTGGACGTCGAGCCGGTCGACCTGGTAGGGCTGGCCAAGGAGGTGGTCGGCAGCTACGCCGACCGCGCCGAGGAGCGGCGCATCAAGCTCCGCACCGAGCTGCAACCGAACGTCGCCATGCGCGGCGACCGGGCGCAGCTCGGGCTGCTGCTGTCGAACCTCGTGGACAACGCGGTGCGCTACACCCCCTCGAGGGGGACCGTCCGCGTGCGGCTGGACGGCAGCGAGAGCCGGGCGGTGCTGCAGGTGGCCGACACCGGCGAGGGCATCCCGGCCAGCGAGCTGTCCCGGGTGTTCGAGCGCTTCTACCGGGTCGACAAGGCGCGCGCCCGCCAGACCGGTGGGACCGGGCTGGGGCTCGCCATCGTCCGCCACGTGGCCGAGAGCCATGGCGGCATGGTGACGGTCGACTCCGAGCTGGGCCGCGGGACGACGTTCACCGTCACCCTCCCCATCGCCGGCCCGCCGTCCCCGGCCGCCTGAGGGGGCCCGATCCACCGGGGCCCGTCCCATCGGGAGACCCGGGGGGGTCCCCCGGATCCCCCCGGCCGGACCCCTCCGCTCATCCCAGGCGGTCGGCGAGAAGCAGCACCACGATCACGAGCGACAGCCCGGCAAGGGTGGTGGCGAGGACGCGTGGCGCCGAGGAGGCCGGCAGCGGGGCGCCGGCGCGGATGGCGCGGCCGGCGGCGACGAACCGCCGGTAGCCGCTCCAGGCGGCGAGGGCGCCGAGCAGGACCAGCGCGACGCCGACGGCCTCGCGCCCGCCGGTGCCGGCGAGCGGCGGCGCGAAGCGGATCACGCCGAGCCCGGCGGCGTCCAGGGCCAGCGCCGTCCGCACCCAGGCGAGCAGGGTCCGCTCGTTGGCCAGGGAGAACCGGTAGTCGGGCTCGCGCCCGCCGTCGTCGTCCACCGCGCTATTGCAGCACGCCCGCGCAGAGAACGCGGTCAACACCGGCCGCGGGGAGGCCGAGATCCAGGATGACCCCGATCGAGCGGACCGCCGCAAGGAGGAGCAGGCGAGCATGGGCGCTGTGGCCAGCCGGATCGACGAGAGCGAGGTCCGGCGGCTGGCCGAGCTGGTGGCCAGGCTCTCGCCCGTCCAGCAGCGGGTGGTGAGCGCGGTGGCCGACGGGTTCCGGGCCGGCTGGCTCGACCCGATTCGGTGGGAGCGGTACTGGCGGGCCAGCGACCTGAGCGACGAGGCCGTGCTCGGCGACGCCATGACCTGGCTGACCCGCCGCCAGCGGGCCGCCGGCGGGTAGCGAAAGCGCCCCGCCGCTCAGAACCAGGCGCGCAGCCGCTTGCTGTCGAGCGCCTTCCAGGTGGAGCGCCAGGCGTCGCGGGACGCGGCCGCGCTGGCCCGCTCGGCGGCGACCAGCAACCCGGCGACCAGCGCCTCGTCCCGCCTGGCGGAGCGGGCGGCCTCCCGCAGCCAGGCCTCGCCCACGACCGCGTCGTGCTGGTCGCCGAGCACGTCCTGGAGGTCGGCGGCGGCGTCCGCGAACCGCTCGGCCGGCTTGCCGATCACCGGCTCGACCGCCTCGGCGGCGTAGCGGGCACGCTTGGTCCGGATGCGGATCTGGTGCAGCTCCTCGTCGGCCGGGTCTGGACCGGCCGACCGGACGGTCTTGCGGAGCTTCCGCCACGGCTTGGCGACCAGCGGCGGCATCACCTCGTCGGCCGGCTGGTCGGCGCCGGGCAGCAGCGCCGGCGCCGCCGCGGCGGCGACCAGGTCGTCGAGCAGGGTGGCGTAGCGGGGCTCGCCCATCGCGCCGAGCAGCCGCTCCCGGTCGGCCTCGCGCCGCTCGACCAGGCTCCTGAGCAGGCGCTGGCCGGCCTGGGCGTCCGCTTCCGGGAGGGCCGCGAGATGCCCCTGGAGACGCGCCAGCAGCACGTCGGCGTCCCTGACCGCGCCGAGCAGGTCGGCGAGCCATTTCAGCTCGTCGCGGAGCCGGGTGGTCCACTCCGGCTCGAGCAGGCTCCGGAAGGTGCGCAGCGTCGACCGCAGCCTCCTGGTCGCCACCCTCGCCTGGTGGACGGCCTCCGGGTCCTCGCCGATGCGGACCGCGGCCTCGTGGCGGAACAGCCGCATGGCGCCCGAGGCGAGGTCGTGACGGAGCAGCGCCTCGACCGAGGCGTGCTGGTCCAGCTCCTGCAGGGCCAGCTCGGGCCCGAGCTGGCCCTCGCGGCCGGCGAGGGCGCGCAGGTACTTGGGGGTGGGGTCGGACGCCTCGGCCCCGGCCCGGCGCAGCCGCTCGAGCACCCGCTCGAGCACGCCGGTCGTGGCCGCCTCGGCCAGCTCGACCTCGACCTCGCGGAAGCGGCTGGAGATCCGGCTCCCGTCGAGCACCTGCACCTCGTCGTCGACGATCTCGGCCAGCGGCGCGCCCGCCTGGTCGCGCAGCTCGACCAGCCGGCGCAGGGTGCGCATCCGCACCACCGGCGAGAGCTGGCCGCCGCGGACGAACGCCCGAACCAGGTCGACGGCCTCCTGCGGCGGTTTGCGGCCGTCGCCGGGGAACACGTGCTCGCCGCGGACAAGCATGGCGCCCTCACGCCCGCCGGGGAGCTTGACCGTCCAGCCCTCGCCCGACCGGTGGCGCAGGCTGGCGCCCCAGCGCGCGAGCCGGAGGTCGGGGGTGTCGTAGTAGACGACCCGCATGCGTCTGGGCGCCTGCGGCTCGGCGAGGAAGCCGTCGTCGGGACCGCCCAGCTCTGGCAGCTCGAAGCCGACGGGGACGGCGAGCTTCACTTCCCGCTCCTGCATCCCAGTCACCTCTCCAGTCGCTTTTCGCCACCTTAGCAGCGCCGGCACGGGGGATCAGCGGTGGACGAGCGGCTCCAGGTAGCTGGCCTCGGCGACGCGGTCGCCGCCGTGGCGGTCCAGCACCCAGGTCGAGCCTTTGGGCCAGCGTGGCCGGCCGCGCAGGTCGAGGCCCTCGCCGATCAGCTTGTCGAAGACCTGGCCGATGAGCTCGCCGTGGGTGCAGAGCACGGCGTGCCGGAAGGCCGGGTCGGCGAGCAGCTCGAGCACACCGCCGGCGGCCGCGTCGACGCCGAGGACGTCGGTCGCCTCGATCACGAGCCCGCGGTGGCGTGCGAGCGGCTCGACTGTCTGGCGGCAGCGGTCGGCCGGGCTGCACAGGATGCGGTCCACGGGGTAGTGGCGCAGCCGCGCGACCAGCCCGGCGGCCTGCCGCAGGCCGGTCTCCGACAGCGGGCGGGCCAGGTCGGGGCCGTCCCACTCGGCCTTGCTGCACGCGTGGGCGTGACGCACCAGATAGACCATCGGCCAAGCCTCCCCAACAACTGTTCTTGAACGCAACCTCGTCCCGGAGCTGGCTCGGCTTGACCGATGGCGACGGGGATCGGTCAGCTCACCCCCTGAGTGCCCGGCCGAGCTGGAACGGCGCTCCGCCCAGCGCGACAGAGCACGAGCTGAGGAACAGGTAGGAACCGATCGCCGAGGCCCCGAACACGACGTAACCCGCCAGCTTGTTCAGCGTCGTGTTCGCGTTCAGGGTGCCGAAGATGAGCAGGACGAGCGCGACGA
>WNFU01006515.1_pt1 | contig 14107 bp, 17 predicted proteins | sample 5400121 | NCBI WGS metagenome assembly WNFU01 (sample SAMN13153360, study PRJNA577476) | soil metagenome | isolation source: 100 cm soil or saprolite under grassland replicate 1 | place: USA:California | collected 2016-06-15
AGGCGACCGGCTGCGACGGTGGCCAGCTCGATGCGGTTGGCGCGCTGAGTGCGGGTTGGCAACGACACCGACGTCGCATTGACAATCTGACATGCCCACCGCGCGCGTGAGAACGGATACAGCGGCGGCTGGACCCGTCGTGGTCTCAGCGGCCAACCGGCGCTACTCGCGGCTGCATCCAGTGATGGCGGAGAGCGCGTGGTCTACCTGACCGGATCGCACATCTGGAACAACCTGCACGATGGCATGGGTCCCGGTGCGGACGTAGTGGGCGCGCTCGAACGCGGTCGGACAGCTGTCGTAGCGCGGCTCAGGCTGGTAACTGGGAGACGCTTGAATACTCGACAGTCGCGAGTCGAGTTGCGCGAGCATGGGCGCTGGCGCTTGACCAGCACGGCACCTCTCAGGACAGATGAGAGCGCTCGCTATCGCTGGCGCAGCCAGACCGTCACTCTAGCACATTTGTTCGCAGACTCTATGTGTGATGCCTGGGCCGGCAAGCGCTCACGACGCGCCATTGGCCGATCCCTGGTTCGCCCCTCCACCTTTGTCAACGGCAACGGCTCGTCTACACAATCAATCGCTGGCAGTCTCACTTACACAGTGCCAGATTTGAGTTCAAGTGTTGTAGCTTCAGCAGCCACGCGTCGTCGTGGTAGTCCTCGAGTGCCTCCTCCGCGACCCGTGGATCCAGCCGGGACTTGCCGCCGCCACCGACTCCGATGTGGATCACGAGGCGAGCCGCGGCGAGGCACTGCAGAACTGCGGCGAGTTGCTCGCCGCGACCAACGAAGCCAGTGATTGGCAAGGGTACACTCGTTCGGCGCACGTGGTCCTGGACAAGCTGTGCTCCAGGCTGGGGACTACTCGACTGGGGACATGCCTCAGTGTCCAGCTACGACCTTCGTCTCTCCTAGCTCAGCCACGAGGTCTTCGAGCGAGCCGTCGAAGAAAGCAACGTTGTGAAAGGCGTTCTTCGCCAGCGCGGTCGCGACTGCACGTGCCTGTTCGGTATCGCTTCCGAATACGACGATACGCGTGTTGTGATCTTCCATCGGCAGACGACCGTCGTCCTTGGCTGCGCTGACATCCTCGAGCGGGATGCTGCGGCTACCCGACAAGGTCGCGCCAGCGAAGTCCTGGCCGGGTCGGGCGTCCACGAACACGGCGGTGCGATCTCCATCCCGCACGTACCGCACGCCGTCTAGCTCGATTTGCATCACCCCAACGAGGGCGCGCCACGTGGGCGCACCGAGCTGGTACCGACGCACGTTGGTATAGCCGGCGTCGAGCAGCTCCTCGCCGAGGCGCTTGCTCTTGCCGCAGAACGGTCCGTCGCAGTACAGCACTATGGGCATTGCCTGATCGGGCACAAACCGTCCGATGTCGGCCACATCTGAGACGTATTGCGACATGGGCACTCCCGGTTTTGGCGCCACATTGAGCGCACCAGGAATGTGGCTGACCGAGTACTCCATATGTGGGCGGCTGTCGAAGACGATCGCGCTTCCATCCCGAAGCACCTGTTGCAACTCGTCCGTCGATACTTCGGCGGTTCTCTGATTCGACTCCCGCAGCGTGCTCTCAAACACTGTTCCGCTCTGCGGGACGGTTTGCGCAGTCAGTGAAGCGGGGTTGATCAGCAGCGCGGTCATGAGGGTGACGAACAATGCGATTCCGGCTGCCCTCAGCCCATAGCGTGGGCGGATGGTCCGGGAATCTGCGCTTGCAGATACGCGGTATGTGCGATGGGCGAACACGGGCGGCTCCTCTTGGCAGGCGTCTGAATTTCGAGTGTCGGCGTCCGCCGGGCGCGGGATCAGTCGACTAACCCCGCCGTCCGACGAAGCGCCGGACACCGACGTCAGTGTGCGCGTCCGAGCTGCGCATGCCATGCGTGGAGACACCCATCCTCTGTCCCATTTGGCGGGTGAGTCGCATTTCGGCCAACTATGTGGAAACGGCCGCCGTCCAGCGCAGAGTCGCGCGGCTGACTCAGGGGGACTCGGTCAACCGGTGACGCAGGGCGTACGCCGTAACGATCGCCCGCCCAGCTTTCCCGTGGATGTCGAGGCGGTTGTAGACGTTCTCGATGTGCCGCTCCACTGTCCGCACGCTCAGCACCAGCCGCTCGGCGATCTCCCGGTTGCTAAGCCCACCAGCAATCAGCGCCACCACTTCACGCTCGCGCGCGGACAGCGGCACGCGCGCGGGTGTCTCGCCGCGGGATGCTGCGGATCGCTGTGACTGGATCCCTGCCGGCAACGCCATGAGTGTGTCGGCCGGCTCGTGCTCGGCAAGCGCATAGTCAACCGCTTCGTCGAACGTCATGTTGGCGCCAGCCGCCCAGGTGGCCGCGAAGCGCTCTTCGCCAAGATGTGCACGGGCGTCGGCTTCAGTTCGCAGGTAATCGGCCATCTCCGCGGGCGACGGCGGTGCGCCACTAATCTGCTGGAAGGCGTCCGCCGCGCCGAGAAGGCGAATCGCGCGTTCTGCCCAGTCCGGCCCGACTGCGATGCAAGCAAGGCCCTCGAGGCAGAGCGGGACACAGCGACGGTCGCGCAGGTCGGCTAGCAGGCGCAGCCCGTGACGCAGGAGTTGTCCGGCTTGGGCATGGTCGCCGTGGGCACGGGCTAGGTGCCCCAGCCCACGCAGGCTGTATGCGCTCTCGTGGGCGTTTCCCTGCTGGCGCGCCAGAGACAGAGTGTCCTGGTAGGTTCTGCTGGCCTCGGCGAGATCTCCGCGTGCAACGGCGACGTCGGCAAGGTGACGAAGTGCGACCGCGAGCGTATACCGGTCGTCGACTTCGCGAGCGAGCGACACGCTCTCCTCGAGCATGGCCCTGGCGCTGCCGTAATCGCCCTGATGCTGCGGCACGAGCGCGAAGTGAAAGAGTGTCGTGGCAATCCCTTGCCCGTTGCCAAGCTCACGCCAGATCTCGAGCGCTTCTCGAAACAAGGGTTCCGCCGCTGCGTAGTCGTTCTGGCGCGCGGCGAGGTACCCTGCTCGGTCAAGTGCACCGGCCCGCCCAGCCGTCGGCCGCGTCGAACGGCCGAGCAGCCGTCTGAACCAGCTTCTCCCTTCGGTTACGAGGCCTCGAATCGTGCAGTAGGCGCCGACGCCAGCGGCTAAGCGGAGCGCAAGCTCAGGATCGCAGGCTTCGCTCTCACTCCAGCGGAGGGCCGCGCGGAAGTTGTCGAGCTCGGCATCGAATCGCGCCAGCGTTTCAACTTCGCCCCCAGATTGCGGAGCGATCCGCTCGGCAACGGCCACGTACCACACCAGATGTCGGTTGCGCGAATCTGATGCCTCACCACAGGCGTCGAGTCGATCCGCGGCGTACTCGCGGATTGTTTCCAGCATGCCGTAGCGTTGCTCTCCAGCGACCACGCCGGCTGTGCGGGCCAGGTTGTTGTCGGACTAGTGCTGCGAGCATGTCAAGTACAACTGACTCCTCCGAAGAGGAGACGTCGCACACCGCCGCGGCAGACTCCAGCGTGAACCCGCCCACGAATACGCTGAGCCGCCGGAACAGTCGTTGCTCGGCCTCTGTGAGAAGGTCGTAGCTCCAGTCAATCGCGCTCCGGAGCATCTGCTGCCGTGCAGGCAAGTCTCGTCGGCCGCTAGTGAGTAGCGTTAGGCCGTGGCCGAGGCGCGGCAGCATCGCCTCGGGCGAAAGCAGCCGAAGGCGCGCGACTGCCAGCTCAATGGCCAATGGCAGGCCGTCAAGCCGCGCACAGATCTCGACCACCGTCACCGCGTTCTCAGTCGTGAGGGCAAAATCGGGTCTAATTGCGGCTGCGCGCTCGACAAACAGCGCAACGGCCTCGAACTGGGACAATGCGTCGAGTGTGAGCCCGCGAGCGGAACCCGGAAGCGCTAACGGGGGGACCGGAAATTCGCGCTCGCAGCGGAGCTGCAAGGGAGCCCGGCTGGTCACCAGCACGATGATTCCCGCGCATAGCGAGAGCAGATTGTCAAGGATCGTCGCGGCGGCGAGTACCTGCTCGAAGTTTGTCGAGCACGAGCAGCGGCCGCTGTCGACGGAGAACGTCCACCAGGAGGTCGACATGCGACCGGCCCGCCACGTCCTCCACGCCGAGGGTCCGGGCAATCGTCGGCATCACCAGTGCAGAGTCGGAAATCGGCGCCAGGTCGACGAAGGTCAGCCCATCCGCGAATGCGTCGATCAACTCAGCAGCCACCTGGAGGCCGAGCCGGGTTTTGCCACTCACGCCAGGGCCGGTCAGCGTCACTAGTCGGACGTCGTCCCGGCTGAGCAAGTCGCGCAGCGCGCGGCGTTCACGCTGCCGCCCAATGAAGGGCGTCGACTGGACCGGCAGGTTGTGGCGGGTCGATTCGCTCGCGGTGCCCCGTGCTGGGTGATGCCTGCGAGGCGCGGGTCGGGCGGCGGTCTTGAAGCGTGCCTCGTCTGGACCAGCCAACTGCAGCGCCGCGATCAGCCGTTGGACGGTGTCGCGTAACGGATGGGTCGCACCACGCTCCAGCTTCTGGATGCCGTGCGTGCTCAGCCCGGCGCGATCCGCCAGGTCTTCCTGCGTATGCCCTGCGGCGAGCCGATGCTGCCGCAGCAGTTCTCCAAAGCTCGTGACTGCCACATGCGTTTGAAGCTGCTCGTGTCGGGTCATGGGCCGTCGTCGGGTCCCCTCGACGACTCGGCGGTCGACAGCAGCCTACCACGCGTCTATCGGTCGAATTGACGACAAGCCCACACAGTTAGCCGCCTTGTTCCGAGATAGGCGGCTATCGAGGCCGCTTGTGGGTGTCGGTTGCGTCGTGGTCGGCCGAGACTGCGTCATCTGGGGTAACGGCCCCAGGTGCGTAGGTAGGTGGAGCACATGCGGTTGCACACGCAGAACGAAGCATGTTCCTCGGCCAGGCTGGCCATTAAGGTCGGGCGGTGGCTGCTGCCATTGATCAGCGTTCTTGTCGTATCGGCAACACTCGCTCGAGCGGCGGAGCAGGTTTTCGTCGACAGTTGGGTCAATCGGTCCGATGCGTCGGCCATCACTACCCAACGCGACGACCCGCACAAGCTGTTGACCTTTGGTGGCCCCGTCGAGATTAGGGCGACCGCCTCCCATTGGGTGGTTATCTCATCAACCAACAATGACGGGACTCGTTTTCACGTCACATGTTTCGCCGCCCTAGATCGAATCGCGACCGACGTACTCGAGGTCCGACCAGAGGAATTCGTGGGTGTCGCAGCTGGACTATGCAAGCAAACGGGTGCGCCATTCGATGCGCCCCGAAGGCGCGAAGTGCTCGAGGTGCACCACGCCACGTTCCGGACCTGGTTGACACGACTACGCCGATGGTGGTCGAGATCGCGCGGCAAGCGCTCCGGAGTGGCCCACGTAGGGCGACGTGGGTGTGTCGAACGGAAAGCTAAGCGACACGTAGCCGTCGCGCGGAATGTTGATCCACCAGTCTGCGCGATCACACAGCCTAACCAGCATGCCACTTCTGGCTCTGTCGCACGCAGAGGACTGCGCGCCCGGGGTTGTGCGAGGACGAGCAGCACGCTTCCGTGAATAGCTCGGACCCGCCTGTGGCAACATAGCCACGATGGTGACGCAGGTTCGTATCTACACGGTCAACGGCGGGATGTTGGACTCATGGGTGAAGCACTTCAATGAAAGGATCGTGCCGACCAGCGCCAAGTATGGCATTCGGGTGCTCGGCGCGTGGGTCAATCGGCCGCAAAACGAGTTCATCTGGGTCCGCACGTTCGAAAGCGAGGAGGCGCTGAAAAAGTACGAGGAATCGCCCGAACGGGCGGAATATCTGCCTATCAACAAGCAGCACCTGGCGAAGACCGAGTTCCGCAATGTCGACGAGGCGCTGCGCGCCACGGCGGGCTCATTGTCGGCATGATTCTGACCGGGCGGTGAGGCCTCGCCCAGCAACTGGTGCAAAGGGGCGTCTTCGCCGTGGGATGGACAGTTGAGGCAGCTGAGATCATCTGGGGCGCCGCCAATGGGAGCGGGTCTGACGAGGTTGTGGACCTGTTGACACGGCTGGCGCCAATCTAAATATCGAAGATTTGCGCCATCGTCATTGGCTGGTCTCGCTGGCGCTGACGAGCCCGAGCCCAAGCCCATACACCGGCGGCTTTCGCGCGCGGCAGGCATTACCATGGCGCAGGTTCGAATGGCCGATCAAGCAACCAGTGCGCCATCGATAGTCTCGGCAAGTTCCACGGGAGCTGACGACGCCCTGCTTCGGGAGTATTACGCGCTGCTGGATGTGGTCAGGGACTTCGACAAGAACCTGCTCACCGTCAAAGGGTGGGGAGCTACGGTTGGGCTGGTCGCACTTGGAGCTGCGTTCCAGGCGAAGAACTACACGGCCTTTCTCATCGCCTGCGTGAGCGGCGTTGCGTTCTGGGCTATCGAAGCGGCCATGAAGCGGCACCAGATGCGCTACTACCCGCGCATGCGTGAAATCGAAGCCGCGCGTTTCGAACCGGGTGACCCACTGAAGTCAACACCGCAGATCGACTGGAGCTGGTCCAATGCCAGCGCGTTTGTCAGAACGTCCCTGTTAGCTCGCGACGATGAACTCCGCGCCGCGCCGATCGAGCGGTACTACGGCAGTCTGTGGCGGACCTGGTTCTTCTGGCTTGGCGTGCACGTGTGCATGCCGCACGTGCTCTCCATCCTCGCAGGCGCGGCCTTTTTCGTCGCCGGATACAACGGCACGCTGCGGCTTGCCTGACCGACACTAGACGAGTAAGGATCGCAGCGCACAAAGTACGTCCGCTCGGACCCGTAGGCCGTACTCTTGCCGATGAGTTGGAGGCACACATCCGCTCCGCCGTCGCCCTGCTGCCGCCGGCGCAGCGCGAGGTTGTCACCCTGCGCGTGCCCGGAGGCGCAGCGTATTTGCGTTAGGGGTCCAGCGCAGGGCGGCGGCTACTGGCGCGCGTAACCGCGAAACCTTGGCAACGGGTGAGGCTGGCGCGAGAATGGCAGCGCGTATGTCCACTCCGTTAGTGGGTCGCCTGCGTGAGCAGGAGGAGTTCGGCCGTCGGTTGGACGACGTCACGGGCAGCGGGGCGGTCATGCTGCTGGCCGCCGAAGCCGGTATCGGCAAGAGCCGGACGCTGACTGAGTTCGTGAGGATAGCGCAGGGCCGCGGCCTGATCATCGCGCAAGGTAGCTGTCTCGAAGGCGACTGGCAGGCGGCCTACGCGCCGTTCAAAGAGGCGCTTGAAGACTACGCCGCGTCGGCCTCGGCCGAATTGCTCGAGAACGTGCTTGGAGCTGACGCCGCGATTCTGTCGGGCCTGGTCGGAGGAGTCGGCGAACCGGTCAGTGGTGCGACCGTGGCCCGTGCGGTTGGGTGCAGAAGCGGAGCGGCTGCGCTTGTTCGACGCGGTTCTTCGCCTGCTCGCCCGGTTAGCTCGCACCGGTCCGCTGCTGGTGGCGCTGGACGATCTGCACTGGGCGGATCGCGACTCGCTGGCATTGGTTCGGCTGGTCGGCCGACTTACGCGCAAGCACCCGCTTCTGCTGGTCGGCACCTACCGCCGATCCGGAGCCCGGGCTAGAGCCAGGTCAGCCACTGCTCGACCTGCTCGCCTGTCTGGTGCGTGAGACAGATCTATCGGTGCTGCAACTGCGCGGCTTCAGCCTCGAGGAAACACAGGATTATCTGGCCCCGGCTGCCGCAGGCGCTTACCCGGGCACTGCGCGACGAGACACGGGGCAATCCGTTCTATCTGACAGCGCTCTTTCGTCACCTGGTGGAGGAAGGCCAGATCGCGCACCAGGACGGCCGCTGGTTCAGCGACCACAGCGTCACCGAACTGGGTGCGCCGGCCGGCGTGCGCCAGGTAATCGGGCGTCGCGTCGCGCGGCTGTCGAGCGAGGCCAGAACCGTTGTGACATTTGCCGCGGCGCTGGCGGGCACCTTCAGCTCTGCCCAGCTGGTGGCCCCAACCGGGCTGACCGAGCATGTCACCTGGACAGTCGTCGACGAGATCCTGCGGGCCGGACTATTCCGCGTCGTCGGAGAGCGGCCAGCACGCTATGACTTCGCCCACGCCATCGTGCGGCGCGCCGTCTACGATCAACTCGGACCCGAGCGCCGCGTCGCGCTCCACCGGCGTCTCGCCGAGGTCCTGGAAGCGCTGGCTGCCACAGGCGTCGAAGAGGTCTCGGCCGAGCTGGCCGGCCAATATCATGCCTCGGCGGCTTTGCCTGGCGCTGAGGCTGGACTGCGGCGTGCCCTGGCTGCTGCCGAACAGGCGCGGTTGGCCGCGGCAGTCGAACGTACCGTGGCATTCCTGCGCATGGCTCGCGACCTGGCGTCGACCAGTCCGACGAGCGTGCGTGCCGACGTCCTGCGACGGCTGGCGCTGGCCGAGGCAGAGGCATTGATGATGGTCGACGCGTCGGCCACCGCCGCGGAGGCGCTGGTGTTGTCGGAGACGGTCGGCGACACGGAGGTGGTGGTAGCATCCCTCGCCCGCATCGGGTGTCTCTTTAAGGAGACTGGTGTCGCCGAATCCGGCTGGCGACCGCTGGTCGACCGCGGGCTGTCGCTTGTCGCCGGCCGGCGTGACCTCGCCTGGGCGCGATTGGCGCTGCTGCTGGATCGCTACGACGTCGTGAATGCTGGCACGATCCGAGCCCGACTCTGGCGTGGACATGATCCTCGAGCCGTCGCGGTGATCAGGGCGCTGGGCGATGAAGACGACGCTGCCACGAGTTTCGAGCCGTTCGAGTGGCGCTCGCGGGCGCAAACGAAAGAGCTACTGTCGCGCGCTCGTCACTGGCGACAGCCTGCATCGGTGATGCGGGCGCTCGACGTCGCTGCGCGCGACCTGATCTATCGTCACGGCGATGTGGCAACCGCGAGCCTGAGGCTGGCCGAGCTGCTCCAGTTGGCTGAGCACCACGGCTCAGTCTCCGCCCGGGTCGAGGCCAACGCTCAGTTGGCGCTATGCCAGATAAACCTGGGCACCTTTGCCGAAGCCGAAGCGCGACTCTCCCAAGCCAGTGAGCTCGTGCTGCGCCTGGGCGCCGAGCACCGGCTGCACTTCGTGACGCAGATCGCCTTGCCGACGCTGTTGGCCTACTGGCGCGGCGCGGAGTGGGCGCCGCTGGTCTCGGCTACGGCACACATGTGGCGTCAGCTCGGGGCAACGACAGGGCCGTTGTCGACGCCCCTGGCCGCGTTTGAGGCGCTGCAGCACACCTTTGCCGGCGACAGCGTACGAGCTCACGCACTGCTCGCGGACCTGGCCAGCATTCTGGAGCACGGCGAACCCACGGCGTACATCCACAACGCCAGTCTGTGGCTCGGCTGCGCCGCCGTATGGGAGCTGCGCGCCGTGGATCTGGCGGTCAGGTATCGCGAGCTGACGGTGCGCTTCATCCAGGCTGGGGTGAACGCCGGACCGGCGTGCTCGCTCCAGCCCATGGCGGGCTGTATGGCGGCGGCGCTTGGCGACACCCACGCGGCGCGCACCCATTTCGAGCTCGCCAGAGGAGAGCTGGACGTCACCGGACAGTTGCCGATGCGGGTGATGGTGGACTACGACGAGGCGCTCATGCTAGCCACCGCGGGGGCGGCCAAACGCCAGCGGGCGGCCGGGCTGGCCGCCGCCGTCGTAGTGAATCTCTTGGGGAGGGGCGCGGGGGAACCCATTCTCTGTGGATTGGGTGGATAACTTCGGACGGTCAGTTGTGGCCTGGGAGAACCACGTAGCTCATGTGCGAATCGCCCGCAACGACCTGGTCCAGGAGGCGCCGCAGTCCGTCTGGCACCCCTTGGCCGAGCTCCAATCGAAGCGTCGCATCTGGGTGACTCTGCAATTCAGCCTCGGCGACCTCCTTGAAAGCGTGCAGGAGCAAGCTCTGTCGGGCTGATCCCAGGCGTGGGTCGGTGAATGCCGACCAGTCCAGATCGAGCACCTTTACACGTTGATTGCCGGCCAACACGATGGTTGTGGCGAGTAGGTCGGGAGATCTCGGCGGAGGGCCGTCAGTTCAACGTCGTCGCGTTCCAAATGAGCGGCATTGCTGTGATCAGTTTCAGCTTCTTGCGGTAGCCGCGTGCGCGGACGTGATGGTCGCGGCCAATGCGACTGAATCGAAGCGCGCTCGAGGTACGGCCAAACGGCCGAGTACAACGATCGATCCGCCTCGGCAAGCCTGCGGGCGGACCCTGCAAGCCGGTGAGCCACACCGCCGTCATCGAGTGGAGACGCAGTGTCAGGGATGCCGAGCAGCCACTCACGCCCAAAGAGGTCGGTGTAGGCCGGCCCAAACCATGTCCGCCACCCGATGATCAACCGGCGGCGGGCGATGGCCGCGGCGAAGCCGACAATTTCGGCTCGGGTATTGGTGAATGTTCCTAAAGCCGGTCGTGTTCGTTCGTAGAGCTCGTCGCCCAGGGTGTCCAGCAGGGTGGCCCACGAAGCGCAGAACTCATCCAACGAAAGGCCTGCCTTGGTGTGCGTTGACGTTGCGACGAGCAGCCCAATATCCCAGCGCTGCTCGCTGCGTTGGCTGATGTGCAAGTTGCAAAAGATCTGGGGTTGCTCGGGACGAACGACGCCGAAGCGCCACACCTCGAGCGCTTCGGACGGACCAGGCCGGCGACCCTTCACGGCTTGCTCACCAGCCGGCGTTACCTACCGGCGCTCGGCCACTAATTGGGGGAGGTTCTCGAAAGGCACCGGTTCGGGATGCTCGCCTTCCGTAGTCCAATCGCCGAGTCCGGGACGTAGACCGGCGCGGGCCACGCGTTGGACCACCTAAGCGACGTCGTCCTCGCCATGCATGGCGCGGCACTCCCACTGATTGAGCTCGAAGCTCCGCAATGCTTTCACCGGCTCCTGGGCACCAGCGCGCCTTTGGCCTCCTCGTACGAGTCACCTTCGAGAACGACGACCTCGCAGTGGTGCACAACACGGTCCAGGATCGCTGCGCCGCCTAATCAAATCGTCAGTGAGGGCTCTGACCCGTCCAGCATTCAGGATCACTGCGGGAGAACGACATCACCCGGATAACGGCGGGCCGCTGGTTTTAGCGGTGCCGCCGGTAGTGCAGCCCGACGGTCCCGTTGCTCCACGCGGTGCTGGAGACCAGGTCGAGCTGGTAGGACTTGGGGTCGTCGTCGAACAGCCGGGTGCCCTCGCCCGCCACGTAAGGGAACAATTCCACGTGGAACTCGTCGATCAGGTCGAGCCGCATGAGTGACCGCCAGAAGCTAACGCCGCCCCAGATGATGATATGGCCGTCGCCGCCTCGCCTGAGCTTGTCGATCTCCTCTGCCGTGTCACCAGCGGCGATGGTGGTGTTGGCCCAGTCGGCGGTCTACAGCGTGTGGGAGAAGACGACCTTGCGCGCGGGGTTCAGGATGTTGCCGACGGGGTGGTCGGTGGCCGTGGTGAGCGCGGCGGCCATGGCCTCGTAGGCGACGCGGCCCATGATGTGCGCGTACGCGCTCCGGTAACGGTCGAGTTCTTGCACCGTGTCCGCCGGGTCGTCGGGCAGGCCGAAGCAGAACCGCCAGTACTCGGTGCCCTCGTCGGCGAGAAGGCCGTCGAGCGAGTAAAAGAACACGCACGCAATCAGCTTCCGCATGATCAGAGCTCCTTGATCTCGGGTCGTCTGGGGACCTGTACTTAGAGGGAACGTGGCCATCCGACCCGCTGCCGTCGCCTGGCCGCTGCCGTGGAGTTCAACAGGGCAGACGACACGATCGTCCGGAATTCATCGGTGGGCGTGAAGCGTTCGTCACCTGGGCAGCCCGCGAGTCAGCTCGCCATAGCGGTCAAGGATTGGCCGTCGATCTGGTATCAGCCGGCCCATCGACCGAACCCATCCGGACCTGCGGCAGCCAGGACGTCTCGTAAACCTGGCGCGTCAGGACCTTTCCGCCGTGTCTCCCGACCATGACCCTCGCCTCGCCTCGTCGGCTCGCTTGACGACGTAGCCTTTATCGAACCGAACCCCGCACTCCACATAGTGCTCATCCCACATGGTTGGGCAGCGTACAGGAACCTCTTGCTATTGGCTCCGTTGCCACCTAACCAAACAGTGCTATCGCTCTGTCAGCGACGCACCACTAGCAGGTATTGACACAGCTACTCCTTGGCCGCCCACGCGCGGAGGTCGCGCGCTGCGCGGTTGAGAGCCGGGAAGAAGGGCCGCGACCTCGGCCGCGACACCTTCCGCTTTCTCCAGCGCCATCCGCTCGGCGCCTTGCCGGCCGATCCCATGCGCGGGCGCGCACCCAGGAGCACGCTCTCGCCACGTTGAGTCAAAGCCGCAGCCGCCGCAGCCGCCACACCGCGCATGTTCTTCCACCTTGATGTGGCGATCTGATGGGGTATGGTTGACGCTTCAAGGACCGTCAGCCCGCCGCGGCCAAACTGATGTGTGCCGTGGCGGACCAATGGCGAGACCGGCTGAGTCGTCTTAGCTCGGGCCGGCCTCTTTCGTTTGTGGGTGGGAGTGCGTCGTGGGGACCATTGCACAGCTGTTCTGGAATCGTGAGGAAGGCCGGCTTCGCGCTGGCTGGCGAGTAGTCGTGTTCTGGTTTGCGGCGATCGTGTTTGGGTTGGCGCTGTTCCGCATGCGTGACGCGGTTCCATCCGGTCTCATCCCCGAGGTGTACCGCAATGTGGCGGAAGCGGCCATCTACTTGTTCCTCGTCTGGGTGCTGTTGCAACTGTTGGGGAGTCGGCTGCTCGATCACCGATCCATCTCCGACTACGGCTTCCATCTGGACGGAGCATGGTGGCTGGACATGGCGTTCGGGACGGCCCTGGGCGCGCTGCTCATGCTCGGTATCTTCGTTCTGGAACTGGCGATGGGTTGGATTAGGGTCACGGCGACCTTCACGACCGCTGCCCCGGACCTCCCCTTCGTTCCCGCAATCCTGGCCGGTTTCCTCGCCGTTTTGTTTGTCGTTATCCAGGAGGAGGTGATCTGGCGCGGGTACGCGATCAAGAACCTGGCCGAAGGCTTCAACTGGCAAGCCATTGGACCGCGTTGGGCGACCCTCATTGCGGTGCTCGTGGCGTCAGCGGTGTTCGGGCTGGCCCATGCGGACAACGTCGACGCCACTGCGCTCAGCACCTTCAACACCGTGCTGATCGCGGTGATGGTGCTCTCTGCCGGCTACGTGCTGACGGGTCAGTTGGCAATTCCAATCGGCTTCCACCTCGGCTGGAATTTCGTCCAGGTGTTTGTCCTTGGCTTCAATGGTGGCGCGGCACGCTTTGGCGCGTCATTCCTCGCTGTCACGGAGAGTGACCCCGCGGGGAGGGTGTGGACAGGCATGCCGTACTCAAGTGAGGGCGGGCTGCTCAGTACGGGTGCTTGCGTTGTGGGCTTGCTGTTGATAGCCGCGTGGGTACGGCTAAAACACGGCAGGGTTGGAGTGCATGCTTTGATCGTGCTTGCCAAAGAAGGCTCTTGAATTTCAGTGGTAGTAACGCCGCCGCGCGCCGCCAGCGCCTACATCAAGCGCCGGCACCACAAGCTCTTCGGGCCTGTGCGAACTGGTCGGCCACAACGGCGCCAGTGGCGGGCCGACGGAGTTCACCTTTACGACGACATTTAGACGGGTGTCGGCTCTCGGGTGTCGGGTGACGGAGTGCTCCTGACACCTGAAACCTGACACCGACGATGTCCAATCAACCGGCAACAGGCCGACCTGGGCTCGGGCGTCTTCATCGGCCCCGAGGCGCCGGCCACCGTCACGTGGTACTCCTCCGGCGGGCCGATCAACCCCGTCCTGCAGGGCACCCTCTACGTCGATGACTCGAGGGACCTGTGCTTCCATGTAAAGGTCACGTACAAGAAGCACGACGGCGGTCGATTAGAACCACCGCGCACCGGCACTGATCACTGTGTCTACGACGATGAGCTGCACGAGTTCCCCGTGCTCTTCAACGCCTTCTTCCACAACGAGGTCGCTGAGATCACCTACGCCATCGAGAAGCGCGGCGGCACGGGCATCTGGGAGACGGTCGGCCAGACGACCGCCCGGCTGGCGATTGCGCTCGGCTTGCAAGGTTCCGCGCGGATGGCGTTCGAAGCAGCCGCGCACACGGTCA
>WNFU01014985.1_pt1 | contig 14107 bp, 13 predicted proteins | sample 5400121 | NCBI WGS metagenome assembly WNFU01 (sample SAMN13153360, study PRJNA577476) | soil metagenome | isolation source: 100 cm soil or saprolite under grassland replicate 1 | place: USA:California | collected 2016-06-15
GGTCGCGGTCCCCAAGAGGTCCACGTCGCGTCCGAGCGCTCGGCGTAGCGCTTCATCGAACGTCACCTCGACGAAGACGGTGAAGTCCCAGCAGTCGGCGAGCTCGGGCCGCAACAGGAACACGCCGTCGACGAGGAGCAGCGCATCTGGCGACGCGGTCCGAAGCGGCTCAGCAGCGGGCGAATCGGCTGGAAGGTCGAACACGGCCGTCCGGAACCGCAGATTGCCAGCTGGTCCTAGCGGCTCGAGCAGCGCCGCGCGCAGCGCGGGGTAGTCGAAGGCGTCCTCGTAGTAGCCGTCGGCGGATTCAGCGCCTCGGCGGTAGCGCTCGGTGCGGGGACGCTGGAAGCCATCGACTGATGCCTGGATGACCATGCAGCCACGGTCGCGCAGCACCGCGGTGAGCTCCCCGGCAAGCGTGGTCTTACCAGCGGCATCGATGCCGTCGATCGCAACGCGCACCGGGTGCGGCCGCTAGACAGCCAGGATGCGATCGCACACTCGCTGGAGCATCCGCTGCCGTTGCAGTACGGGAATGATCCGAACGCTACCAGCCGGCGTACCTAGCTCACGGACCCGGTGGACTCAGCAGCCGGGCCCGGCTTGGGCGGCGTGCGATGGCCACGCGCGCTGGCCAGGCCCCGCACCAGCACGCTGGGTACCAACCGAACTCAAACTCGGAGGAACTCGAGCCTTGAAGCGACCGCTCAAATTTATCGGCGGCCTCGCCGCGACCGCTGGTCTGGTGGCGGGCACCCTCATGGGTGCGCCCTTCGCCGCCGCGTCCAGCCACCGTGAGGCGCCGGCGATCGCCGGCGATCCGTACGCCGACCTCACTGACCTGTACGCCTTCGTCAGCCCGGATGCGCCCGACACGGTCACCTTCCTGATCAACGCCATCCCCTACCAGGACCCGATGGGTGGCCCGAACTTCTACAAGCCAAGTATGGCGACGCCAACCTGAACGTCCAGCAGACCGCGACCGTGACCAAGAGCGTGCGCGGTGAGGGCGACACCGTCATCGCCACCGATCTGCCAGTGCAGCCGGTCAACGTCGGACCACACTCGAACCCGCCCGGCACCGACTCCACGAATGGCCCCGGCGGAATCAGTGGCACACCCGCCGTTTCGGCCATGGCCGACGGCGAAGGCTGGTTCTTCGCCGGCCAGCGCGCCGACTCCTTCTTCCTCGACCTCGGCGTGTTCGACCTGCTGGCGCTGCGACCACTGCAGAACCTGCACAAGGTCGTTCCGCTCAACGCGACCGACGGCGTCAACTCGTTCAACGGGTTCAATGTCCACTCCATCGGCTTTCAGATCCCGATCACGAAGCTGACCACCGATGGCCAGGCGGCGAAGGCCGACGGCTCCAACTCGATCATCGGCGTGTGGGCCACGACCTGGCGCCGCCAGACCCGCGTGCTGAGCACAAGCGGCTTCGGCGATGAGCAGTCTGGCGACTGGGTGCAGATCGAGCGCCTGGGCAGCCCGCTGGTCAACGAGGTGGTCGTGCCGCTCGGCGTCAAGGACCACTTCAACGCCACGCCGCCAGCCGGCGACGCGGAGTTCCTGCCCGCGGTCACCAACCCCGAGCTGGCGGGTCTGATCACGGCTCTGTACGGCATCCCGACGCCGCCGGCGCCGCGCAACGACCTGGTAGCCATCTTCCTGACGGGTATCCAGGGGTTAAATCAGCCAGCCAACGTCCAGGCCTCAGAGATGCTGCGCCTGAACATGGGCGTCGCGCCCACGGCTGGTCTGGGCAAGGGCAACCGCATGGGCATCCTCGGCGGCGACAACGCCGGATACCCCAACGGCCGACGCCTCGAGGACGACGTGGTCGACATCGCCATTCAGGCGGTCGCCGGCGCCACGCCGTTCACGCCCGACTTCAACAAGGCGCCGAACAACCTGCTCGGCGACGGCGTGAATCAGCCAACCCTTGGGTTCAACGCAACGTTCCCGTACCTGTCGCAGCCCTACTCCGGCTTCTCGCGCAGCGGCGGCACCGCCGCCAGCGCGACTGGCCAGTAAGTTCCGCCGATTGTCATTCCGGGGCGGAGCCGAGGAATCTCAGGTGCTGAGCACGAGATCTCTCGCTTCGCTCGGGATGACAAGCAAAGCACCACCCCCTTCTGGAGAAACCCGATGCTGAGTTCGATCTTCGCCAAGCGCTGGACCCGCGTGGTCGGCATCAGTGGACTCGTCGCGGCGTTGTTCGCGGCCGGGCTGCTGGTGAGCACGAGCGTCGCGCGCATCACGGCGCCCGCACCTGCCGCGAGCAACGTGCCGCAGCGCAGCGACCTGGGCCGCGATGGCGTCTCGGCCACGGATCGGCAGATCGGCACGCTCCAGGAGCGACTTCGTCAGCAACCCGACGATCAGCTCGCCGCCACGCGACTCGGGCTGGCCTACCTGCAGCGAGCGCGTGAGACGAGCGATCCCAGCTACTACGTCCGAGCCGACGGCATCCTGAACCAGGCCCTCAACCAGGCGCCTCAGGACACGGACACCTTGATTGGACTCGGCAGCCTGGCGCTCGCTCGACATCAGTTCACCGAAGCACTGGACTGGGGTCAGAAGGCGGTCGCCAGCAACCCGTACAAGTCCGCGGCGTTCGGCGTGGTCGCCGATGCCTACACCGAGCTCGGCCGCTATCCCGAGGCTGTGGACGCGATTCAGCAGATGGTGAATCTGCGACCCGACCAGACGTCGTATGCACGGGTGTCCTATGCCCGCGAGCTCCACGGCGACCTGGAAGGCGCGATCTCCTTGATGCGTGACGCCGTCATGTCGGCGCCCGGCGGTTCTGAGAACAGCGAGTGGACCCGCGTGCAGCTGGGCAACCTGTACTTCAATTCGGGCGACCTCGATGCAGCCGAACGCACCTACAGCCAGTCCCTGGCGCAGTACCCCGAGTACGTGTACGCAACCGCCGGTCTCGCCCGTGTGGCAGCCGCGCGCGGTCAGTACGACCGGGCGATCGAGTTGTACACAGACGTGACCCAGCGGGTGCCGCTCACCGAATTCGTGATCCGCCTGGCCGAGGTTTAACAGGACCAGCTGGTCGACGTCGAGGCGCAGCTGTTCGCGAGCAATGGCGTGGACACCGACCTCGAGATGGCCATCTTCGATGCCGACCGCGGCCAGGCCACGCGCGCGGTCGAGCGAGCGCGCGCCGAATGGGACCGCCGCCACAGCGTGCACGTGGCCGATGCGCTCGGCTGGGCGCTGTTCAAGTCGGGCGCGTGCGACGAGGCCAATTCGTACGCCACACAGGCGCTGCAGCTGGGGTCGAAGGACGCGCTCGTGCTGTTCCACGCCGGCGAGGTCGCGCGCTGCGTCGGCGATACCACCCGCGCCCATGACCTGCTGGGCGAGGCGCTGCGGCTGAACCCCGCCTTTTCGGTGCCCTATGCGCCGCTGGCGCGACAGCATCTGGAGGACCTCTCGTGAAGCGCCTCGTCGCTCTCGTCGTGCTGCTGGCCGCGCTTGCGCCCAGCCTGGCGGCCGCGCATCCACTCGGAAACTTCACGCTCAACCACTACACGCGGATCGAGCCAGCGGGTGACCGAGTGCGCCTGGTCTACGTGCTCGACATGGCCGAGATCCCGACGTTCCAGGAGAAGCCGCGCTTCGAGCCATCGCCTGAACGCTACGCCGACGCCCGCGCAGACGAGATTCGCCAGAATCTTCACCTCGCGTTGAACGGGCAGCCCGCGGCGCTGCACCTCGAACAACGCGCCCTGAGCTTTCCCGAGGGCCAGGGTGGGCTGAACACGTTGCGGCTGGAGGCGATTTATTCCGCGGAGCTCCATGGCAGCGCCACGGACGCGGTGGAGCTCACGCTGCGAGATGACAACGACCCGAGCCGCATCGGATGGCGCGAGATCATCGCCCGCTCAGGCGCGGCCGGCACCACCATCGAGCACGCCAGCGTGCCGTCCGAAGACGTCACGCATGAGCTGCGGCAGTATCCCGATGACCTGCTGAACAGTCCGCTGAACGTGCGCGAGGCGCGCTTGAGCTTCATCCCCGGCGCCGCGGCCGCGCGACCTTTTCTGGCCCCGACTGGGATGGGGGTGCTGGACCGCACGCGCAGTGCCTTCGCCGAGCTGGCCAACGGCTCCGAGCTGACACCGGGGTTCATCCTGTTCGCGCTGGGCGTGGCCGTGGTGCTCGGCGCCGCGCATGCGCTGCAACCGGGGCATGGCAAAACCGTGGTCGCGGCTTACCTGGTGGGCTCGCGCGGCACGGCGCGGCATGCGCTGTTCCTCGGCGCGACCGTGACCGCCACGCATACGGCGGGCGTGTACGCGCTCGGGCTGGTGACCTTGTTCCTATCGCAATACATCGTGCCCGAGCGGCTGTACCCGATCCTCGAGATTGTCTCTGGCATTCTCGTCGTCGCGATTGGCATGTGGCTGTTCGGACGGCGGCTGCTGTCGGCGCTCACGAAGAAGCACGCGCATCACGGGCACGATCATGGCCATGACCACGAGCACGGGCACGATCACCAGCACGAGCACGGGCATACGCACGAGCATGGCCCGGTCGGCTTCAGAAGTCTGCTCGCGCTCGGTGTCTCAGGTGGGCTGCTGCCGTGTCCCGAGGCGCTGATGGTGCTGCTCATCACGATTGCCGCGCACCGCGTCCTCTTCGGACTCTTCCTCATCGTTGCCTTCAGCACTGGCCTGGCCAGTGTGCTGGTCGGCTTTGGTCTGCTGCTGGTCTTCGCGCGCTCGCTGTTCCAGCGGGTGAACGTGACCGGTGGCTGGGTGCCGCGAGTGCTGCCGGTGGCAAGCGCGGCCGTGATCGTCGTTGCCGGCTGTGTGATCACCGCCCAGGCATTGCCTCAGGTGCTCTAGAAGAGCGTTCACGAACGGCTGGGTCTATTCTTCCTTCAGTATGTCCGCCACACCTATCGCCGCCGACCACTCCGAAGAGTTCGAGCAGCTGGCCGCACTGGCCGCGCTGCGCGCCCTCGACGACGAGGAGCAGGCGCGCTTCGAGCAGCACGCGCTGCAGTGCGAGCGGTGTCGGATGATCGAGCGCCTGGATCGCGAGACTCTGCGCAACGTGTCGCTGGCGGCCCCCGAGATGGATCCCTCGCCGGGGTTCAAGACGCGGCTCATGGCCCGCGCGGCCGCCGAGCTCGCGGCGGAGCAGGCTGCGCAGGTCAGGGAGGTAGAGCGGCCCGAGCCGATTCCGCTGCGGCCCCCAGGCAGGATCCTGCAGTTCCGCCGCTCGGTCTGGGCTTCGGCTCTGGCAGCGGTGTTCGTGATCGGCGTCGCCAGCGCCTCGGTCTTTACCTACATGAACCAGGTCGTGGCCAGCTACGTGCTGACTGGCTCGGCCGCAGGCGAGGCGACGGTGCTGGTGCGCCGCTCGGGCGCTGTCGAGTTGCTCTTGCGCGGTGTCGATGATCCGCCGTCTGGTTTTGTGTACGAGGCGTGGATCATTCCGCCGGGCCAGCAGCCGCTCGCGGCGGGCGTGACGCCGCGCGGCTCGGCCTCGCTGCCGCTGAGTGGCTCGGCGCGGGGCAGCACCGTCGCCATTACGCAGGAGCGCGCACCCGGCGCCAGCACACCGACGCTTCCGATCCTGATGGCGGCCGACGTCGCACTATGAGTGCGCCCCAGGTGCCCGCCCCGGTGCTGGTCGACCTGGAGACGCTCTACGACGCACACCATCGCCAGGCCATCGGCCTCGCCTACCGCCTGGTCGGCGATCTGGGTGACGCCGAAGAAGTTGTCCAGGAGGTCTTCCTCAGCGCCTGGCGCAGTGGACATACCTACGACGTCTCGCGCGGCTCGATGCACACGTGGATCCTATCGATGGTGCGCAACAAGTCGATCGATCTCCTGCGCGCGCGCAAGCGCAGGCCGGTGCAGCAGCTCGCGGAGGGAACCGACCCCGCGGATAGCTCAGATGTGCCCACCGAGGCCGTCGTCGCGGTCGATGCGGTAGCCGCCCGCGCGGCGCTCGAGACGTTGCCGCCCGAGCAGAAGCAGGCGATCGAGCTTGCCTACTTCGGCGGGCTCTCGCACAGTGAGATCGCCTCGCAGCTCGCGGCGCCGATCGGTACGGTCAAAGGCAGGATCAGACTGGGCCTCGATCGCCTGCGGGTCTTGATGGGAGTGCAGCAGGACGCGCTTTCACCGTCCTGACTGTTCTCGCGGCGTTCGTGATGACGTGTTGACACCGGCTACGAACGACTCATACTGACGCGACACATGGCTCACCACCGCAGCGGTAGCAAGTCGTCCGCGCATTCGGCCGCGCAATCAACGGCTACGCACTCACAGGCAGGTCGGGTTCGCGAGACCGAGCCGGCGGCGCCAGGCAACGTCGCTCCCGCCGATGAGCTCGATGGTCTGGGCATGTCGTCTGGCCGGCTTGTGGCTCTGCAGCATGCTGCCGGGAATGCGGCGGTCAGCCGTCTGGTGCAGCGCGACGGGCCTGCGCCGGCCCCAGCGCCGGCCAAGCCGCGCGCAAAGATAAATGTCGATCTGGGCTGGCTGGACATCGAGGGCGGCGGGCTCCAGACCAACGAACAACTGGCCGCCCTGGCTCGCCTGACGATCGGCTCACTCGAAAGCGACCTGGCCGACGTCGAGTCCAGTAGCGTCAAGAAACAGGCGAATGAATGGATCCAAACCGTCAAGGACTACCTGCCGTTCTTCGATCGGCATGCCTCCGAGCCAATTGACGAGGGACTCGTGCCCCTGGTCAATCATCAGATCGACCAGTTGATCGAGATCAGAGGCGCTATCCAGGAGGACAAGGTCGCCCGCCTGCGCGACGCGTTGCGCCGCGAACAGCGCGCCGCGGAGAAGGCCGCGGAGGAGGCCGAAGCGCTCCAGCCGAAGCTGGATGACTCGCTCCGTGCGGCCTACCGTAAGGGCAACACGAGCTCCGTAAAGGATGCTGTCAGCACCGTCAAGGGCGCACTCAGTATCGGCCGCAATCTACGAGCTCTGGCCTCGGGTATTACCACCGACATATTCAGTCTGCCGGTGCCCAAGGGAACTGTTATAGGCATCGACAAGTGGTCGTCTCAGATTGGCCAGATCAAAATCACGATCATCAACGTGAACAAGTACACGGATATGCTCGCGAAGTTCGGCCGCGGCCTGACCGCGATCAACATCGCGCTTACAGTGCTGGACCGCAGCAAGCGTGCAACGGACGTCGAGCAGGGCATGAAGGATCTGACCGACGTCGTCAACATCTCAACCGACCTGGCGTCGCTGTCCTCTGTGTCGATGCCGCCGCACATGAGCCTGATGACGACCCTGTGGATCAAACCTGCGCTCAAAGTCATCACCAAGCAGATCGGCATGCTCGTCGAGCAGCTGAGCGACGTCAATCGCACCAGCGTCGCGGTGACCGGCGATCTCATGTACCCAGAAGCGGAACCCGGCGGACAGGCCATGTTCGATCTTATGGTCAAGGTGATGCACGCTAGCGATGCGTCGGGAGTGCCTGAAATCAGCGGGCGAGTCGAAACGTACCTGTACGACCACCGCGAGAAGTTGGAGGCGGGCGCCGAGGAAGAGGTGCCCACGAGCGGTTGGTGGTTATGGGAGGACCTGGATAGCAAGCGCGCCCGAAGTTGGTTGTTCAATCATCGGCAACGCGTTTGGGCGATGTTCTACGGTTCGATGGAGGTGCCGAGCCGTCGCGGTCGCTAGCCACCCCAGCTCAGCGTAAGCCTCTGGACCGCGATCGCCTGCGGGTCTTGATGGGAGTGCAGCAGGACGCCCTGTCAGCGTCTTGAGACTCGGTAGAGCCAAACGTAAAGGTCTTGACACAGTGTGATCTACTAGGGCGCCGCACGCGAAACACGGGGGAGAAAAACACATGGCTACTTTCGCTGCAACTCGGTCCGCCGCTATTACCAGTACATCGCTGAGCTACGAGCGATTCGCGGGCATCTGCGCCATCCTGGCAGGCGTTGCCGGGTTCCTGTATTCGGTCGCGTTCTTTCTCAAGCAGCCGCTGCTGTATTCGGTCCTGCTGCTGATCATTGGCTTGCTCACGGTCGCGGTCATGGTCGCGGTGTACGAACGACTGCGCGCGGTCGATGCCTCCTTTGCCTTGCTCGGGCTCCTGCTCGGCCTGTCGGGCGCCATCGGCACCTTCGTCCACGGTGGCTTCGACATGGCGATCGCCATCAATCGCACCCAGACCGTGACCGATCTTCCGAACTCGATCGACCCACGCGGCCTGCTCGTGTTCGGTGTCGCCGGCCTGGCCCTGCTGGTCATTGCCTGGCTGATCACGCAGCCGAACAGCGGCCTGCCGAAGGGGCTCGGCTACCTCGGGTACATCGGGGCGGTGCTACTGGTTGTGCTGTACCTGGCGCGGCTGATCGTGCTCGACCCGACCAGTCCGCTGGTCCTGGGCCCGGCCGTGCTCGCTGGCTTCATCGCGAGCCCCGTCTGGTACGTCTGGCTCGGACTGAACCTCTGGCGCAGTCGATAGCTCACATGCACGATGTGGCCATCGTCGGCGCCGGGCCAGGCGGCTCGGCGACGGCGCACTTCCTTGCGCAACGCGGACTGGACGTGCTGCTGCTCGACCGGTCCGAGTTCCCGCGCGACAAGACGTGCGGTGATGGCCTGACTCCTCGGGCACTGCGTGTGCTCGACGCGATGGGCATCCTGGCCGACGTTGCTCGACTGGGGTGTCCTATCGATCGCTACGAGGTGGTGGCGCCGAACGGCAAGCGCACCACCTCTCAGACCCACGCGCTGGTTGTGCCGCGGCTGAAACTCGACGACGTCATTGTGCGGCGCGCGATCGCCAGCGGCGCGACGTTCCGCGGCAGCGTGGCGGTCGATCGAGTCGAGCCGGGGCCGAGCGGGGTGATCATTCACACCAGGCACGAGGCGCTGCACGCACGCTACGCCGTCGTGGCCACGGGCGCGGCCACCGGCGTGCTGACGCGTTCGAGCATGCTGTCCGCGCAGCCACGGGCAATGCTTGCCGCGCGCGCGTACTTCGAGGGTGTCGCCGCGGGCACGAGCTTCCAACTGCACTTCGGCGGCGTGCCGCAACCTGGCTACGGCTGGGTGTTCCCGGTGGGCAGCGACGTCGCCAATGTCGGCGTCGGCTTCCTTCCCCGCAACCACAAGGTCACGGCGCGGGCGGTCTTCGACACGTGGGTCGGCGCGAAGCTGCCCCAGGCACGGATGGGCAGCGAGATGCGCGGCTACCCCATCCGTGTCGATTTCCTGCGCGCGCCCACATTCGCGCACAGGACACTGCTAGTCGGCGAAGCGGCTGGGCTGGTCAATCCACTCACCGGCGAAGGGATCGACTACGCGCTCGAATCGGGCCAGATCGCCGCCGAGCACCTGCTGCGGGAATCCTTCGAGCCAGCGCAGTATCACAGCCACCTGCATGCGCGATTCGCGAAGGTTTTTCGATTCAGCGAATACATCCGCGACTGGTACTGCAAGCCACCGCTGCTGAACGTGCTCGTACCACTCGCCAACCGCCGCCCCGAGCTGCGGCAGCTGCTCACTGCCATCGTCCTCGGCGAGCGCGAGCCAGCCGGGTTCGGCCCGCTGTCGATGCTTGCCCGTTTGCTGGTCTACCTGGTCAGAACCCGCTCGCGAACGCTCCACAAGGCTTCAGAAGGCTAAGAAACCGCTGCATGACCGACCTCAAAGAGCACTTCAACGCCCGCGCTGCCACGGGCACCCTGCTGACCCGACGCTTCTCGCATCACCCCGAGCGGTACTTCGAGATCTTCTCGGTCTTCCGCAAGTATCAGCTGCACCACGTCGTGGCCGAGCTGGGCATGAGCCATCACCACGAGGAGGAGCTCGACGAGCTACCTGGCCTCAATGGCCACCTCGACGAGGACGATGAGCATGGGCTGCAGTTGGCCAGCGCGCTCGAGGAGCTGGGGCCGTGCTTCATCAAGCTCGGCCAGCTGCTGAGCACCCGACCCGACCTCCTACCAGCCGACTACATCCGTGCGCTCGCGCGCCTCCAGGACACCATCCAGCCGGTCCCGGGTGAGCGCATCGTGCAGACGGTGCAGTCCGAGCTGCAGACGCCGGTCGAAGAGCTGTTTCAGTCGTTCGATTTGCAGCCGCTGGCGACGGCGTCGATGGCGCAGGTGCATCGCGCGGTGCTGCGCGACGGCACGGAGGTCGCGGTCAAGGTGCAGCGGCCGGGTGTGCGACAGCGCATCGAGATCGATCTCGAAGTGCTGCGCGAGGTCGCGCGCTTCGCGTCGAAGCACACGGCGATTGGTGCGCGGTACGGGCTGGAGCAGATGGTGCGCGAGCTCGAGCACTCGCTCAATCAGGAACTGGATTTCCGCATCGAAGCCGCGAACACGCAGCTGATCGGACGCCAGATCGCCGATTTTCCGAAGCTGTGCACGCCGACCGTGTTTCCCGAGTACACCTCGCAGCGCGTACTGACCCTGTCCTTCATGAAGGGCCGGCATCTCGCCGATATCCCGCGCTCCGAGCTCGAGCGCCTCGATACACCCGCGATCGCCAAGGATCTGCTATCGGCGTACATGAAGCAGATCGCGATCGACGGCGTCTTCCACTGCGACCCACATCCGGGGAACATCCTGCTCGGCGACGATGGTCGACTGGCGCTGATGGACTTCGGCATGGTCGGTCGATTCGATGCCGGTCAGAAGGACAAGATGATCCTGTTCTTGCTGGCGTTCTCCGAACGGCTGGGAGAGCGGGTCGCCGACACGTACCTGGACATGATCGAGCAGCCCGAGGGGCTGAATCAGCACGGCTTCACGCAGGACATCTGCAGCCTGGTCAGCCGCTACCACGACATGAGCGGCGGCCGCATGGGCCTGGGGTCGGCGCTGCTCGATCTGACCCGGCTGGCATATGGCGCCATCAGCGTGTTGTCGCCTTCGCTGGACCCAGTCCAGTTGATTCGCAACTACATGCTCGACGTGATGATGAAGCGCGTCGGCGACTCGTTCTCGCCAGGCCGCGTCTTCGCGTGGGTGCTGGACATGAAGCACCTGTTCGAGAACGCCCCACGGCGAACCGACATCATCCTGGCCAAGCTGGCCGACGACCGGTTAACCATGCGGCTCGAGGTCGAGCACCTGGAGCAAACAACCCAGACGCTGAGCCGCGCCGCCTCGCGGCTGGCCATCGGCGTGCTGGCCGGCAGCATCCTGATTGGCGGCGGCCAGGTCCTGTCCGCACTGATCCAGACCGGAGCCCTTCGCCGCAAGCCCTAACAGGTACTTGACAGTCTAACACTTATCTGCCACGATCTGGTAACTAGATGCGTTGCCTCCCAAAGGAAGGCGACCGGTCTTGCCTCGGAATGGAAGAGGACCGGCCTTGTGTTCCCGAAAGGAAGGTGACCGGTCCTGTGCTCCCGAAGGGGACCGACCGGTCTTGTGGGTTCTCAGGCCCGCCGGCGGTCTGCGAGGTGGTTCATGTCAGACAGCTCTACCAGGGCCCTTGGCATCGTTAATTCGGAGCACAGCAAGTCCGAAAAAATTCGTGCGCTCCATCGAGAAGGGCTGAGCATCGGCGATATCGCGCGGGCGCTCAACATCAAGTACCAGTTCGCGTGGAACGTTATTAATAGCCCTGCTCCGGCACGCGAGAAACCGCGCAGCGTCGAGATCGACGACTTCGTGCTGGTGCGTACGCAAGTTGGCGAAGGCGGCCGCATTGTCATCCCCGCCGCGTTGCGAACCGCCCTTGGGCTCAACATTGGTGATGACGTGCTCCTGAGACTCGAGGCTGGCGAGCTGCACCTCGTGACTCCGAGTCACGCCATCCGACGAGCACAGGAGCTGGTCAGACAATTCGTGCCCGAGGGTCGTTCGTTGAGCTCGGAGCTGCTCGCCGAGCGTCGACTCGAAGCGGAGCGTGAGTAACGTCGTTCTGGACGCGCCCGCGCTCCTCGCACTTCTCAACAACGAGCCGGGCAGTCCAGCGGTCGCCTCAGCGGTCGCAAGCGGCGCCAGCATCAGTGCCGTCAATCTCGCGGAAGTGGTCGGAAAACTGGCGGAGGCAGGCGTGACTGAGCAGCCGCTTCGACGGGCGCTCGATTCGCTGGCGCTCGACATCGTGCCGTTCGATGCCGAGCTGGCATACGCCACAGGCTTGCTGCGACCGGCCACAAGGCCAGCCGGCCTGGCGTTAGGCGATCGGGCCTGCCTTGCGCTGGCGATGCGCGAGAAGGCGGAGGCGCTCACGATGGACCGCACCTGGGCGCAGCTTCAGCTCGGCGTGACCGTTCGCGCCCTGCGCTAGCCTCGGACCCGCAGGGTGGCGGATTGGAACTGCCAGCTGTCGGGGCGGGCGGCGGGGAGCTCGAATCTGGTGAACTCGATCATCTCGAAATCCTCGGCCAGTGCTGCTTGCAGGCGCTCATCGGACAGGACCGAGAAGTAGCGTTTGGGCTCGTAGCTGTCCTGGGGATTGATGCCCTGCCAGTCGACGCCACCGTAGTGGCCGATGTACAGCAGCGCCCCGGGCGCGAGCACGCCGTGGATAGCAGCCAGCGCGGCGGGGAGGTCGGCCGGCGGGACATGCAGCAGGCAGTTCAGCGCAAAGCCCGCATCGAAGGCGCGTTCGAGGTGAAGACTCAGAAAATCCTGAACATGGGCTTCGAGGCCTTTGGCGCGGCAGGCCTCGACCATCGCCGGCGAGGCATCCACGCACACCACCTCGAGGCCGGCGTCGGCAAACCACCGACCGTGCGTAGCAGGCCCAGCGCCAAGCTCCAGCAACGACGTGCGCTTCTCGGCAAGCACCCGTTCCAGAAACCGCGCGCGCTCCGCGTGCTTCCAGTCAAAAACACCCATCTGCTCGCGCTCGTCGACGCGGGCGTCGTAGGCAGTGCGTAGCTGGTCAAGGATGCGGTGATAGTTCACTGCGCAGAGCGCCGCGCGGCCGCGATCACCGGATTGCCCAGCGTGGCCCACACCAGTGGCGCCGTCATAGTGCTAACGCTAATAGCATCACACCGTGGCGGGGTGCGTTTTCTGCGACATCATCGCCGGCGTCGTCTCTGCGTACGTGGTCTACGAAGACAGCGACACACAAGCCTTCCTCGATCGCGCACCACTGATGGCGGGCCACGTCCTGGTGGTGCCCAAGATGCACCTCGAAACCCTGGGCCAGCTCCCAACGGAACAGGTCGGACCGTTCTTCGCGGCGGTGCAGAAGCTCGCTCAGGCGGTCGAGATGGGCATGCGCGCAGAGGGCAGCTTCGTGGCGATCAACATCCGCATCAGCCAGAGCGTGCCGCACCTGCACGTGCACATCGTGCCGCGGCGCAAGGGCGATGGCCTCTTCGCCCGGACCTTCCAGTGGATCCGACGGCCGTATCCCAGTGAGGCAACAGCCCGCGAGGCGCAGCAGGCAATTCGAGCTGCGCTAGACGCCTAGCCTGAGCGCACCTTCGCCGAGCGCGTGCAGTAGCAGCGCCTGCGCCACGCCCGCTGACTCGCCCCAGTGCGCCGTCACTGCACGCACCTCCTGTTCGCTCGGCAAGGGAGTGCCGAGATACGCGAGCCCGACTGCTTTACGGACCCCCAGGTCCCCGGCGACGACGACGGGTCGGCCCATCGTGCGGGCGAGGATCCACTCAGCTGACCAGCGGCCGATGCCCGTGATCGCGCTCAAGCGCGCGATCACCTCGTTGTCCGGCAGGTCAGCCAGTACTTCCAGGCTGACCTCTCCGCGAGCCATGGCTTGCGCGACGGCAATGATCGCGTGCGACTGGCTCATCGTGAACTGCAGCTCGCGAATCTGTTGCGGGCTGACCTCGATCAGCACCTCGGGCTCCAGCGAATAGATCACCTGCCCTTCGACCTCGTGGCGCACCCCGAACGACTCGGCCAGGCGACGCCGCGTCGTGACCGCCCAGCGCAGGTTCACCTGCTGTGCGCTGATGCATCGGACCAGAGCGGTGAAGAGATCGAGCTGGCGCGGCTGCCGGACGCCAGGGAACCGGGCATGCAGCGTCGCGAGCACCGCGTCCTGCCCCAGCAGCTCGGCGAAGCCAGACGGAGCCAGGAAGAATGTCTGCGCAATCGCTCCGAGTACCGTTGGATCGGTCGACTCCACCC
>WNFU01011649.1_pt1 | contig 14106 bp, 16 predicted proteins | sample 5400121 | NCBI WGS metagenome assembly WNFU01 (sample SAMN13153360, study PRJNA577476) | soil metagenome | isolation source: 100 cm soil or saprolite under grassland replicate 1 | place: USA:California | collected 2016-06-15
ACGTCCTGCGGGGGAAGTACGACACCGGACCGGAGTTCGCGCGGATCCTCATCGTCGACGCGCGGCGGACGTTCCTCTCCGACCTCACGGAGGCGGAGGCCCGGGACGCAGGATACCGGACCGCCGCGGAGCTGCGGGAGGAGGGAGCGATGCGGTGGCAGTGGCGTCCCTCCGATCTCGTGACGATCCTCGACGTGCGCGCGCTGGGGGCGGGCCGTTGAACCCGTTCGGCTTCGCGGTTGTCGGGGGCCTCATCGCCGACGCCGGGCTGCTCGCCTTGGTCGGAGTCCGGGGACGCCGCCGCTGGCTCCAGGCGACGTACGCGGCGTGCGCCCTCTCGTTCGTCGTCGCGGGCGCGGCGGCGGTCGGGATGGCCGAGCGCATCCTGCCGGCGGCGTGGGACCAGGCGGTCCTCGGGACGATGCTGCTCTCCAACGCCCTCACGGCGATCCTCGTGCTCAGCCTGATCCACGGGGAGACGCTCCCTCGGCGTCGCGCGGCCTCGTTCTTGCTCCTCGCGCCGGTCCCGGTCCTCGCCTTCCTCGCGCCGCTCCAAGGCTGGACCGCATCGACCGCGTACGAAGGGAGCGTCCTCGGCGGCTTCATGGTCCTCTGCCTTGGGATCGGGCTGGCCGAGACGCTCTACGTTCGGTTCACGAGCCGCTTGTTCGCCTCGCCCTCGTTCTGGCTGGCGCTTGGAATCATCGCCCTGATCATCGCGGGTCCTGTGTACACGTACGAACTCGAGGCGCTCGGCACGCCGATCGTCGCGGGCGCAAACCTCGCCACGCCGGTCGCGCTGGCGGGCTTCGCGGTCGTCGCCTTGCAGGCGGATCCCTTCGCCGCCTCTCCCCGCCCTCGTGGCGGTCGATCCGAGGCGGGATCGCTCCGGGACGGGGAAGAGATCGTCTTCGACGAGGACCGCCCGAAGTACGCCATTCGGAGCGCGCTCGACGAGTCCGGCCGCGGGCGATCGACCCTGGTCCTCGGACGGACGGCCCCACCCCTGCCGGGAGGCGCGGCGTTCGCGTCAATCGTCCCCGGACGCCACGCGGCGTTGCGTGCACTGACGACCGCCTCGGAGTTCCTCTCCGCCTCGCCCGGCGGCGTCGTCGTGCTGGAGGACGTCGCCGGCCTCTCCGCCCTCTCCGGATGGGATGCGACGCTCGAGACGATCATCCGGCTCCGCCACGTCGCCCGGGAAACCCGCTCGACCGTCGTCCTCGCGACGAGTCGACTCACGCACGCCGAGCGGACGTCGCTCCACGACCGCCACCTTCCTTGGTGGACCCTCCCGGATCCCGCGACGGAGCTCGAGGCGATCCTCTCGCAATCATTCGGGTCCGGGGCCTCCCGCTTGCTCGATTCGTTCGGCCGGGCTCACGGCCTTCGGCGCGCCGACCTCACGGCGGACCACGTCCCGGCGCTCGTGGCGTTCCTGCAGCGCGCGCTCTCGGAACTCTCGGGCGCCGTCGAAGGGACCGCGGCCCACGGCCTCCGAGTGCAATTCGAGGCGGCTGCGAGCGTCCTGCGATCGTTCGCGGCGCAACGTCCGGAGGAGCTAGCGCGGGGGAAGTGGCCGTCCCGGACGTCGGGTGGACCGGGGGCCGAGCTCCTCGTCACCGCCGCCGAGTATTGGCGGGGCAAGGAAATGGAGGAGTTGTTCGCCGCCGCGGATGCCGTCGTCAAGCGAGAGCCGCTGTTCGAGAAGGCTCGCGCCGTGTACGTCGAGCAGCTCGGCGACGCGGGCGAGAGCGTGCTCCGCAGCCAACTGGACCGGCTCGGGAAACGACCCGAAGAACTCCGCAAAGCCGACCTCGTCCGGATCGCGGATCGGGCGTCTGTCGACCTCGGCGCCCTGGCGGACATCGTCGACGTGCCCCAGGAACGAGCCCGGATCCAGAAGCAGATCGACTCGATCCGGCAGCGGCTCGAGCTCATCGTCGAGGAGGAGAAATGAAGCGCGTCGTCACGAACGTCGAAGGCCTCGATGAACTCCTCGGAGGCGGCATCCCGGAAGGGAACATCGTCCTCGTGTCCGGGGCGCCGGGCACGATGAAGACCTCCCTGACGTACCACATCCTCCACACGAACGCGCTCGACGGGGTGCGCGGACTGTACATCTCCCTCGAGCAGGGCCGCGCGAGCCTGCTCGACCATACCGAGGGCCTCGGCTACCGCCACGATGCCGTGAGCGGGAATCTCAGCCTCCTCGACCTCGCCACGCTTCGCAAGAAGATGGTGGGGTCCTCCGAGCAGCCCTGGATGGACCTCTTCAAGCTGTACGCGCAAGGGATCCGCAAGTCGTTCGACTACCGCCTCCTCGTCTTGGATTCGCTCGATGCCCTCGAGATCCTCGCGAAGTTCCGCGACCCTCGACGAGAGATGTTCTCGCTGATCCGCTGGCTGCGGGACCTCCAGTGCACGGCGTTCCTGCTCGGGGAGCTGCCCACCGACGTGGGCGGGGCGGACCCGAGGCGGGCGGCCTTCGCGAAGCACAAGGAGGACTACCTCGTGGATGGCATCCTGCACCTGCGGCTCGCCCGCCAAGGGGACTTCGGGATGCAGCGCCAGCTCCGGGTCGTCAAGATGCGGGGCAGCCGTCACGACACGGGCTACCAGGCGCTCGTCTTCGACAACGGATTCAAGGTCACGCGCATCCTGGCGTGATCAGTCGCGGACCATGAATTCCTCGACGTGCGACTTCGCCTTCTCACGCGCCGCGTGGTGCGCCTTGAGCCACGGTCGGACTTTCCCCCACAGCTCCGTCTTGCAGTCCCCGCAGAGCCGCTCGCCACTCCTGCACGTCCGCTCGACCTCTGCGAGCTGCTTGTCATCGGGCTCGAAGATGTAGTTGTATTGAGCGAAAATAGAGCAGGGCTCCGGATTCGCGCCAAGGCGCCGTTGTTCCTCCACAGTCGCCCGACCTCCTGTGAAGGCATTCATGATCTTCTTCTTCGCCTGCGCCTCCGTGTCCGTCGTGAAGAGGCTCGATTCGGGAATCGAGGCGGACATCTTGCCGCCCGGCCCAAGGAGGCTTTGTAGCAGCTTGTTGTGAATGAGCGCGGGCTTCGGATACCCGAGCTTCGGCGCGACGTCCCGCGCGATCCGGAAGTGCGGATCCTGGTCGATGCCGCACGGGATGAGGACCGGAACCGGCTTCCCCTTTTCGACCGTCGGCAGGAAGGCTGGGGCGGCCTGGATGCTCGTGTAGAAGATCTCCCCGATGTTGTTCGAGTTCTCGAATCCGAAGACCGCCTGCGTCGTCGAGTACGTAATCCGTTTCGCGACCTCGACCGCGATCGGGTAGAGGTGGCGGATGTATTCCGTGTCGAGGAAGATCCGCGTGAGCTTCGAATCGAAGCCCATCGCGATGATGTCGAGGATGTTGTCGTAGCCGACCTTCGTGGCGTCTTCGAGCTTGTCGAAGTCCTTGAAGAGGAACTTCTCATCGTCCGTGATTTGGAAATACATGGTCGCGCGGAACTTCTCCTGAAGCCACTTCGCGAAGAACCACGGCAGCATGTGGCCGATGTGGATCCCGCTCGACGGACCGCGGCCCGTGTACAAAGCGAAGCGATGGCCCTTCTCGTACTCGTCGAGGACCCAGTTCATGTCCCGATGGCTGTAGAACACGCCCCGGCGGAGCATCGGATGAAGTTCGCCCGCGATCTTTCGAATCCGTTCGAGCAGGTCCGGCGTGATCCGCTCCGTGCCGAACTGAGTGACGAGCCGATCGTAGTCAACGGAGCCCTTCACTTCCCACGGCGTGACCACGAAGTCCTCGGGCATCGATCACAACCCAAGTCGCCGTTTCAATTCTTCATGAAGGATGACGCGGCCTTCCTTTACGTCGAGACGAGCCCGGAGGAGCCCGAGCCGAAAGGCCTCCGTGTACTGGCCCTCGTCGTCACCTTCCGGAACGAGGGCGATGAGCATGTTGATTAGATCGTCGTAGGTTTCTCGCGATGACAACTTGAGTTTCGCCAGTTTCTTCCTGGTTTCGGACGTCACTCGGATCGTCGTAATTGGCATGTAGTCCCCGCATAGCGGCCGCCCATATGTCAGTCTTCTGGTAGGCTGCGCAGACCGCGGTTTCTCGCAATCTCGAACCCGACCACAGAGCAATGTCGAGGCGCGATTCCATCGGGTCAGACCATGATCGCGTGGCGGCCTCGCATGTCCGACTCCGTCTGTCCGAGTCGTTCCATGATCTCGGCAACCAGGCCATCCAGGAGGAAAACGGTCGCGTCTTCGAACAAGGTGCCTAGGGGCGCGAGCCGCGCCTGGCTCCTGTCCTCGGCGACGTGAATCAGCAAGACGACGTTGCTCGCGTTCGCGAGTTTGGACGCGCGGTGGCCTGTGACCGAGATCACCTTGGCCCCGACGCGGCGGGCGATGTTCGCTACCTGGATCGCGCTCATCGTCGAGCCGGTGTTCGAAACGATCAGGACCGCATCCCCGTCGTTCACGACCGGGGTGATCGTCTCGCCGATGAAGTAACAGTCGATCCCGAGCTGGACCATCCGCATCGCGAACGCCCGGGCCGCGAGGCCGCTCCGGCCGACCCCGTAGACGAACAGCTTCTTCGCCGACGTCAGGACCTCGACGGAGGCCTGGATGTCCTTGCTTCGGTCGACCGCGAGAATCTGCTTCACGTGATCGAGGAGATACCGCGCGGAGGCTTCGGCGGTGCCCCTCGCCCCGGCCGAAGGGCCCTTCCTCACCGGCGCCTCACTTCCTTCTCTTCCTTCTCCGGTTTCGTCGGCCGGATCAGGCGCTTGGCGAGGACGCGCTCGAGGATGACCTTCATGTACATCGCATCGTGCTCGAGCAGGGGCGAGGACGACACGATCGTCAGGTCGTAGTCCTCGTCGAGCAGGCATTCCGCGAGAGGCTCGAAGCGGAGGTCGCCTTTCTTGATCGGCGTGTAACGCAGCTCGTTCCCGTCCGCGTGCTCGACCCCGCTGAAGTGCGAGTGAATGTGACCGCCATCGGAGACCTTCTCGAGCTTGCTCAAGACGTCGTCGAAGTCCTCGGGACGCTTGAAGAGCCCGAAGCCCCGCGCGTGGACATGGGCGAAATTCAGGACGGGAAGGATGCCTTTCGCGTTCTTCACGAGCGTCAGGATCTCGTCGAGGCTGCCGACGACCTCCGTGCGGCCGCTCGCCTCGATGCCGAGCCGGGCGTGGATCTTGCCCTTTTTGTACGCGTCGCGGATGAGCCGGAGGTTCTTCGCGATGCGGGTCATCGCTTCCTTCGGAGCGAGTTCCCCGAACATTCCGAGGTGCGTGACCACGATCGGGGAGCCCATCGCCTCCGCGAGCATGCCGCCCCAGACCACGCTCTGGACGCTCTTCTGGGCGAGGCCGTCGGCGTCGGCGAGGTCCATGTAGTACGGGGTGTGCAGGGACAGCTCGATGTCGAGCTCCCGCGCCAGGTCGCCGAGCTGCTGCAGCTCCTGGTAGTCGCCGGCGATGCCGGAGGCGAGGCTGTACAGCACGTCCCCCTTCTCGATCTTCTCGTCGAGGGACGAGATCAAGACCTCTTTGCGGTCCTCCTTCCGTCCGATCTGGACGGTCAACTCACCGGGGATCTCGCGCGGCGTGCGGCCGACGTCCTCATCGCCCGCGTACCGCTCGTTCAGGTTCACGCGGACGAGCTGGACCTCCATCGCCGTCAGACCTAGGTTGTGGATGTCCTCGATGCCGTCCCGCAGCGTGCGGCCCTTGCACGATAGCGGGATTCCCGACGGCCCAAAACGAATCACGACTCGTCCACCCCGCGGAGTCCCGGCACCCACTATTATTCTGGAGCGCCTGATATTAATAGTTTTGTGCCGTTACCTGCCGGAAAGCACACGGAGCTACTTCTGAGGATGCCGGAGGCCGCCTGATTCCGTACGCGGTCCGAGAGTTGAAGGACTCGAAGCATGACGGTGCGCGAGAACGCGTGTCATGGGGCAAGTGCGGAGCGGAGTCAGGCCTTATGCTGACTCAGTTCTCGTTACCCTGCCTACCACGCCATCGAGCTTGCCGAAGTCGTAGCTGTCGATCTTCGTCTTGATCCTCGGACCTGCGGTTTGTCGATCGCCCTCCGTCTGTTCAATCTTCTCGAAAGCGTCTTCGATGGTCTCACAGACGTGTTTTCCCAGGCCGAAAACGAGAACGATGTCCGCATGGTCGATGTCGAGCCGGTAACGGATTTCAGCAACGACACGCTCAGAGGTCATCAGCTTGTTTACGTAGACTGCATGCTCCATGTGTTCGAGGCAGAGATTCCACACTTTCAGCGCCCGATCCTTTTCTGAAATCGTGGGCGTGAATTCTACCATGGCGAGAAACGGCTCCATGAATTCCTTGAGCATCCCTGTTGAATAGAAAAGGAAGATCCGGTTGCCCCGCTCGCCACATCTCCTCCGAAGCGCATCGCGGAGGTTCAGGGCGGCGTCAACCTTCCCCAGAAATTCGACGCGCCTGATGTTCATAGCGATGGATAAGGCTTCCAAGTCCTCCGGTGGGACGACCATCGCGAGAACGCTGACGAGGTGCGCTTCATCGTCAAGCGCAGTCAGTGTGATGGAATCGTAGGGCTGCAGGTCGGTTCGGACCATGCCGCGAAGTTCACGCCCCTCATCAGACCTCGAGACAAGTTCAGCTGGACGGACGCCGCGCAGCAGCGCGCGATCGAGAATATCAGGGGGGACCAGAAAGATGTTAATCTTGCCCCGTTGGCGGACGTTGAGCCCGCCGCGCCTAGAGGCTGAGACAGAGATGCTGGGTATGAAGTCCTTGAGCCTGCCCGCGATGTCGATTCCGGCTTTCTTCAAGAGGTCGGAGATTTTCTCCCGGAGGGTCACTCAGTCACCGATGCAACCGCGTAGCGGTTGAAACACAAAGGATCGTCGCAGATTAGGTCGATCGACCCGGGCATTACGCGGCCGAGGCGTTTCACCGTTGCTGGGCGTTTGCAACAGAAGAATTCCGCCTGCTTCCCGGAGGGGTTGAGAATCCTATCTCCGCGAATCCGGTAGCCAAGGCCCTCAGCGACACGTTTGGATTGCTCCGGCGTGAATATGAAGAAGGCCACTTCCTTCGGAAGATCCATACCTTGCCCTCCAGAGTGTCCTTGAACAACACGGCCTTGAATAAACTTTCGTTCATCGGCGAATCGGGAAGGCGGCTAGCCCATAGGGAAAGGGCCGGCCCTCTGCGCCGGGCAAGAGGGAACGAACGACGGCGAGGTCAAGGCACCTCGCCGGGTATATCGGGCGAGGTCCGCGGGAGACGAGGGTTGATTGTTTCTGGACTAGGTACCAGACTCAACTCCTGAAGAGTCGTCTGCGTCCGCTCCTCCGTAGGTAACTAATCATGAGGACTGCCATACCGGCGACCATGAAGCGAATCCCCAGGGGCAACGCAACGGCCATCAAGACCAAGGAAACAAGGAAGAAGACGATCAAACCAAGATTGTTCTGAGGATTGGATCGCCGCCGCGAACTCTGGCGAGTTCGATGCCACGGATGCCTGAATGGGTCAGCTGTCCCGATTGCGATGGGACGAAGGAATGCGATCACTGCGAGGGGACTGGCGAAGTGCGCGGCCTTGTGTATCACTTTTGCAACGGGACCCGGACTTGCTTTAGGTGCGACGGAAGCGGGTTTATCCCAAAGGACTAACGAAAGGGAAGGAGCCCGGCCCTTCACGAACCGGGTGGGTGGGGGAACAGACGACGGCGAGGTCGGCGCTTTCGCCGCGTGTTATCCGGCGTTTTTCCCGGGAGACTAAGAGTTTTGCGCGATGGACTCGTCGATTGCCGACGGGAGCCGTCTTCGGGTGGCGAAAGTGGGGCGGACCGGTCCCCGCCCAAACGTTTAAATCGAGCACCCCTTTTAACGCGCATCGCAAGGCCCGTTTTCATGGCCAAGACCCCTAAGACGAACCCTCACCTCCAACGCGTCGTGCGCGAGCTCCGGGAGGTCTCCCGCAAGGCCGAGGCGCCGATCTGGCGGGACGTCGCCGAGCGCCTCGAGCGGTCGCGAAGGAACTGGTCGGAGGTCAACCTGTCGCGCCTCAGCCGGTACGCGGCCAAGGGTGAGCAGATCGTCGTCCCCGGGGTGGTCCTGGCGACGGGCGAGATCACGACCGCCGTGACCGTCGCCGCCTTCCGGTCGTCGGAGGCCGCCCGGAAGAAGATCGAAGCGGCCGGCGGACGGGCGATCAGCCTCCTCGAGCTCGCCGTCCGGAACCCGAAGGGCTCCGGCATCCGGATCATGGGGTGACGATGCCGATCATCGACGCGACCGGGCACGTCGTCGGCCGGATGGCCTCGGTCGTCGCGAAACGCCTGCTCAACGGCGAGGAGATCGTCGTCGTGAATGCGGAGCACGCGATCGTGACGGGCAAGAAGCACATGGTGTTCCAGGAGTACCGGGCGGCCCACGCCCGAGGGAGCACCGCGAGCCGCATGCGCGGCATCGGCCCCTCGTACCCTCGCCGCCCGGACATGATCCTCCGCCGCTCGATCTCGCGCATGATGCCGTACCAGCAACCGCGCGGACGGACCGCGTTGAAGCGGTTGCGGGTCTACCTCTCCGTGCCCGCCGAGTTCAAGGACAAGCCGCTCGAGATCATCGAGGTCGCGAAGCGCCCGCCGCAAGGGCCGTTCATCAGCCTGGGCGAGGTCTCCAAGCTCCTCGGGTCGAAGTTCGAGGTCCGAGCATGAAGGCGATCGTCGCGAGCGGCAAGCGCAAGACGGCCGTCGCCCGAGCGACGCTCACGAAGGGGCGAGGAATCGTGCGGATCAACAGCGTGCCCGTGGAGATGTACCCGTTCGAACTAGGACGGCTGAAGATCCTCGAGCCGCTGAAGCTCGCCGGCCGGAAGGTCGACTCGATCGACATCGACGTGAACGTACACGGCGGCGGCGTCATGGGCCAGGCCGATGCCGTCCGGACGGCAATCGCGCGCGGCCTCGTGCAGTACCTGAACGACCAGGACCTCGAGACGCTGTTCCGGGAGTACGACCGCACGCTGATCGTGCCTGACACCCGCCGAAAGCTGCCGAAGAATCCACTGGGCCGTGGCGCGCGCAAGAAGCGGCAGAAGTCGTACAGGTGAGTCGATGATCATCCCCGTCCGGTGTTTCACGTGTGGCAAGGTCGTCGGGAGCGCCTTCCAACCATTCGTCGAGCGGACGCGAGGAGGAGAAGATCCGGTCAAAGTCCTCGACACGCTCGGGCTGAAACGGTACTGCTGCCGCCGCATGATCCTGTCCCATGCGGAGCTGATCGACGAGGTCCTCCCGTTCGGATGATTCGTCGGTCGCAGGGAAGGGTTTTTAGTCCGGCAGTCCTTCGAGACGCCCGCGGGTCCGTGGGGTAGCTTGGTTCGGGCGCGGGGCCTTGCGGTCTGCCCGCCCGCAAGAAATCCTACCAGCTTGGGGTGCTGGCGACTCCGGTTCAAATCCGGACGGACCCATCCGCTTCGAAATCCGGACGGACCCATCCGCTTCGGGGTGCGATTCCCCACCGGGCCCCGCAGCCCTTTATACCCTAGACTCGATTGCGGGGACGCATCGATCGGGGTGGAGCATGATTCGCATCGCGCGCGTTGCATTCATTGGGATCGTGGCGTTGGCGTTGATCGTCGGCATGTCCCCGTCCGCGCAGGCCGCCCATCCCCTGACCCGCGTCGAGCACCCGAACGTCCTGGTGACCCTCGATCCGGAGTCGAGTTCGCAGAACGAGGTCACGATTGCGGCGTTCCCGAACAATCGAAACGTGCTCGTGGCGACCGCGCGCGACACGCGCCAGGCCAGCGGCTTCTCATGGGCCGGGTACTACCGCTCCACGGACGGAGGGGACACCTGGCAGAACGCCCTCGTGCCCGGTTTCCCGGGGGACACGTCCCCCGAAGGGCTCTCGTCCCCCGTTCACGACGCGGGCTGGACGATCGGGAGCGACCCCGTCATCACCGCCGATCGAGAGGGACGGGTCTACCTCGCGTGGCTCTCATTCGGGCCGACGACGACGGAGTTCGCGGGGTGGGTCGTCCTCACGCGCTATTCGGACTTCGGGGCGACGTACGACTTCACCTCGGTCGTCTACGCGGGGCACGACACGCCGAGCGACAAGCTCGGCGGCCCGGGGAACTCGCGCGTCACCGACAAGGAATGGATCGCCGTGGACGACACGGGCGGACCGTGCGACGGGAACCTGTACATGCCGTGGGCCCTGTTCGAGAGCGCCGGCGGAGCCGTCCCCATCGTCTTCCAGAGGTCCACGGACGGAGGCCGCTCCTGGACGCCGATCCTTCCCCTGAACCACGCGCCGAACAGCCAGAACCAAGGCACGACCGTCGCGGTCGGCCCGGGCGGCGAGGTGTACGTCGCGTGGGAGGACTTCCACAAGGACCGGATCCTCTTCACCCGATCCCTCGACTGCGGCCAGACGTTCGAGGCCGAGCGGGGGATCGCGTCGATCGTCCCGGTGCCCGAGCCGCTCCCGGGGAGCAGGTACCGACTCGACAGCTTCCCGCGGATGGCCGCGAGCCAGACCACCGGCTCGGTGTTCATCACCTGGGCGGACTACCGGACGGGGGACGCGGACGTGGTCCTCGCCCGATCGACCGACCGCGGGGCGAGTTGGTCCGATCCGGCCCGCGTGAACGACGTCGCAAAGAACCACCAGATCTTCCCCGCCATCACGACCTTCGAGGGCCGCGTGGACATCTCCTTCTACGACAGCCGGAACGACCCGGACGGGAAGCTCTTGGACGTCTACTACGCGGAGTCCGATGACGACGGCGTCTCGTTCCTCCCGAACGTGCCGGTGACGGACGCCCCGTTCGACCCGAACTTGGGAATCACGGCGGGCGGTGCGGCGTTCCTCGGCGACTACAACGGCATCGCCTCGAACGCGGCGGGCGTCCATCCGATCTGGGCGGACAACCGGAACGTCGCCACGGCGACGCCGCGGGACCAGGACATCTACACGGCAACGGTCTCATAGGTTGAGTTGGGAGGCGCGCCCCCGCCTAGCCGCGGAATCCGGATCAGCGCTCTTCGAGCCGACGCCGGACATACTCGTCGAAGTCGTACACCTGCGGTTCCTGTTCGCTGTACCGTCCGCCGACGAAGGAGCGGGAGCGAACGCCTTTCATCGTCTTCTCGCAGACGGCCCAGTCCTGGCGATTGATCAGGTCCCACAGCTCGACGGCATCCGACGAATCGAAGCCGGGCCGGGCCATCGCCTCGGCGTCGAAGTAGAATTCGCACTCGATCGTCGAGCGGTCCGTCGCGTGCGGCCACGCGCGGTGGACCATGAGGAAGTCCGGGTGGAGGCTGAACAGGAGATTCGGGAAGACGGCGTAATAGTAGATGCGCCGCAGGTCCTCGTCGCGCATCCCCGCGAGAGGCGCCCGCGTCGTGTACCCGGTCCATGTCATCGACTGGTAGTCCTTCGCGAACTCCATGTAGCCGCCGGAGAACGGCGTCATGCGCGCTCCGTCGACGAAGTAGTCGTGCACCTCGCCGCTGAAGTACGGCGTGATGCGGTTCAGCTCCGGATGGATCGGGGCGCAGTGGTAGCACTCCTGGTAGTTCTCCACGAGGATCTTCCAGTTCGCGCGGACCTCGTACGTCTTGCGGGCCGCCAGCCGCAATTCGGCGAGCGGGAACCGATCGAACTTCGCGAAGAACCGTCCGAACTCGTCGCGCAACGCGGGCGCCTCCGGGTCCAGGTTCAACCAAATGAACCCGCCCCACGATTCCAGGCGGATCGGCACGAGCCCGCGGTCGTCCTTCGTGAAGTCCACGAGCCCGTCCGTGTGCGGCGCCCCGACCAGCGTGCCTTCGGGGGAGTACGTCCACCCGTGGTACGGGCACACGATCGACCGGAGCTTGTGTCCCTCCGCGGCTTCGACGAGGCGCGTCCCCCGATGGCGACAGACGTTGTAGAAGGCCCGCGCGCGACCGTCCGTCCCGCGGACGAGGATCACGCTCTCATCGCCGATCTCCCGCGTGAGGAAGTCTCCCGGCTGCGGGATCTGCTCCTCGCGCCCGACGTTCAGCCAGCTCCGATAGAAGAACCGCTCGAGTTCCTTCCGGAACAGCGGTTCGTCCGCGTAGAACGGCCCCGCTGGGGTCGTGGCGGACAGGTGCTCGCCGTGGTCTCGCCCGAGGTACTTCGTGCGCGGTCGTGCCATCCCGTCCGAGAAATCCGACCATCGATATGGTCTTGCCGTTCGACCGCATCCTTCGATCGGTTCGTTGGAGGATCTCGCAGGCAGCAGGGATGTCGATGTTCGGGCCACCCGCGCAGGCGATCTTCACGATCGGTCATTCCACACGGACGTTCGCGGAATTCCTTTCCCTCCTCGAGGAACATCGGATCGAGCAGCTCGTCGATGTGCGGCATTTCCCCGGCTCCCGACGGGTCCCGTGGGCCACGGCGGCCATCCTCGAGCGAGAGCTTCCATCTCGCGGGATCGGGTACGCGCACCTCGGGGCCTTGGGCGGATTCCGCAGGCCTCGGCCGGATAGCCCGAACACGGGCTGGCGCAACGAGGGCTTCCGCGGCTACGCGGACCACATGGCCTCTCCCGAATTCGTCGCCGCACTCGATCGCCTGATCGCGCTCGCCGCCGTTCGACGCACCGCGGTCATGTGCGCCGAAGCGGTGCCATGGAAATGCCATCGGTCCCTGCTTTCCGACGCGCTCATCGCGCGGGGCGTGCCCGTCGTGCACATCCTGGGCCCGCGTTCGATGCAGCCGCACCGGCTGACCGCGTTCGCCAAGGTCCGGGGCGATCGGGTCAGGTACCCCGCGGCCCGCCGGAAAGGTGTTTAAGCTTCCGAGACGATGGACGGCCGGAGGGGCGATGGCCCGAGACGTGCGCTACGACGCATCTCCCGGCATGGTGATCCAAGGCTGGAGGAGCGCGGAGGACGGCCTCCATCTCCGGGTCCACGGATCCGAGGACGAGGTCCGACTGGCGTGCCACTGCGGCCGGTTCCATTGGATCATCCGGGAGCAGGTCTCCGGGGGACGGGCGCTCCTCCTTCTCACCTGCCACAACTGCGGACAGCGAGCGACCTTTGCCATGGAAGGCGTCGCGCTCCCCACGCCGTGAGGCGCTCAACGCAAGGCGTAGCCGCCGTCCACGACGATCGTCTGTCCCGTGATGTACGCGGAGTCGTCCGAGGCGAGGAACGCGACGACGCGAGCGACCTCCTCCGGCGTGCCCCACCGTTTCAGCGCGGGTTCTTCGGCGAGCTTGCGTCGTTCGTCCGGCGAGAGGGACTCCATCGCGGCGGTCGCGATGCTCCCCAGCGCGAGCGCGTTCACCCGCACGCCCTTTGGGCCGTAGGTCTGCGCGAGCGCGCGGCCGAGGGCGAAGATCCCCGCCTTCGCGATCAGGTAAGGGATGCCGACCGTATCGCCCGTCAGCGCGGGCGTCGATCCAATCAGGACGATGCTCCCACGCCGGGCCTTGACCATCGCCGGCAACGCGGCCTGGCAGACGAAGATCGACCCGAGCAGGTCGATGTCCAAGGGGGCCCGGATCTCGCTCGGCGTGAGGGCGGTGTACTCCTTGTACCACTCCTCGTTTCGGAAGGGATGGCCCGCGAAGCACGCGGCGACATCAAGGCGCCCCAACCCGCTCACGGTCTCCCGGACGAGGCGTTCGCAAGACCGTGGATCCGAGACGTCCGCTTGGACCGAGACCGCCTTCCGACCGAGTGTGCGGACGGCGGCGACCGTGGACTCCGCCGCCCCCTTCCCACGAAGATACTGCAGCGCGATGTCGGCGCCCTCCCTCGCGAGTTCCAAGGCCGCCGCCCGGCCGATTCCTCCGCTCCCGCCGGTGACAAGCGCCACTCGCGCGTCGAGACGACCCACGGCGACCCGACCCGCTCGGCGCGTAATAAATGCTCGGCCCGATAGGGGTTCGGTTCGCCACAGCGGTGCGCGCGGCCAGGCCCGCAGAAGAAGACAGGGTGAAATAGACCGGAGGCCGTCCGGCGTCCGCGCGATGCCAAAGCCCCTCCATGTTTCCACGGAGTCTGCGTTCCTGCTGTCCGGGGTCTTCATCATGCTCGTGG
>WNFU01006516.1_pt1 | contig 14104 bp, 9 predicted proteins | sample 5400121 | NCBI WGS metagenome assembly WNFU01 (sample SAMN13153360, study PRJNA577476) | soil metagenome | isolation source: 100 cm soil or saprolite under grassland replicate 1 | place: USA:California | collected 2016-06-15
GACAAACAACGAGCAGTGGTGATCCTGCGTTACTTCTGGGATCTGCCTTACGCGGAGATCGCTCAAATCCTGGATGTGCCACTGGGAACCGTCAAATCAAGAATTGACCTGGCGTTGAAGACGTTGCGGAAAGTACTTGAGGAACAAGAATCTGGCAAGGGCTCTGTTTCTCAAATGGAGGTGTGCGAATGAATTGTGATGAAGTCCAATCCCTGTTACTTGCATATCTGGATGGAGAAGTAACTCCATCGGAGCGTGCACTGATCCGGGCACATCTCTCTGACTGTACTGTTTGTCAGCAGGAATTGAATCTGCTGTCCACAGCTCGTAGCCGCGTTCGTTCGGCGCTGCAGCGTCGCGCGAGCCAAGCTCTCCCGTCGAAAGAAGTGTGGAGTCGGCTCGAGGCAAGATTGCCGAAGGTGCAGGTATCCCTCCTGCCGGAGGCCGCGCAACCTTCGTCGAACGCGAAGCTTTCGGCGTGGTTCTCACGCAAGGCGCCCAGCGTGAGACGTATATCAAATAAACTTTTTGGAGGCGTAACAATGCAAAAAAGATGGATTCTCTCTGGCCTGGCAGGAGTGATCGTGCTCTCGGTCCTGGCTATCGTGGTGGCGCAGACCGCCATACCCGTATCCGCGCGTCAAATCCTGGATCGTGCCTATGAAGTCCAGACACAGCAGGCTGTGCAACAGGGTATTCAACACATCCGCAGTGAAATTTACAGCAACATCGAAGCTCTGCCGGAAAAACAGGGCATGGACACGACTGTCGAGAGTTATCTCGACCTTCAGAGCGGCATCTCTCGCTTGGTTACCATTGACAATAAGACTGGAAAAGTGCTCGAGGCCTATGCTTATGATGGAACAAATGCATACAGTTCGGAAAGTAGAAAGGATGGACAGCCAGGCGATGGTCCGCTAACAATCTATCGCAGCCCGCAACATCAGCCAAGCACGATCACCGAAAAGTTGCGCAACAGCAATGACAGTCTCGACGCAAAGACGATGTTCGACAAAATGCGCAACGATCCCAATGTGCAGTTTGCCGGAAAAGAGACCTGGGACGATGGACGCACAGTGTATGTGCTGCGCTCAGAACAGCCGATCAAAGTGATCGTCGCAGATGAGATGCAACATCCCACGGGCCTTGTCACCGTGTATTTCGATGTGGATACGTATGAACTGGTTGGCAACCGCGTCACCATGGAAAAGGACGGGAAGGAAATGCTGGTCATGTCTCAACGTATCCTGGTAGATGAAACCCTGCCAGAAGGAAGCAGTGTGGCTTGGGATTTGAGTGACCTGCAAGGAGTGAACATCGTTGAGGATACGAGCGGCGAACACGGTCTGCCCGAAGTGATTTCTGTCGAAGAATTGGCATCCAGGACTCAATCTGCTTATCTGCTTCAGACAATCCCAGATGGTTATTCGCTGGAGGTAAGTGCCTTGCCAAAGCAATCTGATAAGGAACCGTTTTTCTACAGGGCGACCTACAACAAGGGCAATGACTACTTCATGATCCGAACGTGGGGCAATAAAAAGCTCGAGGATGCCTCTTGGGCAGACGAGCACTATACCACTGCCAGCGGATTAGTTCTGCACTTCATTGTGGAACGTGGCATTACTCCCTCGGGCGGGCAGTTTACTTCTGCCCTGATGGAAACGCCGGAAGGGATGACATTTGCAATCAATAGCACCCTGCCGCGCGAACAAGTGAAAACACTGGCGGAAGAGTTAGTTTTGATAAATAAATAAACAGTAGCGTAAGTCAAGAAGCTCCCGAAGTCCTGAAGGCTTCGGGAGCTTTGATTTTGCTAAGGCGCTTCAGTAGCTAGATCGTCAGTTTCCCTTTAAGCACAGTCACTACCGCGCCGCCTACTTTGACCGTTTGAATATCATCACGCGGACCCACCACTTCGACATAACCTTGACCAGGCCTATTCATCCAATGTCCCTGCTCGACGATAAAAGTAGGATTCTCGATCAATCCATAATGCCAAAGATAAGCTGCCATGCCGCCAGTTGCAGAACCCGTGAACGGATCTTCCAAGGTATCGGGCGGTAGACCAAAATCACGGGCAAAAGTTGCTCCATTTTCCACACCCTGTAAACAAAACAGATGTGGACTAAAAAAATCGCTGACGTTTCGCAACACAGCATATTTTTCCAAGTCCAGTGAAGCCTTGCGAAGGGAATCAAGATCTTTAATTGGAATCATCAGTTGCGGTGTGCCTGTGCTTACGGTTTGGATGACGGTATTTGGAAGCAGGTCTGATTCATCCAGGCCAAAAGCAGGCAGAATATCCGCGGAGCGATAGGTTGATAGGAATTGGGGCTTGCGCTGGGACATCACTATGCGTTCAACTTTATCCTCTTTTACAAAGACCTCAACGTCAACAGGTCCATCACGCAAAACAAGTGGAAGCTTACGATAACCACTATTTAGTTTGAGTCGCCCTGAGTCAATCAGCGCGTAAATCGTTGCAAGCGTGGGGTGACCCGCCAGCGGGATTTCCTCAGCAGGCGTAAAGTAACGGGCGCGGAAACGCCCATCGTCCATGCGCCAGACAAAGGAAGTTTCGGAAAGATTCATCTCCTTGGCAATCGCCAACATAACCTCATCAGTAAGATCAGAACAATCGAACACAACTGCGCATGGATTTCCACGAAGTGGCTGGGTGGTGAAGGCATCAACTTGGTAGAGAGAATAGGTAGGCATAGGTTCGCTATTGGGATGATTCTTTTGTCGCGTAATGGAATCTGTAAGCTTGCATTATATCGTAAGCTCATTTTGACCTGCGCTGGTTCCCAACTGTCTATTGAATTTTTTCACTTCTTCGCCGATCGGAACTGCTTCCCTTCTTATACCCAGGGTATAAAGCCGGATTGTTTGCCTATCATGATAAAATTTAAAAACCTGATGGTTCAACATCGAATATTTATTGTGGAAAAATGATGGAATTCAAGCGCGATCGCCCAACGATTGGAATATTACCGGGGTGGTCAGGCCTCGCGGGCATCATCCCAGATCGTTACCTGGCTTCTGTTTTAGGAGGCATTCAATCCGCCGCACAGATCAGAGAATGTCACCTCTTGCTGGCATGGGGTCTAGGGAGAGTATCAGATTCCAGTGGCACATTCCCAGCTTGGCCTGTGACTTCCTCAGACTCAGACTTCGTACCCGTTGGCCCGTGGAATACCGACGGCCTGATTATCTTTGCACCTTTACGGCATGAGGAGCGTTCACGTTATCTTCAGGAGTTGAGTCATCAGGGTTACCCTATCCTCTATATTGCGACGGGTGAAGACGAGCCCATGATTTCAGTCGATAACGAGGCAGGGATTCGCCAAGCAGTAGCACACATGGTGGAGCATGGTCATCGCCGGATCGCCTTCATCGCCGGGGATCCGAACGATAAAGGGGATAGCGAAATCAGGCTTCGTGCTTATCATTCAGCTATGCGAGATCATGAGCTGGAGATAGATTCTGGGCTGGTCATACAAGGTTGGCACACTTTCTCAGGAGGCTACGAGGCGACGCGGAAGCTCATCGACTCAGGATTAGAATTTACAGCCTTGGTAGCCAGTGATGATAATTGCGCGACCGGAGCCATGAAAGCTATTCGGGATGCAGGTCTACAAATTCCTCGCGACATAGCGGTCCTTGGCTTTGACGATCAGCCAGATGCCGTAGCACAAGTACCTCCGCTGGCAAGTATCCATGTTCCCCTCACATTGATTGGTGAGCAGGCGCTCACGCTTATGTTCGATCATATCAGTATGCATCGTCGTCTCGAATCTGTTCGGATACCAACCCGATTGGTACCTCGTCAGTCCTGTGGATGTATACCGCAGGTTGTCTCTTCGGCAGGGAAAGGAGAATCGCAGTCACAGGCGCTTGTCAGTCATTCAAAACCAGCAGATTATGAAATTCACAGCATCAGGCAACAACTGGTGGATGAAATGGTTGCCACGTTACCCCATTCATCACGTTTCCCACACGGAGAACGAACAAACCGCCTCTGCACCAACTTAGTAGATGCCTTTTATACGAGCCTGAAAGAGGAGAATTCTATTCATTTTCAAACGACTCTGATGGAGTTCCTCCACGAATTGGAAATGGCAGACGATAAGATGGATCCTTGGCAAGAGGTTGTCTCCGCCCTGCGGCGTGAGATGACTCATTTACCGGTGAAATGGAGGCGGACCCAGATACGACGTCTCGCGCAAGACATGCTACATCAGGCGCGCGCTGCGATCAGCGAAAGCGCCCAGCGACAGGATTACCGGCACCAATACCAACGCGAAATTATGTCCCAAGCGCTGAGTGAACTTACTGCTCGATTAAATGTCACACTAGATAAACGACAGGCAGTCGAAGCTCTGAATGCTCATCTCACTACAATAGGCATTCGACACGTTCGAGTTGCACTCTTTGAACCCGAAGGAGATGATCCGGTTGCATGGAGTGTATTACTTAACTCTGATCTGGAGTTGGCCCGCCAGCGTTTCGCCACGCGAGAGTTTCCACCGCCAACACTCTATCCACCGGATGAACTATTGAACCTGGCTCTCGTGCCTTTGGTTTTCCAAGATGAGCCACTAGGGTATGTGGCTTTTGACGCTGGAAACCTGGGCCCGTGCGCAATTATCGCGAGACAACTTGCAGCCACCTTTAAAGCCTCTGACTTGCACGCACAGGTCTTCGAGCTTTCGCTTACGGATGCGCTTACTGGCATCTATAACCGGCGTTATTTCGATCTCTTTCTTAGTAATGAGGTTGAACGCAGCCGGCGATTCGAACACGACCTGACTATCATCATGATAGATATTGACTATTTCAAAAAGTATAACGATTCCTTTGGTCATCCGGCTGGAGATAGGGCTTTGCAGTTTGTAGTAATGTGCCTTCAAAAAGGGCGTCGCAAAGCAGATGTATTAGCCCGTGTGGGGGGCGAAGAGTTTGTGCTCATTCTTCCTGAAAGCGGGATCGTAGGCGCGTTGGAAGTAGCTGAAAGAATCCGCACTGCGATGAAGGTTGCGTCGGATCTCAAACATCCTCTTACCCTAAGCATGGGAATAAGTACATTACATGGAAATGAAATCGAAGCTGATGTTCTCATCCAGCAGGCGGATCTTGCCCTTTACGAGGCAAAGCGGACAGGACGCAACCGAATACGTATTTTTGAAGATAAAAGATCGGTTAATAAAACTGGACTTCCTTAAAATCGATTGAATAATATTTGAAGCACCAATGCTGTTTTAAAACAAAGCAAACCTGTGTAGGTGTCACAGGGCTGCTTCTATTTTAGCTCTACTAAATATGGATCGGGCTTCCTTCCGCGGCGTGTGCCGCTTCCATCAGCACTTCGCTCAAGGATGGATGAGCGTGGACATTACGCGCGATTTCATGCGGAGTCAGCTCCATCAAATGGGCGAGCGTGAGTTCGGGGAGCAGCTCGGTCACTTCAGGACCGATCATATGCGCGCCCAAAATTTCACCATACTTTTCATCCATGACGATTTTCACCCAACCCGCGTAATCGCCGAGTCCAAGCGCTTTGCCATTTGCCTGGAAGGGGAAGCGTCCCACCTTGATGTTATAGCCGCGTTCCCTCGCTTGTGCCTCGGTCAGTCCAAACGAGGCGACTTGCGGATGGCAATACGTTGCGCGCGGCATCATCTCATAGTCAAGGGTCACTGTCTCCGCCCCGGCGATATTTTCCGCGGCGACAATGCCCATCGCCGAGCCAACATGTGCCAGCATCAGCTTGCCGGTCAGGTCACCGATAGCATAGATATTTGGAACACTGGTCTGCATCTTTTCGTTGATCTCAACAAAACCGGGCTCGTTGAGCTTGACTCCGATTTCTTCCAGACCAAACCCTTTCGAGTTGGGGCGGAACCCGATCGCGACCAATGCCTGCTCTGCTTCGAGAGTTGTCTCCTTCCCTTCGGCAGATACTTTCACCTTCACACCCTTCGAGGTCGCTTCGACTGATTCGACTTTGTTTCCCACCAGGCATTTAATGCCGCGCTTCTCGAATTCCTTCTTCAGATCTTTTGAGACCTCTTCATCTTCCAACGGGACGAGGCGCGGGAGCATTTCAACGATGGTCACTTCAATGCTATAAGAATTCCACACTGTGGAAAACTCCACACCAATCGCACCAGAGCCAATCACGATCACAGATTTTGGCAATTTCTCTTGCAGAATTGCTTCGAGATAAGTAACAACTTTTTCACCATCTACTTTCCATGCACCGGGGACAGCCGCAGTGGCACCCGTTGCCAGAATAATATTTTTGGCGGTTAACTCTGTCGTCTTGCCATCCTTATCTTTGACGGAAACAGTTGTCGCGTTCGTGAGGCGCGCTTCTCCCATAAAGACCGCAATGTTATTCTTCCGCATCAGGAATCCAACGCCTTTGACCAAACGATCCGAATTCTGTCGCGAACGTTTGACAGCTACTCCATAATCCAGTTTTAGATTGTCGAATGAAAAACCAAAGTCCTTGCCGCGTTCGCGGAGCGTGTGCGCAATTTCAGCGTTCTTCAATAATGATTTCGAAGGGATACATCCCACATTGAGACAAACTCCACCAAGCCACTGCTTATCAACGATTGCCACCTTTTGCTTCAGCTGCGCGGCACGGATCGCGGCAACGTATCCCGCAGGTCCGGCACCGATCACAACCACATCGAAATTTTCAGCCATAATCTCTCCTTATGAATGTCATTGCGAGCCGAAGGCGAAGTAATCTTTTACTTAATGACGGGAGATTGCTTCGGGCTCTGCCCTCGCAATGACATAGAATATTTTTATTTTACACTACAGCCAACGCCTCACGCGGGACTTGTAGCGGATATATGCTTCCCCAAACTTTTTCTCCAGATAAGCTTCTTCACGCTCAATGATAAGTTTATTGCAAAGCAAAATAAATATTGGAGCAAGGATAATCCCCCAATACGTGCCAGTATTAAGTGGAATGCCGATGACCATCAGGAGAAAGCCAAAATAAATTGGGTTGCGCGAGAAACGATAAATACCTGAAGTCACGAGTTTCGATACTGGATGATACGGATCTAATGTCGTACGTGCGCGGCGAAATGCAATAACCGCACCGAGTCCCAAAAGAAAACCAATGACCACAAGTGCGAAACCAATATATTTAATGGCAATTGGCACAGTAAACGGCAATGGAATAAAACGCGCAAGTAAGAATGCCGCGATGATATGTAATAGTGTAAGAATGGGAGGAGCGATTCGTACGTTCGCGTGATCTTTATATTCTGCCATTTGCTATGCCCAATTCTCCAATGTCTCTTTCACCTTCATCAAAAACCAGTCTGCGGAGGCGCCGTCCAGGATGCGATGATCGAACACAAACGAAAGATACACCATCGGGCGAATGGCAATCGCATCGTCAATCACTACCACGCGTTTTTGCATCGCACCGACGCCAAGGATTCCGCACTGCGGCTGGTTGATCACAGGAAAGGCAAACAATGATCCACTGATGCCATGATTGGTTAGGGTGAATGTCCCACCTTTGACATCATCGGGTTGGAGCTTCTTCGAGCGCGCCCGATTCGCCAAGTCATTGACCGCACGCGCCATCGCGAGTAGAGACAAATTGTCCGCATCTTTAATTACGGGAACTATTAAACCTTCCTCTCCAAGTGAGGTTGCCATTCCGATATTGATGGCTTTACGCACCAGAACACCTTCATCTGTCCATGAGGAATTGACATTGGGATATGCCTTCAACCCTGCGACAATTGCCATCATAAAATAAGCCGTGAAGGTGAGATTAACTCCATCACGCGCAAAAACTTCCTTGTTCGCTGAGCTATGTTTGGCTACGCGACTCATATCCGCTTCCATGACGGTCAAGACATGCGGGGACGTATGCTTGGACATGACCATGTGTTCGGCGATTTGTTTGCGAATAACGGTGTGCTTGATTAATTGATCGCCGATGGCTGGGGCGACGATGGACGGTTGACGATGGACCGTGGTTTGTTGTCCATCATCAATGGACCTCTTTTCCACAAAATTCAAAACATCATTTTTGGTAATGCGACCGTTGAGGCCGGTTCCCTGAACCTGGGATAAATTCACGCCATGTTCAGCCGCGATCTTGGCAACAACGGGAGAAATGAAGCCAATCTCTTTATTCGCCTGCATTGGAGTCAACGTCTCCTGACGTTGAGGAACCGCTGACTTTTTCTCCGAAGTCGGGAGACTTCGGACTCCACCAGCATCACTATCAACTGATTCTCCAGGTTTGCCAATAAGTGCCAATACTGCTCCCACCTTCGCAGGGACTCCCTCTTCCGCGAGGATCTTTAACACTGTTCCAGTCGCAGGTGCGGGGATTTCGGTATCCACTTTGTCCGTGTTCACCTCAAGAAGCGGCTCCAGTTCGTTGACCGAGTCGCCTTCCTTCTTCAACCACTTGATTACAGTTACTTCTTCAACGCCTTCACCTAATAAAGGAACTAATACTTTTGTTGCCATAATTGCTCCTAATCAGCTAACCACGGAGTTTTTATTTTCTTAGTGTCTCCGCGCTTTTGCTAAGCAAAAGTCTCAGTGGTTATTTATCTCACGGATGGAAACGCTCTGGGATCTACTTCATTCATCATCTCATATACCGCATCAAACACCGTCTCCGCGTTCGGCTTGGACCAGTAGTCGCCATCGCTTCCATAGGCAGGTCGATGAGCTTTTCCCGATAACGTACGAGGTTCAGAATCGAGATGATAATAGCCACCTTGCTTTTCGATCACTTCCTGCATCATATAGGCTGACGTTCCACCTGGCACATCTTCATCCAGAAATATAACCCGGTTCGTTTTCTTCAACGACTCGACGATCTTTCCATGAATATCAAACGGCAATAACGACTGCACATCAACCACTTCCACATCTATACCCACTTTGGATAGCTTATCCGCCGCGTCCAAGGCAATGCGGCAGGAGGCACCATACGTAACCACTGTGACATCTCTCCCCTGACGAATCACTTCAGGCATACCGACTGGCACAGTGAACTCACTTATTTTATCGGGCAAGCGCTCTTTTACACGATAACCATTCAATACTTCAATGATCAACGCAGGTTCATCTGTTTTCAATAATGTGTTATAGAAACCCGCGGCACGGGTCATGTCACGCGGCACGAGCACATTCACCCCGCGCACCAGGTGAATGATTCCCGCCATAGGGGAACCTGCATGCCAGATCCCTTCCAGGCGATGACCGCGCGTACGGATGATCACAGGAGCAGATTGTCCACCTACCGTGCGCCAATGCAGATTGGCGAGATCATCAGACAAAATTTGCAATGCATACAATAAATAATCAAGATATTGAATCTCGCAAATTGGCCTCAAGCCCCGCATCGCCATGCCAATCGCCTGACCTAAAATCGTCGCTTCACGGATACCTGTATCGGTGACACGCAGCTCGCCATATTTTTCCTGCATCCCCTTGAAGCCCTGATTCACATCCCCGAGAAAACCCACATCCTCACCGAAGGCGATCACGCGCGGGTCGCGCTCCAAAATGGAATCGAAGGCAGCATTCATCACTTCAAAGCCCATCACTGTCGGCGATGAGACGGAGTAGACAGGCTTCACTTCTTTCACTGCAATCGCCTTTCCGCTGTGCAAATGCGAGCCATAACGTTCTACATTGATCGCATCCTGTTCATTTTTCCATTGGATTAAAACCTGCTTAGATGGATTCGCTTCGTCGCGCAAGACTCTCAGAGCTTCATGCGCGGCGCTATGAACATCCCGCCTCAATGGTGCAGGCAGGGCTGCCAGCCGCTCCTTGATTCGCTCCAACTCTGAGGCGTGACTCGAACTCCCCGCGATCTCGTCGAGCATATCCATTACCTGTCCACGCTCTTCAAGGATCGGAGCCAGATAGTTCTCCCAGGCGAGTTTACGGATTCCTTCTACAGCCGCGTAATCCTCTTTTTCAACAGCGACCAGCTCAGGTTCTGTAGCGATATGGTTCTCAATGATCCACTCGCGCAGCTTGCGGACGCAGTCATATTCCTCCTCGAACTTGAGACGCTCAGGAGTCTTGTATCGTTCATGGCTTCCAGATGTAGAGTGCCCTTGAGGCTGGGTCACTTCAGTGACATGCACCAGCGCAGGGATGTGATACTGCCGCGCGATCTCAGCCGCAGTTGCATAGGTTTCGAGCAATGCAGGATAATCCCAGCCGCGCACCTGATAGAGGTCATAACCGCGTTCGCAATCTTCTTCGAGACAGGGGTCCCGCTGAAATCCCTGCAGGATGGCATGAATACTTTCCTTGACCATCTGAAATTGATTGGGGACCGAAATGCCATACCCATCATCATAGACCGTGATGACCGCAGGAGCCTGCAAAACACCAATCGCATTGATCGACTCCCAGAACATGCCTTCCGCCGTAGACGCATTGCCAATGCTTGCAAATATGACTTCATTCCCGTTCTTCGAGAATTGATTGAACTGCTGGAGCTCTTCAAGTCCTCGATAAAGGACAGATGCATACGCAAGCCCCACCGTGCGCGGCATCTGCGTGCCTGTGGGGGAGACATCTGCAGAGGTGTTATAGGATTCGGTTTGATTCCTCCATGAACCATCCGGGTTGATATAGCGGCTGGCAAAATGCGCGTTCATGGAACGCCCGCCTGTGTTCGATTCGTGGTTTACATCCGCATGGGCATAAAGCTGGGCAAAAAATTCCTGGATATTCATCACCCCCAACATGAACATCCAGGTCTGGTCACGATAATATCCTGAGCGCCAGTCGCCTTTTTGGAAGGCGCGCGCAATGGCAATATTGGCAAGCTCCTTGCCATCGCCAAAAATCCCGAATTTTGCTTTACCGCTTAATACTTCACGTCTGCCGATTAGACTTGCCTGCCTGCTTTGATACGCCAGGCGATAATCCTTGATGATCTCTTCTTTCTCGAGGGGAAGCGCAACAGAAACAGTACCCTTTGTTTTGGGCATGAACTCTCTCCTGAACTGAGTTAATAGAGATTATAACAAATGCATTGATGTGATGGGATGGGTCTATACCCTACGTGGGTTTCACCGGGTTTTCATCATCCTCATCCCCCAGCATCGGATTGGCTTCGATGTAATCCGTTTTGTTTTGCAAATCCTTTTCGTTTCGGATGACATGCTCATAATAATTGCGTTGCCAGATGGGAACAGCTTGCGTTCCACGCATTAAATTGATTCGATACGAGACCGCAGATTTATACGAACGGATGACTGTGGGAATCGAGCCTTTTACAGGTTTTTGGAATTGTTCATGCGTAGGGGCACGGCGGGACGCTTCACCGTCATAACTGTTCAGATTCTCCGCCGTGCCCCTACCAACCATAATTACAATAATCCCATGCGCATGATTCGGCATAACCACATACGCACCTAACTCGATATTCGGAAATCGTTCAGGTAATTTTTCCCATTGTTGTTTCGCGACCAACCCGAACCTGTTCAACCTCATCTCTCCATTCACCACCGTCCCAAACAGACATTCTCTATGCCACGCTACAACCGTCACGAAATACGCGCCGGGCTGGGAATAATCATAATTCGGCAGGCGAATGGAACGGCGATGATGCTTCTTCGGATCGAATTTGGAGGGCATGATGCGATTATACTTTCCTTCATGACCACACCCCTTTCCACCATCCAAAACCAAGTCCCATCAGATGTGATTGATCTCGGTCTCGGCGACCCGTCGCTATCACTTCTTCCCCTGGACTTAATACGCGAGGCAGCACAGGCGCGGTTGTCACAGGCCGACAATTCCTTTCTGCAATATGGTGCTGAACAAGGAGATGGACATTTCCGTCTTGCGCTCGCAAACTTTCTAACCAAAGGCTATGGTTTTGAAGTCAGTCCTGAAAGCATCTTCGTCACGAACGGTATTTCAAACGCATTGGACGTGATCTGCACGCTCTTTACCAAAGCGGGGGATACAATCTTTGTAGAAGAGCCAACCTATTTTCTAGCACTTAGGATTTTTGCAGACCACCAGTTGAATGTCTTGTCGATTGATACCGATGAAAGCGGACTTGTCATCGAGTCACTCGAAGAGAAACTGGCTGAATTCCGTCCGAAGTTTCTTTATCTTATCCCAACCTTCCAGAACCCCACAGGTACGACCATGCCGCAGGAACAACGGGAACGAATCGTGCAATTAGCGAAAGAATACGACTTTATCATTGTGGCGGATGAGGTGTATCACCTATTGAATTACACGAGCTACGCTCCAACGCCGCCGAAATCCTTCGCTGCCTACATAGACGCGGAAAACGTGATCTCGCTTGGTTCATTCTCGAAAATCCTTGCACCCGGTCTGCGGATTGGATGGCTGCAAGCCCACTCTGAAAAGATCGAACGATTCAAGACCTGCGGCTTGCTGGATAGCAGCGGAGGACTCAATCCATTCACATCTGCAATCACCCGCGGGGTTATTGAATCAGGGGGATTGGATAACAACATCAAGAAATTGATTAATATTTATCGCTCGCGGCTGCATGTCATGAACTCAGCCTTACAGGAACAATTGCCAGACATTGAATACATTGTTCCACATGGTGGATACTTTTTCTGGCTCCGTTTACCTGAAAAGACAGATGCAAAAGAACTTCGTAAAAGTGCTCAAATTTTCAAAGTAGATTTTCGCCCGGGCACCCTTTTCTCCAGTAGAGATGGATTGAAAAACCAGATTCGGCTCTGCTTTGTCCATTATGAGGAAGGAGAAATCCGGGAAGGAATTCTTCGATTGAAAGAGTGTCTGAACAAAGCCGCATAAACGCGAAATAATTGCCACTACTTTCCTAGCGCCTCTTTGACCGCCTGATACACATCCAAAATCCCATAACCATAGGCGTCATTTGGGATATCTCCCTGGAAACAACCAACCGATCTATCGCCGGTGTAGGGATCCGCGCTTTGGATCAGGAGTTGTTCTGTACGATCAATATCACCGATCAAACTTGGCTCCGCAGACCAAAGCAACGCCACCGCGCCGACCACATGGGGACCAGCCATGGAGGTGCCGCTCTCTGCAGCATAACCGCCTCCTGGCACAGAGGAGAAAACATCCACGCCCGGCGCGGCGATATCCGGTTTGATACGTCCTGAACCATCGGCGGTCACAGGACCGCGGCTGCTGAAAAAAGCAATATTTCCAGATTGGTCGATCGCGCCAACAGAAAAGACTGAATCATATAACGATAATGGTGCGTTGACCGTGCCGCAATTTGGTCCATCATTGCCGGTGGAAACGGCAACAAAGATACCGGCGTCGCGTAAATGATTGGCTGCAGCGAGCAGGGCGTTCGGGTCACAACCTTCGAGTTCAGGGCATCCCCATGAATTGTTCAGCACATCCGCAGCGCGTGTCGGGTCGCCATCTTTAAGCGGATCGCCACCCTGCGGGAAGGGTGCCAGCATGAACTGCATACAGTCAAGATATAACGCAGGATTACCGAGATTACGATTCAAATTTGCACAGGCAAACCACGTCGCACCAGGTGCAATGCCAATCCCGTTCTGTCCGACGATTGTTCCAAGCGTATGCGTTCCATGCCCGCCATCATCATAAGGGGATGCCTTGCCATTCCATGGGTCGAACCAGTTGTAGTTATCGCCTTCGGTATTGCCGCGATAACTGTCGTGCAATTCGGGATGATTCACATCCGCACCGCTGTCAGATTGCCCCACCACAATCCCTTCGCCGCGCACGCCAAATTCACTCCACACTTTGTCAGCGCCGATCATGGATACATTCCACTGCACCCCGGTTGGTGCGGATTGTCCCCCGCTTGCAGCCAGGGCTCCGCCTGGGGCAGCAGGACGCAGGCGCGGGCTGGGAATGACTCGGTCCACTTCTGGGCGTGCCGCCAAATAGAGACGGACAAGAGCCCCGCCGCGTACTTCCAGCGCGTTGACGAGATAATAGGGCGTGTATTCCACCCCAAAGTTATCAAACGTATTTCGCAATCCTGCCTGCTTTTCATTTGCTTTTTGCGTGAGCATTTGATAGGCAGCAGTCCGTCGTTCATCAA
>WNFU01006517.1_pt1 | contig 14104 bp, 9 predicted proteins | sample 5400121 | NCBI WGS metagenome assembly WNFU01 (sample SAMN13153360, study PRJNA577476) | soil metagenome | isolation source: 100 cm soil or saprolite under grassland replicate 1 | place: USA:California | collected 2016-06-15
TTGAACTGCGACAGGATGATGATGCCGTCCATCACCGAAATGCCGAACAGCGCGATGAAGCCGATCGCGGCCGAGACGCTGAACGGGATGTGCAAGAAGAACAAAGCGAAAATGCCTCCGACGACGGCCATCGGAATCACGCTCATGGCCAACAGCGTATCGGGCAGCGAGCCGAAATTGATCCACAGCAGAAGCGCGATCAAAGCCAGCGTGATCGGCACCACGACCTTGAGCCGTCCGATCGCATCCTGCAGATTGCCGAATTCGCCGACCCATTCGAGGCGCGAGCCGGCTGGCAATTCCACCTGCTGGGCGATCTTGCGCTGCGCCTCATGGATCGCGCTGCCGAGATCGCGGTCGCGCACGCTGAACTTGATCGGCAGGTATCGCTCCTGGCCTTCGCGGTAGATGTAGGACGGGCCGGACACGAGCTTGACGTTGGCGACCTCGTTCAGCGGAATCTGTGTGGTGCCGTTGGGCCCCTGCGCGCCGATGCGGAGATTCTGGATTGCTTCCGGATTCTGCCTGAATTGCGGTGCGAGCCGCACCACGATGGGGAAATGCCGGTCGCTGCCCGGCTCATAGAGATCGCCAGCCGATTCGCCCCCGATCGCCGTGCGGATCGTGGCATTGATGTCGCCCGGAGCAAGCCCGTAACGCGCCGCGCGCGCGCGATCGACCTCGATCTGCACCGTCGGCTGGCCGAGCGAGGTGAAAACCGCGAGGTCGGTAACGCCGGGCACCGTGGCGAGCACTGCCTTGATCTTGTTGGCAGTATCGGTGAGCGCCTGCAGATTGTTGCCGAACAGCTTGATCGAGTTCTCGCCTTTGACGCCCGACACCGCTTCGGCCACGTTGTCCTGCAGATATTGCGAGAAGTTGAATTCAACGCCGGGGAAGTCAGCTTCGAGCTTGTGCAGGATCTCGATCGTGAGGTCGTCCTTCTCGACGCCGGGGCGCCATTGACGCATCGGCTTCAACGGCGCGAAGAATTCCGCATTGAAAAAGCCGGCCGCATCGGTTCCATCGTCCGGCCGCCCCTGCTGGGAGACGACCGATTCGACCTCCGGAAAGCTGCCGATCACGGCGCGCATGCGATTGACGTAGGTGTTGCCTTCTTCCAGCGAGATCGTCGCGGGCATCGTCGCCCGGATCCAGAGATTGCCCTCTTCGAGCTTGGGCAGGAATTCGAGGCCCAGCGAGCGAATAGCCAAACCCGCAAGCAGCATGACCGCAAGCGCGCCGGCCAAGGTCAACACCCGATTGCCGACCGCGAAATGCAGCACCGGCGTGTACAGGCGAAGCAAGGCCCGCACGATCCGGGTTTCCGTCTCGGTGACGTGCTCGGGCAAGAGGATGGCGCTGATCGCCGGCGTGACGGTAAAGGTCGCGAGCAGCCCTCCCACCAACGCATAGGCGTAGGTCTTCGCCATCGGCGCAAAAATGTGGCCCTCGACGCCGCTGAGCGTGAACAGCGGCAGGAACCCAGCGATGATGATCCCGGCCGCGAAGAAGATCGAACGGTTGACGTCGGATGCGGCCAGATAGATCGCAGAAAGCTTGCCCGAGAGTCCCTCGGCGGCTCCGACTGCGCCGGTCGCCGGGGCCGCCGTCCCCAAACGGCGATAGATGCTTTCCACCATGATAACGGTACCATCGACGATCAGACCGAAGTCGATGGCACCGACCGAAAGCAGGTTTGCCGACTCGCCCCTCAGCACGAGGATGCCGACCGCAAAGAACAATGCGAACGGGATGGTGGCTGCGACGATGAGCGCGCTGCGCAAATTGCCGAGAAACACCCATTGCAGGGCGAAGATCAGCAAGATGCCAAACGCCATATTGTGCAGGACCGTCCGGGTGGTGATCTCGATCAGGTCCTTACGGTCGTAGATGCGCTCGATGCGCACGCCCGGCGGCAGAATGTTCAAATTGTTGATCCGCTCGACTTCGCGCTCGACGCGCGTGATCGTCGGCATGCTCTGCTCGCCGCGGCGCATCAGTACGATGCCCTCGACGATATCGTCGTCCGCATCCTTGCCGGCGATGCCGAGCCGCGGTTTATGACCGACCTGGACGGTTGCCACGTCGCGGACCAGGACCGGGTTGCCTCCGCTCTGGGTGAGCATCGTGTTGCTCAGCTCATCCGCCGAGCGGATGAGCCCGACGCCGCGGACCACTGCCGCCTGGGAGCCGATATTGACGGTGTTACCGCCGACATTGATGTTGCTGTTGTTGAGCGCCTGCAGCAGCTGCGGCAGCGTCAGCCCATAGGCGATGAGTTTGTTGAAATCGACCTCGAGCTCGAACGTTTTGGTCTTGCCGCCCCATCCGATGACGTCGATGACGCCGGGCACCGCGCGGAATCGGCGCTGCAGCACCCAGTCCTGCAGCGTCTTGAGATCAAGCACGCTGTAGCCGGGTGGCCCGACGAGCCGATATCGGTAGATTTCTCCGATCGGACTGACCGGCGAAATCTGCGGCTGAGCGTTGTTCGGAAGGTTAGGGAGTTGTGAGAGCCGATTGAGAACCTGCTGCAGCGCCTGTTCGTAGGTAAACTCGAAGGAGAACTGCAGCTTCACGTCCGAGAGACCGTAAAGCGAAATGGTGCGGATCGACGTGAGATTGCGCAGCGCTGCGAGCTGCGTTTCGATCGGGATCGTGATGTAGCGCTCGATCTCTTCGGCCGACAATCCCGGACTTTGCGTGATTACGTCCACCATCGGCGGCGTGGGATCGGGATAGGCCTCGATGTTGAGCTCGCGGAAGGCGATGATCCCGCCAAGCAGGATCAGCACGAACATCAGCACCATCAAGACGCGGTGCCGGAGCGAAAAGGCGACGATCCCGTTCATTGCGTTGGTTTTGGGACTGCTTCACTACCCGACGACGCCACCCGGTCGATGAACAGACTGCCCTTCGTGACCACACGATCGCCCGGGGCGAGACCCTTGAGCACCTCGACCATGTTGCCGTTGGTGAGCCCGACTTTGATGCGCCGCAGCTCGATCGCCTTTTCGTTGTCCTTCTCGCGCACCACCCAAACCCGGGCGGTATCGCCCTCGTAGATGATCGAGTCGCGTGGGATCGCCACCGCGGCGTCCCCTTCACCGGTGAGGATCTTCACGCTGGCGAACATTTCCGGCTTGAGCAGTCCCTCGGCATTGTTGACGGTCGCGCGCACCAACAGCCGTCGGCTGGTCGGATCGAGCGCCGCGGCCACATACGAGATATTGGCCGGAAACGAGCGGTCCGGATATGCGAGCACGGTGAAGTAGATCGGCTGGCCGACACGCACGATCGGCGCTTCGGTCTCGCGGATATAGGCGACCACCCAGACGGTGGACAAATCGCCGATGATGAAGACCGGATCGGTCTGCCCGCTGCCGACATACTGGCCGGGCCCGACCTTGCGTTGCACAATCGTCCCGGCGATCGGGGCAGTGATCAGCGTGGCCGGATCGATCGTGCCTTTCTCCTGGAAATCGGTGATTTCCCGGTCGGTTTTGCCGAGAATGCGCAGCCGGTTGCGTGCCGCCTCGAGCGCCACCTCGGCGGAACGCACGTCGTTTTCGGCGGCATCGAGCGCGGCGCGGGCGTTTTGCACCTCTTTGAGGGGCACCGCCTTGCCCTCATAGAGCAAGCGCTGACGCTTATCGATGATCTCGGCCAGGTTTTGCGCCGAGCGTGCCTTGTTCAATGCGGTGGCAGCCGAAATGAAATCGTTCTGCGCCTGCACCATATCGGCGGCTTGCACCGTAAACAGCGGGTCCCCGACCTTTACGATGTCGCCCGGTTTGACAAAAAGCTTGAGGACCCGGCCGGCATAGGGAGAAAAGATCGGCGTTGAACGGTCCTCATCGACTGCGATCTTGCCTTCGGTCACGTGCTCGGACCGAAACACCCGCTGCTGCGCCGGCTCGACCGTGAGCGTCGCCCACTGTGCGGGGCTCGGGTAGAACACCCCGCCGCCCTTTTTGGGCTGACCCAACACTGGCTTGTCCAGATCGCGCACATCGCTGTTGGTGCGCGATTTGGCGACCCAGACCCCAGCCCCGGCGGCGAACATCAAAATCAGGACGATCAACACCTGCACGCGCGCAGGCAACGCGCGCGCCCACGAATGCGGGCGATGGGGATCGCTGGACACCTGTTTCCAACCTCGGGCGACGCCGTTTTGCGCTTATATCCGAGCGGCGTTCTTCCTACCATAAACATACGATGCTTGGGTGAACGAGCCGGGCCACCGATAATTTGGCCTTAATGAAAAAGATCATCGGCCAATTGCCAAGACCAAGCCGCTCAGCCCGGTTAAAGCCCTGCCCGGACCGTCACCGTCTGCCGGTCCGGAGTGATGCATCCTCCCGTCAGTTCCCGGACCGCAATTTGATATGCGGCTGTTGCCACTCCCTCGCAAGTCCGCCGTACCGGTTGTAAGCTGTCTGTAAGGTAACGTGCTGCATCGCGGCAAGAAAGCTGCGGCTCCTCGTCCACCACGACATGCGCGACACTCCGCCGGAACCGATGATGGCGATGCGCAGCTCCGGATTTCAGGCTGCAATGGCTTCCACCAGCGCCTTGCCGAGCGACAAGCAACGCCGCACGCTCGGTCACGCTGCACGAGCTGTTCGATGAGATAGCGGCCACGCTCTGGATGGCCCGGATAGGTCTGGGCGGTGTCTTCGTGATGGTGCGCCTCGGCGAGGCGATCCCAGGCCGCAGTCGCCTCTTCTCCTCTTTCGAAAAGGGAATGTTGTCCACAGTATCATCGAAGCGGCCGCGCTATTCCGCAGCCTCCGTCTGCAAGCCGGCGTACTCCTTGTCGGTAAGCGTTTGCAGCGCCGGCAGAACCTCGCGGGCGAACAGCCTGATGTTCTTCTCGGTCAGGTCACGCGGCAGGCTGGCGAACTGCAGCATTGCCAGGAAATTCTGGAAGCCAAGCAATCGATGCGCATCCACCAGCTGCTTGCGCACCGTATCGGGGCTGCCGCACAGGATGATCCCCTGCTCGATGAGCGTGTCGATGGTGTGCTCCTGCCCGGTGACGGAGCGCTTGTGGCTCAGCATGTTCTTCAACGACTTAGCGCTGAGATAGCCGGGCGGAAATATCATCTGGAATGGCTGCCGCAGGAGCTTGTTGAACAGCGCCTCGATGTGGGGGCCGGCCTCGGCCCGCGCCTTGGCATCGGTGTCGGACAGGTAGACCGGCGCACACCAGCCGATCCGATCCGAGTTTGCCGTATATCCGTGAAGGCGCTGCGCGGTCTCGCGGTAGCCGTTGAGAAACCGGGCCACCGACGCGATCGGGCTGTAGGTCTGCAGATAGACGTATTTGCGCGAGGGGTGCGACGCCCATTCGATCGTCTCGCTCGAGCCGGTCGAAGGCACCCAGATCGGCGGATGCGGTTGCTGGTAGGGCCGCGGCCACACGTTGACGTATTCGAAATGATAAAACTTGCCCTCGAAAGCGAACGGGCCGGGGCGCGTCCAACTTTGGATGACGAGGTCGTGCGCCTCTTGAAAGCGGGCGTGCGAGAACGCCGGGTTCGAGCCCATGGAGTAGTACTCGGCGCCGATGCCGCGCACCATGCCGCTGATCAGCCGCCCGCCGGTGATGCAGTCGAGCATGGCGTGCTCCTCGGCTAGCGTGAGCGGATGCTCGCGCAGGCAGAAGGCATTGCCGAGAATCGCGATCTTCGCGTTCTTGGTGCGGCGCGAGAGCGCAGCCGCCATAACCACCGGCGAAGGCATGAGCCCATACGCGTTCTGATGATGCTCGTTGACCGATATGCCGTCGAAGCCGAGTTCGGCGGCAAGCTCGAGCTCGTCGAGATAGCGGTTGTAGAGCTCGTGCCCTTTCTTCGGATCGAAATAGGTGTTCGGCAGCACCACCCAGGCGGAGCGATATTTGTCGCTGAAGCTCATGTCCAGATAGGCATAGGGCATGAGATGAAACATGAAGACTTTCATCGCCGCCTCCGCAGGCATTTCCTCGATATCGCCAATTGTACGTCGCCGGACCTGTTTTACCAGCGGCGCGCGCCTTGCTGGGAGAACAGCCGAGCCGCTAGCATCCGGCTGTAACGACCGCCGGTCACGTCCGCTGCCGTTCTAAGGATACCGAGTGATCCAATCCCCCGAAGCGCTGCCGGATCGCTTGCGCGACGTGGAGCACCTCGAGGAGGTGATGACCACGCCCTCGGAGGCGTTGACTGCCGCATTGCAACAGCTGCCTGGCGACATCATCGTGCTCGGCGTCGCGGGAAAGATCGGGCCGACGCTCGCGCGCCTCGCCAAGCGCGCCGCGCCGGATAGGCGCGTGGTCGGCGTCGCCCGCTTCAGCGAAAAGGACGTGCGCGAAAACCTCACCAACTGTGGCGTCGAATGCATCGAGGCCGACCTGCTCGAGCGCAAGCAGATCGAGGCGCTGCCAAAACTTCCCAATGTGGTGTTCATGGCTGGCCGCAAGTTCGGCTCCTCCGGACACGAGGAACTGACCTGGGCGATGAACGCGCTCGTGCCGGCCATGGTCGCCGACGCCTTCGCCGGCTCCCGCATCGTCGCGTACTCGACCGGCTGCGTGTACCCTTATGTGAACGTGCATCATGGCGGCGCGACCGAGACGACACCAACAACGCCGCCGCCCGGCGCTTACGCCAATTCCTGCGTCGCGCGCGAAGCGATGTTCCAGTATTTTTCGCGAACGCGCGGAACACCGGGCCGCATCATCCGCCTCAATTACGCGATCGACATGCGCTACGGGGTGTTGCACGACGTGGCGATGCGCGTGCTCGCCGGCACGCCGATCAATCTCACGACCGGCCATGTCAACGTGATCTGGCAGGGCGATGCCAATGCCATGGTGCTGCGCGCATTCACCCACTGCACGGTGCCGACAAGTCCGCTCAATGTCAGTGGGCCGGAGACGGTGAGCATCCGCTGGCTCGCTGAGTCGTTCGCGCAGCGGCTGGGCAAGCCGCCCGTTTTCACGGGAGTCGAAGGGTCCGAAGCTTGGCTCGTCAACACCGCGGAGGCGACGCGGCTGTTCGGCTATCCGAGCGTGCCGCTCGGCAAGGTGATCGATTGGACCGCGGATTGGGTCGCGCGCGGCATGCCGAGCCTCGGCAAGGACACCCATTACGATACCCGCGATGGCCAGTTCTGAGCCGGGGCTCACGGTCAAGCAATCGCTCACGCCGTCGGAATTGGACGACGCCGGCGCGCTCGTGCGGGAAGCGCGCTGGAACCAACTGCCCGCCGATTGGCGCATCTTCCTCGCACTTGGCCGCCTCTATGCGGCGCAACTAGACGACGGCCGCATTGTCGCCACTACCGCGACGCTGCCCTATGGCGGCCGCTTCGCCTGGATCAGCATGGTGCTGGTTGCGGGCGAATATCGCCGCCGCGGCCTAGCGACGAACTTGATGCAGCAGGCGATGCGGGACTTGGCGGCTGCCAATCTCGTGCCCGTCCTCGACGCCACTCCCGACGGCCGTGCCGTCTATCGCCGGCTCGGCTTCGAGGACTCCTGGGGCTTCCAGCGGTTGACCCGCCGGGAGCGACAGGGCGCAACGGCGAGTCTTCCCGCGCCGGCCGGCACCACCGTGCGGCCGATTGCGGACGAGGATTGGTCGGTGTTGTGCGCCTACGACGCGGCGGCGTTCGGGGCCGAACGTGGCGCTGTGCTCGCCGGCCTGCGCGGGCGGCTGCCCGCGGCCGATCTCATCGCCACGCGCGCGGACGGCATCGTCGGTTTCCTGCTCGGCCGCGACGGCGGCTTGGCCGCGCATATCGGACCACTCATTGCAGAGGATAACGCGATCGCCCGCGCGCTCGTGGCGCGCGCGCTCAATGGAATCGAGGGTCCGCTGTTCATCGATCTTGCCGACAGCAAGACCGAGCTGCGCAGCTTCCTCGACGCGCACGGCTTCACCGCGGTGCGGCCGTTCACGCGCATGCTTTACCGCTCATCGGCGCGTTTCGACGACGCGGCGCGCACCTTTTCCGTGGTCGGCCCGGAATTCGGCTGAGCGCGCTTTCCCTCGTTTGTGCTCGAGGTACGTTAGCGTGCTCGGTGGACTTCTCTTCCCCTTGGAGTGACGATGAGCAAATCCAACGTAATCGTTGCTTAGCTAGCCGGAGCGCACGCCATGGCCGCAGATGGATTGACGACGATACCGAGCCACTACGGGGCGAAGGAAACGGCGGATCGGCTCGAAGCGGAGATCAGGGCAAAGGGCATGGTCGTGTTCGCGCGCATCGATCATGCAGCCGGAGCTGCGCAGGCCGGCCTAGCGTTGAGGCCCACCGAGGTCCTCATATTCGGCAACGCCAAGGCAGGCACGCCGCTCATGCAGTCCGATCAGACGATCGGCATCGATCTGCCGCTAAAGGCGTTGGTGTGGCAGGACGCGAGCGGCAAAGTCTGGCTCTCCTACAACGAGCCGAGTTGGATCATGCGGCGCCATGAACTAACAGCCGCAACCAAAGCGACGGTCGATGCCATGGCGCATGGCCTCGACGATCTCGCAAGAAAGGCCACTGCCACGAAGTGACGCGGTCGCGCCGTCGCAGCAGCCGCTTTACTCTTCGGAAGGGTTTTGAAGCTGGGGTTTCTTCGGCTCTTGTTGCGGCTGTGCCGGAGCTTTAGCGGGTGGTTCCGTCGGAGGACCGCGGCCTTCTAAATGGTTCCTGCGCACGGTGGATTGCATTGTTGGATGCGCTGGCGGCGTATTGGCCCAGCTGGGAACCACGCCTTCAACTCTGTTGCTGCCGGAACAAGCGGCGAGCAGCGACGCGAGAACAGATAGTGCAGCAACAACGCGCATCGTCATGCGAGTCCCGCAATTAGCTGCGCGCGCAAATGCGGATAAATTAGGACAAGCTTGGGAGGAAGCGGTCACCCTGCGGTTGCAGACTTCAGCGCTCAATGTGCAGCTTAAGGGCCACGCAACACTCCTGTCGCCCGTGGCCCGTTGAGCGGACCCTGTGACTTTTGGAGTTTCGTTCCTGGTCTCGGGATAGAACACGCTACTCGCTCTTGCCGCCGAGCTGCTTGAGCTTGGCGAACACGGCGTCGACGTTCAGCTCGTCGGCCGGCTTCTTCTCCTCCGGCTCGGGTTCGCGGCGAACAGTCGTCTCGGCGGCGGGCAGCAGCGTGGCGCCTTGCGGCTCGGCATCGGCCGGCTTCTCCTTGGCGGCGCGCTGAACCTCGAGGTCGAGATCGATCTGTGAGCAAAGGCCGAGCGTGACAGGGTCCATCGGCTGCAGGTTCGAGGCGTTCCAGTGGGTGCGCTCGCGGATCGCCTGAATGGTCGACTTTGTGGTGCCGACGAGCCGCATGATCTGGCTGTCCTTGACCTCGGGATGGTTGCGCACCAGCCAGAGGATGGCGTTCGGGCGATCCTGGCGGCGCGACACTGGCGTGTAGCGCGGGCCCTTCTTTCGCTTGGCCTCGGGCAGGCGGACCTTGGGATCGAGCAGCTTGAGCCGGTAGTCCGGATCGGCGACACCTTTCTCGATCTCCTCGCGGCTGAGCTGGCCGGTGAGCACGGGATCGAGCCCCTTGATGCCCTGCGCCGCATCGCCATCGGCGATCGCCTTCACCTCGAGCGGGTGAAGCTTGCAGAAGTCGGCGACCTGATCGAACGAGAGCGCGGTGTTCTCGACCAGCCATACGGCGGTCGCTTTCGGCATCAGCGGTATGGCGCTCATGGCTAAATCTCCTCTGTGCTCCGCCCGCCCTCCCGGGCGAAGCTTGGTGTCATCGGCGATGACGGAAGTGCGTCGAATATAGGCATTCCCCCACGGGCGGCGCAATGGGGGACATCCGCCACGGGCGCGCGCTATCCCAGCGTCGGGTCGAGCACGATCTTTCCCGACGACTCGCCGGATTCCACCAGCCGATGCGCGTCGGCGGCGCGCGACAGCGGCAGAATCCGCTCGATCTGCGCCTTGATCTTGCCCTCGGCAGCGGCGGCAAAGCATTTCGCCACGTCGGAGGCGTGATAGCCCGGCCGTCCCTTGATGGTGATGCGCTTGTGGTAGAGGTGGGAAAAATCGATGCTGACGTTCGGCCCCGCATGCGCGCCGGCGGTGACCAGCCGACCGTCAAAACCGATCGCGCGGAAGGCGTTCGGCAGCACCTTCGGATTGGCGATGTTGTCGTAGAGCACGTCGACGCCCTTGCCGCCGGTCAGCGTCATCACCTCGGCCTGCAAGTCGGCGGTGTTGTAGTTCACGCCGTGATCGGCGCCGAGCGCGAGCCCGATTTTGACGCGCTCCTCGGAACCCGCGGCCGCGATCACGTTCGCGCCGATCACGTTCCTGGCGATCTGAATGCCGATCGAACCGAGGTTGCCGCCCGCGCCCATGATCAGCACGGTCTCGCCGGCCTTGAGTCCGGCGACGTTCACCAGCAGATTCCAGGCGGTCGGCACGTGGCGCATGATCACGGCGGCGTGGTGGAAGTCGAGCCCCTCGGGCAGCTCGATCGCGGCGCAGGCCGGTACCGCGACCATCTCGGCAAAGCCGCCGGGCCGCTTGATGCCCATCATGCCGGTCGGCCCCGCGTAATTGGCGCCGTCCTCCCGACAAATATCGAGCGGCATGACGCCGGCAGCGGCCACCCGCATCCCCTTTCGCCAACGGGTGACCGACGCTCCGACCGCATCGACGACGCCGGCACAGTCGACGCCCGGAATGAGCGGAAGTATCGCGCCGCGCGCGCGCTCTTTGCCCGCCCGCAAGCTCACGTCGAGCACGCGATTGACGGTGGCGGCATGAATGCGGATGCGGATCTCGCCCGCGCGCGGCTCGGGATCCGGCACGGTCTCGTATTGGAGCACGTCCGGCGGGCCATAGCGGTGCACCACGATTGCTTTCATGCGGGCTCTTTGTCGTTGCGAAGGCGGTGCGCGCGAGGGAGGCGCAACCTCAATCGACCGTCACGCCGGCGTCGTGCACGATCTGTTTCCATTTGACCGCGTCCGCCCTGACCAGATCGGCGAATTCTGAGGCCGTCATGATTGCTGGATCGACGAAATTTGCCGCCATCACCTTCTGTGCATCGGCATCGCGGGCGAGATCGCGCACATAGCCGTTGAGCTGATCGACGATCTCCTTCGCCGTTGCGCGGGGAGCAAACAGCGCGAACCAGGTCGATATCTCGAACCCCGCAAATCCCTGCTCTGCGAACGTCGGCACATGGGCAGATACGGCACGCGCATGGGCGTGGCGGCGGCGAGCACGCGCAGCTTGCCCTGGCGGACGAATTCCATATGCGGCCCCATCGACACGAAGGTCACCTGCACGTCGCCGCCGAGCACTGCGGCGACCGCGGGCGCGGTGCCGCGAAACGGCACGAACACGAGCTTGAGGCCGGCGCGGCGGCTCAATTCATGCGCGGCGAGATCGGGCGTCGTTCCCACACCCGCCGATGCGTAGCTCACCTTGTCGGGCTGCGCCTTGGCATAGGCAATGAATTCCGCCAGCGTGACGGCCGGCAGGTTGGCGTTGATCACGAGAAACAGCGGCACCGTGCCGATCGGCGCGACCGGAAGGAGATCGTTCAAGGGGTCGTAGGGCATGTACCGCATCAGATAGGGATTGATCACGATGTTGCCGGTATTGGCGACGCCGAGCGTGTAGCCGTCGGGCGTCGCCTTGGCCACCGCATCCATGGCGATATTGCCGCTCGCGCCCGGCCGGTTCTCGATCACCACGGGCTGGCCGCTCTTGGCGGTGACGTGGGCGCCGAAGATGCGCGCGGCGAGATCGGTGATGCCGCCCGCCGAGGTCGAGACGATGACCTTGAGCGGCTTTGCCGGGTAGCTCTGCGCGAGAGCGGAAGGAGTGGTCGCGCAAGAAAAAATCAGGATCGCAAGCGCGCGGATCACGTCGAGCCTCTCGCAAGTTACGCCTTTGATGTTAGCAACCGTCGACAGCAAACACCAATTGCGCGATGGATCGATCGGCCTCATGTTGAGGAGCCAGGGTGAAGGCGATCGAGGCGACGATCCATGGACGACAAATCCGCCTGTGCCGAGTTGATCCAAGCCTGGGCCATTTATCGCGATCAGGGCAAATGGCCGCAACTGCTTGCCACTTTCGTGCCGGAGGGCGAGATTGCGGTCTCCTGGTTCAGCGGCAGCTTTCGTGAATTCGTCGACCGCTGCCGGCAGAGCTTCGAGGCCGGCCAGCGTTCCAAACACCACATTTTTCCCTCCGTGGTGCGCGCCGCGCGCGATCGTGCGCTCGCCGAGACCAGTATCGTCATCCTGGTGCGCCAGAAGATCGGCGACGTGCTCACCGACATCACGTCGCACGCGCGGTTCCTCGATCGGCTGGAGCGAGGAGGTGGACGCTGGGCGATCGCGGAGCGAGTTGCCGTCTACGAGCACGATCGGCTCGATCCGGTCGAGCCGTCGGAGGCTTTCGCCAAGCTGTTCGGCGCGACCGATCTTTCGGCCTATCCCGAGCCCTACCGGTACATGGCCGCTCGCCTGAAAGCTGCGGGTCGCGCACTGGCGCCGGTCGTGCACTACGATGGCGCGGCGCACACCGCGCATTTGTACGCGCGCTACGACGCTTGGCTGGACGGCGCGTAGCAGGCGGCCAAGATCGGTTCCACGGCCCGCGCTTGACAGGCCCAGCGCATAGCCCCATGTCGAGTGGCGCAGCCACGCGTCGAACCGAGGTCCCATGACGGAAGCCCCCAAGCCCGCGCTGACGGTGCTGCTGTGCTCGCCGCGCGGCTTCTGCGCCGGTGTCGTGCGCGCCATCGATACGGTCGAGCAGGCGCTCGCCCGCTACGGCGCGCCGGTCTACGTGCGCCACGAGATCGTGCATAACCGCTATGTGGTCGAGAGCCTCAAGGCCAAGGGCGCGGTCTTCGTTGAAGAGCTCGACGAAATTCCAGATACCGACGCACCCGTCATTTTCTCGGCGCATGGCGTTCCGAAATCGATCCCCTCAGAAGCGCAAAGGCGCAATCTGTTTGCGCTCGACGCCACCTGTCCGCTGGTCACCAAAGTGCACCGCGAGGCCGAAATCCATTACAAGCGTGGCCGTGAGATCGTGCTGATCGGCCACGCCGACCACCCCGAGGTGGTGGGAACGGTCGGCCAACTCCCCGCGGGCGCCATCACGCTGGTCCAGTCGGTCAAGGAGGTCGCCCGCTTCGCGCCCCGCGATCCCAGCCGTCTTGCCTATGTGACGCAAACCACGCTCTCCGTCGACGACACCGCCGACATCGTCGCGGCGCTGAAAGCGCGCTTTCCCCAGATCCACGGGCCGCACAAGGAAGACATCTGCTACGCCACCACCAATCGCCAGGAGGTCGTGAAGAAGGTAGCGCCCATGGTCCAGGCCATGGTGGTGGTCGGGTCGCCCAATTCCTCAAATACCCAACGTCTCAAAGAGGTCGCAGAACGTGCAGGCTGTCCGCGTGCGGCGCTGGTGCAGCGTGCCAAGGAGATCGACTGGTCGTTGTTCGGCTCGATCGCAAGCCTCGGCGTCACCGCCGGCGCCTCCGCGCCGGAGATCTTGGTCGAGGAGGTCATCGGCGCCTTCGCCGAGCGCTATGCGGTAAAGGTGGAGACCGTCACCACCGCCGACGAAGACATGTTCTTCCCGCTGCCGCGGGTGTTGCGAGGGCCCGAGGCAGCGGAATGAGCTCGCGCGTGGGGCAGCGCAGTTCCCACGTCTAGAAATCAGTTATTGGACATCAGCATTCGTCGCGTTCCCACCGATCCCTGATTCCGGATTTGCCGTCGCCCGGAGCAGGCACACGCATGAGGAATGACCGTGGCCGTCTACACCGATGTGGTGGCGGAAGAGCTTGGGGCCTTTCTCGCCGGTTACGACATCGGGGAACTGCTCGCCTATAAGGGCATCGCGGAAGGCGTGGAGAACTCCAACTTCCTCGTTCACACCAGCCGCGGCTATTTCATCCTCACCCTCTATGAAAGGCGCGTGGCGGCCAACGACTTGCCGTTCTTTCTCGGCTTGATGGAGCACCTGCATGCGCGTGGCATCAGCTGCCCGCGGCCGGTCAAGAACAAGCGGGGCGAAGTGCTGGGCCACATCGCCGGCCGTCCGGCGG
>WNFU01006518.1_pt1 | contig 14103 bp, 12 predicted proteins | sample 5400121 | NCBI WGS metagenome assembly WNFU01 (sample SAMN13153360, study PRJNA577476) | soil metagenome | isolation source: 100 cm soil or saprolite under grassland replicate 1 | place: USA:California | collected 2016-06-15
GCCTTCGGGGCCCTGGGGCTGGACTGGACGTACCTGACGCTCCCGGTGCCGCCCGGGAAGCTCCGCCGGGCGATCAGGGAACTCCGAGCGACCCCGCACTTCGCCGGCGCGAACGTGACCATGCCGCACAAGGAGGGCGTGGTCCGGCTGATGGACGAGGTCACCGAGGATGCCGCGCGCCTTCGGGCGGTGAACACGATCGTCGTTGGAGTCGGCGGCCTGGCAGGCCACAACACGGACGCGCCGGGGTTCACACGGTTCCTGGAGGAGGACGCCGGCTTCGATCCCGCCGGGCGGACCGCCCTCATCCTGGGCGCCGGCGGCGCCGCCCGCGCCTGCGCCCTGTCGCTGGCCAGGGGCGGGGCCTCGTCGGTGACGGTGGCGGCTCGGGACGCCGGTCGCGCGGCCGCGGCTCTCCGCACACTGGAAGGCATCCCCGTGCGCGCTGTGGCGATTTCGTGGAGCGACGCCGCCTCCGTCTCGGCCGACGTGGTGGTGAACGCGACGCCGGTGACGGATCCGAGACAGCTGCCCGTCCCCGAGATCCATTCGGGCCAGCTGGTCGTCGACCTGTGGTATCGGCCCATGGTCACGCCCCTCGTCGCCGTGGCCCGGGAGGCCGGGGCGGCCGCGTTCACGGGGCTCGGCCTGCTGGTCCATCAGGCCGCCCTGTCGTTCGAGCTCTGGACGGGCCAGGCGGCGCCGCTTCCGGCGATGTCCGCCGCGGCCCTGGCGGCCCTGGCCGTGCGCGCGACCGAGGAGGATGGCCCGCCACACCAGTGAACTCTCGGAGGGCGCCGCTCCAGCACGCTTCGTTCTCAAGTGCCTCCGCACCCCGTGCCGATGCTTCAGGCAGACCTCCATGGACATCGACTTCACCGCGCTGGCTTCGCGCGTCGCGGCGCGAGCAGAGGTGGTTGGCTGCGTGATCCTGTCCAGGGACGGGCTCGTGATGGGCGCCTTCCCCCCGGGCGGTGAGCGCGACGTCACCCCCGCGTGGCTCCGCTTCGCCTCCGTGGGCGACCCCGAGCGGGGGTTCGTGGAGTTCTCCGGCGAGCTGTGGGCGTACGTTCGCCGGGGTGCCTACGCTGCGTTCGCGGTCGGCGAGTCCGGGACGCGGGCGGGCATCCTCCTGGACTACTTGGAACAGGCCCTTCTGGCGGCCGAGGACTCCCGGGACCAGCGGGCCGCGGTCCGGACCCCCGAGACCGTGGACCTGAACCGCGAGCACTTCGGCAGCATCCGGCCCGCCGAACGGGTGGCCCAGCCGGTGGCCGCGCAGGAGCCCCCGTCACCGGCCCCCTCCACCGTCGAACCGATCCCGCCGCCGCCCCGGGAAGGCGGGTTCGCCCCGGGCCCCGCAGAGCCGTCCGGAGAGGCCGGGCCGGCCTTCGGGGACCGTCCGCCCCCGCCTCCGCCACCCGGTTCCACCGATCGAGAGCTCTCGTTCGGCCCCATCCCTCCCGACGAGGAGGAAGAGCCCTCCGACCCCTCGCAGTCGTCCGCCAATCCCGAGGACATCGATCGAGTTGCCCTGGCCAGGGAGTTCGCACAGCTTCTTCAGGACGGGCCGTTCGGTGTCGAAGATGGAGCGTAGCCAGCGACCTCGGGACAGGCACACCCGAACGCGACCGGGTGAGCAGAGGGACCGGACGTGAGGAAGAAAACCAAACAGCTCGGCCAGATCCTGATCGAGCAGGGCCTGATCACGAACGACCAGTTGGAGGCCGCGCTCGCAGAGCAGCAACGCGTGCCCAAGTCGCTCGGCCGGATCCTCATCGACCTCCGCCTGATCAAGGAGAACGACCTGGTGCGGGCCCTGGCCCACCAGATCGGGCTGGACTTCGTCGACCTGTCCGAGTACCCGATCGACCCGTCCGCGACGGTGCTCATCCCCGAGCCGGTGGCCAAGCGCTACCGGGCCCTGCCCATCGGGGAGCGCGACGGCCGGCTCCTGGTGGCCATGTCCGACCCCGCGAACGTCTACGCGCTCGACGACATCCGCACCATCACGGGCCGAGACGTGGAGCCGGTGGTGGCCACGGCCGCCGACGTCAATGCCGCCATCCAGAAGTACAGCAACATGGAGGGCGCCGTCGAGCAACTGGCCCAGGAAGCGTCCGACCGATCGGACGAGACCGTCGATCTCGACCTCCCCGCGACGGCGGTCGAGGACGCGCCGATCGTCAAGCTCGTCCACATGCTCCTCACCCGGGCGGTCGGGGAGCGGGCCTCCGACGTGCACATCGAGCCGACCGAGCGCGACGTCCGCGTCCGGTTCCGGGTGGACGGCGTGCTCCACGAGGTCATGCACTCCCCGAAGAACATCCAGGGCGGCCTCATCAGCCGGCTCAAGGTCATGGCCGACATGAACATCGCGGAGAAGCGCGTTCCCCAGGACGGCCGGGTCTCGCTCCGGATGGGCCAGGCCACCGTGGACCTGCGGGTCGCCACGCTGCCGACGGTGTTCGGGGAGAAGGTGGTCATCCGGATCCTGAACAAGGCATCGGTCCTGCGCCGCCTGGACCAGCTGGGGTTCCTGGACGACCCGTTCAAGCGGTTCGAGGCCTCGTTCCGGAAGCCGTACGGCGCGATCCTGGTGACGGGGCCGACCGGTTCGGGGAAGTCCACGACGCTGTACGCCACGCTGAACCTGATCAACGACGAGGCCCGCAACATCATCACCGTCGAGGACCCGGTCGAGTACCGGCTCCCCGGCGTCAACCAGATCCAGGTCAACAACAAGGCCGGGCTGACCTTCGCCGGCGCCCTGCGCTCCATCCTGCGGTCCGACCCGGACGTCATCCTGGTCGGCGAGATCCGGGACCGGGAGACCGCGCTGATCGCGGTGGAATCCGCCCTCACGGGCCACCTGGTGCTGTCCACGCTCCACACGAACGACGCCCCGTCCGCGCTGACACGGCTGAACGAGATCGGGGTCGAGCCCTATCTGGTGGCCTCGGCGCTCGACTGCGTGGTTGCGCAGCGGCTGGCCAGGAAGCTGTGCGAGCGATGCAAGGAGCCCTACACGCCCAACGAGGCGGAGCTGGCGGAGGCGGGGTTTCCGCAACACGAATGGCAGGACATCCCCGTCCTGTACCGGCGGGTCGGCTGCACGAGCTGCTCGCAGACCGGCTACCTGGGCCGGATGGGCCTGTACGAGGTCATGCCCGTGACCGAGGAGATCGAGCGATTGGCGGTGGAACGGGCGTCCTCGGACCAGATCCGCCAGGTCGCACTGGAGCAGGGAATGGTCCCGCTTCGGCGGGACGGACTGATGAAGGTACGGGCCGGCAAGACGGCCGTCGACGAAGTCCTGAGGGTGGTGGTGTGATCGTGATGGAGCAATCGAGCGTCGTCCCGAAAGAGGAACCGGAGCAGGAGGTCCCCGTCCCTGAGCTCCTCGAGATCGTCCTGGAGCGCGAGGCGTCGGACCTGCACCTCACGGCGGGATCGCCCCCGGTGATCCGGCTCCACGGCGACCTGGTCGCCCTGACGGACTACCCCGTGCTCACCCCGCGCGGGCTCCAGGCCATGATCTACGCGATCCTCCCGCAGCGGAAGCGGGAGCGTCTGGAGCAGGACCTCGAGCTCGACACCTCCTTCGCGCTTCCGGCGAAGGCCCGGTTCCGCGTCAACGTCTACTTCCAGCGGGATTCCATCGGGGCCGCCTTCCGGCTGATCCCGTTCCAGATCAAGACCATCGAGGAGCTGGCGCTCCCCCCGGTGGTCTCCGAGATGGCCCGGTTCCCCCGAGGGTTCGTGCTGGTGACCGGCCCCACCGGGTCCGGCAAGTCCACGACGCTGGCGGCGCTCGTCGACATCGTGAACAACGAGCGCAAGGCCCACATCATGACGGTGGAGGATCCCATCGAGTTCCTGCACAAGCACAAGAACTCCATGGTCAACCAGCGAGAGGTGGGCTCGGACACGCACGGGTTCGCCAACGCCTTGAAGCACGTCCTCCGGCAGGACCCCGACGTGATCCTGGTCGGAGAGATGCGGGACCTCGAGACGATCCAGACGGCCATCACCGCCGCGGAGACCGGACACCTCGTGTTCGCGACGCTGCACACGCAGGACGCTCCCCAGACCATCGACCGCGTCATCGACGTGTTCCCGCCCCACCAGCAGCAGCAGGTCCGGGTCCAGCTGTCCACCTCGCTCCAGGCCGTCGTCACGCAGCAGCTCCTCCAGACTCCGGACGGCAAGGGCCGGGTCGCGGCGTGCGAGGTCCTCATCGCCACTCCGGCCGTGCGGAACCTGATTCGGGAGGCGAAGGTCCATCAGATCTACTCGGTGATGCAGGCCGGCGGGCGGTTCGGGATGCGCACGATGGACGCCTCGCTGGCGGAGCTGGTGCGGTCCGGGCAGATCACCCAGGAGCTGGCGATGGAGCGCTGCCACGACCCGGAGGAGCTCAACCGGCTCCTCGGGCCGTCCGCGGGGCCGACCGCGGCGACGGCTGGATACGTGATGAGCGGATCCATGGGAGGGAGCCGTGGCTAGCACCTACACGTACCGGGTCCGGGACCGGCAAGGCAAGCTGGTCTCGGGCTCGCTCACGGGCGACAACCAGCAGGTGGTGATGGCCAAGCTGAAGGAGATGGGCTACGTGCCCATCCAGGTGGCCGAGAAGAAGGCCGGGCTGAACCTCGAGATCCAGCTGCGGCCGGGCCACGTCAAGCCCAAGGAGCTGGCGGTGTTCTCACGGCAGTTCGCCACGATGGTGAACTCCGGCCTCCCGATCCTGCGGGCCCTCGCCATCCTGTCCGAGCAGACCGAGAGCAAGAACCTGGCCAAGGTCATCACCGACGTACGGATGGACGTCGAGCGCGGCTCGTCCCTCTCGGGGGCCATGGCCAAACATCCCAAGGCGTTCAACGACCTCTATTCGGCCATGATTCGGGCCGGTGAGACGGGCGGCGTGCTGGACTCCGTGCTGCTGAGGCTGGCCGACAACATGGAACGGGAGGTCGAGCTCCGCCAGCGCATCAAGTCGGCCATGACGTACCCGATCGTGGTGCTGTGCATGGTGACCCTGATCATGATGGCGATGCTCCTGTTCATCGTCCCGCAGTTCAAGGGCATCTACGCCACGCTGGGGGGGAACCTCCCGCTTCCCACCCGGATACTGCTCGCCGTGTCCAACGCCTTTCGACAGTTCTGGTACCTGTGGGCCCTGGTGATCACCGGGGTCGTGATCGCGCTCCGCCGGTACAAGAAGACCCCGCAGGGCCGGGCCCAGTTCGACGCGCTGAAGCTGCGAGTGCCCGTGTTCGGGCCCCTGTTCCACAAGAGCGCGCTTTCCCGGTTCTCGGGCACGCTCTCCATCCTGCTTCGCTCGGGCGTGCCCATCCTCCAGTCCCTGGACATCGTCACCGAGACGGTCAACAACGCCGTCCTCAGCAAGGCGGTGGCCGACATCCAGGGCAGCGTGAAGGAGGGCGAGAGCATCGCGGGGCCACTCGGCAAGCACGCCGTGTTCCCGCCGATGGTGGTGCAGATGCTGGCGGTGGGCGAGGAGACCGGCGCCGTCGACTCCATGCTGGAGAAGGTGGCCCACTTCTACGACACCGAGGTTGCCGCGACGGTGGACGCGCTGACGTCCCTCATCGAGCCCCTCATGATCGCGGTCATCGGCGGCGCGGTTGGTCTGGCCGTCATCGCCCTGTACCTGCCGATGTTCAACGTGATCAACCTGATCAAGTAGCGCACATGGCCGAACGAGGCGGCCCCCCGCCCCGGGGGCCGCCTTCGCCTTCCCCGCCATGCCGCCATGGGCCGGGCGTGATGGAGGAGTGCCCGCTGCGAAGCTGTGGGAGGCGCGGCTGCGCCCAGAACTCAGAGGGGGTCGCAGCGAATGGTGCGAACGGGGACGCCCGGCCGGGCTCAGGCGGGCGACGCGGTCGGCAGTCCGAGGAGCCTCGCGCCCTCGGCCATTCGATGGTCGTAGGTGATGACGGAGGCAAGATCGTCGCCGACGGCCAGTGCGGTCGCCAGATGGATCGCGTCGAGCGTTGGAAGGATCCGAGGCTCGAGGATGCCTGCCGCGTCGAGGATCCCGTCGTTGACGGCGACCAGGTCCACCCGGCGCAGCCCCGAGCGTATTGCGCTCAGAGCGTCGGGACCGAGATGGCGCACGGCGCGAAGCGCTTCGGCCCGGAGCAGGGCCGACGAAAGGCGGCGCTGGGGAGGGCGGGCCAGGAAGTCGCGCAGGGCCGCCGACTCGGGCTCGTCGAGCACGGCTTTGACGAAGGCCGAGCTGTCCAGATAGATGGCGTTCACTCGCCGCGCCCTTCGGAGACCAGTTCCGAGGGAGGACGGGATCCCGGCGGAAGCGGCAGCGGATCGACGTCCAAGAGGTCTCCCTCTGCGCGACGGAGCATCCCCTCCTCCTCCAGCCGGGTAAGGCCGGGCGCGATCGCCTTTACGAGCACAGCCACCGGACGGCCTCGGTCGGTGACCTGGAAGCTCTCTCCGGCCGCCACGCGGCGGAGGATGGAGCTCGCCTGCTGGCGCAACTCACGCACGCCTACCTTCTCCATGTGTCACATAGTAGCACATCGGCGTGCGAGGCTCGGGACCGCTCCCTGGCCGTCTCGCTGCCCGCCCTCGCGTTGACTGGTTGACCCCGTTTTGCCGGATCGGAACTCGAATAGGCCGGAAGTCTGACCTGGAAATCCCCCGGTCACGGGGGTAAAGGGCGAGCCGGTCGTGCCGATGACAGACGCGAATGGCAGTGCGCAAGCAGGGAGGAGGTGAAGAAATGCTGAAGCACTACATGGAGAAGCGTCACGAGGAGGAGGGGTTCACCCTCATCGAGCTCATGGTGGTCGTTCTCATCATCGGCATCCTGATCGCCATCGCTCTGCCCACCTTCCTCGGAGCGCGTGGACGGGCGCAGGACAAGGCGGCCGCGTCGGACCTTCGGAACGGCCTCGCTGCGGCGAAGGTGTTCTTCACCGACAACGACACCTACGCCGACGCGGACGGGGCTGGTCCCCTGACCGCGTTCAACGCGGTTCAGGGAGAGTTGATCGAGCCCAGCCTGACGTGGGCCGACATCGCTGCGGCCCCGGCCGTCCCGACGGTCGGGATCGTCACCGCCCAGACGAGCGCCACGAACATCCTGCTGGTCCGGCAGAGCCAGACCGGCACGTTCTTCTGTGCATATGAAAACGCGGCCGGGTCCGGCGTAAAGAGGGGCAGCGACTACCCCTCCGTCAACACCGTTGCGCTGTGCGCGGCCCTGCCGAACGCATAGCGCCGGCAAGCAGGAACACAGTGAGGGGGCGGTCGAAGGACCGCCCCCTCATCGTGTTGTCGCCGGTGCCTGAGGGTTAGGCCCCAAGCACGATCAATCCCACCCGAAACATTGCCGATGACTATTGGTAGATGACGAGAGTCAAACGACTGCTGCGTCGAATGGCTCGGCTGCGCCGGGACGAGGCGGGACTGACGCTGACCGAGACCATGGTCGCCCTGGGCGTCATGTTCGTGACGCTGTTCTCCCTCGCGTACACGGCCTCGATCTCCTACTACGACACGGCGCTGGCCCGGCAGCGGCAGTCGGCCACGGGCCTGGCGAACCAGGCCATGGAGGAGATCCGGGCCCTTCCGTTCGACACGGTCAAGAAGGGCCTGAGCAGCAACGACACCACCATCGGCACCGACTCCGACATCGTCACCTGCGGGGTGAACAGGTGCTACGGCGGGGAGCAGATCCCGCTCACCGGGTACACGGCCGGCACGTCCATCAAGCCGCTGGTCAACCACGAGACCAGCTCCAGGGTCGGCCCCACCACCTACACGGTCCGGACCTACGTGACGTACTGCACGGCCGCGCCGACGTGCTCGGCCGCGTCGTCGAACACCTTCCGCGCCACCGTCCTGGTCAGCTGGACGGCCGCGGAGCGGGCCGGCACATCGCACCGGGTCACGCTCCAGACCATCCTGTACTCCCCGAGCGGGTGCCTGTCCACCGCCACCCATCCGTTCGCCGCCCCGTGCCAGCCGTTCCTGTACGGAAACGCCGCCGCCGGTCAGGCCTCCATCCACATCACCGGGCCGATCCAGAGCCTCTCGTACGGCCAGGCCGACCTGTGGGTTCCCTGGGAGGCCTCGGACGCCCAGATCGAGCAGATCGCCACGGTCCAGGGCACGGCGTCGACCTCCGGCGTGGAGCTCGACGCCCAGGCCGCCGGCCAGACCACGGCGTCGTCCGGTGCCGACAACGACCCCGGAACCCCCGGCCAGACCTACAACTCCCAGACCGTGACGGGCCCGGCGAGCAGCACCGCGGCCGTGTCCGGGGGGCAGAACTCCCTGACGTTGACGTCCAGCGGGGGGGACGGCGCCACCACCGTCACCACCACGGCGGCCGCGCTGGGGCAGAGCCCCGCGTGCACGAACCCCGCGGGCCAGGCCCAGACCGACCTGTACCCGTGCGGCGGCTCGACGGCCTCCCAGGGTGGCTCGATGTCGGCGAGCGCCGTCCTCAACAGCACGGGTGAGAACCTCGGGTCGGCGACCCTCGCGTCCCTGGCCCAACCGGTCTCTCCGCCCGTGCCGAACCGGGCGTTCACCAACCGGGACGTGCCCACGGGGACGGACGGCCTCATCCACGCCGAGGCCTCGCGGGCCCTCGGCACGCTGACGCTGGCTGGACTCCCGGCGGGTCTCGCCCCGGCCCAGGTGCCGAGCGGGTGGGCGGGATACCTCGTCCGGGTCACCGGCTTCACGGACTCCGTGACGGCGGAAGCCGGTGTGAGCACCGCTGCCCCTGCCGTCACGGCGGCGGGCACGATCCAGTACTGGAACGGCACCGGATACACCAACCTGTCGGTCGCGCCGGGTGCCGGCGCGACCATCCCCGTTTCCGCCGTGCACATCGCGTACACGGGCATCGGCGGGCCGCTGAACATCGACATCGTCGCGACGCTCAGTACCGGAGGGACGACGACGTCCGATTCGTGCTCGACCCCCTGCTCCGTGCCGCGCACCCTGGCTTCCGCGGCCTCCCAATCCCCGGTGGTGGGGGACATCGTCTACACCGTCACCTCGGGTGGCGCGCAGCTGTGCAACCTCGACATCAAGGTCGACCTCGGCGGCCTGACCGCCAAGGCGAGCTACACCCCGGCCCCTCAAGCCCAGTGAGCATCCGGCTGCGGTCCGAAGATGGCATGACGCTGACCGAGCTCATGGTGGCCGCGGCGGTCCTCGGTGTCGTCCTGACCATCTTCCTGACCGTGCTCGTGTCGATGCAGAAGTCGTTCGGCCGGCAGACGGCCCGCAGCGCCAGCGTCGACGAGGCCCGCCTTGCCGCCGAGGAGCTGGACCGGGAGATCCGTTCGGGGAACGTCCTCTATGACCCCGGCGCCGAGAGCGACCCGCTCAACGACATCGCCCCCGGCATGTCGCTTCGCATCTACACGCAGACGAACGCGGGGACGCGGGGCAACCCGGGCTTCCGGTGCGTGCAATGGCGGATCACGAACGACCAGCTCCAGCGGCGAGACTGGACCGTGAACTGGAGAGAGCAGCCGGACGTCCTGGTGTCGGGATGGAGGGTGGTGGCGGACCACATCCTCAACCGTTCGGCCTCGCCGCAGGTCCCCGCCTTCACCCTGGACACCTCACAGGCGGCGTTCGGCAACCGGATCGTGAAGATCGCCATCGTCGCCAACGTCGCCGGATCGGACGCCCAGAACGTGGAGGTGGACGAGTCGGTGACCGGCCGCAACACCGAGTTCGGCTATCCGAACGGCGTGTGCGCCGACATCCCCCCGTACTGAGGAAGAGCGATGCTGACCAGACTGCGAGCCGACGAACGTGGCGTGGCGATGATCACGGCGCTCCTGGTGTCCTTCGTGATCGTGATCCTGAGCATCGCGGTGACGACGCTGTCGCTCCACAACAGCGGCGCCAGCGCGCTGGACCGGAAGCGTGCGCAGGCCATCGCCTCCGCGGAGGCGGGCCTCGATGCGACGTTCTCGATCCTCCAGCGGACGAGTACGGCGAGCCTCCCGTGCACCGGCGACTCGCGACTGCACGCCGTGATCCCCACCACGCCGGCGTCCGAGTACACCGTCACGGTGACGTATTACGCGACCTATCCGCCCACCGGGTCGGCCATGACGTGTCCGCTCGAGGCCAACAACCGGCCGCAGGGCGCCGTCCTGGTCTCGAAGGGAACGGCGGTCGTCGGGGGCTCTCCGGTGGCGGTCTCACGATCGATGCAGACGGAGACCCGGCTGTCCCCGCTGTACGGGGCGCTGGCCCAGGCCATCTACACCGACAGCACGTTCCAGACCCAGAACAACATGACCCTCAACGGCTACCAGGGCAACGACGGGGACGTGTACGTGGCGCACGGAAACTGGGCCTGTGCCAACGGCAGCCAGATCCACGGGAGCATCGTCGTGGCGGACCGGACCGCAGGCAACGGGACGGCGTCGATGGCCAGCTCCTGCACGGTGTATCAGGACGTGTGGGCGAACTCATCGGCCAGCATGATCAACTCGGCGGTGGTGGGCCACGACCTGACGTCGTCCCTGTCCACGATCACGCTCAACAACAACACGAGGGTGAACAACAACGCCCGATCCGGCGGATCGTGCACGGGATGCTCGGGGCGCGTGGGCGGCTCCATCGCGCCGAACAGCGTCTCGCCCTCGCCTCCGCTGTTCCCCTTCCCCGAGGTGGAGTACGACCAGAACGCGTGGCAGTCCGCGCCGTTCGGCTACCAGGTCCAGAGCTTCACGGACTGCGCCGCGGCGAACACGGCGATCTCGGCGGGATGGACGGCCAAGACCGTCGCCAGGATCAGCCCGGCCTGCGCCCTGTCCTGGGCCAACAACTCGACGATCAGCATCCGCAACGACCTCGCGATCATCACGGACGGCTCGATCGTCACGACGCAGCAGGCCAACTGGACGGCCGTTGGAGGGCCGTGGACCGTCTATTTCATCGTGCCGTGGAGCTCGGCCACCGTGGGGGGAGTGCCCAGCTGCTCGGGAGGTGTCCACGACATCTCCTTCTCCAACAAGACCACGTTCACCAACCTCAAGATCTTCACGTACTCCCCGTGCAGCGTCACCTACAGCAACAACGACGCCGGGCTGGGGGGACAGATCATCGGCGGCACCGTGGACATCACGAACCTGTACACCCTGAACTACCTTCCCTTCGACCTCCCCACGAACGCGACGGTGGACGGGTTCGACGTCGACATCGCCTACCTCCGGGAGATCGTGAACCAGTAGCCGCCCCGGCGCCTGCCGGGGGGTGCGTCGTTCGGCCTAGGCCGGGCGGGGACGACCGAGCTGGGGGAAGCGTGGACCTTTGGGCCGTGGTTCTGGCCGTTCGATGCTCAATCGCCCCATGCACCGGCCGATACAGGGGGGGATGGGCCGAAGTGGACTGTTCGTTCGCGTTCGCCTGGCGCTGAGACCCGACGAGCGCGGCTTCCTGATGGTCGAAACCATGGTGGCATTGGGCGTCATCTTCGTCGCCCTCCTCGTCATGGGGTACACGGTCCTGTCGGGATTTCGGGACACCGCCACGGCCCGCGAGCGCCAGGTGGCCAACGCCATCACCAGCAAGCTGTTCGAGGAGGTCCGGGGCCTTCCGTATGCGAACGCCACGGCGGGCCTCTCGGACTCCGACCTCTCGGGGGACTCCAACATCGTGTCCTGCACGGGCGAGTACTACTTCCAGTCCTGCTCCGGGGAGAGGATCGCGCACACGGCCGGCCTTCCCACGACCGTCCCGCTGGTCCCGCACGTCACCACCCTCGGACCGCCCAGCTACACCACGACCTACACCGCGAAGGTGTACCTGACCAGAGCGGCCGGCCTCCCAACCTCCAACGCCTACCGGATCACGGTGCTGGTGAGCTGGACGTCGGCGGGGCACGCCCAGTCCATGCAGACCCAGACCCTGCTGTACCAGCCGGGGAGCGGCGCGGACGACTCCACGTACGTGGCGGGAGCCCACTCGGAGTTCCTGTACGGGAGCGGAACCCTCTCCCAGGGATCCATCAAGGCGGTCCCGAACTCCGCCGGCATCCAGTACGTGAGCGCGTGGGAGTACATGGGGATCGACCTCCCCGGCCTGACCGGCAACCTCCAGTCCGAACAGCTCACGAAGGTGGACGCGTCGGCCGGCCAGATCGGCGGGTCGATGTCGGTGGGCGGGACGGTGACGACCGCAAGCGAGCTCTCGGCGTCGACCCTGGCAGACGACGACGCGACCACACCGGGCGCCACTGCCTACGGGACGGCCAGTACCGGCGCCCAGGGTGGGCTGTGGGGGATCTTCCTCTCGGGCGGCTCCACGGGCGGAAACGACATCTACGTCGTCGGCGGGGACTACTTCAACACGAACACACTGTCCGGGGGGGCGACGGCGACCACCTCCGCCAACTCCACCAATCCCTGCAACGGGCAGCTCGACAGTCTTCCGTGCGGCTACTCCTCCATCCAGGCCGACCGCCAGACCGGGACCAGCTATGCCGTCGTCATGGACCTCAAGGACTCGGGCGTCACGTCCAACGGCAGCAACAGCTGCCGGCTGGGGGACGTGGTGGTCGACGGGCAGAGCAACGCCGCGAGCTACAAGAGCAGCGTGTACCAGCGCATCCGGCAGAACGGGTCGAACCGCATCATCAACGAGACGGTCACGCGGGGGATCGGGGACGTCCATCTCGCCACCGGGCTCTGCGGGGCCTCCGCGGGGAGCGGGTGGTCCACCCAGTGCGGCTGGGCCTGCCTGACCATGTCCGGCACCGTGTGGAGGGCCACGGCGGAGGCGGGGGTGGGCGCGGTGGCGCCGAGCGTCACCGTCCCCACCGCCACGCTCAAGCTGTGGAACGGCTCGGGCTACAACCAGAGCACGCTCAACCCCGGGACCACGGGACAGGACATCGTCGAGTACAACCCGGGGAACCAGAGCTGCTCGGGAAGCCTGTGCCTGGCCGAGGTCCACACCGGGTGCACGGTCGTGTCGTCCGGCTCCTTCAAGGTGGACGTCACCGGCAACCTCCGGGTGGACGGGGACTACACCACGCAGACGACCGGCACCGGCTCGATCACGGAGGCGTGGGCCCGGGTGGGGTCACCGCTCTCCGGGACGGTGACCTTCACGGTGACGAAGTGGAGCGGCAGCACGTGCGGGTCGTCCAGGACGACGGTGGCGGACATCACCATGAGCGTCGACCTCGGCTCCCTCGTTGCCCACGCCACCTACAAGCCCGCGCCATGAGCGCCGGTGCGAACGTGACAGGCCGGACCCGCCGCCTGGCCCGAGGCGAGGGCGGGATGACCCTGCCCGAGGTGATGGTGGCAATGTCGCTGATGGTCATCGTCGCCGTCGTCTTCCTGTCCGTCCTCCAGTCCGCACAGAACGCCATCGTCGGCGAACAGGGCCGGAGCACGAACAACGACCAGGCCCGCCTGGCCATCGAGGAGATCGACCGGGAGGTCCGCTCCGGAGACGTCCTGTACGATCCGGCGACGGAGGCTTCCCCCAGCTCGCCCTACTACGGACTGCGGGTCTACACGGAGGCGAACGCGACGACCCGCGGGTACGCGGCGATGTGCGTCCAGTGGCGCATCTCGAACTCCCAGCTGCTGGTCCGCCGGTGGCCCTCCGGGAACACGGCCGCGGTGACGGGATGGCGCACCGTGGCGGACAGCATCGTGAACGTCAGCCAGGGGGTGCACGCGTTCGAGCTCGACCCCTCCAGCACCAGCGGTGGGCGGATCCTGAACATCACGGTGCTGGTCAACTCGAAGCCGAGCGACACCACGTCCCGGACGATCCGGCTGGACGACGCGGTGGCCATCCGCAACCAGGTCACCGGGACCAATCCCTGCGCGGCGGTTCCGTCGGGGTGAGCAGCGCGGGCGATGGAGGCGACGTGATGAGACTCGAGCGGGAGGATGGCTTCGCCATGATCACGGCGGTCGTCGTGTCGTTCGTGGTCGCCCTGATCGTGCTGGGGGCGATCCAGCTCGCCGTCCACAACAGCGAACAGAGCGCCTACGACCGGCGCCGGGTCCAGGCCCTGGAGACGGGGGAGGCGGGGCTCAACTACTA
>WNFU01006519.1_pt1 | contig 14103 bp, 12 predicted proteins | sample 5400121 | NCBI WGS metagenome assembly WNFU01 (sample SAMN13153360, study PRJNA577476) | soil metagenome | isolation source: 100 cm soil or saprolite under grassland replicate 1 | place: USA:California | collected 2016-06-15
CGCGAGTCGGGTCAACGTTCGCAACACGTGATGGAGGCGACTGTGGCCTATCTCACCAGGCGTTCGGTACTGCGTGGAGCCTTAGCTCTTGCCGCGACCCGGCCTTTTGTGGGGCCCCATATCGCGAAGGCGGCGGCGACCACCGCGAGCGCATGGTTCGCCCAGGGGTTCGTCCAGGACGAGGACGTGGCCTTGCGCAAGGCCGTCGCCGAGTACGAGAAGGCGAGCGGTAACAAGATCGAGCTGAGCATCATCCCCTTCGCACCGCATCGGCAGAAGCTCATCTCGGCGATCACCAGCGGGGTCGTCCCCGACGTGACGCAGGGCAACCCGAACGAGATCCTGCAGCTGTTCGCCTGGCAAGACAGGTGGGTCGACGTCAGCGACGTCGTGGAGACACAGAAGGCCGAATTCAGCGAAACCGCGCTGCAGGCCGCTCAGGCCTACAACAGTGTCACAAAGAAGCGCGCCGTTTACGGCGTCCCGCTCAGGGCCGCGGTGGTCCCCTGCCACGTCTGGCGACCGCTGGTCGAGAAGGCCGGCCTCAAGATCGAGGACCTCCCGAAGACGTGGGATGCGTATTTCGACTTCTTCAAGAAGGTGCAAGACAACTTGCGCAAGCAGGGCGAGCGCAAGGTGTACGGGCTGGGCTTCCAGGTGACGGCCAACGGGGTCGACCCCGCCAACCTCTTCAACGCTTTCCTGATCGCCCATGGCGGCCAGGACATCGTCACCAAGGACGGCAAGCTGCATCTCGATGACCCGAAGGTCAAGCAGGCGGCGATCAAGGCGGCGGGCTACCTCGGCGGCGCTTACCGGGACGGCTACGTGCCGCCGAGCGCCATCAACTGGAACGACGCGGACGACAACAACGCGTTCCACGCGAAGCTCATGGTGATGGATGTCGACGGCACGCTGTCGACCGAGGTCGCGGTCAAGGAGAAACACCCCGAGTGGTATCAGAACGACATCGTGAGCCAGGGCATCGGCTATCCGAACGACAATGCGGGCAAGCCCGTGCCGAGCATCGTCGGCGTCACGCAGGGCCTGATCCCGAAAGGGGCCAAGAACGTCACGGTGGCGAAGGAGTTCCTCAAGTACTTCATCCAGCCCAAGGTCATCGGCGAGTTCATCGAGCTGGGTCTGGGCCGCTGGCTGCCGGTCATGCCGTCGCTCGCCAAGAGCGCGTTCTGGCAGAATCCGAAGGACCCGCATCTGCGAGGCTACGTCCAGCAGGGCCTGCTCGGCCCGACCAGGCCCGACTACTACGTGTTCAATCCGGCGATGGCGGAAGTCTACTCCCAGCACGTCTGGAGCCTGGCGATGATCGACGTGGCGAAGGACGGGGTCAAACCGGAAGCGGCGATCGACAAGGCGTTCAAGCGCATCGAGGAAATCTTCGCGAAGTACAAGATGGCATAGGCGGGGACGAATGATGGACAGCACATCGGTCGTCGACGTCGGCCGCCCGGCCATCCGGCGCACGCTCTCGCTCTCGCGCTCTCTGCGCGGCGGCCTCAAGGGCGGCGAGTACACGTGGGCGGTCGCCTTCGTCGTGCCCTACATCGCAGTGTTCATCGCCTTTGTCGCGTATCCGGTGGTTTACGGGTTGTGGATGGGCAGCGAGGCGCGACTGTACCAGGAGCTGTTCGCCGATCCGATCTACCAGAGCACGGTGGTGAACACCGTCCTCTACCTGGCGCTCGGCGTCAACGTGAAGATGTTCCTCGCCCTGCTGCTGTCCGGCTTCTTCATGCGCCCGGGCTTGTGGATGAAGGCGCTGCTCCTGATCTTCGTCCTGCCCTGGGCGGTGCCGCAGATCTCGACGTTCATTTCGATCCACTGGATGCTGAACGGCGAGTGGGGCTTCCTCAACAACGTCCTCTACACGCTCTTCCACGTCGAAGGGGCGTCCTGGCTCAATGACCGCTGGACGGCACTGGGCGCGGTCATCGTCTCCCACATCTGGAAATGGACGCCGTTCTGGACGCTGATCCTGCTCGCTGGCCGGATGGCGATCCCGCTCGAGATCCGCGACAGCGCCAGGGTCGACGGCGCGACGGGGCTGCGCGGGTTCGTCCACATCACCTTTCCGTTGCTCGCCAACCTCTACCTGATCTGCACGCTGCTCTCGACGATCTTCCTGCTTGGCGACTTCAACGCCGTCACGTTCGTCTCCGGCGGCGGCCCCGCGAACTCGACGCACGTGCTGGCGACGCTCGGCATCCGCAACGCCTTTGAGATCGCTCAGCCGCGCCTCGGCGTGGCGGCCGTGATGTCGGCGCTGCCGCTGGTGATCCCGCTGGTGATCGTCCTGATGCGCAAGCTCCGCACCTCGGAGGTGCAGATATGAGCACGATCGCGACGGACGCGAGGCTGGCATCTCGTGCGTTGTCGCGGGCCCACAGTTCGGTGCGGCTCCGGCGGTACCTGACCACCGCGGGGACGCTGGTGCTCTCCGTGGTGCTCGTGGTGTGGTCGGTCGCGCCGATCTACAACATGGTGCTGATCTCGCTCGAGCCCGAGGGCGACGTGTTCACCGACCATATCTGGCCGAGGGTCCCTTCGGTCGAGAGCTACTCGGGCGTCCTGACCCAGGGCCACTGGTATCTGGAGCACTTTTGGCGCCAGTTCGCCAACAGCCTCTACATCGGCGCGATGGTGACGTTCTTCGCGTTGCTGTTCGGCTCGCTGACCAGCTTTGCAATCGGCCGGATGCGCATCCGCCACGGCTGGCTGGTGAGCAACTGCGCGTTGTTGACCTACGTGATCCCGGCGTCGTTCCTCGCGATCCCGTTCTACCGGATCATGCAGAACTACGGGCTCGCGGACAACCCGTGGTCGGTGATCGCGGCCTTGGTGGCGTTCGCGACGCCGTACGCGATCTTCGTCTTCCAGGAATACGGTCGGAGCATCCCGATCGAGGTCGACGAGTCGGCGCGCATCGACGGCGCCTCGCCGCCGCAGATCTATCTGCGGATCTACCTGCCGCTGATGGCGCCGGCGCTGGTCGCGGTCGGCACCTACGCGCTGCTGCTCGCCTGGAACGAATACCTGTATCAGTTCCTGCTCCTGTCCTCGAAGTCGAGCATGACGGTGCCGGTGGCGCTCGCGCAGTTCCTCAGCAGCGACCAGTCGCCCTGGAACTACATGATGGCGACGGCGATCGTCTACGCGCTGCCTCCGGTCGCGATCTACTACGCGTTCCGCCGGCGCATGACCGCCGGCCTGACAATGGGCGGCGTCAAGGGCTGACCCTCGCCGCCAGTCTCGCAAGCCCGCCGCGTGCGAGGTCAGGCTGCGTGGCGGCGCGGGGCGAGATCCCGGATGAAGCGCGGCGCCCGACTTGGTCCGCCGACGCCCGCCAACGGCGGCAAGTGCCTCAACGAGGTCCTGCTTGCGGGGGGTTCGTCGCCATGACCCGTCGTGTCTCCTCACGATGTCCTCCTGCGAGCGGCTGGCACGCTCTTCCCTGCGAAACGACAGGGTTCACCGCTATCCACCGCGAAGCGATCCTCGCGAGACGCCCGGTCGGGCAAAGGTGAGGAGGCGGCGGTGAGCAGCACGCAGCCGGTTCTAGCAGCCGGGCCCGGCGCGCTCAACCGGCCGTGGCGACCGTCCTGGCACCGCCACCTGCACGGCCCGGAGCTCGCCTGGGCGATCGCGTTCATCGTCCCCTATGCGGCGGTCCTGGTCGCCTTTGTCATCTATCCGATCGCCTACGGGTTCTGGATGGCGAGCAGCCCGTCGCTGTACGCCCAGCTGTTTGCGAGCGACGAGTACTGGGACGCGGTCGTCAGCACCGTGCTCTATGTCGGTATCGGCGTGAACACCACCATGTTCCTCGCCCTGCTGCTGTCGGGGTTCTTCATGCGCCGCCGCTGGTGGGTCAAGGCGATGCTGGTCGTCTCGATGCTGCCCTGGGCGCTGCCGGCGCAAACCGGCTTCATCTCCTTCCACTGGATGATGGTCTATTGGGGTTTCCTGAACAGCGTGCTGGAGAAGCTGTTCGGCATACACGGTCCGGACTGGTTGAGCCACTACTGGCTCGCTCTCGGAGCTAACATCGTCGCCTCGACCTGGAAGACGATGCCGTTCTGGACCTTGATCCTGTTGGCGGGGCGGATGGCGATCCCTCGAGATCTCTACGAGGCTGCCGACATCGACGGGGCTACCGGCGTCCGCCGCTTCGCCCACCTCGTGGTGCCGCTGCTGGCGAACCTCTACCTCGTCTGCACGTTGCTCTCGGCGATCTGGATGATCGGCGATTTCAACACTCCGAATCTCGTGTCCGGCGGCGCACCTGTTGGTTCGACGGAGGTGCTGGCGACGCTCGGTGTCGAATACCTGTTCGACCATGGCAAACCCGAGCTCGGCGTCGCCGTCGTCATGACGGCCCTGCCCGTGCTCATCCCGCTCGGGATCTTCCTGATACGCAGGCTGCACACGAGGGAGGTGCAGCTATGAGTGTCGCGCTGGCCTGGGGCCGGACGCCGCGCCGGCTGCGTCATCGGCTGCGCCGACTCGTCAGCGACGCGGGCACCGTGGTGCTCTCCGTCGTGCTGCTGATCTGGTGGCTCCTACCGGTCTACAACATGATGTTGATCGCCCTCGATCCCGAGGGTGATACGGAGTTCACCGGCGACATCTGGCCGACCGCCCCGACGCTCGAGGCCTTCCGCGGGGTCTTGTTCCAGCGGTACTGGTACCTCCAAGACTTCTGGCACCAGCTCGGCAATAGCTTCTTCATCGGCATCATGACGATGGCGCTGACCGTGCTGATCGGTTCGGTGGCCAGCTTCGCCCTGGGCCGGATGCGGCTGGGCAAGGGCGGAGCGATCTCCACCGTCGCGCTCCTCATCTATGCGGTCCCGGCGTACTTCCTCGTCATCCCGTTCTATCGGCTGATGCACGGTTACGGGCTGATGGACAGCTTGTGGGCGGTGATCGCAGCGGATGTGACCTTGGCCATCCCCTATGCGCTCCTGATCCTGCAATGGTATGGCCGGTTGATCCCGATGGAGCTCGACGAGGCCGCGCGGGTCGACGGCGCGACGCCCGGCCAAGTCTACCTGCAGATCTATCTCCCCCTGATGGCGCCGGCCCTGGCGGTTGTCGGCACCTCCGCGCTGCTGACCGCCTGGAACGAGTACCTGTACCAGTTCATGTTGCTGTCCTCGCCCGGGAACAAGACCGTGGCGATAACGCTCGCGACGTTCTTTGAAAACGAGGACACGCCGTGGAACTACCCGGTGGCGGCCTCCCTCATCTATGCGCTGCCACCGATTGCCCTCTTCTTTGCCGTCCGCCGCTTCATTGCGGCGGGGTTGACGCTAGGCGGCGTCAAGGGATAGGTGTCCGTGGGGGAGGGCGGAGCGCAAACCGCCGCCGTCGCCGTGAAGGTCAGCTGGCACACCTACGGCCGAAACGAATCGGCCACGAACCGAAGGCAGCCGAACGGAGGGAGATCTACGGGCTCCATTCCCGACGCGCGACAGCCATCACGTACGGACCCGCGCGGAGAACGTACGCCTCGACGATGCGCTCCTCGGGATCGACCAGCCACTCGCACCGCGGCACGCTGACGCTATCGAAAGGGGCATGCGAAGAACAGCGTGCGGCTCATGAAGGCCGCCCTCTCGGTGTCGACCTCACTCCCGATCTCGCTCGGCTCCTCCAGCGACGCGTCGCCTGGCTCAAGGCTGAAAAGGCTCCGCCGCGGGTGGGGCGAGCCCGCGTGGCTTTTCCCCAACGAGGAAGGCAAGCGCTCGACGAGTCAAGAGTGCGGAAGGCCTTTCAAACGCGCGCTCGCCCACACCAAGCTCCCCGGCTTCCGCGTCTACGATCTCCGGCACACGTACGCGAGCTTGCTTCTGGCGGCAGGCGCGCCGATCACGTACGTGAGCGAGCAGCTCGGCCACGCCAATCCCTCGACGACGCTGCGCTACTACGCGAAGTGGATCCCGAGCAAAGGGCGGCGGTGGGTCGACTTACTGGATCGCGTGACGCGATTTGGAACCACGCTTGGAACCACAATTAAGCACTTAGCCGAATCGGGGGTTCCCGGTATCTTGGAAACCCCCGATTCGTTTGGTGGGCCGTCGGGGACTCGAACCCCGGACCCGCTGATTAAGAGTCAGCTGCTCTGCCAACTGAGCTAACGGCCCATCCTTACTCCATGGTGCGCCCGGCAGGAATCGAACCTGCGGCCTTTGGCTTCGGAGGCCAACGCTCTATCCAACTGAGCTACGGGCGCAGCGTTCCACGCATACTCTCTTGTTGGGGTGACCGATGGGAATCGAACCCACAACCCCTGGAGCCACAGTCCAGTGCTCTAACCAATTGAGCTACGGTCACCGCGCAAAACCGCAAGCGCTGATCTTACAGGAGCGCCCGTGACCCGTCTAGCCTTCCATCTCCCGCGGCGACGGGCCGCCGTCGATGACGATCGTCTCGCCGGTCATCCACGAGGACGCGTCGGATGCCAGGAAGATGCACGGGTACGCGATCTCCTCGACCTTGCCCCAGCGGCCCATCCCGACGCGGGCGGCGATGGCGTCGTACGTCTTCTTCCCGTCCGGCCCCGCCTGCTTGAGCACGTCGAGGTACCCTTCCGTCTCCACCGGGCCCGGCGCGATGCAGTTCACGCGGACGCCCTTGCGTCCCCAGGCGGTGCCCAGCTCGCGCGTGAGTGTGATGACCGCCGACTTGGCGGCGCCGTAGTGCGGCATCATCGTCGAGCCGTAGACGCCGGCGATCGAAGAGATGTTGATGATGACGCCGCCGCTCGGCTGCTGCATCATCTGCCGCCCAGCCCACTTGCAGCCCAGGAACGCGCCGGTCAGGTTGATGCCGACGACCGTGTTCCAGCCGTTGACGGAGATGTCCTCCGGCTTGGCGCGAAACGACGCGCCGGCGTTGTTCACCATGATGTCGAGCCGGCCCCACTCCTTGACCACGCGGTCGACCATCGCCTTGACTTGCTCTTCCTGGCGCACGTCGACGGCCATCGCGAACGATCGCTGGCCGGCGTCACGGACAGCCTTGACGACGGGCTCGAGGTGCTCGAGCTTTCGCGAGCACAGCGCGACGTCCGCCCCGGCCCGCGCGAACTCGATCGCGATGGATTTGCCGATGCCGGTGCCGCCGCCGGTGACGATCGCGGTCCTGCCCTCGAGCGAGAACGGTGATTTTGCCATGGCGGGGACGATACCCCAGGGCCACTGTGCTTGGCCAGAGTTTAACCATCGGTAAAGCTGGTTTCCGGAACGGGCGTGTTAGTGACCAGCCCGCTCAGGGCTTCCCACCCATGGGGGCCCAACAAGCCAATCCTGGCACTTACTTAGACAAGTTTCCGGCTCGTGGCATCGGCTTCGCACTATCTCAGAATCATGTCGCGCCTCAGTCAGGACTCGAGAATCCTCCTGGTGGACGACAACCACGTCGTCAGGGACATGCTGGTCGATCTCGTCGGGTCCCTGGGCTATCGCGCCGATGCCGCGGGCAGTGGGGCCGAAGCGCTCGCGCTGTTCGACCGGGGTCAGTACGACATCGTCCTCACCGATCTGGTGATGCCGGGCATGTCGGGATGGGAAGTCCTCGCGGCGCTGCGCCAACGGGATCCGCAGGTGCCCATAATCATCCTCACGGGAACGCCAGCCATCGGGGATCCCCGCGCCGCGCAATCCGGCGTCGCGGTCCTGAGGAAGCCGATCGATGTGACCGCCCTGGAAGCGACGATCAAACGGATGCTGGCGCAGCGCCTGGCCGTCTAGCGGGGCCGCGCGCCCCGCACGCGCTCGACAGCACAGCCCGTACGCCGCTTCCCGCTCACGATCCTGCTATTCTCGGAAGCGGAATGGCCCCGCTCCACGACCTTGAGCTGATGATCCAGTCGCACGACCCCCTGATCGCCATCGAGACGTTCGAGGAGGCCCGGCTAGAGCGGATCCTGGCAGAGGTGGCCACGAGCTTGAGGGTGCCCTTCTTCGTGTGGAGCGTGACGACCGGCCTGAAGCGCTATGGGAGCCTCAACAGCATCTACGACTCCTCCGACGCCCGCGACTACCCTTTGACGGCGCCCGTGAGAGCGGTGACGTAGTGCTCGACGAAGAAGGAGTAGACGAGGGCGACGGGGATCGAGCCCAGGAGAGCGCCGGCCATGAGCGGGCCCCAGTAGAAGACGTCGCCGCGCACGAGTTCGGTGAAAACCCCGATCGGAATCGTCTTCTGTTGGGGCGATGAGAGAAAGACGAGCGCGTAGAGGAACTCGTTCCAGGACAGGGTGAAGGCGAAGATCCCCGCCGGGAGGATCCCCGGGACGGCGAGCGGGAAGCTGATGCGGATCATGGCCTGGACCCGGCTCGCCCCGTCGATCCGGGCGCAGTCCTCGATCTCCCGCGGAATGGTCTTGAAGTATCCCATCAAGAGCCAGGTGCAGAACGGGATCAGGAACGTCGGGTACGTGAGAATGACGGCCCACGGCGTGTCGCCGATCCCGAAGGCCTTGACGACGTCGCCGAGCGGGATGAAGAGCAGGGTCGGCGGGACCAAGTACGTGATGAAGATCACCGTGCCGAGGGACGGGGCCCACCGGAACTGCAGGCGCGCCAGGGCATACCCGGCGAGCAGGCCGCAGAAGAGGGAGATGGCGGTCGACACGACGGCGATGAAGAGGGTGTTCCACGCCCACCGGGGAAACATGGTCAGCTCAAACAGATAATAGAAGTGGTTGAGGGTCGGGTGCAGCGTGAAGAAGGGGTTCATCTTCACGTTGTACAGCTCGACGTCGGGCCGGATGGAGGTGATCACCATCCAGTAGAACGGAAACAGCGTCATCCCGACCATCAGCGTCAGGGGGATGTAGAACGTGAGCGCGCGCTTGAGGGGGCTCCCGTACCGGACGGCCATCGTCAGTCGCTCCGCCGGATGTACCAGAGCTGAAACACGATGACCATGAGGAGGAACGGGAAGAGGAAGAGCGAGATCGAGGCGCCTTGCCCCAGCTTGGCCGCCCGCATGGCGATCTCGTAGGCGTAGGTCCCGAACACGTGCGTGCTGCTGTAGGGCCCGCCCCTCGTTAACACGTAGATGAGCTGGAAGTCGGCGAACGTGGCGATCATCGAGAACAGGACCACCACCAGCATGATCGGCTTGATCAGGGGAAGGGTCACCCGCCAGAATCGCTGCCACGCGTTGGCCCCATCGATCTCCGCGGCCTCGTGCAGATCGGGGTTGACGGTCTGTAGCCCGGCCAGGAGGGTGATGGCGAAGAAGGGCATGCCTCGCCACACATTGACCAGAATCAGGCAGCCCATCGCCATGGTGCCGTCGCCCAGCCACAGGATCCGCTGCGAGATGAGCCCGACGTTCATGAGCATCCAGTTGAACACGCTGAACGTCGAGTCGAACATCCACTGCCAGGCAAGCGTGCTCAGGACCGTGGGCACGATCCAGGGAAGGAGCATCCCCGCCCGGACGATCCGCTTGAATCGGAAGTGGTGGTTCAGGAGCAGCGCCGCCCCCATCCCCAGAGCCAGCTTGAGGACAGTCGCGATGAAGGTGTAGACGAACGTGTTCTGGAAGGCGCGAAGGAAAATCGTGTCGTTCAGGTTCACCCAGAAGTTCTGGAGCCCGACGAAGTTGCCTGGCCGCCCGACCACCTTGTCGCTGACCGCCAGCCAGATGCCGAGGACGAACGGGTAGGCGATGAAGAGGGTCAGGATTACGAGGGTGGGCGCGAGGAGCGCGCCCGCCAGGATGTGCTCCTGCTCCAAGAGATGGCCCAGCCGCCTCGGGCGGCGGAATTTGGGGACCGCCACCACGACGGGCGCGGGGATCGCGGACGCCGCTGGCGCCGCGCTCTTTGCCAGGATGGGCTCGATGCTTTGGTCGGCCATGGCGCTCCCCCAGCCGCACCCGGCCTAGGCGTACGCCTTCTTCAACTCGCCCTCGGCCCACCTCACCGCGTCCTCGGGCTTCATGCCCTTGATGGCCTGGGCGTACATGTCCACGAGGATGTACTTGACCAGGGCCTCGGACGCTTTGCGGCTGGGCACCCCGGGGTAGCCAGGCCACCGCCCGTACTTGACCGACTCCTTGAAGGGAGCGAGCTTGGGGTCTTTCTCCCACAAAGAATGCTTCTCCCAGTAGGGGGTCGGCCCGACGACGTAGCCATCGTTTGACGCCATCCACTTCTCATACTGCGGGCGATCCATGAACCAGCGGAGGAACTCCTTCGCCACCTGCTGGTTCTTGGAGTACTTCATGACGGCACGTCCCTGCCCGCCGATATTATAGAAGCGCCCTCCCGGCCCCTTCGGCATGTGGCCGTGGCCCGTGACCTTGGCGATTTCGGGGAATTGCCGCTTGGCCACGAAGTAGATGCTCGCCCCGTTGATCGTCGCCGAGATCGTCCCGGCCAGGTACGCGCGGTTGTTGCTCGAGTCGTCCCAGGCCAGCCCTCCCTCGTCGAGGCAGTCCTTCCAGACGGCGACGGTGAACTTCACGGCCTCGAGCGTCTCCTTGCTGTTGATGACGACCTTCCCGCTCTGGTCGATCTCGGCCCCCCCGAAGCCCCAGGTCACCGAGTAGGCCCAGTTGTTGGGATCGCCCAGGCTGTGGCCGAAGGCCTGCCCCATGGGGTGGTCTTTCTTCTTGAGCGCGATTCCGACCTTACGCCACTCGTCCCAGGTATCGGGGAACCTGCTGGCACCCGCTTCCTTGAACCAGTCCTCGCGGTACGCCCACGTCGAGGGAACCGAGCAGAGCGGCACCGCCTTCCAGTGGTTGCCGACGACGCTGACCTTCTTGTTGTGTTCGTAATACGCGCCGTCCCGACTGGCGATCTCCTCGGCCAGATCGTCCACGTCGGCGAGGCCGTCGGCGTAGAGATGCGGCCAGTTGGAGATCATCATGATGATGTCGGGCCCGGCCTTGGTCTCGATGGCCGAGGCGATTCTGGGATTGAGGTCGTTCATGTTGATCAGGTCGACCGTGACGTCGACCCCGGCCAGCTTGCCGAACTCGGCCGCGAGCCGCTTGAACTCGACGTCGGAGGCCGGCACGAAGCTCACCCATTCCAGGATGTTGAGCTTTGTTCCCTTCGGAAAGCTCGGCGCCTTCTGCGCCGCGACGATGTCCGGCATCCCGCCGACAGCGACGGCCCCGGTCGCCGCGCCCGCCACCCTGAGAAATGCCCGCCGATCGAGCCTTGTCACGCCGCCTGATTTTGCCATGCTCACCCCCGGCACACTGGACCCTGCAGATTCTCGCCCGAGCCCTTCGAAACGCTGGCGATCACAACACCGCCCATCGGCGGTGTCAAGCGCTCTTCGCGAACAGAATCCCGAGCAGGTGAGGCGCGGCACCGATGATGGTGCGCCTGGCGCGCTCGGTCGCGCGCCGGTCTACATCAACTCGTTGATGAGGGCCTGCGCGATTTCCGGAGCGACGCCCAGCGGACGATGCGCCAGCGGCCCGCCCTTGCTCAGGACCGGTTCGAGCTGGTCCAGCGTCGGCAGATCCTCGCGCTTCCAGAAGAGGCCGATCGGGATGACCTCGCCCCACTGGCAGCCCCGCTCCATGGCGGCCTGGAAGTTAGTCGGGTCGTGGCCCATCTCGTCCAGCTTGCGGGTCCGCTGCTTGAAGAACTCGTGCGTGTTGTCGTGGTTATACGTCACGCAGGGACTGAAGGTGTCGATCAAGGCAAAGCCCTTGTGCTCGAGGCCCCCCTTGATCAGCTCGACCAGCTGCTTCTGCTGACCGGTGAATCCCCGGGCTACGTACGTCGCGCCGGCCGCAATGGCCAGGGGGATCGGGTTGATGGGATTTTCAACGCTGCCAAACGGTGTGCTCTTGGTCTGCATCCCCTTGACGCTGGTGGGGGAGAGCTGCCCTGTCGTCAGTCCGTAGACCTGGTTATTCATGACGATGTAGGTCAGATCGACGTTGCGGCGCATGGCGTGGACGAAGTGATTGCCACCGATGCCGTACCCGTCGCCGTCTCCACCGGTGGCGACGATCTTGAGCTCGTGATTGGCCAGCTGGGCTCCAGTGGCCACGGCCACGGCGCGGCCGTGCAGGGTGTGCATGCCGTAGGTGTTGAGGTAGCCGGGCAGGTTCGACGAGCAGCCGATGCCGCTGATGGTCAGGACCTCGTGGGGCTGGAGCCCCAGTTCGACGATCGCCTGTTTCAGGGCCGCGAGCACGCCGAAGTCGCCGCACCCCGGGCACCAGTCCGGATCCACCTTGCCCTTGAGATCCTTGACCGTCACCTTGGGCTTGGCCTGACCCCGTACGGTCGCTGCAGTGTCAACAATCGCCATGAATGACCGCCTCCCTCAAACCTGGATCTCGTGCACGGGCACGTAGAGCTTGGTCGAACCCGCCAAGATGGCTTTGACACCCTCCACGAGGTGGTGCGGCATGAACGGTTCCCCGTCGTATTTCCGGATGTGACCATCGGCGGCGAAGCCGGTCTCCGATCTCAGGTAGCGCGCGAACTGCCCGCTGTAGTTGTTCTCGACGATGATGACCTTGGCGCACGCGCCCAGGATCGACAGGATCGCGTCGCCATGGAGCGGGACCAGCCATTTGATCTGGAGATTGTTGGCCGCGATGCCTGCGTCGGCGAGTTGTCCGATGGCCTCGCGAATGACGCCTTCGGTCGAACCCCAGCCCAGGAGCGTGATTCGAGCGTCCGCGGCCCCGAAAAACGCGGGCGCCGGCAGGAGCGGCAGGACCCCGTCCATCTTGCGCATCCGCTTCTCGTGGCTGGCCTGACGCTTGTGAGGGTCCGTGAACTCGTCACTGATGAGCACGCCGTCCTCGTCGTGCTCATCGGTGGCCACGACGTGGACGTGCCCGGGGGTCCCCGGCACCGCCCGCGGCGAGATCCCGCTCTCGGTGATGAGGTAGCGCTGGTAGCCGCCGTTCACCGGCGGCGCGTCACCGTTGAGACCGATGACGTCGCCGCGGTCGATGGGCACGTTGAAATCCAGTTCCGCGGGATCGATGCTGGATCGGCCTTCGGACAGCAGCAGGTCGGAGAGGATGATGCCTGGACACTGGAACTTGTCGACCAGGTTGAAGAGCTGCGGGACGATATCGAAGCAATCGACGATGTTCGTCGGTGCGACGATGATCCGGGGATAGTCTCCCTGGCCGGCGCCCAGCACTTGCCAGAGATCGCCCTGTTCGGTCTTGGTGGGCACACCCGTGGCCGGTCCCGCGCGCTGGACGTTGATGCAGACGACCGGGATCTCCATCATGGCCGCCGCGCCAAGGGCTTCGCTCATGAGCGCAAAGCCGCCACCGGAGGTTGCGCACATGACGCGGCAGCCCGTATGCGCCGCGCCAATCGCCATGTTGATCACGCCGATCTCGTCCTCGACCTGTCGTACCATGATGCCGAGCTGACGCGCGTGTCGAGCCATCCAGTGCAGCACGCCTGACGCAGGGCTCATGGGATAGGCGCAGTAGAAGCGCACGCCCGCGGCCGCGCCGCCCATCGCGAGGGCCTGGTTCCCCTCGAAGAACGCCAGTGGCTTGGCCTTGTCGGGAAGCGAGAACGGCAACGCCGTGAAATGCGCCCCGGCGTGGTCGTAGCCCGCGCGGGCGACACCCACGTTTTCGGCGACGGCCGCCGCGCCTTTCCGTCTGAACTGGAGCGTCAGGATCTCCTCGAGGATGTCGAACTCGACCTTGATCAAGCGCAGCAGGGCGGCCAGCGCGATGGTGTTCTGAACGAGATCTCCCCGGATCGTGGGCGCCAGCGCTTTGACGGAAAAGGGGCAGAGCTGCACGCCCTCGGCCACGGCACCCGGCTTGATCGTGTCGCTGTTGAACAGCACGGCCGAGCCCGCCCGCATCAACCTCAGGTGCCGATTCATCGTGTCCTGATTCAGCGGCAGGAGCACGTCGAGCTTGTCGCCGTAACTGAGGACCGGTTGGTCACTCGTACGGAGGGTCAGAAAAATGTGACCGCCACGAATGATGGACTGGTAGGCGTTATACGCGTTGACGTGCAGCCCGCGGCGGACAAAGATCCGCGCCAGAATGTCGCCGGGAGTGGCGATACCCTGGCCCGCCGCGCCGCCAATG
>WNFU01006520.1_pt1 | contig 14103 bp, 12 predicted proteins | sample 5400121 | NCBI WGS metagenome assembly WNFU01 (sample SAMN13153360, study PRJNA577476) | soil metagenome | isolation source: 100 cm soil or saprolite under grassland replicate 1 | place: USA:California | collected 2016-06-15
TCGGCCTCGGCGGCAAGGCCGTGCTCGGCGAAGACGTGAAGGCGGCGGTCGGCGAGGACGCAGCCGAGGTCGCGCAGACCGCCCAGGAGAAGGGAAGCGTCTGGGTGGCGCGCGTCGATCGCGACACCGGGGCTCAGGAACAGCAGCGTTTCGAGCTGCGCGTGGATACCAGCCGCCTGCACTTCTTCGACCCCGACACCGGGGACGCGATCTACGGCAAGGACTGAGGCGCCGCTTGCGGCGCCGTCTAAGAGGAGTCGCGGGCTTTGCCCGCGACTCCGGCCAACGCACGTCCAAGGCAAGCGGCGAGTGGACCCTTAGCTAAGGCAACGCCCGAGAGCTTCGAGCAGGCGGTCGTCGTCTGCTTCGTCGCGGATCGTGATGCGGATCCCGCGGCGGACCGGACGCACGGCCAGGCCTTTTTGCAGGAGCCGGTCGGCGAGCTCCTGTGGTTCGTCCACCGGGACATAGAGGAAGTTCGCGTCCGACGCCACCGGGTCGAATCCGAGCCCGCGCAGCCGCTCGCGGACGCGCTCGCGCTCCTCGAGGATCTGCCGGACATCGGGCGGCGACTCCAGCCCGGCAATCGCGAGCGCGGCAGAGAGCGTCGAGATCGGCGCGGGATGCTGGCGTTGGTTGAGCTCGGCGGCGACGTCGCGCCCGGCGAGCGCATAGCCCACGCGTCCGGCCGCGAGGCCGAACGCCTTCGAGAACGTGCGGATCACGATCACGCCGTCCTCGATCAGGCCGACGGCCGTCTCGCCCGAGTACTCGAAGTAGGCCTCGTCCACAACGAGCGGCCGTGCTGACGGGAGCTCGCCGAGCTCGCCGGTCGGATTGTTCGGCCGGCAGCAGATCGTCAGCGCCGGGTCGGCGTCCCCGACCTCTGCGCCGGCCACGCGCACCGCGATGTCGAAGAGCGGATACGTCGGATCGTTCGCGATCGCGACGCGGTCGCCGCGGCCGGCGAAGGAGCGCGTGAGCAGAAGGATGAGGTCGTCGGCGCCCGCGCCGAGGACGATGTTCTCGGGCGAGACCCCCGCGTAGTCCGCGATCGCCCGCTCGAGTCGCGGGTAGCCGCCGTGCGGGTAGGTGTGGATGCGCGCCAGCTCCTCGGTGAGGACTTCAGCGCGGCTCGAAGGCAGCGCGCGCGGCGCGGTGTTCCCGTCGAAGCGAATGATCTCCGAGACGGGAAGCCCGATTCGGCTGGCGATCTCCTCGGTCGAGGGCGCGTCGTACGAAGGGATCTTGCCGCCGAGCGGTCTCAAGAGTCCCTAGGTCCTACCCGATGAAGGAAGGACGATGGGCGGCAAGACGTACCTTGGTCTCGCGTTGGTTGCGCTGGTGCTTGTACTCGCTCCGCCTGCAGCGGCGCGTGGCGGCCACTACCGCTTCGAAGGCGGAACGGTGGTCGAACGGAAGCAGGTCGTCGACGCGCTCAACGTGAGCGCGTTCAACTGGAGCGTCGTGCCCTGGACGGTCACGATTCACGTCCGCTCCGGTAGCTGGTCGTCCGGCACGGCGGAGTTTCAGGGGTACTCGGCCCCACGCCACATCTATCTCTCTGCGCAACTCCTCGACGAGCCCAGCAAGTACTCGTGGGGCTACGTCCAGCATGAGTATGCGCACCAGGTCGACCAGTCGCGGTTCAACGACGCCATCCGCAAGCGGCTCAACTACCTCCTGGTCGGCAAGACGTGGAACTGGCATCCCGGAATGCCGCACGGAGCGGCGGGCGGCGAGCGTTTCGCCTCCACGCTCGCGTGGACGTACTGGCCGAGCCCGGACAACCTCCTCGACCGGTGGTCTCAGAGCGAGGCGCGCGCGATGCTACCGGGCCCGTTCAAGAAGCTCATGCGTTCGCTGGTCGGCTGCTGCTGAGCAGGGAAGCCGACGCCCGGACTCGAACCGGGGACCCCTTCATTACGAGTGAAGTGCTCTACCAGCTGAGCTACGTCGGCGAGGCCCTTACTGTAGCGGCGCTCGCCGGTTACTTCTTGCCGTTTCCTTGCCCGCTTCCGTTGCCGTTCCCGTTGTCCGGATGGTCGGGATGCTCGGGCTTGTTCTCGTGACCCGGCGGGTCCGCGGCGGGCGGCGGAGTGGAATCGGCGGCCGGCACGATTGGCGCCGGGTCGACAGGCTGGGTCGTCGACTGCGGCCTGCGCTGTGGTGCCGGGTCGGCGGGAGGTGCTGAGGATTCGGTGCTCGCGGCGGCAGGAGCCGACTCGGGCGCGGGCGACGGCGGAGCCTGCGGCGTCGATGCGGCGTCGGGGGAGGCAGGCGAAGCCGGAGCGGCGGAGGGCGTGTCCTCGGGGTTCGACGCGGGCAGCATGACGGGACGGGGAAGCCGGCGCTCCACCGAGCGGGGCCGTTCGGCTCGGGGAGCGATCCGATTCGGCTGGGATGCGATTAGGGTCGGCCCGCTCGAGGTGATCTTGCGGGCGAAGTGCGTCGCCGCAGCGGGCTTCGGCTTCGCGGCGGGCGCGTGATGCGCATGTGTGAGCGTCGGCGCGGAGGCCGTCGCGACAGCGGCGGTCGCGACTGCGAGTGCCGTCGCCGCGATCTTGACGGCGGCCGCGCCGCCGCCGCCGAGCAGCGCTTTCGCGCAAGCGATTGCGCCACCGACGTCGGCGCCGCGGCGCAGCCGCCTCTTCCACGTGTCAGCGTCCTGCTCCAGGCCCTGAGCGAGTGCGCGACGTGCGCGGAAGATCAGCGTCTCGACCGCAGCCTGAGAGAGCCCGAGCTCGGCCGAGATTTCGCGATAGGTGAGTCCTTGCCACTCGCGCAGAAGAATCGCGCGCCGCTGGTTCTCGGGCATTTCCTCGAGCACGTCCGGGAGCCGGATCAGTTCGTCCGCGACTTGCTCGCGTCCAGGAACGATCTCCTGGAGCACCTCGAAGTTGTTCGGCGCCTCGACCTTGCCACGACGCCAGGAGGAGCGCCGGCGTGAGAGGCAGACGTTGTGGGCGATCTTGAACAGCCAGGCCGACTCGAGCTCGGGAACGATGCCCCGCGACAGGCCGCGGAAGGCGTTCATGAAGGTCGTCTGGACGGCGTCCTCCGCCTCCTCGCGCGACCCGAGCTGGTGCAGGCAGTAGCCGTAGATCTGCGCGGAGTAGCGCTCGTAGAGATCGCTCGCCGCATCCGCGCCAGGAGCGACCGGTCGCTCGATGCGGGTCGCACGGCCTATGGACGGGACTGCGGCCACCTGTCCTCCTGACTGCGGATACGAGCGCCCCCACCCGGACGCGCTCGTAGAGCGAATGTCGGCAGCCCGCCTGCGCCCTACAACCCCTGAACGAGGGTGTCTCTAGACGAGAGCCGGGGTTGTGCCGAGCTCCCCGCGGAGCCGGACGAAAAGGGCCTCCAGCGCCAGCGGCGGACTGAGGTTGAACTCCTCGAACGCGCGCCAGGTCTCCCGCACGATCTCGCAGGCGCGCTCGGCGGCCGCGAGTCGTTCCGTCGTGCCGTCCTCGGCGAGGACCGCGATCCGGTCGGCGTGGACGACCGCGCGCTCCGCGCCGACGGCCACGACGACGAGATCGCGGTACCACGACGCGAGCTCTTCCAGCGCCGCCAGCAGCTCGTCGCGCTCGGCTCCTCGCGCCGCGCGGCGCACACGCTGTTCCGCCTCGCGGGTGGACAGGTCGAGCGTCTCGAGCTCGGTCTCGGCGGCCGCCTTCGCTTGCGCGCCGCGCTCGCGGGCCCCGTCGAGGATCCGTTGCGCGGCTTCGCCCGGCTCGAACCGCGGATCCGCATAGACCGAACGCGCGACCTCGAGCAGCGCCTCGCGCCGCTTGGCCGACTGTGGATCGAGCAGGCGCGAGGCACGGTCGAGCCTGCCCGCCGCGAGCCGCGCGAGCGACGCAGCCCCCGCGGGCTCGAGGCCGGGCGCCCGCGCACTGATCTCCTCGCGGACAGCGCGTTCCGACAGGCGGCTGAACGGCACGAGCTGGCAGCGCGAGCGGATGGTCTCCGGCAGTGGGCCGAGATCGTTCGCGACGAGGACAATCACCGCGTACGGCGGCGGCTCCTCGAGATCCTTGAGCAGGGCGTCGGCGGCGTCCTCGTTCATGGTCTCCGCGGCGAAGACGAGGTAGACGCGCCGCTCGGCCTCGAACGGACGCATGTGGAGGTCGCGCCGCAGCACGCGGATATCGTCGATGCGGATCTGGTCGCCGACGGGCTCGAGGAGGTAGAGGTCGGGATGCGTCCCGCGCTCGACGCGCGCCGGCTCGCCGATCAGCTGTGCCGCGAACGCGATCGCTGCGGCGCGCTTCCCCACTCCGGGCGGCCCGTAGAAGAGGTACGCGTGCGCGGGATCCCCGGCGAGCGCGGCGCGCAGCAGCCGCTTCGCCTCGGCCTGCTCAGGAAAGCTCTGGAAGACGTCCACGGATCTCCTCCGCGATCGCGTCCGTCGGCCGGTCGCCGTTCACGGTCGTGATCCGGTTCGGGAACATGGTTGCGAGCGAACGGTACGCCTCGTCGACGGCCCGGTGGAACTCGGGCCCTTCGCGCTCGATTCGATCCGAAGGCGAGCTGCGCTCGAGGGCGACCTGCGGATCGACGAGCACGAGGAACGTTCGGTCGGGCAAGAGACCGCCGGTTGCCACGAGGTTGAGCTCGAGGACGCGAGAAACGCCCAGGTTGCGGGCGATGCCCTGGTAGGCGAGCGACGAGTCCACGTACCGGTCGCAGACGACGTCCTGTCCCTGAGCGAGCGCCGGTCCGATCACACGGTGGACGAGCTCGGCGCGCGCGGCCGCGAACAGTGAAGCCTCTGCCCAGGCGGTCATCTCGAGCCCGTCCAGCAGGAGTCGCCTGACCTGCTCCCCCAGCGGCGTGCCGCCGGGTTCGCGCGTCGCCACCACCTCCCGGCCCTTCTCCCGCAGAGACTGCGCGAGGAGCTCCGCCTGCGTGGTCTTTCCGGACCCGTCCAGCCCTTCGAAGGTGATGAACACCGCCGCCGTACGATACGGCGCGTGCGGGCGGTCGTGACCGGAGGCGCGGGCTTCATCGGCTCGCACATCGTGGAGGCGTTGCTCGCGCGTGGGGACGAGGTGCACGTGCTGGACGACCTCTCGTCCGGCAAGCGCGAGAACGTTCCCGCAGACGCGCGCGTGCACGAGGGTGACATCCGGGAAGACGCGGAGCGCGTCTTCTCCGAGGCCCGGCCCGACGTGTGCTTCCACCTGGCGGCGCAGGTGGACGTGCGTGTTTCGGTGGAGCGGCCGGATCACGACGCGAACGTGAACGTGATCGGAACGCTCCATGTGTTGGAGGCGGCGCGCCGCCATGGGACGAAGGTGGTCTTCAGCTCCACCGGAGGCGCGATCTACGGCGAGTGCGACGGGCCCGCGCGCGAGGATCATCCACGCAGCCCGCTCGCGCCGTACGGCGTCTCCAAGCTCGCGGGTGAGGAATACATCGCCGCGTACTCGCGACTCTACGGCGGCGGGCACGTCTCGCTGCGCTACGGGAACGTGTACGGGCCGCGCCAGGATCCGCACGGCGAGGCCGGCGTCGTCGCGATCTTCATGAGCCGGTTGCGCGACGGCGAGACGCCGCGCATCTTCGGCGACGGGACGCAAACGCGCGACTACGTATTCGTCCGCGACGTCGTCGTCGCAACGCTTGCCGCGGCGGCGCACGAGGGAGGCGTCTTCAACGTGGGCACCGGCAGCGAGACGTCCGTGCTCGGTCTCTACGAACGCATTCAGCGCGTTGCGGGGATCGAGCGCGAACCGGAGTTTGCGGACCCGCGACCCGGGGAGCTCCAGCGCAGCGTCCTCGACCCGTCGCTGGCGGCACGCGAGCTGGGCTGGAGGCCGGAACACGATCTCGATACCGGGCTCGCCGCGACGTGGGCATGGATCGCCTCGGGATAGCGCGCAGCTTCCTCCTCGTACGGATCGCGTACTGGCTCGGCGCTGCGGTCACGCTGCTGTGGGCACCGATTCGCGACTCTGCCGCGCAGCCTCCGTTCCGAGCGTGGTTCGGGCTCGGCGACTGGCTCTTCGATGCCTTCGCTCAGTGGGATTCCGTCTGGTTCCTTCACATCGCTCGCCACGGCTACGACTCGGACGAGACCACGGCGTTCTTCCCCCTTTATCCGATCGTCGTGCGTGGCGCCTCCGAAGTCCTGCGGTCCGACGTTGCCGCGGCCGTGCTCGTATCGCTTGCGTCAGGTGCGGTTGCAGTGGTCGTCCTGCACCGGCTGGCACGGCCACTGCTCGGAGAGCTCGGCGCGCGAGACGCGGTGTTGCTCGTTGCGCTCTACCCGATCGCCTTCGTGTTCACCGCCGCGTACTCCGACGGACTCTTCCTCGCGCTCGCGATCGGATCGTTCCTGGCGGCCGTTCAGAAGCGCCCGCTCGCGGCAGGAGTGCTCGGTGGTCTCGCATGCGGCACCCGGCTCGTCGGTCTGGCTCTGCTACCCGGACTGGCGGTGCTGCTTTGGCCGGGTGCCCGACGCCGGGTCCTGCGCCTTGCACCACTCCTTCTGCTGCCGGCCGCCGTCGGGGCGTACGCGCTGTACCTCGATCGGCACGTCGGAGACCCGTGGGCCTTCATCCACACGCAGGGGGTCTACTGGCACCGGCACGTCCACGCGCTTGGGCCGTTGAGCGGTCTCTGGCTCGCGTGCAAAGACGGATACCAGGGCGCCGTGGAGATCGCGCGTCATCTTCCACGTGCACCGCACGGCACATTCGAGCACCGCGATCAGTGGGCGTCATGGAACGTCGTTCAGCTCCTCCTGCTCGTCGCCGCGCTCTGGCTGACCTGGATTGCGTGGCGGCGATTCGGCGGAGCCTTCGGGCTGTACTCGCTTGGCCTGATCGTGATCGTCCTGACCTCGCCGGCCGATCTCGTGCCGCTCGTGAGCCTGCCGCGCTTTCTCCTCGCCGACTTTCCGCTCTTCCTCGCACTCGCCACTCTCGCGGACACACGACCGCGGTTACGAGCGTCGCTGCTCATCGGCTTCGCAACGGTCGGCGGCGCTGCAGCCGCGGCATTCGCGCACCACGTCTGGATCGCCTAGAAGGAGCGGAACGCCGCGGCCCGAACTTCGTCCGGGCGATGGAGCACGCGCACGACCTCGTCCGGCCCTGGCGCCGGGCCACGATCGCCGTCAGCGCGGTCGCCGCGATCGAGCTCGTCGCGCTCGCGGGCGTCGGGATCGTGCTGCTCGGGAATCCGCTCGCGAGCCACTTCCGCGAATCCGCAGCAGCCGCCGCGCCACGGAAGCGCTCCGCGACCCCCGCGCCGGCGAAGAAGGCGGTGCTCGAGCGCAGCCAGACCTCCGTGATGGTCCTGAACGGGAACGGCCGGGCCGGAGCCGCCCACGCGGCCGCGGACCGCGTGAGCGCGCGGGGCTACCTGCTCGGCAACGTCGGGAACGCACCGACCACGACGCCGCGGTCGCTCGTCATGTACCGGCCCGGCTACGCGGCGGAGGGGACGCGGCTCGGCCGCGACCTCCATGTCCGTATCGTGCGCCCGCTCGACGGCATGCGCCCGTCACAGCTCATGGGCGCACACCTCGTGCTCATCATCGGCACGTAGCCGGGTCGACCAGGCAACGGGCGCGGTCGAGCTCGCGCCCGGGCACGCTCCCGGGTCCGAACAGGAAGTTGTCGAGCGTGTAGGACTGGTTGAGATCGCGGTACGCCGCGCGGGGACGCTTGAGCACGTCCAGCTCGAACTCGCCGAGCCTGTACCACGTCTCGGGATTCTTCGGCTCCCGGTCGCGCGCACGACGGTAGAGCTCCAACGCCTTCGCCTTGCGCCCGACGAGGTCTTCGCCGAGCGCCCAGACCCATAGCGGCTCTAACGCCAGAGGGTTGAATGCATGCGCCGACTTCGCCTCGTCGACTCCGGCGACCGCGTTGCCTTGCGTGAGCGAGTCGTATGCCGCACTGAGCCGGTGCTCCGAGAGCCAGGGAGACGCGAGGGAGTAGAGGGCAGCTAACGCGCAGACCCCGGCCGCGGCGGCGGGCAACCAGCCGCGGCGGGCCCGACCCGGCCCGGAAACGAGCATCCCCACCGTGAGGAAGAGCGGCCCCTGGACGCCGACGTAATCCCAATCGATGTCCACGAGCGAATGGACGACGCAGACCGCCGCACCGAGAGCGAGCGACGTCGCGGCAGGCGTGCGCTCGCGACGCAGGATCGCGACCGCGGCGGCAGCGAGCGTGAGCGCGATGAGGAAGAAGCCGACGATCCCGGTCTCACTGAGGTCCTGCAGGGGCGCCGAGTGCGGCTCGACGACCGCGAGCGGCGAGTCGCGCTCGATCCGGTCCGTGAGCCCGAACGTTCCCGCTCCGGTGCCCTGCACGGGATGATCGGCGAACGCGTCCCACGCCTCCTTCCACCAGCGCCAGCGGTTGCTGGAGCTGATCGAGACGAGGTGGCCCCTCTCGTTCGTGACCTGCGAGCTGACGCGATTGGAGAACTCGTGCCAGCGGTCGCTGACGAAGTCGCCCGGCCCGCCGGCCCGAACGACCGCCGCCGCGAGCGCCGCGAGCACCACCGCGGCGAGCAAGGCCGCGGCGGCGCGGACGACGCGGCGATCGACCGCGCGCGTAACCACGTACCGCAGAGCGGCAGCGACGACGACGGCGCCGACCACCAGCGCCGCTCCGAAGACGAGCCCGTCCTGCAGGCGAACACCGTGCGGCTGTCCGTCGTCGCTCACACCGGGAAGGAGCAGCGCGACGCCGGCGACGGCGGCGCCCGCGATCCACGCCACCGCCAGCGGCCCGATCGCGTCGAGCCGACGCTCGTCCAGCGCGAGCCACACGAGCGCCGCGACAACCGTGAGCACTATTCCCACGCGCGAGTACGTAAGGAGGACGACGACGAGGCCGGCATAGAGAAGCAACGCGCCCGCAGCCCGGGCCCGTCCAACGACCCAGAGCGCAACCGGAACGGACGCGGCCGCCAGCAGTCCGAGCTCGTTCCAGTACCCGAGCGGATAACGCAGGCGCGCCAGCCTCCCGTAGTCGCCGTACAGGCCCGGGATGACTTTCGCGGCCAGCGCCCACACGAACAACGCGCCCAGCAGCACCGCCGCGCCGTACGCAAACCGCCGTGGCGAAACACCACCCAACAGCACCCCGACCACGGCGAACGTGAAGTAGACGAGGCCGCGGTTCGTATAGTCCCACGACCGGCTCGCCTGGATCGACCAGGCGATCGAGACGCCTTGCCACACGACGAATGCAGCCAGAGCTGCGAGGAAGACGACCGCCGCCGTGGACAGCTGCGGAGGGCGTAGCGCCCACCCGTCTGCCGCCACGATCACAGCCGCCGCTCCGATCCAGAACAGCCGCGACTGGCTCGAGCCGTCGTTGAAGAACAACGCTGCGAACGCCATCGCGACGGCGACGGTGGGGAGAATCGCTCCCCGAACGGCCGCCTGTCGCATCGCCGGCGAAGCTAACACAGGCCGCATCTAGTCAAGGGTTCCGGACGTTTAGGGGAAACCCCAGGGACCTCGGCCCGCTTACAAACCGTTTACAACCGACACACGCGCGCCTCACTCCCATCCGGCAAGGTGGGCAAGATCGTCGTTAGAGTCCCGCCAAGCCGCAGCCCGGCCTCCGCATGCCCAGGTTCCTGAAGCCCCTCATCCTTCTCGTCATCGCCGCAGCCGCGGCCACGACGTTCGGTGTCGGCACAGCCCAAGCGAGCAAGTGCTCGAACGCACTCATCCACGACTGGTACGTCGACGGACGGATCGACCAGACCTATCCCGTCCACTGCTACCGCGAGGCGCTGAACGACATTCCGGAGGACCAGATCGTGTACGGGACGCTGCGCGACGACCTCACCCGCGCGCTCCAGTCGGTGATTCGGAAGCACAACGGCCACGTCGGCCCAGGCACGCTCGTGCCGGGCGCGGGGGGCCCGGGCGGACCCGGCGGCGCGGCGGGCGGCAAGCACGACGAAGGCTTCTTCCACTGGCTCGCCAAGAAGATCGGGCCCAGCAGCGCCGACTCGATCCCGGTGCCCTTGCTCGTCCTCGGGGGCCTCGCGTTAGCGCTGATCGCGGCCGCCGCCGTGAGCTTCTTCACGCGCCGCTGGCAGGCCCGCAGAGCCACCGCGGAACCGCCTCCCGCAGGCCCCGCGGTCTAGCCCTCCCGCGGCCACGGCGCCGAAGCACCGCGGCCGCGGTGACGAGGAGAGGTCCTACGTGTTCGAGTGCGCCCGGATGCCAAGGCCCGTACCCATCAAGGCAAGGCCGAGCGCTGCGAAGAGCAGCAGAACGAGCCCTGTGAAGGGGAGCTGGCCGACAAGCGGAGCGCCGCTCGCACCGAACGTATTGCGGGGTGACTGCGGGGACGGCACCGCAGTTGTCACGCGCTTACCAGGCGCCGGCTGGGCGGTGCCGGACGCAGGCGCCGAAGGCGCAGTCGTCGCGGTGCCACCGGCGGCCTGAAGGGCGCCCACGGTGGCAGGACCCGGTGCCGGCATCCCGCCGAACGTGATGGACGGCGTTGCGCTCACCGGACCGGACTGGACCGTTCCGGTCGAGCCCGAGGCGGTGTTACCCCCGCCGATCTGCGCCGCGCCGACGGAATCGGAGGTCGAGTTGCTTCCGCCGCTACCGACTGCGACCGGGTTCGATGCCGTCACGGCACCCGCCGGCGTGGCAGCGCCTGCGGCAGAGCCGAGTGTCACTGCGCCCGACTGCACCGCGAGGAACGACCGCGTGGCACTGTTGTTACCGCCCAGCTGAACGGCTCCGACCGAGCCCGACGCCGTGTTGTTCCCACCGCTACCGACCGTCACCGGAACGCCCGCACTCGCGGTGCTGCCGGCGGCGCCTGCCGATGCGGACGGGCTCGTGCTCACCGAGCTCACCTGAACGCTGCCCGTGGAACTGCTCGACGTGTTCCCGCCACCCACCTGCACAGCGCCGACCGAGTTCGACGCGGTGTTGTCGCCGGACCCGGCAACGGATGTCGGCGCGGAAACGGCAGCGGTCGTGCCCCCCTGGTCTGCTCCGAGCGACGGTGTGACCGAGACGTTCCCCGTCTGAACGGTTCCGACCGAGCCGTCCGCGTTGTTGTCGGCAAGCGCGGGTCGCGCAGTGCCGAGTGTGATCGCCATGATCGCGGCGAGCACGAGTACGCACTTGGATCTCATGTCTCCTTCTTTCGTGTCGAGGGACGCCAGGTGACCCGCCCGGCGGTCTTTCGTCACGGCCCGTTCTTTGCCGCGTTTCAATTGGTCAAAACCGGATTTCCAAGAGATCACTCGTTCGAGTGATTCGCCCGCTGCGCGCGCAAGCAACGCCGGAGGAACGTGTCCATTCAGCGACGGCCCGATCGTCCGAGGCTACGCCCGCCGTGGGTCATCCATGCGTGCGAAGAAAGAGACCAAGACGCACGAGGGATCGGCGGGCGTAGCCTCGACAGCGTGACTCACCCCTGATCCGTGCGCAAGGTGTAGGAGACGTGGAGGACGAAGCGCGTCTTCGTTCGCGCGGCGCTGCTGACGCGAAGCGTGACCTTTCCCGCAGCCGTCGTTGCTCGCAGCTCTACCGGGCTCCGGCCCACTGCGCGAGCCTTCGGTTTGTCGAGCGCGAACGCGAGCCGTCCGCGGCCGCCGAAGCGCAACGTTGCAATGAGGGCCCCGTCACCGACCTCGAAGCGGTAGGTGCGCGCACGTATCGATCCGCCGACGATTCCACGGAAGTCCACCGTCGCGACGCTCGGCCGGAGCAGAGAAAGCGTTCGACCTGCATCGATGCGTCCGTACTGGACGACATCCGGCAGCGGAAGGACCGCGCGCACGAGCGCCTGCTCGACGTCCTGCGCGGTCGCCGTCGGCTCCGCGCTCAACTCGAGCGCGATGAGGCCGGCGACTAGCGGCGTCGCCGATGACGTCCCGCAGAACGTCCCGTAGCCACCGGAAAGAACGGGCGCGATGTTGCAGCCGGGAGCCGCGACACGCACCCAGGGACCGAAGTTCGACCACGGGTAGCGGCGGTCGGCAACGGTGGTCGCGGCAACGCTGAGCGCGCGCGAGTCTGCTGCGGGATAGAACGGCGTCGTGGTGCCGCTGTTGCCGGCGGCCGCCACGACGGTCACGCCCTTGCCGGCTGCGTAGGCGATCGCGTTGCTCAGCTCCTGGCTCGCTCCCGGACCGCCGAGGCTGAGGTTGATCACCCGCGCGCCGTGGTCGGTTGCCCAGACGATCGCCGCGGCGATCACCGTGTCGTTGCCGCTCCCCGTCGCGTCGAGCACCTTGATCGGCATGACCGAGCAGCGTGAGCAGATCCCTGCGCCGCCTTCGTGGTTGTCCGCGCGTGCGGCGATCACGCCTGCGACCGCGGTGCCGTGCCCGTGGTCGTCGCTCGGATCCGTGTCGGAGTTGACGAAGTCGTAGCCGGGGACGAGCGCGCCGCGCAGATCCGGCTGCCGCGCGTCGACGCCGGAGTCGATCACCGCGACGACGACGCGGCTCGAGCCGCGCGTCACGTCCCACGCCTTCGGGAAGCCGACGACGCGCAGACCGTCCTGTTGCGGCCAGTCGCTGTCGTCCGGATTCGTGTCGAGCGCTTCGGCGATCAGATCCTGCGCCGCGCTCGCAACAGAAGAGGAGGAGCGGAAGGAACGCAGCGCCTCGGCCCGCCGCTCGGGCTCGACCCCGACGAGATAGGCGTGGATCTTGGGGATCGCCTCCTCGAGCGTCGTCCCCGCGCGGTCGATCACGGCACGGACGGTCGCCTGCGACGTCCCGGGCCTGAAGGTAATCGCGAGACGCCGCGGGTCGTAGCGAGGCTCCGTCGACGACCGCGTGACCTCTTCGGACTGAGGCGCGCCCGCCGGCTCCGAGCTCTGTGTCGGTTCCCCTCCAGTGGGCGCGCCTCCGCTTTCACGGCATCCGATTTCGAGGACCGGATTCACGGCCACACACACGTCGGCGCGGGCGCTGCCCCCGAGGGCGAGGGCGAGAGCGAGCAGCGCCGGCGGTGCGAGCCAACCGGTCATCCGTGTGGGCCGCATGCGTCAGGGGAGGAGACCTGTGACGTGGGGCCCAACTTGCGGAGAATCACTCGAACGAGGGACGGCCGCCGGCGTGCCCTCCCGTCGACTGAATCCCGCTTCCCAAGCGGCTTTACGGGGCGTCGCGTCGGTACAATTCGTTCCGTCCGGGCCTGTTTCTATGGTCCAGATCCCGGTCGGCGGCGCCTCCTAGAAGACGCAACACCAACACCGATCGAGATCTATACCGTCGAACTAGTGCTCGGGAGGGACAGGATGGCGACCGCCAAGGAAATAGAGACTCAGGCCCCGGCTGAGCCGGCTGAGAACACCGTCGTCGACGACACGGCGAGCCTGGCCGTGCGCCGCTACTTCACGATCCCGGGGCGCGATCCCTTCGACGAGATCGAGTGGGAGACGCGGGACGCCTTCATCCCGGGCAAGGACAAGCCGGTCTTCGAGCAGAAGGACGTCGAGTTCCCGAAGTTCTGGTCGCAAACTGCGACCAATATCGTCGCGCAGAAGTACTTCCGCGGCCGCATGACCTCGCCGGAGCGGGAGCGCTCCGTCAAGCAGATGATCGGCAGGGTGGTCGACACGATCTCGGCGTGGGGGCGCAAGGACGGCTACTTCGCGACCGACGAAGAGGCCGACACCTTCGAGGCCGAGCTGAAGGCGATCCTCGTCAACCAGCTCGCCTCCTTCAACTCGCCCGTGTGGTTCAACATGGGTTTTGAGGAAAATCCTCAAGCCTCTGCGTGCTTCATCCTCTCGATCGAGGACTCGATGGAGTCGATCCTCGACTGGATCCGGCGCGAAGGCGTCATCTTCCGCGGCGGCTCCGGCTCCGGCGCCAATCTCTCCAAGCTGCGCTCCTCGAAGGAGCAGCTCTCGAAGGGCGGCTACGCGTCCGGCCCGGTCAGCTTCATGCGCGGCGCCGACGCCTCCGCAGGCACGATCAAGTCAGGCGGCAAGACGCGGCGCGCGGCCAAGATGGTCGTCCTCGACATCGACCATCCGGACATCGACGAGTTCATCTGGTGCAAGGCCCACGAGGAGGAGAAGGCACGCGTCCTCGAGGCGGCCGGCTACGACATGTCGCTCG
>WNFU01007853.1_pt1 | contig 14102 bp, 12 predicted proteins | sample 5400121 | NCBI WGS metagenome assembly WNFU01 (sample SAMN13153360, study PRJNA577476) | soil metagenome | isolation source: 100 cm soil or saprolite under grassland replicate 1 | place: USA:California | collected 2016-06-15
CGCGGTGGTTAAGCTTGCCAAACAAGCCAATGTTCCGATCGTGCCGCGCGGTTCGGGCACCGGCCTTGCCGGCGGCGCCGTGCCTGCGGAAGGCGGGATTATCTTGTCGCTGGCGCGCCTGAACCGCATTCTGAAAATCGATCTCGAAAACCGCATCGCGGTCGTCGAACCCGGAGTCATCAATATCGACGTCACAAAAGCGGTGGCGAAGGACGGCTTCTTCTATGCGCCTGACCCGAGCAGCCAAGCAGCCTGTTCCGTCGGCGGCAACGTGGCAAATAATTCCGGCGGCCCGCACACGCTTGCCTATGGCGTCACGACGAATCACGTTCTCGGAGTCGAAGTCGTGCTCGATGATGGGCAAATCCTTTGGCTCGGCGGTGAAGTGCCCGACACGCCCGGCTACGATCTTTGCGGCGTATTCGTCGGCTCCGAAGGGACGCTGGGAATCGTTACCAAGGCAATCGTCCGGCTTATGCGGACCCGCGAATCCGTCCGCACGCTGCTGGCAATTTTTGATCAAATGGACAGGGCGACGCAGACCGTCGTCGATATCACTGGGGCGGGAATCATTCCAGCAGCATTGGAGATGATCGACCGAACGACCATCGAAGCCATTGAGACCGGCGCGCCGGTTGGTTTTCCCCGCGACGCCGAAGCGGTATTGATCGTCGAAGTCGAGGGCCTGATCGAACATACGGAGCGTTCGATGAAACTCGTGTGCGATATTTGCACGCGTAGCGGCGCGCGCGAAGTCAGAGTGGCCAAAGATGAGACCGAACGCCAGCTTCTTTGGAAGGGGCGCAAAGGCGCCTTTGGCGCCATGGGCGCTTTGGCGCCTAACTATTACGTGCAGGATGGCGTTGTGCCGCGCAGCAAACTGCCGGAGATAATGCAGCGCATCGCCGAGATCAGCAAGCAATTTAATCTGCGCATCGCCAACGTATTCCATGCCGGCGATGGCAATCTCCATCCAAACATTCTATTTGACATGCGCGTGCCCGGCGAATTGGACCGCGTCGTCGAAGCCGGCGCGGCGACGCTGCGTGCCTGCATCGAGCTCGGCGGCAGCATCACCGGCGAGCATGGCGTAGGCCTTGAGAAAAAAGCGTACATCGGGCTGCTTTTCAATGAAGCAGATCTGGAAGCGATGACGCGCGTGCGCCGAGCATTCGATCCTGATGGCCGGTTCAATCCGGCAAAGCTCTTCCCAACACCGATAAGCTGCGGCGAAATACGCCGTCAACCGGCAAGTATTCCAGCGGGGTTATGGATTTGAAGACCCCGTTTCGAGTTGCGGGTTTCGTGTTACGGCTTGAAAACTCGAAACCTTGAACCCGAAACTCGAAACCTAAAGAAGGTCACCATTGGAACACACCCATCCCACCATTGACAGCGCCAACCAATCCAAGGTCGCAACTCTCGATCTTCCAGAACTCTACCAGTGCGTTCACTGCGGTCTTTGTCTGGACCAGTGCCCAACCTATCGCGTGCTCAAGCTCGAACCGGAATCACCGCGTGGAAGAATTCATTTAGTCAAAGCGGCCGCCGAGGGGCGCATCGACCTCAACGAGCGCTTCAAAGAACACATCTATCTTTGTCTATTGTGCCGCGCCTGTGAGACGGCCTGTCCTTCCGGCGTCCAATATGGACGCATCGCCGAGACCGCGCGCGAGCATCTCGGCCCGCCGGGCTCCGATCTCACACGCGCGGTTCTGAATTTCGTTTTTAGCCAATTGCTCCCCTACCCGCGACGGCTACGTTTTGTTTTCACACTTTTGCGGATTTACCAAAGCAGCGGGCTGCAGCGAGTCATGCGATCTTGGTTGCCAAAGAAGTTACGTGAAATGGACGCGCTGTTGCCGGTGGTATCTCGAAGTTTTTTCTGTCCTGAATCGAACGCGCATCTAGCGATCGGCCAACGCCGCGCTAAAGTTGCCATGCTTAACGGTTGTGTCATGCCCCTGCTCTTTGGCGAGGTGAATGAAGCCACCGTGCGCGTGCTGCAACGCAACGGTTGCGACGTTATATTTCCAAAGAGCCAAATCTGTTGTGGCGCCTTGAATATTCATAACGGCGAAAGCACCGCGGCAAAGCAGATGGCGCGGCGAAACATCGACGCGTTTTTGGCCGCCAATGTCGATGCGATCATCGTCAACGCCGCCGGCTGTGGCGCCGCGATGAAAGAGTACGGCTACCTGCTGCGGGACGATCCCACCTATGCCCAGAAGGCGGATCGCTTCGGATCACTCGTTAAAGATGCAGGCGAATTTCTTGCTGGCCTCGGCTTAGTTGGCAAACTCGGCGCCGTAAAAATGACGGTAACCTACCAGGACCCTTGCCATCTCGCGCACGGCCAGCGAATTCGCTCGCAACCACGTAAATTGCTGCAATCGATTCCTGGGTTGACGCTCGTCGAGATGGAAGGTTCCGACCGCTGCTGCGGCAGCGCGGGAATCTATAACATTACTCATCCGGGAATGTCGCAGCATCTCCTCAAGGAAAAAATGCAAACAATCGCGTTGACGGACGCCGAAGCAGTCGTCGCGCCGAATCCCGGCTGCATGCTTCAACTGTGTTACGGCGCCCAACAGCATGGTCCCAAACTAAGTGTTTATCACCTGATGGACCTCCTCGAACGCTCTTACACCGCCGCAGAAGCTGCGTCCCAAAAATGAAGGTCAACATTGAGCAACTGAGAAGACAGCTCGAAACCGTGCTAGCTGCCGGCGCCGTAGCAGAAGCCGAATCCGGCCTTGAGAGCGCCCATTCGATTGACGGAAGGCGGCCAATTCTCGTCTGCCGTCCTGAGTCTGCAGAACAAATCGCTGCGGCTCTGCGACTCTGCAATGAAGTGGAAGCAACGGTAACTCCTTGGGGCGGCGGCACAGCTATGGCAATCGGTAATCTTCCACGTCACACCGACGTCATTGTCGAGACGAGGAAGCTCAATCGCATGATCGAGCACGATCATGCCAACCTGACCGCGACCGTCCAAAGTGGGATTACGTTGAGCGATTTGCAAGCTTCGCTGGCGCCACAAAAACAGTTCGTGCCGGTCGAGGCTCCCTTTCCGGATCGCGCGACCGTCGGCGGCGCGATTGCCAGCAACTTGAACGGGCCGCGGCGAAGCTACTACGGCAGCGTGCGCGATCTAGTCATCGGCATGAGAGTCGTGCTTGCGAGCGGCGAGCAAATCAAAGCCGGCGGCAAAGTCGTCAAAAATGTCGCGGGATATGACATGTGTAAACTTTTGGTCGGCTCTCTCGGAACTCTCGGCATCATCACTGAAGTGACGTTGCGGACAGCGCCCGTTGCGGAAACGGCAGCGACCGTGATCGCTTCCGGAACATTGGCTCAGGCTGAGCGACTCAGTGAAGAGCTTTCTCGCTCAGCGCTGCTGCCAGCCGGGGTCTTTCTCTCGAACGATGGAGCCGAGGGACAATGGCAGCTCGCTATCTGGTGTGAAGGATTTGAGGAAACCGTAGCGCGCCATCTGCGCGACCTTGACGACATCGCGGCTCGAATTGGCATGAACACGACGATTTTGCGAGCTAAAAGCCATGATCAATTCTGGGGAAAGCTCCGCGACTTTCCGCTTCAGCCTGATTGTTTGGTTTACCGCGTGACTCTGCCTCGCGCGAAAATTTTTGATTTCACTCAGCTCGTCCAAAAATGGGCTGGTGTGAAACTGATCAGCAATATCGCCGCGGGCACGGTATGGCTGGCTTTGTCGGCACACAGATCCGGCGTGGAAAAGTTTGTTGAATTGATTGAAGTGGCACACCGGCAGCACGGTCACGCGGTCGTCTTCGCGGCGCCGGCTGAACTCAAGCAGGGAGTTGAAGTATGGGGACCATCGCCAACTACGATCTCGCTCCAGCGAGAGATCAAGCGGCAGTTCGACCCCAAAGGATTGCTAAACCCCGGCCGCTTTTGGAGCGGTTTGTGAATCAGCGAAAAAACTCAGCACTCAGTCCTCAGCACTAAGCAGTTAAAAAAACCGTATCACCCAACCACCGATCCAATTATCCACACCGAAGTCGGCGCTTCCCCTCACGGCGAAATATGCGGCGGCAGCAACAAAAACAAGATTGTCACGAAGGCCGACCTCATGCGCGTGATAGGATTGCCGGTCGAAGGAACGAAAATAGTTTTGTGCCCTGTCATCTTTGATCGCCGTTTTCACTACCGGCGCCATCGTCGGCAGAATTTTGAGCCAGTGCCAATGAAGTCCGAACGTCGGAATTAAGAAAACTATAATCATCACCGCACAGATTGGAGTTTGAATCCCCGCCGCGACTCCGAAACCGCCGACGACCATTAAAAAAGTGGCCACGTAGCCGAAGAAGGTCGCGCCCTTGGGAAAGAGGATGCTCGCAGTATTAACGGGGTTCGGCCAGCGACGGACGTTACTTAGCCCGCTGATCAGCATGCGCCAACCTAAAATTACTCGAAGCGTCGCTTCGGTGAGCAATACCATCGTCGAATGTTCCAATGGAGTCCTCCTCTTGCCTGATCCGAATGGTAATTTCGGACGCAATATAGCCAGCAGTGTCAATGCCGTCAAACCGGTGGCTCGGTGGGACAATAAACGAACTTGCTGCCCGATTTGCGTGCGCGTCTCCCAGTTGTAGCTGGGCAGTCGGCCAGTCGGAATTGTCTGAAAAATGCGTTTTTATGATTGTTTCTGCCAAAAAATTTCTCTACAATGCGGCACTCGGCGATGTTGAGACGCTGGCACGTGGGTTGCTCGTCTTGCATCGTGAATCGGAGGTGGCATGAAACACGCTCGACGATGGTTACTCGCATTGTGCTTTAGCATCTTGACATTATCGCCCGCCGGCGTGATTGCCGAGAGCGAACTATCCAACCGTTCTCCATTTCCCGTCCCCACTGGCCTCGAATCTTCGGTCGATTTTTGGAGAAAAGTCTTCACCGAATATAGTCTTTCGCAGCTGATTTATTTCGACGCCTTGGACATGAGCAAAATTTATGAAGTGAATGACGTTGGCGAAGGCGGTCGCTCGAATGAGTATCTCAACGCCGAACGCGCGCGCGTTGCCGCCGCTAACGGCGTCGACATCGAGCGCGTCAAAACGCAACGAGGAGTAAAGGAACGAACCGCGGCGGGTTTGAAACGCTCAGGTCGGTATATAACGCAAATTCAGCAGATCTTCCGCGATCGTGATTTGCCGCCAGAGCTCACATATTTGCCGATCGTGGAATCATCTTATGATATCTACGCCCGATCCTCTGTCGGCGCTCTGGGCATCTGGCAGTTCATGCCTCGTACCGGGCGTGAATATATGCGGGTAAACACCGCTATCGACGAACGACGAGATCCATTTGAATCGTCCCGTGCCGCCGCAGCCTATCTCAAACAAGCATACGAATTCTTGGGTAGTTGGCCCTTGGCGATTACCTCTTATAACTATGGACAAGGGGGTATCGCTCGTGCGGTTGCCGAGGTCGGTTCAGATAATTTAGTCGATCTGATCCAGAGGTATAATCATCCTAACTGGGGCTTCGCACCGAAGCAGTTCTACGCCGAGTTTATCGCAGCCGTCGAAATCGGTACGAATCTCAACAAATATTTCCCCGATCTTGAGCTTGACGCTTCAGTGGAAATTAAGGAAGTCGAACTTAGCAGCACAACTGCTTTGGCATCAGTGATCACCTCGTCGGGACTTAGCCGCGATGAATTCCTGGGTTGGAATCCGGCGCTTGGTACCGCAACCCGTATAGTACCCGCCGGCTATCGCGTAAAATTGCCCGTGGACCGAACCGTGGCGCCTCTCGTCACTGTTGCGCAAGTCCAGCAGGTTGCGCGCCAGCCACAGGCCAAGCCCCAAATTGTGCACCATCGGGTCAAGCGCGGCGAGACGGTAATTGAAATTGCCAGGCGTTACGGCGCATCGGTGGAACGCATCCTGCAAATTAATGGTATCCGTAAGGCTCATCTTGTCAAAGTCGGAACCACACTGGTAATCCCGAAGATATAAGATCCCATCTTCTTAGGATTGATTCCAGCAAAGCCGAGACCATCTATGATGGCTCGGCTTTGTACATTGAAGGATCTGCTCTGGCTTCACTGCGTTCATAAAGCCCTACCCCATACATTCTCAAGGGACTACACGCGTTGACAAGTTTTCTGCACGCTGGTTATAGTCACCGGCGTGATCGCAAACTTCTTGAAACATGAACTTGCCTTAAGTCACGCGCGGCGGCTCATCATCAGAATCGGCCTCCTGCTATTCTTTCTCCAACTGAGCGCTTCCGCGCTCGCCCAAGAGACAAAAAAAGTTCGTATGGCCTACTCCGCTTTCAGCATCTCATTTCTGAATGTCTTTATTGCGCGCGATGCCGGACTGTTCAAAAAGCACGGCCTGGAAGCCGAGCTGATTCAAATGGCCGGACCTTTGCCTGTCGCCGCGCTCGCGGCCGGCGAAATCGATTACTTAACTGGCTACACAACCGGCATTGTCGCGACGGGTCAAGGCGCGCCGCTTAAGGGGATCATGATCAGTTTGCGCAAGCCACCGTTCTTTCTCGTCGCCGAGCCGAGCATTCAGCGACCGAGTGAACTTGCGGGCAGGAGAATCGGGGTCGACAGGATCGGCAGCCTGCAGCACCTGGTGGCTCGTCTGCTGCTGAAAGCGAAAGGGACAGATCCCGAAAAAGCCATTTTCACTCAGACGGGTTCCGTGTCGAACACCGTAACCAGCTTGGGTCAGGGCGCGGTGTCCGCCGCCGTTTTGTCGGGGCCCCATAACGTCATCATGGTGCAAAAAGGCTTCCGGGAGATCGGCTCCGCCGACGAGCTGCCGATGCAATTTCCGACCAGCGGGCTCGTCGTCAATGAAACCAAGCTTAAGACCGACGCCGCCCGGATCAAGACGGTCATTCGCGTGATGCTCGATGCCGCCGCCTATTGCCGAAAAGAAAAGTCACGCGCCGTGAATTACGTCAAAGACAAATGGAAGTTGGAACAAAAAGTGGCCGAGACGGTCTACGAACAATGGCTTTCGATTCTTACACCTGACGGCAAGATCAGCATCAAAGACATGCAGGAATATTTTGACCTGGCATATGGTCAAAAACAGATCTCGGCGCCGATCAACGTCGCCGCGGTAACGGATTACTCGCTACTCGATCAGGTTTTGGCGGGAAAGTAACAGATCGCAGGGATCACTTGTCAGTCGAGCTCGAAAGTTAGAGTCTAAACCAGCAAAGTTAAGGAGCGAGTTATGGTAGACGGCAAAGCACTTGTCGAATCAGTGAAGAAAGAAATCATCGAACCGGGCATTCAACGCCTGCTGGAAACTCCCTATTTCACGGAAATGCGCCAAGGGAAATTATCGATCAAACGGCTGCAGGGTTGGTCCATCCAGCACTATTTGCACAACAAGGCGATTCTAAAATCCTTCGCTTTGGGCATGGTGAAGAACGCCCAGGACCAGACCATGTTCGATTATTTCACTTACCAGTTAAACGAAGAACAGTCCCATCCTGATCTAGCGAAGCGGTTCGGTCTCGCCCTCGGTCTCAAAGAAGAAGACTTCACGGAAGCAACGCAAATCTTTGAGTGCCAGATTCACTCGGCGCGCACGGTTTACAATACGCTCACGGGCATCGCGCCGCAAAATCGCGCATCGGCGATGACCAGTGAAAGCATGGTGTGCCGTTACTCGGAAGAATTTTTAAACGCCGGGCGCAAGCATTACGGTCTCGACGATCGCGATCTAGTGTTTTTTCCTACCCACATGGTGGCGGACGTTGAGCATACTGCGCAATCGGCGGATCTAATCGCGCGCATGGTGAAGACGCCGCGTGAAGAGCGTTTGGTGCGCGAAAGCGCGCAGTACATGGTACGCATCAAGCTCGGAAAGTTCGACGGAATTTACCGGGAATACAGTTGAGGCATGATCCTAAGTTAGCGGGCTGTTTGACGGCGTTCTCCAGCCGCCTGGTAAATATTTCTAGTCGTTGCTATGGGTTCGGCTCTATTGAAGAACGCGGCGAGTACATCCATTCAGCATACTGCTTGACCATGCGACGCGTGCTAAAGCGGGGCATGGTCGTGCGAATCGCCTCCTTCACCATCCGGAGCCAGCGCCGCGGTACTTTGTTCGCATCGCGATCATAAAAAGCTGGGGCTATTTCTTCTTCAAGGAGGCGATAGAGCGCTTCCGCGTCGGCTGCATCTATCGCGGCCGGGTCGTCTGCCGCCACGCCCCCCTCAATCAACCATCCGTTCGATCCCGTGTGGCCTTCTGCCCACCAACCATCCCCCGTGCTCAGATGCAGTGCGCCATTGATTGACGCTTTCATTCCGCTGGTTCCGCTCGCTTCAAAAGGCCTACGTGGAGTATTCAACCAAACATCGCATCCTTGCACTAAGAAGTGCGCAACATAAAGATCGTAGTCCTCCACAAAGGCAATATGACCGCCAAATGCGGGATCGATCGCATGGCTGAAAATATTCTGCAGGTGTTGTTTACCACGGTAATCCGCTGGGTGGGCTTTGCCCGCAAACACAATCTGAACGGGGCGTCTAAACGCCGTCAGGATGCGAGCCAATCTCTCAGGGTCATAAAAGATCAGTTCCGGACGCTTGTAATCGGTAAATCGCCGGGCGAATCCAATGGTGAGCGCTGTTGGATCCAGCAGCGTACCTGCCGCCACGACCCGAGCAGCCGTCACCTGCTTTTGTGTCCACAACTGCCGGGCGCGCTCTCGAATAAACGTGACGAGGTAGCTTCGCAGCGCCTCGCGAACAGCCCACAGTTCCTCGTCCGGGATGTTCGAGATTTCATCCCAAAAGTCTACCCCATCGTGTTGGTCCTTCCACTTTACCCCAAGATAACGTTCTAGTAGCCTGACCATATCTGGCGCGATCCAAGTGGGGACATGAACGCCATTCGTGACAGTTTTCAGAAGACTCTCGCGTTCAGGCATATTTGGCCATATCTGTGCCCACATATCCAAGGTGACACGTCCATGGACTTGACTTACGGCGTTGGTCGCGCTTGTGCTGCGAATGGCAAAGGCAGTCATATTGAACATCGGCCCGAGGCCATCATCGTAATACCCGAGCTTCAAAAACTCGTCTCGGTATGAACCGACGTTAGGCCAGTACGCCGCAAGATAGGAGTCCACAAGATCAATGTGGAACGCGTCATGTCCCGCAGCGACCGGAGTATGCGTTGTAAAGATCGTGGAGCGGCGTACTTTCTCAAGAGCCGCGTCGAAGCTCTCGCCACCGTCCACCAACTCACGCATTCTCTCGAGCGTGACAAACGCCGTGTGCCCCTCGTTCAGATGCCAGACCATCGGCTGATGACCCAGAGCGCGCAGTGCCCGAACACCGCCAACGCCTAATATGATCTCCTGTTGAAGTCTTGTTTCGCGGTCGCCGCCATAAAGTCGCGCCGAAAGCTCGCGATCCTTCGGATCATTCTCCTTAACGGACGTGTCCAGCAAGTAAATCTTTACCCGGCCCAAGCGGACGCACCACACCGAAACGTGCACAAAACGGTGACCGAGCGCGACAGACAGGATACAAGGCTTGCCGTCTTTGGTGACCACTTGCTCCACCGGCGTGTATTCCCACTCTAAGTGCTCGTACAGTTCCTCTTGCTGCCCCTCTGAGGTGATGCTCTGGTGAAAGTACCCTTGCGGGTACATGAAACCGACCCCGACGAGCGGAATTCCCAGATCGCTCGCTTCCTTGCAGTGATCGCCGGCCAGAACCCCAAGTCCACCAGCATAGATGGGTAAGGACTGGTGAAGGGCAAATTCAGCCGAAAAGTAGGCTATCGGACGGTTGGCTAGACCAGGAAACGTTTCGGCCCAATACGTTTTTTTGGCGGTAAGGGCGTGGCCGAGACCCTCGATGGCAGCATCGTAGAGGGCGACAAAAGCAGGATCCCGCGCTGCCTGCTTCAGCTGTTGGTTCGTCACCAAGTGAAGCATCCGCACGGGGTTATGTGAAGTTAGTCGCCAAAGGGGGTAATCGAGACGTCGAAATATCTCGCGGGCCTCCTGATGCCAGGTCCACCGGAGATTAAACGCCAGTTGCCAAAGCCCGCTAATCCTATCCGGCAAGGAACGCTCGAATTCCATGGCAGATACTTTAATCGCTAAATCGCCAGCAAACAAATGGTCGCGCTGATAGTAAGGCTCGAACCAGTCAACGTTGAAAATCTACAACGTGTCAGCAAACACTGTTTAGAAAAATCGCCGACTATGAAAGGGATTCACGGATCTCTTCTAGAAAATGATCTCGAGGCTACGTTGCACCGTCAGTGCTGCGAACGAGCTAACCGCTCAACGCCGTCGCTTCGATCTCCAGCAAATATTTCTCGCCAGCGAAGCCATCGACAAGCCGAAACTCGACATTACCAAGATCGACCCAGCTCACCTTGGATAGTAGATCCTTGACGACACTGAGCTTCTGACTTCGGTGCAGAAAAACAGACAGCCTACCTGTCTTTCTGAAGTCTTGAGTCAACGCGCCTGAGATGGCTCGCGCTCCGGACACCGCATTAAGAACTTCCGTTACTTGATCCTCCAGCGTATCGGCGTTTGACGTGTAACCCGAATAGAACACCACCGAATCGTATCGGAGGTAACAGAGATAATTTCGCGCCGGTTCGAACTCCACCGGCCGCCGTTCCGCACCGCTGATCATCGGCTTTATCGCCAGCAGCTCCAAACCGACAGTTGCATCCGAATCGAACCACTGCTGCGAAATAAAGCTGGAGCTTGCCGCTTTGCGATTTCCGGTGAGAACCTTCGCCCGCGCTGCAGTCGCCAGAGTGCGCGCGTCTTGGTCCCGTCCCCACACGCGAACGCGCACCACGTCGTCGAGGGACCAGCCGTGTGATTGAAGCTCGGTCTCGAGCCTCTGGAAAAGGGCAATAGTCGCGCCATCTGCCTGAAGTCCGGCACGTCCCTCAGCTGAAATTTCAATGAAATCTCGACCCAGCCAACCAAAAAATCTCTCATTCATAGCGCATGACTCTACCTTAGTAAGTATCTCTGTGAAAAGACTATCTTCTCGTGATCGGCGAAGTCTTTAGGCGGTAACTTGCCTTTCCCCGTTCATTTGACATATGTGATTTCAGTAGCCGCAGCACTCTCACACGAGGGAAAGGATCAGTGGCCGGGATATGTTTTGCCGTTTGCTCACCGCTGAAGGCCAGAGCCGTTCAGCCAAGACGGTCGAAGTTTTCGGCTGGTTAATTATCGTCGAAGGAACCATCGTACTATTCGCGCCTCATTTTTCAGTTTCCATTCTGGGCATCCATCCACTCACCGAGCAAGGGGCAAATTACTATCGGCTTGTCGGGTTACTGGTGAGCGGACTCGGCATGCTCTATATCGCCAGCGGCCGCTTGAATGCAGAAGGATTTGTTTTTGCTTCGATGCTCGACCGTCCGCTCGTTCCGATCGCGATGGCGATTCTTTGGTATTTAGACATCATTCCTGGGCCGCTGGCCTTGATCTTCTCGATCCAAGACTTCGGCAGCTTTCTTTGGACCCTGTTCACTTGGCGCGCCGAGCATTAAGACTCGTAAAAAGGAGGTATTAACGTGAGCAATCCTTTCATCGGTTTCATCGGTCTCGGCATCATGGGCAAGCCCATGGCGCGGAATTTATTGAAGGCCGGCTATTCACTCGTCGTTCACAATCGCAGCCGTGCTGCGGTGGATGAGCTCAGCAAGGAGGGAGCCCAGGCGGCGACCAGCTCAAAAGAAGTCGCTGAACGAAGCGAAATTATCATCACCATGCTCCCCGACTCGCCTGATGTAGAGCTGGTGTACACTGGCGAAAACGGAATATTTAGCGGGGCGAAATCCGGCTCATTGCTGATCGACATGTCGAGCATCTCGCCGATTGTCGCACGCAAACTCGCGGCGGAAGCACAGAAGCACGGCTGTGACATGCTCGATGCGCCGGTGAGTGGCGGGGAAGCGGGCGCGATCGGCGCGACCCTATCGATCATGATCGGTGGCAAGGCCTCGGCGGTCGAGCGAGCGATGCCAATCTTTCAAGCATTGGGCAAAAACATCGTGTACGTCGGTGAAGCCGGCGCCGGCCAAGTAACCAAGGCAGCCAATCAAATGGTTGTCGGCACGACCATCGCAATCGTCGGCGAAGCTTTGGTGCTAGCTGAGAAGGCCGGTGTCGATCCTGCGAAAGTTAGACAAGCTCTGCTCGGCGGCTTCGCCCAGTCGAAAATTCTCGAAGCTCATGGTCAAAAAATGCTAGACCGCAACTTCAAACCCGGCTTCCGCATTCGCCTGCACGAGAAAGACATGAAGATCGCGCTCGCGACAGGGTCGGAATACGGCGTGCCGCTGATGGTCACTGGCATCGTCGGTCAGATGATGACGGCCATGAAAGGCATGGGCAACGGCGATCTCGATCATGCTGGATTAGTAAAGTTCGTCGAGGAGTTAGCGAAGACCGGACAATTTCGTCGCTACTCGACTAGCGTAGCCACACATATCGAACCGCAAAGCGGAGGAATTTATGTCGGGATTAACCAGGAGACTCGTCGATGCCGACACCCATGTTTCCGAGAATGAACACATGTGGGAGCATATCGACCGAGAGATGTATCAGCGCCGGCCGGTGCTGATTTCGGTGCCGGAAAACACGCTTTACGGCGACCGCAACGCGTTCTGGCTCATCGACGGCAATATATTTCCGAAGCCCGCCGGCAAGGGCGGCTTTGCTCTCATCACGCCTTCGGCGGCTAAAAAACAGCAAACCCGCACGGATATCAGCGCCGGTTGCCGGGAGATCACCGATCCCGAGGCGCGCTTACGCGACATGGACCGCTCGGGCTTCGATGTTCAGGTCATCTATCCGACGCTATTTCTTATTTACCTCACCGATGATGTGGCCTTGGAAGTCGCGTTATGCCGCGCTTACAACCGCTGGATGGCCGAGGCGTGCGCGAAAGGAAAAGATCGCTTGAAGTGGGTGGTGATTCCGCCGCTTCGCTCCATCGAAGAGTCGATCAAAGAATTGCGTTGGGCAAAAGACCATGGCTCGGTGGGAGTTTTCTTCCGCGGCATCGAGGGCACTCGCACGCTCGACAATCCGTATTTTTTCCCGGTTTATCAAGAGGCCAGCAATCTTGATCTGCCGATCTGCATTCACCAAGGCTCCGGTTGTCCGACGTTCATCAACTTTTTCGACTTGGAACGCAACCGCCAGTGGTCGCATTCGGCAATCCTGCCGCTGTTCGCCTTCAACGACATCGTCAATAATAAAATCCCTGAACAGTTTCCGCGCTTGAGATTCGGTTTTATCGAAGCTTATGCCACATGGGTGCCGTATCTTTTGCACTCTTTCAAAAGACAATTCCGCGAGCAGTGGAAATTCTCTTCAACTCAAGATCTTTTCCGTGAGTTTCGCATTTTTATCGCCTGTGAAGCCAGCGAGAATCTCCCAGTCATCGTGGACTGCATCGGTGAAGACAACCTGGTGATCGGCTCAGACTACGGCCACAACGATCCCTTCGAGCAGCGCAACCTGCTGCCGATACTCAAATCGCTGACCAACATACCGGAGCGCGTCGTCGACAAAATGGTGCGCGACAATCCCTGCGCGCTCTATGCCATCTGATCCGGCTGTGAGGCGGCGATGGTGACGACCTCTGTTCAGCTGAAGCGACGGGCACGAATTCACTGGACGCTAGTTGTTGGCGCGTTTCTCGCTCTATTCAGTTCCCACGCCAGCGCGCTGGAGACCGTCAATATGGCGCTATCTAACAAAAACTTTCAGATGATTCTCTATCCGATCGCGCAAGAGCGCGGTTACATGCAGGAAGAAGGAATCGACCTGCGAATTATACTCGCGCGCGCCGAATTGAGTGTGCAGGCAACGATGGCGGGCAGTTTCCAGTTTAACATGGCCGGCAACATGGCTGTCGTGAATATCATGAAAGGCGGCGCGCCGTTCAAAGTGATTCTTTCGACCAATGACAAAGTGCTCTCCTGGATATTGAGTAAACCGGAGATCACGACTCTCAAAGAGCTGAAAGGCAAACGAGTAGCCACCAGCGGCGTGGCCAACGTGAC
>WNFU01017619.1_pt1 | contig 14094 bp, 12 predicted proteins | sample 5400121 | NCBI WGS metagenome assembly WNFU01 (sample SAMN13153360, study PRJNA577476) | soil metagenome | isolation source: 100 cm soil or saprolite under grassland replicate 1 | place: USA:California | collected 2016-06-15
GAATCATCGTCGCGCTTCTCGCGCTCGTGCTGCCGATCGCTGCGCAGGCAGATCCGGCGACGAGGCAGACCGTCGACGTGACCGGGTGGAACGACCTCATCCCGGCGCCGACGCCCGACATCCACGGCACGGCGTCGCTCGTTAGAACCGACGACGGCGTCTCGATGACGTTTCGGACGACCGAGCTACCCGCCGGTGAGCCGGTGACGATCTGGTGGATCATCCTCGGCAGCTCGGGCGTCGTCTCGGGCCAGTTTGCAGCAGGGCACGTGGTCGGGAACGACGGCGTCGCCAGCTTCGCGGGCTACCTGGCCGAGGGCGACACGTCGGGGTGCTTCCACCCGGAGTTCCCGTGCGCGGGTCTCAGCGACGCCAGGGGGCAGACCGTGATTCTGCTCGCACGCATCCACGGCCCCAAGGATCCTGGCCAGATCCCGCTCCAGATCCACACGAGTGAGGCCACGTCCGGGAACCCCGGGTTCGAGGACGACCTCTGCAACGACACGTTCTGCCAGGTGCAGGCGGCGATCTTCCCCGCCCCGTAAGGCAGGCGAGGAGCCGGAGGGGTCGCGATCGCCCCCGACCTCTCCGGCTCGGCCGCCCGCCGAAACTCATCGGTGGGCACATTCTGTTCCGGGTCAGGCTCGCCGCTCCCGCTCGGCGCCGCGGGCTCGTCCACAACCGTCCGAGCGACCGACCGGCTCGCAGCGCTCGCGACCTGGGATCCTGCTGCCGCGTTCCGGCGGAAGCCAACGAGATCGGGCGGCCGGCTCTGAGCCGGCTCCGGCGCAGGTCGAGCAGGGCGTACCGGGCGCGGGCGCATGGGATTCGCCATTCCTCACAACGACGACGGAGGCAACTACAACGGCCCCCATAGACACGCCGACGACAACGACCACGCCGGTGACGAGCACCAGCACAACCGAGATGACGACCACCACGCCATGAGGGCGGCAGGTATGGCATGTCTGAGCTCCGGGTCGGCCGGTCGACGGGGCGCTTAGTTGAAGCGGGAGAGGGTCGTCAGGTCGGCGCGGTCCTTAGCGACCATGCGCGCGTCGTCGCGAGTTTCCGACTTGTCGGCTTTGAGCGCGCGGAGGCTGATCACGTTTGCGCGGACACCGCGCAGCTCCAGAGCGTCGTCTTCGAACGATCGGTCCGGCCAGGCACCCCGACCTTCACGCAGCGGCGTGTACACCTGACCCTTCTCGTCGCGGGCGAGAAACGCCAGCTCGAGCCGGACCGGGCCACGCGCGTACCCGGTGTACCCGTCCTCGCCTTCCTCTGGCGCGTGTTTCCACCCATCCGCCGTCAGCAGTGCGGCAATTCGGTCGTGGTCTTTCAGCCACACGGCGATGTCGACGTTGTCGTGCGGTCGTGTGACCGTTCCGGCGTGAAAGTCGACCGCCCAGCCGCCGAACAACCAGTATTCGATTCCGTGCCGTTCGAACAGCTCATGAACCCGAGTCAACGCAATGAGTTGCTTCGCCTCGGTCACGTCGTCAGCTCGGGGGCATTAGGAACCTGTCGGCCACCGCTTCAACCGCAACCTACCTTCCCGCATCGGGTCCGGGCGACCACCCCAGGACGGATGGTGACAAGGAGATGTTGAGCCTCCGGGCGGAAGCCGAGGACGTAGGGTTACCCTCAATCGACAGGGAGGCTCGGATGGCGCTCGCACGTGTTGTGACGTTCGAAGGAGTCAGCAAGGACCGGATGGAGGAGATGGACCGCGAGATGCGCGAGGGACAGCCGCCGGAGGGATTCCCCGCGGCGGAGCTGATCGTGCTCCACGACCCCGAGGCCGAGAAGTCGCTCGTGATCGTGATCTTCGAGACGGAGGACGACTACAAGCGTGGCGACGAGGTGCTGAACGCGATGCCGGCCGGCGACACCCCGGGGCGACGCACGTCGGTGACGAAGTACAACGTCGCTACTCGTATGACGCGCTGAGGGGGACCCGTCACGGCGCCTCGACGACGGCCCGCTCGTGTGCTCATCTTGCGCGCCGGCGCGCGGATCGGGACGCGTCGATAGCGGGGACGACGCGCGCGCGACCGAGCTCTGCGCGAGTGCTGGCTTCCTCGACGGCCTCGGCCGAGGCTGCCTCGAAGAGATGGAAGCACGTCTCGTCGTCCGGCATGAACGTCGTGCGGAGGTATTGGATCGACACGCCCTCGCGCGACAGTTCCTCGGCGGCGGCTCGCGCACGCCGGCCCGCCGCCCGCGCCTCTTGCGCATGCGAGCGCGGCATGTAGGCCTCGACTAGGTAGGTCGGCAAGGGGAACCTCCGGACGGCGGGTGAGTGGCGCCCACCCTCCGTCTCCGGGGTGGTCAGAAGGGGCAGTTGCCGGGGCTCGGCTCTTCGTCCCGCCGGCCCGCGCCGTGCGGGACAAGCGAGTACACATGCCGCTCGACTTCGCGCCGAACCCCGACTCGATCGCACGCCGTCTCTTCGACGAGGCCACGATCGAGGCGCAGCTCGACCACCTCGCCGGGAGTCAGGAGGACGACGGAGGCTGGACGTTCAACTGGCCGGCTTGGTCGCCGGTCGCCGCGAGCGAGTGGCGCGGGTCGCTCACCGTGGACGCGCTCCGGACCCTCCGCGCCAACGGTCGTCTCTGAGCTTGGCGCCTGAGTCGCGCCGTTATCGGTTGTCGGACAGCTCCTCTGTCGCGCTTCGTCCGGCCTCTGCAGTGCGCCGAAGAAAGTCGGCGATCACTTCGAGCTCGCGCTCGTCGTATCCCGCGTAAATCTGGTTCATCGAGCGGTTCATTCCCGCGTAGAGACGCATGAGGTCCGGGTAGCGGTCGCGTACGGTGCGGACGAGGACGGCGCGACGGTCGGCCGGGTCGCGCTCGCGGACGACCCAGCCGCCGCGTTCCAGCCTGTCGACGATGCCGGTGATGGTGGCGGGATGTAGCCCGGCCAGTCGCGCGAGCGCGCTGGGGCTGAGCGGGCCGAGGCGGTCGATGAGGTCGAGGCAATCGATGTCGACGTCCTGGAGATCGAGTTGTGCGCCGATCTGATGGTTGAGCAGCGACAGCTGGATGGCCAGCTCGCGGAGGAACTTCCCGATCGCAGCCGCCCACCGCCTTCGCCGCCGCGCCTCCTCCACGCCCGGGTCGGTGCTCTCGACGTCAGATGATCGGGAATACATATGCTACGGAGTTCGTATTGTATGGCATCCAGAGAAATCATACCTCACACGACGGAAGGAAGCACCATGAGCGCGGAGCCCTACCCGAAAGTTGTCTCCCCCGATCAGGCGCGAGACGCGTCGTCGCTGTCGTCACGGCGCGGAGTCGCGATCCTGCTCCTGCTCAGCCTCGTCCAGTTCATGGACGTCCTCGACGCCTCGATCCTGAACATCGCCCTACCGTCGATCAAGCGCGACCTCGGCTTCAGCCAGCAGAGCCTGCAGTGGGTCGTGAACGGCTACATCCTCACCTACGGTGGGTTCCTGCTGCTCGGCGGACGCGTGGCGGACCTGCTCGGCCGCCGCCGCATCCTCGTCGCCGGCCTGATCGTGTTCGCCGGCTCGTCGCTCGTCGGCGGTTTGGCCGACAGCGGCTCGCTGCTCGTCGGCGCGCGCTTCGCCCAGGGGCTGGGCGCCGCCATGCTCTCGCCCGCTGCGTTGTCGACGCTGACCACGACCTTCCGTTCCGACCGTGACCGTCACACCGCGCTCGGCGTCTGGGCGGCGGTCTCCGGCCTCGGCGGCGCCGCAGGCGTCCTGTTCGGGGGACTGCTCACGGAGGGGCCGGGCTGGCGCTGGGTCCTGTTCGTCAACGTCCCGTTCAGCGCGATCGCCCTCGCCGGTGCCTTTCTCCTGCTCAAGCGAGAGCGCACGACCGTCCGCCTGGCGAACTTCGACGCCCTCGGCGCCTTCCTCGTGACCGGCGGGATGCTGCTCCTGGTCTACGCGCTCGTGAAGGCACCCGACGTCGGCTGGGGCGCGACGCGCACGATCGCCGAGCTCGCCGTCGCGGCCGTGACGCTGGTCGCGTTCGTCGCCAACGAGCTGCGGGTGGCCAACCCGCTCGTGCCGCTCTCGATTCTGCGCGTGAAGGGAGTCGCCGCCGCCGACGCCACGCAGATGGTTGCCCTGGCCGGCTTCTTCCCGATGTTCTTCTTCCTCACGCTCTACATGCAGACCGTGCTCCATTACTCGCCGATCCAGACCGGCATCGCCTACCTGCCGCTGACGGCGGGGGTGATCATCGCGGCCGGCATCTCCTCGCAGCTGTTCGCCCGCATCGGCACCAAGCCCGTCATCGTCGTCGGCACTCTGGTCGCTGCCGGCGGCCTCTACTGGCTGTCACGGATCCCGGTCGACGGCTCCTACGTCTCGGACATCCTGCCCGGACTCCTGGTCGCCGCCTTCGGCCTGGGCGCTGTCTTCGTCGGCGCGACCACCGCGGCCAACGCCGGCGTCGGCGAGGACAAGGCCGGTCTTGCGGCCGGACTCCTGAACACGGGGCAGCAGCTTGGCGCCGCCCTGGGCCTGGCGATCCTCTCTGCCCTCGCCACCGCACACACCAACTCGCTGCTGCACGGCGGCCACGACAGCGTCGCCCAGGCGGCGACCCACGGGTACCAACGCGCGCTCATGGTCGGCGCTTTCTTCCTGCTCGCGGCGGGCGCGGTCGCATTCCTGGCGCGTAACACCCGTCAGACGGCGCCGCGCGACCCGTTCGACACCTCCTACCGCGGTAGCCGCGCCGACTGCAGGAGCCTGCCTGCGACGGCGGTTGAGGTCCAGCGCTGCGGCGGCAGGCCCAACCGTGTGCATCCAGGCGTCGACTACCTGCTCGCGTACTGGCTCGCCCGGTATCTCCGGATCTTGTAGGGCTCGAGCAGCCTGGAGTGGACAAGACCAGCGCGGAATTGCCCGGCAATTGACAGGACAGCCGCCGCGTGGGAAGGTGCGCTAACCGGAATTGGTACGTACCACTACTCCCAGCGTTCGTCCTGTAGGAGGAGAGAAGATGAAACCACGAAGAGGCCTCGTCGCAGTTCTGGCAGCCCTCACGACACTCGTCGTCGCCACGCCGCTGGCGGCGGCTGGTCGCTCAGACTCCACGGCCGGTGCCGGCCCGCGCGGCAGCCAAGTCGTGGGCTACTTCATCGAATGGGGCATCTACGGACGGAACTACAAGGTCAACGACGTCAAGACGAGCGGGTCAGCCGAGCGACTGACCGTGATCAACTACGCGTTCGGCAACGTCGCGCCGGACAGCACGGGCAACGTCGTCTGCCGGCTCGGCGACGAGTGGGCCGATTACCAGAAGCCCTGGGCCGCCGAGGAGTCTGTGACGGGAGAAGAGGTCACGTGGCCTCGGCCGATCCTCGGCAACTTCCAGCAGCTTCAGGCGCTCAAGCAGCAATACCCGCACCTGAAGGTCTTGATCTCGCTCGGCGGCTGGACGTGGTCGAAACACTTCTCGGACGCGGCCCTGACGAAGCAGTCGCGTGAGCGCTTCGTCGCGTCCTGTATCGACCTGTTCATCAAGGGCGACATTCCGGCTCCTGGTTGGGGAGGGATGGGCGGCCCTGGCGCCGCGGCCGGCGTCTTCGACGGCATCGACATCGACTGGGAGTGGCCAGGCTCCGAAGGGAACGCCGGCAACATCATCCGTGCGCAGGACAAGCACAACTACACGCTGCTGCTCGCGGAGTTCCGCAAGCAGCTCCACGCGTACGGCAAGCAGACCGGCCGGAATTACCTGTTGACGGCATTCCTGCCCGCGAGCGCGGCCAAGATCGACGCCGGCTTCGAAGTGCCCGATATCTTCGGCTTCCTGAGCTTCGGGAGCGTGCAGGGGTACGACTTCCACGGCACGTGGGAGTCGACGACGAATCACCAGTCGAACCTGTACACGTCGCCGAGTGACCCCTCGAGCCCGCGCTATTCGGACGACGCAGTGGTCAACGAGTACCTGCAGCGGGGCGCGCCTTCCAAAGAGATCGTCCTCGGCGTGCCGTTCTACTCGCGCGGCTGGACGGGCGTGGCGGGCGCGAACGACGGCCTGTACCAGCCCGCGGCGGGCGCCGCTCCCGGGACGTGGGAGGCCGGCGTCGACGACTACGAGGTCGTGAGGGACCGCCTGGCGAGCGGGTTTGTCCGTCACGAGGACAGTGCCGCCGGCGCCGCATGGCTGTTCGACGGGACGACGTTCTGGACGTTCGACGACCCGCCGATCATGGCGGCCAAGGCGGAGTACGCCCGGCAGCACCGCCTGGGCGGGATCATGTTCTGGGAGCTCAGCGGCGACACGCCAGAGGGTGAGCTCATCGCCGCGATCGCCGACGCCCTCTAGTAGTAAGGAACGGAGGGGGCGGCTCGGCGACGGGCCGTCCCCTCCCGCTGTTCCAGGAGCCGCTCAGCGAGCCGCGCGCTCGTCGCGATTGCTTGGCGCTCGCGCGTCGGTATCGAAAAGCCCCGTCTCGTACGCGAGCACGACTGCCTGGACGCGGTCACGGAGGTTGAGCTTCTGGAGTATGTGCGTGATGTGTGTCTTGACGGTCGTGTCGCTGATGTAGAGCTCTCCTCCGATCTCGGCGTTCGAGAGGCCGCGGGCGATCAACCGAAACACGTCTAGCTCGCGCTCCGTCAGATCGTCGAGCTGTTTCGGAGGCGCGGGTTGTGGAATGCGCGTGAACCGTTTGATCACACGTTTCGTGATGGCGGGGGAGAGAAGCGCATCTCCGCCGGCGACGATGCGGATTGCGGCGAGGAGCTGTTCGGGAGGGTCGTCCTTGAGCACGAAACCGCTGGCGCCGGCGCGGAGCGCCTCGTAGACGTATTCGTCCAGGTCGAACGTCGTCAGGATCAGGATCCGCGCGGCGTCATCGGCGGCGAGGATCCGTCGCGTCGCCTCGAGCCCGTCGAGCTCGGGCATGCGGATGTCCATCAGCACGATCGTCGGTCGAAAGCGGGCGGCCTTGTCGACCGCCTCGAGCCCGTTGCTCGCCTCGGCCACAACCTCAACGTCGGGCTCTCCAGAGAGCAGCATCCGAAACCCGGCGCGGACCATCGATTGGTCGTCGGCGACGAGGACGCGGATGCTCATGCCGGCTCACGGCTGAGCGGGAGGCGCGTGCTGAGCATGAAACCGCGTCCGTTTGCCCTTCCTGCCGTCATCTCGCCGCCATAGATCTTGACGCGTTCGCGGATGCCGACAAGCCCGTGGCCGAGGCCGTCGCTCGTCGCGCTGCCGATGCCGTCGTCGCGTACCTCGAGCTGGATCTCGTCAGGCCGGTAGCGGACGGTCACATCGGCCAGGCCTTCTTGAACGATTCGATAGGCAGAGAGGTCGATCGCTCGTGGGAGCAGGAAGGGCTCGCCGTGGACATGCAGTCGAACGGGAAGCCCGGCGCGGCCGATGTCTTCCACGAGTGATTCAAGGCCGTCGAGCCCGGGCTGGGGCGTGAGCTCGGCTTCGTCGCCGTCGCTGCGCATGGCGGCGAGGAGGCGGCGCATCTCCGCAAGGGCCGTACGGCCGGCTCGCTCGACGCCGCTGAGCGCATCGCGATCCTCGGCGAGTGCATCCGGGAGCTTGTGCCTGACGGCGCCGACCTGCAGCACCATCACGCTGACCGCGTGGGCGACGATGTCGTGGAGCTCGCGCGCGATCCGCGCGCGCTCCTCGGCCACTGCGATGCGTGCCGCAGCGTCCCGCTCTCGCTCGGCCAGGGTCGCGCGAAGTTCCGCCGCCTCGGCCTGTTCGGCACGCTCGCGCAGCGCAAAGCCGGCGACCCAAGCGATCGCGAACTCGACGGGGATGAAGATGAGCTCGGCGGTCGTATGTCCCGGGATCTCGTAGACAACGATTACCGCGCTGACGACGACGATGAGCAAACCGATGCCTGCCTGCACGGCCTTGCGGAGGTTCCCGAGGAGGAACGCGACCGTCAATCCGACCGGGAAGAGGCTGACCGCGAACGGGATCGGCCGCCAATCGATGAACATGATCGCCGCCGCGAGCAGCCAGTATGCGGCCGGGCCTGCGAACGGAAAGCGACGACGGAAGAAGATCGGCGAAACCAGGATCGCGATCGCGGGTAGCGCGAACCAGAGCGTCTTCGCCGAGTTCGGGTTGTCGCGCCCGATGATCAGCTCGAGCATGCCTTCGATCGCCAGGGCCGCGATCGCCGCGTCGAACCAATACCTCCGGACGAGGTCTTTGAATCCGCTCACGCGTTGAACGTACTGCATGGCTTTGCCCGCTGCCTCCTACCTGAGTAGGACCCGAAATCGTCGGCCGGTGGGAGCTCGAATCCAGCCTTGCGACGACGCGGTGGCGTCGACGCAGCCCTAGCGTCGGATCATCGATGCAGCAACGAAAGGAACAGTGATGGATGCCCCGACCCCCCGAACCTTCACTCCTGCACGAATCATTGCCCTGGCGCTCCTCGGCCTGGCCGCGCTCGGTCTTGCCTACCTCCACTTCGCCCCTCGTGACTCAACCTCGGTGCCGAAGGGGGCGCACGCCGGCGACCTGAAGCTGCACTCGTGCCACTACGCGACCGAGGAGGGCAGCTACGACGCCGACTGCGGCACGCTCGTCGTGAAGGAAAACCGGCACAAGGCGGATTCCCGCCTGATCGCGCTCCCTGTGACGCGGATTCGCGCCCGCTCCGCAAAGCCGGGCATCCCGATCTTCCGTCTCCAAGGCGGTCCGGGCATCACGAACATGGCGTTCGAACCCGCCAGCCGGTTCGCCGGCAAGCACGACGTCGTGCTCGTCGGCTACCGCGGCGTCGACGGCTCCTCGAAGCTCGACTGTCCCGAAGTGGCCTCCGCGCGCGCCCATGCGCGCGAATTCCTGACCGAGAAGTCGTACCGCGCGGACGAGGCGGCCTTCAGGGACTGCGCGCAGCGGCTACAGGACGAGGGCGTCGACCTCGCCGGCTACACGCTGCCCGAGCGCGTCGACGACCTCGACGCCGCCCGCCACGCGCTGGGTTACAAGCGCATCGATCTCGTCAGCGAGAGCCTCGGGACGCGCATCGCGATGATCTACGCTTGGCGCTACCCGCAGCGCATCCACCGCTCGGTGATGATCGGCGTCAACCCGCCTGGGCACTTCCTCTGGGACGCGAGGACGACGGGCGAGCAGATCCGCCGCTACGCCGCACTCTGCGCGGAGGACGCGTCGTGCCGGCACCGCACACCGGACCTCGCGGCCTCGATCCACTCGGCGTACGACGACATGCCCGATCGCTGGCTGTTCCTGCCGATCAAGAGAGGCAACGTCAAGGCGGCTTCCTTTTTCGGCCTGATGAACGCGACCACCGACGGCGGCGGTCCGCTCAACGCCGCGTGGACGATCGACACGCTGCTCTCCGCGAATCAAGGCGACGGCAGCGGGGCCTGGCTCCTCTCGATGATGGCCCAGCTGATCTTCCCCAAGGGGCAAGTGTGGGGGGAGGTCGCCGCCTCCGCCAGGAGCGACGCGGCCTACGCGAAGCGCTTTTTCGCGAAGCACGCCGACCGCGGTTCGGTGATCGGCGCTCCCGGCACCGGCCTCATCTGGGTCGGCGGTCGCCTGCTCGACGCCTGGCCGGCGAGCCCGGACGAGAACGAGTACACGCGCGTCCAGGACTCCAACGTCGAAACGCTCCTGATCGGCGGCAAGCTCGACTTCGCGACGCCGCCGCAGAACGCAACACGCGAGCTCCTGCCGCACCTGCCGAACGGCCACGAACTCGTCCTCGCCAACCTCGGCCACAGCGACGACTTCTGGACGTACGAGCCGACGGCGAGCAAGCGTCTGATCAACGCCTTCCTCGGTAGCGGCCGGGTCGACACGTCCCTCTACACGCCCGCGCACGTCGACTTCACGCCGGCGCTGACCCAGGGCACGATCGCGACGATCGTCCTCGCGTCGATGCTGGGATTGGCGGCGCTGACCGTGCTCTCGCTGCTCTGGATGGCGTTTCGCGTGCGTCGCCGCGGGGCGTTCGGACGGAAGAGCAGCGTCGCAGTGCGCTCGCTCTACGCGCTCCTGCTCGGGCTCGGCGGCGTCTTCCTCGGCCTGCTGATCGCACTGACGGCACTGCCGACCGTGCCCATGACGGACGAGCTGCTCGCAGTGCTCTCGGTCGGCGTGCCGGTCGGGCTGGCAATCTACTTCGCGTCGGTCAACCGTGATTGGTTTGGCTTCGCAGTCGCGGCCGGTGGCGCACTCGTCGGCGCGTGGCTGGGATACAACGTGACGTCGGCGGCCTTTGGAGCGGCCGCGCCCTTGCTCGCGATCGTCGGCGCGGTCGTCGGCGCGAACGTGACCGTTCTCGCCCGGGACATGGCGCGAGATCGGCGCAGAATGTCCTACTCGAGTAGGAGGCGCGAATCGTCGCCTGGTCCGAGCTCGAATCCGACCCGGCGCCGACGACCGGTGCACGACGCGCTCGTAGCGTCGGCGGTGTTGTCGAACCAAGGAGGAAAGAACATGTCTCGCGCACGGCACCACTCAAACATCGCGGCTCGTATGGGTCGCTGGAGCGCGGGTCACTGGAAGACCGCGACCTTCGGTTGGCTCGCGCTCGTCCTCATGGCCTTCGCCCTCGGTGGCCTCGTCGTCGGCACGAAGAACGTCGATCCGAACACGGCCGGGCCCGGCGAGTCGGGCCGCATGGACCGGATTCTCGACGACGGGTTCAAGCTCCCCGCAAACGAGAGCGTCCTGATCCAGAGCGGCTCCGCTCGAGCGGGCACGCCGGCCTTCGGCGCCGCGGTGGACGATGTCGTCGCGCGCGTCTCGAAGGTCGCCGCGGTGCAGAACGTCCGCTCGCCGAAGCTCTCGAAGGACAGGCACGCGGCGCTCGTCGAGTTCGAGATCCGAGGCGACAAGGACAAGGCGGGCGACAAGATCGACCCGGTCCTGAAGAGCATCGACGAGGCGCAGCGCGCCCATCCGGACTTCTTCATCGGCGAGTTTGGCGATGCGAGCGCGGCGAAGGCCGTCGACACCGTCTTCGCGGACGACCTCGAGAGTGCGGGCGTGTTCTCGATTCCGATCACGCTGATCATCCTCGTCGTCGCGTTCGGCGCGCTCGTCGCCGCGGGCATCCCGCTGCTGCTGGCGCTCACGGCCGTCTTCGCGACGTTCGGTCTCGTCGCGCTGCCGAGCCACCTGCTGCCGCTCGCGCAGGAAGCGCCCGCGGTCGTGCTGCTGGTCGGGCTCGCGGTGGGGGTGGACTACTCGATGTTCTACCTCCGGCGCGAGCGCCAGGAGCGTGCCGCGGGTCGGAGCGAGCGGGCCGCGCTCGAGGCCGCCGCCGCCACCTCGGGCCGGTCGGTCCTCATCTCCGGCCTGACGGTGATGGTGGCGATGGCGGGCCTGTCCCTGACGGGCGACGCCACGTTCGCGTCGTTCGGGTACGCGACGATCATCGTCGTCGCCGTCGCGGTGCTCGGCTCGCTGACCGTGCTTCCGGCGCTCCTGTCGAAGCTCGGCGACCGCGTCGACCGGCTGCACGTGCCGCTCGTCGGCCGGCTCCGCCGCGACGGCGGCGAGGGACGCGTCTGGGGGGCGATCGTCGACCGCGTCCTCCGCCGGCCGGTGCTCTCCGCTGTGGTCGCCGGCGGCCTGTTGCTGGCGCTTGCAGCTCCGGCGCTCCAGCTGCGGATCGCGACTCCCGGGCCGAAGGCGGCGTTCCCGAACTCGCTCGACATCATCAAGACCTACGACCGCATGCAGCAGTCGTTCCCGGGCACCGCGCTCCCGGCGAACGTCGTCGTGAAGGCCCGGGACCTGGACACGCCTGCGGCGCGTGCTGCGATCGACCGGCTCAAGCAGCGGGCACTCGCGAGCAGGCAGATGGGCGAGCCGATCACCATCGAGGTGAACAAGTCCGCGACGGTTGCGAACATCACCGTTCCGATCGCGGGCACGGGCACCGACCCGGCGTCGAACACCGCCCTCGCCGAGCTCCGCGACGAGATCGTGCCGGAGACGGTCGGTGCCCTTCCGAACGCGGAAGCGGGCGTCACGGGGCAGACGGCCGAATGGAAGGACTCGGGCGAGCAGATGAAGTCGACGCTCCCGCTCGTCGCCAGCTTCGTCCTCTTCTTCGCCTTCGGCCTCATGCTGGTCGCGTTCCGCTCGATCGTGGTGGCGGTCAAGGCGATCGTCCTCAACCTCCTCTCCGTCGCGGCCGCGTACGGGGTGCTCGTGCTCGTCTTCCAGCACGGGGTGGGCAAGGGACTGCTCGGCTTCAACGAGACCTCCGGCATCTCCCCTGTCGTGCCGCTGCTGCTGTTCGTGATCCTGTTCGGGCTCTCGATGGACTACCACGTGTTCATCATCAGCCGGATCCGGGAGACGTTCGATCGCGGTGCGAGCATGGATGACGCGATCGCGCACGGGATCAAGTCCACCGCCGGAGTGGTCACGAGCGCAGCGATCGTCATGGTCGCCGTCTTCTCGATCTTCGCAACCCTCTCGATCCTGATGTTCAAGCAGTTCGGCGTCGGGCTCGCGGCGGCGATCCTGATCGACGCCACGATCGTCCGGGGCGTGCTGCTGCCGGCGACGATGAAACTGCTCGGCGAGCGGAACTGGTACCTCCCCCGCTGGCTCGAGTGGTTGCCACGCCTCGAGCACGAGGAGTCGGCGACGGCCCCGGAGGCGAAGCCGGTGCCCGCTTCGGCGTAGTCCCTGCACGGATCTCGGCCGCGCGTCGACGCGGCCGGGATCCGACGCAACGGCGATTAGGCGACACTCGGCGAGGGATGGCCAAACCCTTCCTTCTGGTCCAGCTCAGCGATCCCCACATCGGAGCGACTTGGGGTGACGGGGACCCCGTAGCGGGCCTCGTGTCGGCGGTCGAGTCGGTGCGCCGTTTGCCGGATGCTCCGGACGCGGTGCTGATGTCAGGCGACCTGGCGGAAAATGCTGCCGACGGCGAGTACGAGATCGTGCGTGAATTGCTCGCGCAGCTCGGCCCGCCCGTCAATGTCCTGCCCGGAAACCATGACGACCGTGACACGCTTCGGCGGCATTTCGACTTGCCCGGAGCAATGGGAACGCCGGTGCAGTACGCGGTGGATCTCGGCCCGCTGCGCCTCGTGGTCCTGGACAGCACGCGACCGGGCGAGGATTGGGGCGAGCTGGATGCCGACCGGCTGAGTTGGCTCGATGCTGAGCTTGCAGGCGCGCCGGATCGAATGACGCTGATTGCGCTCCACCACCCGCCCGTCTCGACCGGGATCGCAGCGTGGGATGAGATCGGCCTGCCGGCGACCGATCGACGTGCGCTCGGTGACGTTCTGGAGCGTCACGCTCAGGTACGGCGAATTGTGGCCGGCCATGTCCACCGCACGATGACGGCGGACCTGGCCGGGCGGGCGGTCCTTGCGGTCCCCAGCACGTACGTGCAGACGCGCCTCAGCTTCAACTCCGACGAGATCGAGACTACCGCCGAGCCGCCTGGTTTCGCGGTGCACGCCCTGCTGGACGGAGAGCTCGCCTCGCACGTCCAACCCGTGACCTAAAGGTCATGTGGGTTGGGAACGTTCAGCCTTGTAGATCACGGCGGGGTAGTCGCCGACGTTCGTCGTCTTCTCAGCGTGCATCCCGATCTTCTCGGCAACGCGACGAGAGGCGATGTGATCGGGATGGATGATTGCTACCAGCCGCAATACCTCAAAGCGTTTGAAGGCCAGGTCCCGAGCCGCGATCGCAGCCTCCGTAGCAATTCCTTGGTTCCAAGACGTCTTCTTTGTATGCCAGCCGATCTCTATTTCCGAAGCGCCCTCGAGGGCCCTCGGTCTGATCCCGCAATACCCAAGGAAACCTGAAGTCGCGAAGAACTCGATCGACCAAAAGCCGAACCCGTACTTCTCGTACAGTGCTAGGACGTTACGTCCTGTTGCGGTAGTGGAGGTAAACCACCCCGTTGCCGAAACGGCGTTCGTCCAGCAGCTCGAGCTCCAGGCGGACATTGTCGGGGAGGGACTGCTTGCCGCCTCCCACGACGACGGGCGTGAGGAACAAGTGGAATTCGTCGACCAGCCCGGCCTTGATCGCCTGGGCGGCGAGGTCGGGACCGCCCACGGTGAGGTCACGTCCAGTTCGCGCTTTC
>WNFU01006526.1_pt1 | contig 14089 bp, 14 predicted proteins | sample 5400121 | NCBI WGS metagenome assembly WNFU01 (sample SAMN13153360, study PRJNA577476) | soil metagenome | isolation source: 100 cm soil or saprolite under grassland replicate 1 | place: USA:California | collected 2016-06-15
CTTTGAAACAAACATCGCTGGTACCTGGGCATTGTTGGAAGCTTGTCGCCGGAGTCCCACCGTAAGACAGATAGTAATCGCGTCGTCGGACAAAGCTTACGGCGATCACGAACTACTGCCATACACCGAAGACGCACCGCTGCGAGGAGTTCACCCTTATGACGTCAGCAAGTCGTGCGCCGACTTGCTTGCGCAGTCATATGCGGTGACTTACGGTCTGCCCGTGGCAATTACGCGCTGCGGCAATTTCTACGGCGGCGGAGATCTAAACTGGAACCGGATCGTGCCCGGCACGATCCGTTCGGTCTTACGTGGACAACGGCCCGTTATCCGTTCCGATGGTCAGTACGTACGCGACTACTTTTACGCCGAGGACGGCGCGATGGTAAACATGGTGCTCGCCGAGAGTCTGGCGCGGAATCCGGATTTACGCGGCCAGGCATTTAATTTCTCAAACGAGATACAAGTAACGGTGCTGGAACTGGTTGAACGACTGCTGGCGTTGAAGAACTCAAGGCTTGAGCCTGAGGTACGCTGCGAAGCGACAAACGAAATCCGCCATCAATATCTGAGCGCTGCCAAGGCCCGCGAAAGACTTAACTGGCAACCACTGTTTACTTTGGATGAGGGGTTGCGCCGCACAATTGATTGGTACAAAGCCTTCTTCGGAACTCAGGAATGAGCAATCCACAGTCGCCCAGATGCCGGTCGTGCGGCGCGACCGAACTACGCGCCATCCTCGACCTCGGTCGCACTCCGCTCGCCAATGCTCTGCTCACTGCTCAACAAGTGACCGAGCCTGAGGCGGTCTACCCACTCGAACTGGTATTTTGCCCTGCCTGTACACTTGTTCAAATCACAGAAACCGTGCCGCCTGAGCAGTTATTCCGCAAATACTTTTACCTCTCCTCTTTCTCGGATACGCTGCTCCGCCATGCAGAAGAGATTGCCGGCCAACTTAGCAGTTCGCGGCGCCTCGACAACAACAGTCTGGTGATTGAGATTGCCAGCAACGATGGTTATCTTTTGCAATACTACAAACGAGCTAGTATTCCCGTGCTGGGCATCGAACCGGCAACTAACATAGCGCGGGTCGCTGAAGACGAGCGCGGCATTCCCACGCTCAGCGAGTTCTTTGGACCTGCTTTGGCCGCGGAATTAGGCAAACAGGGAAAGTATGCCGATGTTATTCATGCCAATAACGTTCTGGCACACGTCGCCGATCTCAACGGTTTCGTTCGAGGCCTTCACTTGTTGCTTAAAGACGATGGCTGCGCAGTAATAGAGGTGCCTTACGTCAAAGATATGATTGACCGCACGGAGTTTGACACGATCTATCACGAACATCTTTGCTACTTCTCACTCACCGCACTTGACCGTCTCTTCCGTAGTCATAATCTGGTGATTCAGGATGTCTACCGCTTGCCAATCCATGGCGGCACACTGCGCATTTACGTTGGTAAAGACAAGCCGGCCAGTGAAGCGACTCAATCGTCATCAACGCATGGCTTGCTCGAAGAAGAGAAGGCATGGGCGGTCGGCGAATTTGAGTTCTACCGCGGGTTCGGCGAAAAGGTTGAACGTCTGCGCAGCGACCTGTTGACGCTGCTCCGCGATTTGAAAGCCCATGACAAGCAAATTGCCGTTTACGGAGCCTCGGCGAAGGGCAGCACGTTGCTAAACTGTTTTGGCATTGGCCGAGAAACGCTCGACTACGTGGTAGACCGAAGCACAGCGAAGCAGGGCTACTACACACCGGGAACGCATCTTCCTATTTACGCTCCAGAGAATTTGCTTGAAACGATGCCGGATTACGTATTGCTACTGACCTGGAACTTCGCCGATGAGATTCTGAATCAGCAGTCCGAGTACCGTCGGCGGGGCGGTCGCTTCATCATCCCGATCCCTGAGGTGACAGTAGTCTGAGAACGTGAAAGGCTATGCCTTCGCAGCGTCATGATAGTAAGCGAAATAGAACTAAAAGGGGCATTCATAGTCGAGCCGAAAAGGCTCGACGATTTGCGCGGATTTTTCGCGCGAACCTGGTCGCAAAAGGATTTCGAAGACCTGGGGATCAATATGCGGTTGGTCGAGTCCAGTATCTCTTTCAACGCTAAGAAAGGTACATTGCGCGGCATGCACTTTCAGGTCGCCCCTTACGCTCAGGCCAAGCTGGTACGCTGCACGTGCGGCTCTGCTTACGATGTGGTTATCGACCTGCGTGAGGATTCGCCGACTTTCAACCGGTGGTGGGCAGTTGAGTTGACGGCCGAGAATCGCAAAGCGCTCTACATTCCTGAAGGATTCGCTCACGGCTTTCAGACGCTGGAAGATAGAACCGAGATTCTCTATTACATGTCGGAAATTCATGCGCCAGAGTACGCGCGGGGAGTCAGGTGGAACGACCCTGCATTTGGGATCGAGTGGCCGGCCGACGAGCGAATTATCATCGCCAGAGACAATTCTTACGATGATTGGAAATCGCCCATCGATCAAGAAAAGAATGTTTGAAAGGAATATCCTGGAGTATGGAGCAGGTTCCCGTATTTAAACCGCTCATCGAACAAGAGGAGTTCAACGCCAGTACGCGGGCATTGGAACTTGGCTGGCTCGGCATGGGCAGTTACGTCGGCGAGTTCGAAGATGCTATCAAAGACTTTATTTGCGCCTCAGACAGGTACGTGGCAGCGGTCAGCACAGGTCATGCCGCTCTGCACCTGGGACTTCTCGCCGCAGGCGTGGGTCCAGGCGACGAAGTGATTACGCCATCGTTCAATAATGCGGCAGATTTCCAGGCAATCCTGGCAACTGGCGCTGCACCAGTCTTTTGCGATGTTGACTCAGATTCGTTGTGCATAGATCTGGACAAAGCAGAGCAGTTGATCAGTCCCAGGACAAAACTCATCATCGTGATGGATTACGACTGTATCCTCTGTGATCACGATCGCGTCGCCGAATTTGCCAGCCGCCATAAGGTCCGGGTACTGCACGACGCGGCCCATACTTTCGGCTCAAAATACAAAGGCCGCATGATCGGGAGCTTTTCCGATATTTGCATGTTCAGTTTTGACCCCGTGAAAACGATCACCTGCATCGATGGCGGCGCACTCGTGGTGCGCACTAAAGAAGAGCTTAAGGTTATTCAGGAGATGCGCCTGATCGGGATGACGCAACCCACAACTGTGATGTACCAGAACCAACGCGCCTGGACCTACGATATGAAAACTATTGGCTTTAGATACCACATGGCCAACCTGCATGCTGCCATCGGACTGGCCCAGATGCCCAAGATGGCTAAAATATCCGACAGCCGCCGCGCTTCCTGCCGTTATTACAATGAGCACCTGGCCGGCCTTCCCGAGGTAATAGTTCCGAAAACCGACTTTGAAGAAATCACCCCCTTCCTCTATTACATACGCGTTCCCGAATCTAAACGGGACGCGCTTCGCGCTTATCTTAAGGAGCGTGGGATTGATACCGGCATCCATTGGCAGCCCGGTCATTGGTTTACTCTCTTCAAAGATTGTCGCCGGGGCGATCTTTCCATAAGTGATAGAGTGGGCCACGAAGTGTTGTCCCTGCCACTTCATTCCATGATGGCAAGCGACACTCTCGATCGCGTGATCCAGGGCGTGCGTTCTTTCTTTACAAATTGAACCACGGGGATTTCTTTATGAGCGTTGCCAAAAAAGACAAAATGTTAACTTTCTGGTCTGAGAGGGCCAAACTCTATGCTGGCGATCCCAGAGCGAACACCAACGACATCTGGTTAAGAGAGGTCGAAATTGCTTATGTGGACAAGATCCTACAGGGCAATTCGTACCGGCATATATTGGACTTTGGCTGCGCTAACGGTTATTCGACGAGCAGACTAGCCAAGTCGCATCTGCAGTCCAGGTTCCTGGGTGTAGACATAAACCCTGACATGATCGAAGTGGCCAAAACCTACTCAGAACAAGAGTCTTCTCCCAATCTCGACTTTAGAAAGCTTGATGTGCTGCAAGACCCAATCCCGGAAAAGTACGACTTTATTTATGCGATTCGGGTGTTTCAGAACATTGAAAGTCTGGACATGCAGGAGAAAGTCTTAGATCGACTCTACGACCTGTTGAAGCCTAATGGCATGCTCCTTTACATTGAATCTTACCTCGATGGCTACATGAGACTGAATGAAGATCGAGAGAAGATGGGACTCACGCCGCTTCCCATACACGAGCACCTGACGCTACTGACCGATGAGTTTGATAGTCATGTTGGGAGCAAAATGAGATTGATAAGGAGAGATTCATTGTCATCCTCATACTATCTCGTGACGCGCCTCATGTACTCTTACATCGCGAAGATGAATAACGAACCCATTGACTATAACCACCCCATCCATCAGGTCGCTGCGATGATTCCGCAAATTGGCGACTACGGTCCTCAAAATGCCTCCTTGTATCAGAAAAGCTAGAAAAAAGCATGGTTTCATATACGCGCAGGAGGAACAAAGGCCATCATAAAAATTGATTTGGAAGGCGATCGGGTAATAATCGAGAACGCAGAAGGCACAAACACTTATCCGATGGATACTCCCGAAGCTTTCGCTTTGATTTCTCAAGTGTGGCTGCGTTGCGGCTGGGACAACAAGTATGTCTACAGTTTTAGCTGGCTGGGTCGTCCCATTATTCAGCTGCCGGAAGACATGGTGCGCATACAGGAGGTCATCTTTGCCGTGCAACCGGATCTCATCATCGAGACTGGCATCGCGCATGGGGGTTCTTTAATCTTTTACGCAAGTCTGTGTAAAGCGATGGAAAAGGGACGCGTCGTTGGCATTGATATCGAGATTCGCGCGCACAATCGGAGAGCCATTGAAACACATCCGATGTTCCCTTTCATCACGTTGATCGAAGGCAGTTCCATTGAACCCGCCGTGGTCGCCGAAGTCAAAGCGCACGCCGCGGCAGCCAAACGTGTTATCGTCTTCCTCGATTCCTGCCACACTAGAGAGCATGTACTTGCTGAACTGAATGCATATGCCCCTCTCGTCAGCCTGGACTCATACATTGTAGCGATGGACGGTATCATGGAGCAGGTAGTCGGCGCCTCGCGCACGCAGCCTGATTGGACCTGGAACAATCCGAAACAGGCCGCTTTAGACTTCGTGGCCGCAAATCACGATTTCGTCATTGAGGAGCCACCTATTCCTTTCAATGAAGGGAATATTACCGAGAGAGTAAGTTACTGGCCTTCAGCGTTTATTAAGCGCGTGCGTTGATTTATGACTAGTACGCCTTTAGTCAGCATTGGGCTGCCGACTTACAATCGCGCTGCGGCCCTGGGACGGGGCCATCGAATCTGTGAATCAGCATTAGCAGAACATCGAATTGCTGATCTCGGACAACGCATCCACGCATGAGACTGAAGCTATTTATCTCCACGCTGCGGCACTAATGCCGGTTCAAATATTTTGCGCCAGCAAACTAACAAGGGCGCAATCGCAAACTTTCGCGAAGTGTTCAGACGGTGGAATATTCAGCCGCCTATCACTTGGGTGTAAGGTGTTTGCGCGTGTAGCAAGACAGGTGCCTTTCTTTCAGACAGGTGACGCGCGAAATCGCCTTCATCGTCATAACAAAATTGCTGCCGGCCAATATGCTCGACAAGATTCATAGTCGGCGAAGATGGCGTCGGGCTGAGGTCGGTGAACAGAAGATATGAATGTCAAAGAAACAATGCTTAAGGGAGCATTCATTATAGAAGGGCAAAGGTTCGATGACGACCGAGGCTTCTTTGTGCAAGAATGGTCAGTTAAAGAATTGGCAGCGGCCGGCATCGATGCCAGAGTGGTAGAATGCAATCGCAGTTTCAATCGCAGCAAGGGCACTTTAAGAGGAATGCACTACCAGACGGCTCCACACGAGCAGGCAAAACTTGTGCGTTGCGTACGTGGAGCGTTGTATGACGTTATTATTGACCTGCGAATAGATTCCCCAACGTTCAAACAATCGATGGGCGTTGAACTGACCGGCGAAGACACCATAACGTTGTACCTGCCGCCAAACTTTGCCCACGGCTTTCAAACACTTGTGGACAACACGGAGATCTCATATCACACGTCGTCGTATTATCAGCCGTCTAGTGAACGGGGTGTTCGCTGGGATGACCCAACCTTCAACATAACGTGGCCGCAAACCGAGTCTCGTATCATTATCGCGAGAGATCGCGAGTATCCCGATTTTGAAAAACAAACGAGAGCTACCGTTGTTTCGCGGTTTCAGAGTTAAGTTCGACAGTTGATAAGATCGATGGATCGCGGAACACTTTTCCCAGTTTTATTGGAACTAGAACTATGAGCAAGAAGGCGTTGATTACAGGCATTACCGGTCAGGACGGGAGTTACCTGGCCGAGCACCTGCTCGCACTGGGATACGAGGTGCACGGTCTCGTGCGGCGTGTGGCGCTGGAAGATCCGGAGCGCCGCTTCACGCGCATTAGCCACTTGCTCGATCGTATTCAACTTCATGCCGCGAGCCTCGAAAGCTATCCCAGCATCTTCAACGTCGTCAGTCATCACGAGTTCGACGAGTGCTACCATCTCGCAGCGCAAAGTTTTGTCGCCGAGTCGTTTGCGGACGGGTTCTCGACGATGAATACCAACATCAACGGGACACACTACATGCTCGCCGCGTTGCGCGAATTGCGACCAGCCTGCCGCTTCTATTTCGCCGGTTCGTCGGAGATGTTTGGCAAAGTGCGCGAGTCACCTCAGTCAGAAACAACGCCTTTCCACCCACGCTCGCCTTACGGCATCAGCAAGGTCGCCGGGTTTGAACTGACCCGCAATTACCGCGAAGCATATGGCATGTTCTGCACGAGCGGAATTCTCTTTAACCATGAAGGACCGCGACGGGGATTTGAGTTTGTGACGCGGAAGATTACGTCAACGTTAGCGCGCATCCAGCACGGACAGGCGTCCGAATTGCGGCTCGGCAATCTTGATGCACGTCGCGACTGGGGGCACGCCGAAGATTACGTCCGCGCCATGCATCTGATGCTCCAGCTCGAGGAGCCTGATGATTTTGTGATTGCCAGCGGTGAATCTCACACCGTACGCGAATTCTGCGAGCTGGCCTTCGGTGAGGTTGGTCTCAACTATCTTGATTACGTCGTCACTGATGAGCGTTTTTACCGGCCCGCGGAAGTCGAATCGCTCATAGGCGATTCATCGAAAGCTCGGCGCGTACTCAATTGGAAGCCTTGCTATACTTTCGCAGAATTGGTGAGACTGATGGTGCGAAACGATCTTGAATTCATTGCTCGCGGAGGCATCGCGTCTCCCAAATTGGTCGGCTGCAACGACTGAGTGAGGGGCGGATTGGAACCGAATTTTCCATTATGTCATTTGACAGTTCTCATTCGTCATTTACAGCTGCGTCGAAAATGATCCCAGGCTAAACAGTCTTGAATACCCAACCACTCATCAGCATTGGTCTGCCCGTTTATAACGGCGAGCAGATCATAAGCCAAACTCTCGATTCGTTGCGGACGCAGGATTACGCAAATCTCGAGTTGATTATTTCGGACAACTGCTCCAGTGATCGTACACCAGCGATCTGCCAGAAGCACCAAGCAAAGGACCATCGAATCCGTTACTACCGCAATACGACCAACTTGGGCGCGGTTAAGAACTTCAATCGTACGTTTGAATTATCCAGCGGAGCGTATTTCATGTGGGCTGGAGATCACGATCTTTGGGATCCATCCTACATTTCACGATGCACCTCGGTCCTCGAAGAGGATCCAACTGTAGTGCTGGCATATTCTCGGACCATGCTCGTTGATCTTGAGGGAGATCCGATCGAACTGCTGCCCGATCAGATCGATACGCGGGGAATGACTTCTTCCGAGCGGTACGTACATCTGATCCGAAACCTGCGTTGGTGCAATATGGTTTACGGTGTTATTCGCCGTGAGTCGTTGAAACAAACAAGCTTGCTTAGGAACATATTTGGGCCTGATCACCTCTTGTTGGCTGAATTAGCTCTCAAGGGTGCTTTTGCACAGGTACCTGCGCCCTTGTTCTATCGACGCCAAAACAGGCCGGACGAAAATGTTGACCGAGATGCTGAAGCCTGGAAACTGCGAGTGATTGAGGGCCTGGATCCTGATGCTAACTCTAATATGCGAAAAACGACGTTGACGAATTTATACCGCGCGCTCCGCAATGAACACTTATGGCTTATTCGCTCCTCTTCCTTTAGCCGCAGAGAAAAGTTAAGAACCATGATGGAAACGCTCAGATGTTATGAGTCAAACTTCGGAGTGGAGTGGCCGGGTGGACGACTGTTCAGGAAAATTCGGAACAATCGAGTTTTAGATTCGCTCCTAAGAAAGATACGGCTGCATAGACAAAGGCGCCTCTTCTAAGATCTGTTTGGGAGTGAGGCCGCCTTAGTGCTCTGGTCCTTGGCTCCGGGCCGAATGTCGTCATCAGGGTCTTGCCCGGATTTGATTTGGCGAGTTTGAGATTAATTACAGTCGGAGTTACTCTCGTTAGATAAATCTGCGAATTCATTACCTAAGTTCATGCCCAAAGTTTCTGTAATCATCCCTGCTTATAACCGTAAAGGGTTTATTGAGAACGCTGTTAGAAGTGTGTTGGCGCAAACCTATCCGGATTTTGAAATAATAATTGTAGACGATGCCTCGACTGACGGTACGCTTGAGTTAGTCACCCATCTCGCGCAGGATGACCCCCGGATTCATTTCCAACAGCACAAGAGCAACCTGGGCGCGCAGGCAGCGCGCAACACTGGAATTCGTGCAAGCAGGGGTAAGTGGATAGCGTTTTTGGATTCCGATGATCTGTGGCTTCCCGAGAGTTTAGCACTGAGGCTACAACTTGCACTGAAAACGGGCGTGCAGGTGGTGCATTCTGCGTGTTATATCCTGAAGGCCCCGGGAAGTGAGTTGGAGCACTTTCTGGTCCCTCCGATGCAAGGATCAGTCTACAAAGATCTGCTGGAAGCGCCAGGGCCTATGTTTCAAAGCCTCTTAGTTTCAAAACAGGCACTTATCAATATCGGATATCTTGACAACACAATAGTATCCTACCAGGAATGGGATACCTCGATCATGCTTGCGAGGCATTATGATTTCGCTTATCTATCACAGCCGACTTTTATCTATGACTGCCGTCACAATGCGACCATCTCTAAAGACTCTGCGCGAGCCGCCGCAGGATACGAACAGGTTTTTATGAAACATCAATGGTCCATCCTCCGCCATTTAGGCCCTAAAGCTCTGTCGTCTCACTACCGGATGGCGGCCGGCTTCTATTACGAGGCAAATAGCAGTAGCAAAGCGCGAAGCTGTCTTCGTACGGCCTGTCTCTTATGGCCCTTTAATTTAAAGATGGCGTTTAATCGCGTTCGGCATTTGCGGAAGTCGGAGGTTGAACGGTAAGGGATATGCGCATCGGGATTGTCCCCTGCTTACAACGCTCTGACGGAGGAATCTATCAATACAGCTTGATAATGCTTAATGCCCTGCGCGAATGGAACGCTAATGGTTGCAGCGATGACTTTGTGGTCTTTGCTGATCAATCACTTGGGCATTCAGCGGGAGTTTTTTTTAATGAGCCGGGGTGGGAAATACAATCGCTAGCGCCAAGACCGAAGATGTCGCTCCACCAACCGATTGAGGCCGCGCGACGAGTCGTCGGAGAAGGCGCGCATATGCGGGCGTTAAGATCGTTGCGACGTCGACTGCAAAGCCAAAACCGACATCGGTTTGAAATGAAACAGCAGGATCTGGATAAGGTCCAGTTTCAGTCCAGGATGAGTCGGTGGTTTCAGCAATGCGGAGCCGAACTGATGGTCTACCCTGCTCCCCAGCGACTGTCTTTTGAGGTAGGGATACCTTACATCATGGCTATCCACGATCTTCAGCACAGGCTCCAGCCAGAATTTCCTGAAGTTTCTGCGGACGGAGAATGGGAGGCGCGAGAGTATTTGTTCCGCAATGGCGCTCGCTATGCCACTCTTCTTCTGTCCGATTCAGAAGTCGGAAGGGAAGACATCCTTAACTTCTACGGGCCGTATGGTGTTGAACCAGATCAGGTCAAAGTATTGCCTTTTCTTCCGTCTCGCTATCTGTTTGCTAAGACAGATGGAGAAGAGCGACAGCGAATACGAACAAATTATCAATTACCGGAATCTTATTTGTTCTACCCCGCCCAATTCTGGCCGCACAAGAACCATCGGCGCATCATTGAGGCACTGGGTCAATTAAGAGAAGAATTTGGTCTGAAGATTCCGATTGTATTCAGCGGCTCGCATACTGGAGATATTCGAGAGCACACCTTTGATGAAGTCAGGTCAGTCTCTTTCCAGATGGGACTCGAAAAAGAGGTGTGGTATCTTGGTTATATTCCAGACGAAGACATGTCAGCCCTGTATTCCGAGGCGGTTGCTCTAATAATGCCGACATTTTTCGGCCCAACCAATATTCCAATACTCGAAGCGTGGGCTCTGGATTGTCCGGTATTAAGCTCAGACATTAGGGGCATACAAGAACAGGCAGGTCAGGCCGCAATTCTGGTGAACCCACGTTCGGTGGAAAGTATCGCTGATGGGATCTATAAGCTCTGGACCGATGAATCTCTCCGGCAGAGTCTAGTCGAGCGCGGCCGCGAGCGGTTGGCTCGCTTCACCTCCCACGATTATCGCCAACGGCTGATTAGTATCATCGAGGAAGCGAAACTACGAGTGCCTTCCCAGAGAAGGACCACGGTGCAATAGAGCCTACTGAGGAGTGAGCTAATGGTCGAAACCATCACCTGGAACAATAAGAGTCTCGCATACATCGTGCGAGCTCAAGAATGCCCGGACAAAACTACCTTTCTCACCCCGCAGAATCTCAATTTACAATTAGGATTTGTTGTATATCCAGCGACGGGAGAGGTAGCTCGCCATGCGCATGTTCCGCTGGAACGACGCACCATAGGGACGTCGGAGGCTCTCATCATCAGAAAGGGCCGCTGCGAGGTTGACTTCTACGACAATAATAAGGAACTGGTCACCACCCGCGAGTTACGAGAAGGCGATGTCGTCCTAATGATTGAGGGCGGGCACGGTTTCCGTATGCTTGAGGATACAGTTTTTCTGGAGGTCAAGCAGGGGCCTTACACAGGTCTAGAGGAAAAGGAACGATTCTGACCTATGATCTCAGTAAACGAACCGTTACTGCGTGAAAAAGAGCTCGAGTATGTCTCGGAATGTGTACGCACCGGCTGGGTGTCCTCTGCAGGAAAGTTCATAGGCGCGTTTGAGGAAGGATGGGCAGCTTATTGCGGGAGGCGTTATGGAGTCGCCGTAGCTAACGGTACCGTGGCTCTGCAACTGGCGGTTTCTTGTCTTGGATTAAAACCAGGGGATGAGGTAATCATGCCGTCATTCACGATCATCTCCTGTGCTCTGGCCGTAATTTACAATGGCGGAATTCCGGTCCTGACAGATTCCGATCCTCACACGTGGTGCATGGACGTAAACCGGGTAAAGGAGAAGGTGACGTCTCGTACCCGGGCAATCATGCCAGTTCATATCTACGGCCACCCTGTAGATATGGATCCACTCTTAGATTTAGCGAATCAATACGGACTGGCCGTCATTGAGGATGCCGCTGAAGCGCATGGAGCGGAATACCTCGCGGGGCGGAACACGTCGCATCCTACCTGGCGCCGCTGCGGAAGTTTCGGCGATTTCAGTTGCTTTAGTTTTTATGCTAACAAACTAATTACTACCGGCGAAGGCGGTATGCTACTCACTGATGATCCGCGTTTGGCTGACAACGCTCGCTCCCTTCGAAATCTCGCCTTTCAGGCGAATCGGCGCTTTTACCATGAAAAGTTGGGGTTCAACTTTCGCATGACGAACTTGCAGGCCGCCCTTGGGCTGGGTCAGCTCGAACGAATGGACCAAATCGTCGCGAAAAAACGATGGATCGGGCAGGAATATACTCGGAGACTCAAAGTTCTTTCATCGGTGCAACTTCCCCCGGAGGAATCCTGGGCTCGCAACATATATTGGATGTATGGCTTGGTCCTCTCTGAAGAACTAGGTATCGGAGCAACTGAATTGGCCATCAGATTGAAAGAGAGAGGTGTCGAAACTCGGCCATTCTTTCTGGGCATGCATGAACAACCTGCACTTCACCGGCGGGGTCTTTTTCTTAATGAGAATTATCCTGTCGCCGGACGACTAGCCAAGCAAGGTCTGTACCTGCCTTCAGGCCTGGCGTTGAGTAAAGATGAGTTGGAGCACGTGTGTGATGCAGTTGAAGCGAGCCTGGCTTTGCAGGAGAGTCTCCCGTGAGCGAGATCTTCGGCTCTGCCTATGCCGACGCATATGATCAGCTCTATGAAGAGAAAGACTATTTGGCCGAGTGTGATTTGCTTGAGAGTCTCTTTCAAACATATGGAGTAGGCCCTATTAATAAGATTCTCGATTTGGGATGTGGCACCGGTAATCACGCTATTCCGCTAGCCTGCCGGGGCTATCAAGTGACCGGTGTTGACCGCTCAGTGAACATGCTCTCCCAGGCCGAAAAAAAGGCGGGCGCTTCCAGTGGCAGTGGAAATCTGAGCTTCGAATGTGGAGACGTTTGCACGGTTGATCTCGAACGGACCTTCGATGCAAGTATTATGATGTTCGCGGTGCTCAGTTATCAGTTAAGAAACACTGATGTTTCCGCCGCCCTAAGAACCGTTCGCCGTCACCTGCGTCCCGGAGGACTGTTGATATTTGATGTTTGGTATGGCCCAGCGGTGCTTTATCAACGACCGGCGCAGCGAGCTCGAGTGATTCCGACGCCAGACGGAGAAATGCTCCGGTTTGCGAATGGCGAGTTGGACAACCAACGCCAACTTTGTGGGGTGGAGATTCATCTCTGGCGCATCGTTGGAAACAAGCTGGTCGCAAATGTCGAAGAAAGCCATCGAATGCGTTACTTTTTTCCTATGGAGCTGGAACTCTTTTTGGAGGTGGCAGGCTTCACTTTGGTCCGCCTAGGCGGATTCCCGGAATTCGCTCATGAACCGGCCGAAACAACCTGGAATGTGTTAGCTGTAGCCCGAGCGTGTTGAAGAGTTTTTTCGAAGTAGGAATTCAAGACGTATTCCTCCGAGAGTTTGGGAGTTAGTACGCCAAAGGAATCTATCTCAATTGAAACGAGCTCTCATTACAGGCATTACGGGGCAGGACGGCTCATACCTTGCGGAGTTTCTGTTGGCCAAAGGTTACGAAGTTCACGGCATAATCCGCCGCGCTTCGAGCTTTAACACCGGGCGTATCGATCATCTCTACAAGGATCCCCATATCAATGGCGTGCGTCTGTTCTTGTACTACGGTGATATTGCCGACTCAACAAATCTCATAAAACTCCTCTATCGCATTCAGCCTGACGAGGTTTACCACCTGGCGGCGCAGAGTCACGTGCGCGTGAGCTTTGACATTCCCGAATACACCGCGGACGTTACCGGCCTGAGCACTATTCGTATCCTTGAAGCAATTCGCGAAACCGGCGTTAAATCAAAGTTTTATCAAGCCAGCAGCTCTGAAATGTTTGGCAAAGCGCACGAGGTGCCACAGCGAGAAACCACTCCCTTTCACCCCCGCAGTCCCTATGGCGTCGCTAAGGTCTATGCACACTGGGCGACAGTTAATTATCGCGAGTCGTACGACCTGTTTGCCTGCTGCGGAATTCTATTCAATCACGAAAGTCCGCGACGCGGGGAGACCTTCGTTACGCGGAAGATCACGCGCGCCGTTGCGCGCATCAAAAACGGGATGCAGAAGAAACTCTACCTTGGCAATCTGGATGCAAAGCGCGACTGGGGCTACGCGAGGGAATATGTGGAAGCAATGTGGTTGATGCTTCAGCAGGACAAGGCGGACGATTACGTTATCGCGACCGGCGAAACACATTCAGTTGAAGAGTTTTTGACTGAGGCTTTCTCTCACGTCAACCTCGATTGGCACGACTACGTAGTGCTTGATCCTAAATACTTGCGACCGGCGGAAGTTGATCTCCTTATCGGGGATTC
>WNFU01006534.1_pt1 | contig 14086 bp, 9 predicted proteins | sample 5400121 | NCBI WGS metagenome assembly WNFU01 (sample SAMN13153360, study PRJNA577476) | soil metagenome | isolation source: 100 cm soil or saprolite under grassland replicate 1 | place: USA:California | collected 2016-06-15
AAGCCGAGGCTGGCGAAGTCGGCGGCGGTGATGTGCGGCACGCCATAGGACGCCCGACGGATCTCGGCCCAGTATCCCCGGATCTTTCCCGGCGGCCCTCCGGACGCGGGTGCGGCGCCCGTCAGAACCCCGGCGACGACGGCGCCGGCGACGACGGCGCGGCCGACCCCCGTGACAACGCTGGCACGGATCAATGGTCTGGTCATTGCGCACCTTCCACGACCGCTGGTTCTCGCACAGGGCGTGCGGCAGCGCGATCAGGCACGCCCATGGTCGTCGTAGCACGGCGCCGAGAGCCACGCAAGGGCGCGCGATCTTCCGGGGAAGGACGGGTTCCGGCGCCGGATGGATCTGGGTCATCTCCGCCCGTTAGGACGGCACGTCGTTCCAGGTGGACAGGCAGAAACGAGGCAGCGGTCGGTCTCCCGTTCAGCTACATCGGGCCTGCGCCCCGCCGGGCCCGATGTCGCAGGTACTCGCCGAGCTTGTCCAGGCTGTCGCGCGGCGGTCATCGACGATGTCCTGGTAGAACGCGTCATAGGCGAACGTGCGGCCGCCAGGCAGCGTGCCGTCGAGATGCTCTTGGCCGCCGACCCGGAAGTCCAGCGTGTACTCGCCGGTCGCCGCGAAGAAGTCCTCGTCTTCGCCGAACCATCGAGCCTTCGCCGGCTGGCTGGACCAGGCGGCGAAGACCCGCTCCGGCGGCACGGGAAAGGTGCGCTCGATGCAGAACGAGCCGTGGGCGACGCAGCGGTCGGTCATGGCGTGCTCTCCTTGGTCGGGGTGGACCGTGGCGCGGCCTCCGCGGCGAGGACCTCGCCGAGGCGGTCGAGGCGACGTTCCCAGGTGCGGCGGCGGGCTGCGATCCAGTCCTGCACGATGTCCAGCCGCTTGAGCTCGAGGCGACACGTGCGTACCCTTCCGATCTTCTCGGTCACGATCACTCCGCTGTTCTTCAGCACCTGCAGGTGCTGAAGAACAGCGGGCAGGGACATCGGGAGAGGCGCGGCCAACTCGGTGACGGTGGCGGGGCCGCGGCCGAGCCGCTCGACGATCCGCCTCCGGGTGGGATCGGCGAGCGCGTGCAGCAGCCGGTCGACGTCCTCCGGTTGGTTAGGCACGCGCTTAACTATCAGCTCCCGGAGGCCGATAGTCAAGCGTTGACTTAGGTATTGCCCCGGGCCCGCTCGAATGCTGCTTCCGGGTGGCGGGACCACCTCCCGTAGCGCCGACCGAATTCCAGGGCATCGTCACCCAGCGAGGACAAGTGCACACATACCGGGACGGCGCGGTCGCGGCGCCGATCGGCCCACCGGCCTGCGGATTCCGGGTATCCCTCGGCCAAGGCGGCCAGCTCAGCGGCCACGCCGCCGCGGCATGGCCCGGACGAGTGCGGCACTTGCGTCTCCGCGAGTGGTGACACGGTCGGCCCGAGGCGTAGCGTCCTGATGGCCTACCCCGGACGGAAGGGAACATTGACCGCGATCTTCGGAACGGCGTCGGGAGCGTTTCCCGGGCTCGAGGTGACAGCGGAACTCGGACGTGGCGCCGAGACGGTGGTCTACCGCGCTCGGCGAGGCGTCGAAGAGTACGCGGTCAAGCTCTTCACCGGCGTCAACGCCGACCCGGCACGGGCCCTGACCGCCATCCGGCGGGAGGCCGCGGTGATGGGCAGCGTCGGCCATCCGCTGCTGCCCCGGATCTTCGAGGTCGGCCAGGTCGATGCGGGACCTTATCTGGTTCTGGAGTACATCGACGGGTGCCCGCTGTCGGAGATACTCAGCTCCGGCCCCCTCGACGAAGCGCAGGCACTCCAACTCGCGATCGACATCGTCGGGCCCCTCGCCGCCGCGCACCGGGCGGGGCTGGTACACCGGGACGTCAAGCCCGACAACGTCATCGTCGGCGTGGGAGGCACGGCGCGGCTGATCGACTTCGGCCTGGTCGCGCGGGGAGGCGTGCGCGACGACCAGGTCGCCGGCACGTTGCTCTACAGCGCTCCCGAACAGACCGGAATGCTCAAGCGCCCCGTCGACGGCCGGTCCGATCTGTACGCGCTCGGCGTGCTGCTGTTCGAGGTTGTCACCGGGCACACGCCGTACAACTCGCGCGACCCGGGCGAACTGATCCGTCTGCACGCCACCGGACCCGTGCCAGATCCGCGGACCATCCGCCCCGAGCTGTCGGCGACATCGGCCGCGATCATCCGCAAGCTGATGGCCAAGGACCCCGACGACCGGTACCAGAGCGGGGAGAGCCTGCTCGCCGACGTGACCCGGCTCAGCCGGGAGCCCGGCGCCGTGTTCGAGGTCGGAACCTGGGTCGGCGAAACCTCGCCCGCGGGGCCGAACATCCTGGTGGGCCGGGCAGAGGAGGTCACCGACCTGGCCGTCCGGTGGCTCGATGCCCGGGACGGTCGCGGCGGTACCGTCCTCGTCCGGGGTCTTGCCGGTGTCGGTAAGAGCCGGCTCGTGCGGGAAGTCACCACCGCGGTGGCCGCCGACGGGGATCTCGTCCTTTACGGAAAGTGCATCCCCGATGACCCGGTCCCGCTTGCCCCGCTGCGGGCGGCCGTCGAGCGGTACGTCCGATCGGTCGACCGGCTGCCGCCGGACGAACGGGACCTGGCGGTCGGTCGGCTGCGGCGTGCCGTCGGCCAGGGTGGGCCGCTGCTCAGAGCGCTGTCGCCCATGCTCGCCGACGTGGTACAGGCACCCGACCTTGACCAGAAGGACCGGCACGAGCAGTTCACCAGCGCGGTGGCGGCGTTCCTCCTCGATCTGGCGGACGAATGGCAGGGTGCCGTCCTCCACGTCGACGACGTGCAATGGCTCGACGACGCGACCCGGCGGGTTCTCCAACAGGTGGCCGCCCGGCTGCCGCACGCCCCGCTGCTGGTGGTCGCCACCGGGCGCGACGACGTCGACAACCTGCCCGCGCTCGCGCGCTTCGAGGCGGACATGGGCGAGACCCTCGACACCCGGATGACGCTCGGCCCCTTGGACGGCGACGCGGTTGCCGACCTGATCGCGTTACATCTGGGCGGCATCCAGGTAGCCGCCGAGGTGACCGACGACCTGGCCGCGCGCATCGGCGGGAACCCGTTCACCGTCGTTGAGTACGTCCGGGCCGTCATCGACGCTGGCCTGATCACCCCGGTGTGGGATGGCTGGCAGCTCGACCTCGCCGCGCTCGACCGGCTGGAGCTGTCCGGCGACGCCCTGAATCTGGTCCTCCAGCGCATCGGCGGGCTCGGCGTGGAGAGCCGCCGGTTGCTGGCCGCCGGCGCCGCGACCGGCCGGCGGTTCCATGGGGACCTGGTGGCGGGCGTGTGCCATGTCAACCCGCGACAGGCCCGGCACGCCCTGGCCGAGGCGGAAGCGCGCCTGCTGGTCACCTCGTCCGGGACGGGGCGGTACACGTTCCTGCACGACCGGATCCGGGAAGCGCTACTGGCCGAACTGGCGCCCGACGCGCTGCGCCGGCTGCACCAGCGCATCGCCGAGGTACTCGCCGCGATCGATACCGGCGACCCGCGGTACGTCTATGCCATCGCCCGGCACTACGCACTCGGCGAGGGCGACCGTACCCCGATGAAGGTCTACTCCAGCGGCTTCGCCGCTGGCCGGCTCGCGCTTGCCGACCATGCCCCGGCCGAAGCTCTGGCCTTCCTGGAGGCGGCCGCCGCTGCGGCGCACGCCGCCGGCCTGATCCCGGACCCCGGCTTCCACCTGGCGCGAGGGCGGAGCTGCGCCCGCACCGGTCGGTTCGCAGAGGCGCTGGAGCATCTCGACCGGGCGCTGCAAGGCGAATCCGAGCCGCTGCGGCGCGCGGGCCTACTCGCCGAGATCGCCCAGGTGCACACCAACTCGTGGGATCCGGGAAGGGCGCTCGATGCCGTCTCGCGCGGACTGACCGAACTCGGCCGGCCACTGCCGCGCCGCCGCTTGGCACTCGTGATAACGGCTCTCGGGTCGTTCATCGGCGGCCTGGTGGTGGGCCTCACCAGACTCGGTTTTGGCACCGCCCAGGGACAGTGCCGCGAACGCTACCGCTTGCAGGCGTTCTTCTACGACATCGCGGGGACCGCCTCCGCGCTGCGGATGGACCTGCGCATGCGCGCTGTCATGTGTTTCCGGGCGTGGTACGTCGCCAACCGGCTGGGCCCCGGCGTCGCGTACGCCAGGCACCTGGCCGGCTTCGGACTGGTCGCCAACTACGTACACCAGCACCGGCTGGCCCGGCGGATCTTCGACCGGGCCGCCGCCATCGCTTCGCGCAGCGGGGACCCGGTTCTCATCGGCCACGTCGAGTGGAAGCGCGGGGCGGGGAGCAGCATCGGCGGGGCCGATGACGGCCAGATCTGGGAGCAGGCCATCAACGCCCACGAACGCTGGCTGGAGCTGGGCGAGTTCCTCGTTGGTGTGTCCGGTGCGTGCGTCCGGCTGGTCCAGCGGGGTCGGACCCTCGACGCCCAGACCTGGTATGTCCGGGGGAAGGCGCGTCTCGGAGCCGGCGCGTTGGCCGAAGGCGCCGGTTTCGCCGCGGCGGCGACGATCATTCCGGCCCAGCTCGGCCGGCCGGACGAGGCGGCGGCCGGAATCGACGCCCTACGCCGGTTCCTGACCTTCAACCCGGACAACACCACCCAGCTGATCAACCTCCTCTCCGCACAGGTTCTGACCCTGGTGGAACGAGGCGATCTGGGTGAGCCGTTCGAGCGGGTGATCGCCGAGTTCGAGCAGCTGGGTCTGGGCCCGTCGAAGCTCCTGTCCGAGCAGCGGGTGTTCTTCATCTACGAGGCGCTGGGCCGGCTCGCGCAGTGCCATCAGGCGAGTAGGGATCGCCGCGGTGCTTACCGCGCCGCGGCCGAGCGGGCGGTCGTTCGCCTCGGGCAGGCCGCGAACAACCGTACGCTGCGGGCCTACCACCGGATTGCCCGCGCCGACCTCAAGCTGCTCGCCGGCCGGCCGGAGGCGGCGCTGCGGGATCTGGTCCGAGCCGATCAGCAGGTGCTTCGCCTCCACGCCCCCCTTATCGCGTACGAGACGGCGCGGGTGCGGGCCCGCGCGCTGCGCGCCCTGGGAGAGCCGGCACAGGCAGTGCAGCAGGCGCGGTACGCGCTGATGATCGCGGTGGATCAGCAGTGGGCATACCGGGCTCGCTGGGTGCGTACCGAGTTCGGGATCGCCGACTACGCGGCGGGAAGCACCACCGGCACCACCCCGGTCACCACGAGCGGAACCACCGACATCGGCAGCACCGGCAGCGGTGCCGGCAGCGGCGATGGTGTCGGTAGTGGCGACGCCCTCAACCGGCGGCGGCTGGCGGCTCTGCAACAGGTGAGCCTGGCCGCCGCTACCGTGCTCGACCCGCGGGAGTTGGCCAGGGTCGCGCTCGACGAGACCGTACGCATCCTGGGGGCCGAGCGCGCGTACCTTTTCCTGCTCGACCCCGACCTCGGCCAACTCGTTCCGCAGGTCGGCCGGGATGGCGACGGCAACGACATCGACGAGCTGACCGCGTACAGCACCACGCTGGTCGACCGGGTCCGCAATACCGGCCAGGCGGTGGTGGTCACCGGCAGCGAGGAAGGTGTCGCACTCGGCTCCCGCAGCGCGCAGACCCACGGCCTACGCAGCATCATGGTCGCTCCGCTGCTGTTCGACGGCCGCCTCATCGGCGTCGTCTACCTGGACAGCCGCGTTGCCAAGGGCATGTTCACCGCCGACGACGTCGACATCCTCATGGCGATCACCAACCACGTCGCGGTGTCACTGGAGACCGCTCGCGCCGCGCAGCTGGCGTTGGCGGTCCAGGCCGCCCGCCGGCAACGCGACGTCGCTGAGATGCTGCGCGAGGCGATGGCAGAACAGAGTGCCACCCTGGATCCCGACGAGGTGATGCACCGGCTGCTCCGGGCTCTCACCCGGACGCTGAAGGGCCATGCGGCGGTGCTGCTCACCCACGACGGCGGCAGGTTCATGGTCGTTGCCGGCTATGGTGCCGCGGCGGCGGCCGGTACGGTGCTCGATCCTGACCCGGCGCTGTCAGTCCTGGAGAATCTGGCCGCTCCGCTGGCCGAGACCGTGACCGAAAGGCAGCCGGCACCATTCGGTGGGCTGCTCGGATCGCCACGTAGCTGGTTGGCGATCCCGGTCGTCGAGCGTGATGACCGGCCCAGTGTCCTGCTGGTCGCCGCCGATGGCGACGACCTGGTGCAGGACGCCCAGGTCGAGGTGGCGGCGGCGCTCGTCGGCCAGGGCATGACCGCGTTCGAGAACGCACGCCTCTTCAGCCAGGTGAGACGCCTGGCGACGATCGACGGACTCACCGGCCTGTACACCCGCAACCACTTCTTCGCCGAGGCGGACAAGCAGCTTCGGATCGCACGGCGCCACCAGTGGCCGGTTGCCGCGATCATGGTGGACATCGATCACTTCAAGCGGATCAACGACAGCTACGGGCATCCGATCGGTGACGAAGTGATCCGGGTGGTCGCCGCGCGGCTGCGCGCGGCGACCCGCGACAGCGACGTACTGGGCCGGTACGGCGGGGAGGAGTTCGCACTGGTCACCCACGAGACGGTGGACTCCGCCGCCCGGCTGGCCGAGCGGCTGCGCGAAGTCGTGTGCCGCGATCCCGTGCCCACCGAGGTGGGCCCGCTGCCGGTGACGATCAGCGTTGGCATGGCGCCCCTGGACCGGGGTGGGCAACACCTCCGGCAGCTCCTCGCCCGCGCCGACGCGGCCCTCTACGAAGCGAAGCAGGGCGGGCGTAACCGGGTCGCAAACGCGCGTCCGAACGGGTAGCCGGTATCGGTTGAACCGCGCGCGGTCCGTTTGAAAATTTTGATGTTCGGGCATAGGCATTCATGGCTCTCACCAGAACGCGTCGCCGCACCGCGACCGGCGTGGGTACATTCATCGCCTTTCTTCTCGTTCTGGTGTTCGGTAGTCCCATCTTCGTGGACTGGGTCAACCACAACACCAGGCCTGATACCGCTGGCGGACTGTTCCTGCGGACGCTCGCGTGGCCAGCATGGTCCTTCAACTCCAATACCCCGGTACGTGACCTACTGGCGCAAGACCTGAAGGCGATTCTCTTCATCGTGTTCGTCGGCCTGTTCCTGACCCTCCTCGCGGGGGCGGAGCTGTCGCGGGCCCGGGGGACGCTCGCCGACCTCTTCAGCGGCTGGGGCGCCGTCATCTTCGCGGCGGCTCTCGCCGGCTTCATCACCGCTTTCCTGTCGGTGCACACGGGGCTGTACACCGCGCTGCTGTGGGCGCTGGGCGGTGCCGGATACGGCCTGATCACGGGCTGGATCATCGCCCTCGCCCAGATGGGGACGCGCCGCCCATAGCGGCGGACGTCAGATGGGGCGCCCCTACACGGGGCGCCCTTGTCGTGCTTGCACAATTGTTTCTGCCCATCGAGCATCGTCTCTGGCCGGAACGGCGGATTCGAACTCACATACAGCGGGCCGGCAGCGGCGTTGGTACGGCTCCACTAGTGGCGCGCCACTACCGGGTTCGTGAGGATTCGCGGCCGCGTTGGGGGCACGCTCCCTGGGTCGACGCGGTGTACCGCCGGAGGCTGAGCGGCAGGACGAACCCGCCGAGCAGGATTGGACCATCCCATGAGCAGCAAAGCCGCTACCGCATCCGCCGCCGTCGGTGAGATGCCGACGTACGACCCGCGCCCACCCTCCTCACGCACGTTTCTGCTTCTCGTCGCGATCGTGCTCGGCGGGATCGGCAACCTCGTCAACGCCATGTACGGCATTCCCGGCGGCGACGTCACGGTCGAATGGGCGGCGAAGCACCCGTCGGCCTGGGCCGCCGCGATGTATGGCAACGCACTCCTGGGGCTGGGCCTGCTCGCCGTCCTGGCCGCGGTGTGCGTGCTGGTCCGGCGCCGCGGTGCGGCCTGGGCGACGGTCAGCCTCGCGGTGGGATCGCTGGGCACCTTCCTGTTGATGGTCAGCGCCCCGGCCCTGGCGGTCTTCATCCCGATCGGGAAGCAGAACGTGATCTCCTCCGCCCAGGCGTCCGCTCTGATCGACTACTTCGCCAAGCACGACATGACGCAGGTCGCCGTCGCGTTCCCGGCGTTCCTGCTGTTGCTGGTCACTCAGCTCACCGTCGCGGTGGCGCTGATCCGTTCACGGGCCGTGCCGCTGTGGGTTCCGATCGTCTTCCTCGCCGGCGGGGTGGTCGAGACGGTGTTCGCGGGCGGCGGCGCGCTGACGGCCGCGCTGACGGTCCCGCAGATCGTCGCCGAGATCGCGATCGGTTGGTACGCCTGGAAGAAGTCGACCGCCTGACCCGTCCCGACGCCGGCGCCGCCTCGACGACCGTCGGGGCGGCGCTGCCGCGTCGTGGGGAACATCCACCGGGTCGGCTAGGGGTGCGCCACTATCCGACCAGGGGATCGAGCCTCCAGACTGAGGACATGATCGAGCCGTCGGCCGTGGGACCCGCCCGTCGCAGCAGGCTGCTCGCCGCCGCCCTCTTCTGCCTTGCGGTCGCGGAGACGCTGGCGACCGTCGTCGCCGGTATGACGGCCGGCATGTCGTGGACGGCGGGCGACAACGTCCTGGTGGTCACCAACACGATCAACGGCTTCGCCCTCGTGGTGGCGGGTTGGCCGATCGCGGCGTACCGGCCCCGCAATCCGATCGGCTGGCTGCTGCTGGCCGGCGGCTGCCTCTACATCTCATCGGGGACCGGCTACGCGTTGCTGGAGAACGCCACGGCTGCCGACGCCGCCAGTCCGTTCTGGCGGATCGTGGCGATGCTCACCGACGCGACCTGGGCACCGGCGATCACGTTCTGCCTGCCGGTGGCGCTGCTGCTGTTCCCTGATGGCCGGCTGCCCGGCCGGGCCTGGCGGGTGCTCGTTGGGGTGGCGGTGGTCGGCACGACGGTGTTCTTCGCCGGCGGGCTCGCGAGCGTGCCCGAACCGGCGCGCGCCAAGGGCATACATGGATACTTCGGCCCTGACGCCTTCCGCATGGTGGCCTGGACCTACTGGGTCGGGGCCGCCGGGGTGCTGGTCACCGTCGGCGCGGCCCTGGCGGCCCTCATCGTCCGGTTCCGCCGCGCGCCGCAGCCGCTGCGGCGCCAGCTGTCCTGGCCCCTGCTCGCCCTGCTGCTGGTCTTCACCGCCTATGTCGCGGACCCGCTCATCGGCGACAACCTGGCCAGCCTGCTGATCACCTCGGCGATTCCGATCTCCATCACCCTGGCGATCTTCCGCCGCCAGCTGTTCGACATCCAGCTGGTGTTCTCCCGCTCGCTGCTGTACGTGTTGCTGACCGGTGGGATCATCGCGGCTTACCTGGCCTGGTCGCCCTCTTCGACCTCTTCCTCGGCACGCGCCGCGCCTTCGGGCCGTCGGTGCTCGCGACGATCGTCATCGCCGCCGGCTTCAACCCCGTCCGCGTCCTCCTCCAGCGCATCGTGAACCGCGCGATCTACGGGGCACGGCAGGATCCGGTACGGGCGATCGCCGAGGTGGGCGCACGGCTGGGCGAGGTCGGTACGCCCACCGGAGCCGGACTCGACGCCGTACTCGAAGCACTCTGCCAGGTCATGCGCTTCCCGTCGGCGGCGATCACCGTGCGCGGCAGGCAGGTCGCGTCGTACGGCGCGCCGCCGGCCGACCTGCACGCGACGCCGCTCGAACACGGTGACGACCGGCTCGGCGACCTCCTCGTCGGCCTGCGCCCCGGTGAGTCACGCCTCGCGCCCAGCGACGACCGGGTCCTGGCCCTGCTCGCCGCGCCGATCGCCGTCGCGGTACGCGCGAACACCCTCGCTGATGACCTGCTGGAGTCCCGCGAGCGGGTCATCACCAGCCGGGAGGAGGAGCGCCGCCGGCTGCGCCGCGACCTGCACGACGGGCTCGGCCCGGTGCTGACCGGCGTCGTACTCATCGCGGAGGCCGCCCTACGGCTGCTGCCCAGCGACCCGCGACGCAGCGCGGAACTCCTCGCCCAACTGCGCGACCAGACCACCGCCGCCCTGGACGACATCCGCCGCCTGGTGTACGAGCTGCGTCCACCGGCACTCGACAGCCTCGGCCTCGTCGGCGCCCTGCGGGAGTACGCCATGGTGCTGTCCCGCCGCGCCGACGGCGAACCGCTGGAGATCGTCGTCGAGGCACCGGAACCGATCGCCGAGCTGCCCGCCGCCGTCGAGGTCGCCGCGTACCGGATCGCCACCGAGGCGTTGACCAACGTCACCCGCCACTCCAGCGCCAGCGCGGCCACCATCGGGCTCCACGTCACCGGCTCCGCGCTACACGTCTCGGTCCATGATGACGGGGTGAACGTCAGCGGCGGTTGGCAGCCGGGCGTCGGCTTGACCTCGATCCGGGAACGCGCGGCCGAACTGGGCGGCTCGTGCAGCATCCGGCACGACCGTACCGGTGGCCGCGTCGACGTGTACCTGCCGCTTGTGAAGACCGCGCGCCTGACCGAAGTAGCGGAGGTACCGGCATGACCCTGCGGATCGTCGTCGCGGACGACCACGCCATCGTCCGCGAAGGGCTGCGCGCACTGCTGGCCGCGGTCGACGGCTACGAACTCGTCGGCACGGCCGCGACCGGCCCGGCGGCCGTCCGCGCGGCGGTCACCCTGAAACCCGACGTCATGGTCATGGACATCCAGATGCCCGGGATGAACGGCATCGACGCGACGCGGGAGATCACCCGGGTCGCACCGGACGTGGCGGTACTCGTGCTGACCATGTTCGAGGACGACGAGTCGGTGTTCGCCGCGATGCGCGCCGGCGCCCTGGGTTACGTGCTCAAGGGCGCGTCACCGGACAACATGATCCGGGCGATCGGCGCGGTCGCCAGCGGAGAGGCGATTTTGGGTACCGGCGTCGCACGCCGGGCGCTGTCCTATCTGGCCGCGCCGCGTACCGCGAAGACGCCGTTCGCCGAGCTGACCCCGCGCGAACACGACGTCCTGCGGCTCATCGCGACCGGCATCGGCAATGCCGCCATCGCCGCCCGGCTTGGCCTGTCGGTCAATACCGTCAGCAACCACATCTCCAGCATCTTCGCCAAGTTGCAAGTCGCCAGCCGCGCCGAAGCCATCGTCCGCGCCCGATCATCTGGGCTCGGATGACACCGCCGGCCGGGCCTTCATGCACCGTCGCTGTGAGTATCCCGAGTACGGCAGGTTACGACGATGACCGATGACCCGGTGGCGGCGGTACTGCGGCAGGTGGCCCTCGACTCTGCCCAGGCCTTAACGACAGGTCACTGCTGAACTCCGATACCGGCCCGTACTACGCACCCGCCGGGGGATGAACGACGGTGCAGCCGACCCTCGGATGCGGGCGAAGCGGACGCTCTACCCCCGCACGGCAACTGCGGTGCGGGGAGCCGTCACGTTTCCGGGCCGCGCCGGCTGGGCATCGATGACTCATGAAGCCGTCCGACGGCCGTGGCGGTTGCCGGTTGTCGCACGCGGGCGGGTTGTAGGGATGGGCGACGGCGTCGCGGATCCCACGCGGACACAGCCCGCGGCGGCGCCGCCGGGACCACCGGTGAGCGCGCGACCGCGGGTACCGACAAGGAAGGCCCGCCGCCGCGCACGGGTGGCGGCCGCGGTGGCGGTCACGGTCTTCCTTTCCGGTGCCGGGGTGGCGGTGGGCGCGTACTACGTGGACAGCGTCCCGACACCCGAGCAGCTCCAGCTACCAGAATCCACGACGGTCTACTACGCCGATGGCCGGACGCCGATGGCGAAGCTGGGTGTCGAGAACCGCACGATCCTGCGCTACGACGAGATGAACGACGCCGTCAAGCAGGCGATCGTCGCCGCGGAGGACCGCACGTTCTGGACGAACAAGGGGGTGGACTTCCGTGGTGTGCTGCGGGCGGCGTGGAACAACGCGACCGGCGGCAAGACCCAGGGCGCGTCGACGATCAGCCAGCAGTACGCCCGGATCGCCGCCGACTTGAAGGGCGTGACCTACTCACGCAAGCTGCGTGAGGCGGTCATGGCGTGGAAGCTGGAGGACAAGTACTCCAAGCCGCAGATCCTGGAGTTCTACCTGAACACGGTGCCGTTCGGGCGGGGCGCCTACGGCGTGGAGGCGGCCGCGGAGGCGTTCTTCGGCAAGAGCGCCAACCGTAACGCGCCCCCGGCGAGCCAGGTGACCGTGGCCGAGGCGATGGTCCTGGCGGCGATGGTCAAGCAACCGGAACCGGACCCGGACGACCCGGACGGGCACCCCGGTTACGACCCCACCCGCGGACCGACGGCCCTGGCGAACTCGCAAGCGCGTTGGGCCTACGTGCGCGACGGCATGGTGACCCTGGGCTACCTCACCCGAGCCGACGCGGACGCGATGCGGTACCCGAACACGGTCAAGGACTTCGATCCCAGTTCCCGCCAGTCGGGCCTGGATCTGCCGACCGGTCTGGCGGTCGGCCACGTCCTGGCCGAGCTGCGGCAGTCGGAACCGTTCCGGGGCAAGCCGAAGGACTTCCTCCAGAACGGCGGCTTCCGGATCATCTCGACGATCGACAAGCGCGCCCAGGACGCCGCCCAGGACGCCGCCGACATCCGGCGGACGACGGCACCGGAGGCGGTACGCGGCCAGCCCGCCAACTGGCAGGCGGCGCTGGTGGCGGTCGAACCGGGTACCGGACGCGTGCTGGCCTACTACGGCGGCAGCAGCGGCGCGGGCGCCGACTACGCGGGCTGGTACTACGATGACGCGGGCGTGGCCCGGGGCTTCGGCGAGCACCCGCCAGGTTCGTCGTTCAAGGTGTACGACCTCGCCGAGGCGCTGCGCCAGAAGGTGTCGGTGAAGTCGCACTGGGACTCGCCGGCCGTCAAGGAGTTCCCGGCCAGCGGCCGGACCAACGGGTCGCCGGCCGGACCGGTACGCAACGCCGGCAGCGCGAAGTGCCAACCCGACTGCACCCTCTGGGAGGCCACGACCGCCTCCCTGAACGTCACCTTCTTCGACCTCACCGAGCACATCGGCCCGGCCAACGTGATCGACCTGGCGATCAAGGCCGGTGTCGACGCCATGTGGACCACCGAGCCGGGCCGGCCCGATCCGGTCCGGGTCGACCTGCGCGGCCGGTCCGGGCAGGACGTCGCCGGCCGCTTCTCGACCGAGGTGGGCATCGGCCAGTACGGCATCACGGTCGCCGACCACGCCAACGGCATGGCGACGTTCGCGGCCGGGGGCAAACGGGCCGACGCGCACTTCGTCAGATCCGTGACCAAGGCCGGCGAGGAGGTGTACGCCGAGAAGCTCACCCGTACCGACGTCGGCCTGAACCAGGAACAGATCGACCAGCTCAACTGGACCCTGAGTCAGGTGGAAGCGGCCAAGCTGAGCAACGGCTGGGACTCCGCCGGCAAGACCGGCACGTGGCAGGCCGGCACCAGCATCACCGAAAACGCGCACACCTGGATGGTCGGCTACACCAGGGCGCTCGCCGCGGCGGTCTGGCTCGGTACCACCGACGGCAGGCCGCTCATCACGAAGACCGGCGGGCATGACGTGTTCGGCGCCAACTACCCCGGACCCATCTGGCGGCAGTTCATGGTCGCCGCGACCGCGGCGATGCGTCTGGACAAGAGCAACAGCAAGTTCGGCACGCCGAAGTTTCCCGACGACGCGACACCGTCCAGCACCACGCGGACCTCGGCGCCGGCGACGACGGTATCGCCGGGACCCACGCGGCCGGCGCCCAAGCCGTCCTGCTCACCAGGCGGCTGCCCGTCACCGGTACCGACACCGAAACCATCCACCGGCTCCCCCGCGCCGAGCCCGCCGCCGAGCCCCGCCGCGTCCCGGTCGGCCCGTACCCCCGCCGCGCTACCACGGCGGGCGCGCCGCCGGGCTGAACGACGGACCCGCTACCCCGCCATCCGCGCCACATAGTGCTAGCGGGTCACACCGCCCGGCTAGACCCGTCTTTCGCACATGGGTTTGAGCAACGTGCGTGACGGACGCGTGATCATCTAGTTTTCCGCGTATGGGTATCTCGAAGCAGCCTCGACGTGTGCCGATGCGACCCCGCGCGCAGATCGCGGTCGTGG
>WNFU01014103.1_pt1 | contig 14081 bp, 13 predicted proteins | sample 5400121 | NCBI WGS metagenome assembly WNFU01 (sample SAMN13153360, study PRJNA577476) | soil metagenome | isolation source: 100 cm soil or saprolite under grassland replicate 1 | place: USA:California | collected 2016-06-15
TCGCCCCGGCAGAGGACCTCGCCGCCAGGCTCTACGACGACCAGATCGACGAGATCGTCTTCTACGACATCACCGCGAGCGCCGAGCGGCGCAAGATCGACCTGGAGACGGTGCGGCGCGTGGCGCGTCACGTCTTCGTGCCGTTCACGGTCGGCGGGGGCATCCGGTCGGTCGACGACATGTACGAGGTGCTCAAGGCCGGAGCGGAGAAGATCAGCGTCGACTCGATGGCGGTGCGCGACCCCGACATCGTGCGCCAAGGCTCGGAGGCATTCGGTCGCCAGTGCATCGTGCTGAGCACCCAGGTGAAGCGAGTCGGCACGCGGCCGGGCCTGCCGAGCGGCTGCGAGGTGTTCATCGACGGCGCCCGCACCGCGACCGGCCTCGACGCGATCGACTGGGTCCGGCGCGGCGAGGAGCTCGGCGCCGGTGAGATCGTCGTCAACAGCATCGACCGTGACGGCACCGCGTCGGGCTACGACCTCGACATCACGCGCGCCGTAGCCGACGCGGTCAACGTGCCGGTGGTCGCGTCCGGAGGCGCGGGCACGGTCGATCACATCGCGGAGGGGCTGACTGCCGGCGGCGCTCACGCCGCGATCATCAGCTCGATCCTGTACTCACCGCGCTTCGACCGGAATCTCGGTGTCCGTGAGCTGAAGGACGGTCTGCGCGGTCGCGGCGTGCCGGTTCGCCCCTACGTCGACGCGGCCTAGCGGTCGGCGGCGGCCGCAGCCTCGCGCTGCCAGTCCAACACGGGCGCGTCGCCCCACAGCCGGTCGAGGTCGTAGTAGGCGCGCGTCTCGGTGAGGAAGACGTGCACGACGACGTCGCCGTAGTCGAGCAGCACCCACGACGCGTCGTCGCGGCCCTCGACGCCGATCGGCCTGCTGTCGTCGGAGTCGCGGATGGCGTGCTCGATCTCGTCGACGATCGTGCGGACGAGTCGCGGGTTGGAGGCGCTGACGAGCACGAAGTCGTCGATGATGGCGATGACGTCGGCGACGTGGATCACGACGATGTCGTCGCCGTTCTTGGCGGCGGCGGCAGCCGCGGCAACGACCGCTCTGGGGGACGCGACCGGGCCGGGCGTCGTCAAGCGCTCGGCCGCCGGGTCGTCATCGGCTGTCAGTGTAGAGGCCTCGTTCGCGGATGATTCGCAATGGTGCGGGCGGGATGAGGCCGTCGACCGGGCGTCCCGCTTCGAGCCGGGCGCGCAGATCCGTGGAGGTGATGTCGAGCCGCGGGACCGTCACCCGTACGAAGCGCCACCCGGGCCCGGGCGGCTCCGCGTGGGCGTCACCGGCGCGCTCGATGACGACGATGGTCGCGAGGTCGCGGGTCTCGTCGAGGCGCTTCCACGTGCGCATGTTGGCCACCGCGTCGGCACCGAGCATCACGAACAGCTGGTTGTCGGGCTCGGCCAGCGCTTCGAGCGTGTCGGCGGTCACCGACGGTCCGGGTCGCTCGACCTCGACCGCGCTCGCTTCGAGCCCGTCGATGCCGTCGACCGCAGCCTCGACGAGCGCGAGTCGATCCGCCGCCGACGCGACGACGCGCCCGCGCTTCTGCCAGGGGTCACCAGCGACGACGAACAGCACGCGGTCGAGTGACAACATGGCGCGGGTCTCCGCGGCCGCGATGATGTGACCGACGTGCACGGGATCGAAGGTCCCGCCGAACACGCCGATCCCCTGCCCCGTCACGGGGCGAGTCTACGGACGCGCGTGTTCATGTCTCGGTAACACGCCCGACGCACGGTCGCCGTAGCCTGACGGTCGTGCCTGCACCCTGGTCGCCCGAACGCGTCCATGTGCTGGTTCGCGTGTGGATGCCCGATCGGCCGGGTGCGCTCGGTCTCGTCGCATCGCGCATCGGCGCGGTTGACGGTGACATCGCGGGGATCGACGTGCTCGAGCGCGGTGAGGACGTCGTGGTCGACGAGTTCGCCGTCGAGCTCGCGAACCACGAGCTGGTCGAGCTCCTCGTGCGCGAGATCGAGGAGGTCGACGGCGCCTCGGTCGAGGAGGTGCGCACGGTCAACGCCTTCCCCGACCCGCGACTCGACGCCCTCGAATCGGCCGAGCAGCTGTGCACGGCGACGACCGTCGTGGAGCTGCGACAGACGCTGGTCGATCACCTGCGGACGGAGTTCCTCGCTGACTGGGCCGCGCTCGTCGTCGGCGAAGAGGTCGCGGCCGCGGCCGGCTCGGGGCATCCCGCGCCCGAGATGCTCAGCGCGCTGGCGTCGGGCACGTCGGCGTCGCCACTCGTCGCGGGGGGCTCGTCGGGTCCGGACGACCTCGCGGTCGCGATGCTTCCGGCGCACGACGCGACGCTCCTCGTCGGTCGTACCGGGCACCCGTTCCGTCGCCGGGAACGCCTCCAGCTGCTCGCGCTCGCGCGGATCGCCGACCGCGCGTGGGCGCTGCTCCGAGGCTGACTAACCCTCGGCGACCGTCGTGACGAAGCGCTCGAGCTGACGGAGGTTGCGGCACTCGTAGACGCCGTCGCAGTACGGGGCGTACTCCGACATGATCGAGTCGCCGGTGTCCCAGTAGCCGTGCGGCTCGGGATTGAGCCAGTAGACGTGGCGCGCACGCTTGCGGATCTTGTCGATCACCCAGGCCTGGGCCGCGTGGTAGTTGTTGCGCGCGTCGCCGAGGAAGATCACCGACGTCTTGTTCGTGATCTCCCGCAGATGGCGGTCGTGGAACACCTCGAACGCGTGGCCGTAATCGGAGTGCCCGTCGACCCACACGACGTCGGCGTCGGTGTTGACGCGCTGGACGGCCTCGGTGACGTCGTCGGACTCTTGGAAGAAGCGCGTCACCTCGTCGATCCCGTCGATGAAGACCCACGACCGGACCTTGGAGAACTGGCTGGCCATCGCGTACACGAACTGGAGCGTGAACCTGGCGAAGCTCGCCACTGATCCCGAGATGTCGGCGACGACCATGATCTCCGGCTTCGACGGGTGCGGATGGCGGAACTTCGGCTCCGCCGGTACCCCGCCGTACGACAGCGACGCGCGCACGGTCCGGCGGAAGTCGAGATGGCCACGGTGCCGGCGCCGGCGACGCTGGGCGAGCCGTGCCGCGAGCGCGCGTGTCAGCGGGTAGATCGCGCGTTGCAGCGCGAGCATCTCGTCGCGCGACGCGTGCATGAAGTCGACGTCCTCGGGGAGCGGCTTGCGCAGCGTGCGCGCCATCGCCTCGACGCCACGGTCGGCGACGAGACGGCGACGGATCTCCTCCTCGACCAGGCGCTTGAGCTCGCGCAGCCGCGCCTCGAACTCCTCGCGCTGGAGACGCTCGGCCAGGTCACCGTCGGGGGCCTCGCCCTGCTCGCGCGCCCGGCCCATGAGGCGTGCACCGAGCTCGTCGAGGTCGAGCTGCCGGAGCGTGCGGTACAGGTAGTAGGTGCCGCCGACGGGCCGGCCCGGCTCCATCCCGGCGAACGCGCTGACCGCCATCGCCGCGAGCCGGCGCAGCTCGTCGTGGTCCATTCGCATGAGCGCCTCGAGCAGCATCTCGGCGAGCTCCTCGCGCGAGAGCTCGCCGCCCCCACCGCCGCCCGCGGCCTCGCCGTTCAGCTGCTCCCACGCCTCGTCGACGTCGCCGTCGGCGTCGACACCGGGGCTGTACAGCGAGAAGTAGACGTCGAAGACCGTGTCGAACGCCGGCCGGTGGTGATGGTGCTTCACCAGGGTCGCACCGAGCGCCGCCTTGAACAGGTCGCGCTCGGCGATGTCGATGTGCTCGACCGCGCGCATCGCGTCGAGGTTCTCGGTCATCGAGACGGGCAGCCCCGCTGCCCGCAGCTCGTGCACGAAGCCCTGGAGGACGTCGAGCATCGGCCCTATGGCGTCGCTCGCTGCGGCGCAGGATACCTGCGCCGCTCACGCTCGCTCCGCGTGCTCCGTTCGCTGACGCTCACTTCGCGCGCACCAGTGTCATCCGCGCCGGATGGGTGGTGCGCCGGCGGTCGCCTCGCTCGGTACCAACTCCTTACGCGCCTTGTCGATGTCTGACTGGTACTTGAGCAGCACGTGCAACGTCTCGCCGATGACCTCGGGCGAGATCTCCTTCTTGCCGAGGTACAGCAGGGTACGGGCCCAGTCGATGGTCTCGGAGATCGACGGAGCCTTCTTCAGCTCGAGCTCGCGGATCGAGCGCACGACGCGGGCGACCTGCTCGGCGAGCTCGTCGTCGACCTCGGGCACGCGCACGCGCACGATGTCCTTCTCCCGCTGGAGGTCCGGGTAGTCGACGTGCAGGTAGAGGCAGCGGCGCTTCAATGCCTCGGACAGCTCGCGCGTGTTGTTCGAGGTGAGGATCACGACCGGGCGCTGCGAGCCCTTGATCGTGCCGAGCTCCGGGATCGAGACCTGGAAGTCGGAGAGCACCTCGAGCAGGAGCGCTTCGGTCTCGATCTCGACGCGGTCGACCTCGTCGATCAGCAGCACGATCGGCTCTTGAGCGCGGATCGCCTCGAGCAGCGGGCGGGTGAGGAGGAACGGCTCGGAGAAGATGTCGCTCTCGACGTCGGCCCAGCTCGTCTCGTGCTCACGGTCGGCCTGGATCCGCAGGAGCTGCTTCTTGTAGTTCCACTCGTAGAGGGCCTTCGCCTCGTCGAGGCCCTCGTAGCACTGGAGGCGGATCAGCCGCGAGCCGGTCGTGGACGCGATGGCCTTCGCGAGCTCGGTCTTGCCGACCCCGGCCGGCCCTTCGACGAGCACCGGCTTCTCGAGCCGGTCGGCGAGATAGACGACCCCGGCGATGTTGGCGTCGGCGAGATAGTCGACGGCGCGCAGTCGGTCGATGACCTCGGGGACCGACTCGAAGCGTTCGCTCACTCCACGACCTGACGTCCGCTCACCTTCTCCGCTCCTGGCGCCTCACGGCGCCGGGCCGCTCGGGCCCCGCTCCCTGCTCGCCGGGGTACCCGGCTCGCGAACGTTCGCTCACTCCACGACCTGACCCTCGCCCCACGCCACGTACTTGTACGTCGTGAGCTCGCGCAGCCCCATCGGACCGCGCGCGTGGAGCTTCTGTGTGGAGACGCCGATCTCGGCACCGAAGCCGAAGCGCTCGCCGTCGGTGAAGCGGGTGGACGCGTTCACGATCACGACCGCGGCGTCGACCTCGCGGGTGAAGCGCCGGGCCGCGTCCAGGTCGCGAGTGACGATCGCCTCGGTGTGACCGGAGCCGAACCGGTTGATGTGATCGATCGCCGCGTCGAGCGAGCCGGCCACCGCGACGGTCATGCGCAGCGCGAGGAACTCGCGGGCGAAGTCGTCGTCGGTGGCCGCGCCCATGCCCGGACGCAGCCGGCGGGCAGCGTCGTCGCCGAGCAGCTCGACGCCGTGCGCCTCGAGCACCTCGCAGACCTTCGGCACGAACTCTGCCGCGACCGCCTCGTGGATCACGAGCGACTCGGCCGCGTTGCAGACGCTCGGGCGGTTCGTCTTGGCGTTGACCACGATCGCGAGCGCCTCGTCCAGGTCGGCGGCGCGGTCGACGTAGACGTGGCAGTTGCCGTCGCCGTCGATGATCACGGGAACGGTTGCGTTCTCGCGCACGCTGTCGATGAGTGCCGGCCCGCCTCTCGGCACGAGGCAGTCGACCGACTCGGTCAGGCGCATCACCTCGACCGCGGTCTCGTACGACACGTCGTCGACGAGCACGACGCTGTCCTCGGGGAGCCCGGCCTTGGCGGCGCCCTCGCGCAGCACGTCGGCGATCGCGCGGTTCGAATGGAGCGCGGTCGACGAGCCGCGCAGCAGCGCCGCGTTGCCGGACTTCAGACAGATTCCGGCGGCGTCGCTGGTGACGTTGGGGCGATTCTCGTAGATCACGGCGACGACGCCGAGCGGCACGCGCACCCGCTGGAGGTCGATGCCGGCTTCGGTGCGCCAGCCGTCGAGCACCTCGCCGATCGGGTCGGGCAGCGACGCCACCTGGCGCAAGCCGTTCGCCATGCCCTCGAGGCGGGTCTCGGTCAGGCGCAGACGGTCGAGCGGGGAGGCTTCCATGCCCGCGGCCTGCGCAGCGGCGAGGTCGACGGCATTGGCTTCGACCAAGTCAGGAGCACGCTCGAGGAGCAGGTCGGCCGCGGCGAGCAGCGCGCCGTCCTTCTCACGAGTCGCCGCCGTCGCGAGGCGCCGGGAGGCCGCCTTGGCGCGACGGCCAAGCTCGGCAACGGACGACATGGAGGCGAGTGTACCCGTGGCCTTCGCGCGCACGGCCCGAGCATTTGGGCGCGCGTCGTGCGTCTGATCGCGTACGGGAGGGCCGCGGAGCCGCGCCGTCGCGGCCCTGGCCGCCGGCGCCGACTCCGCGCCACTCTCCCGCTCCGCGTCGGCCGTGTCGAGCCCCCGAATCGGAAGGCCCTCCCCCCGTCGGCCGACGAGAGTGGAGGAAGTGTGCCCTCCGTCACGCGGCGACGCAAGAGCGGGGCTACGGCAGCACGACGAGGTCGTCGCGATGGATGACCTCGTGGGGCGCGCCGTCGGGGAGATCGCCCGTCCGCCGCCCGGCGATCGAGCGCAACGCGCCCGCCGAGTAGCGCACGAGGCCCTTGGCGAACGGCCCGCCGCTGTCGCTGACCACCTCGACCGCGTCTTCCGCCTCGAAGCTCCCCTCGACCCCGCGGACGCCCGCAGGCAGGAGCGAACGACCCTGCTCCCGCAGCGCGCGTGCCGCGCCGTCGTCGACCAGCACGCGTCCGGACGCGCCGATCGCGAACGCGATCCACAGCTTGCGGCTGGAGAGGCGCGTCGCGCGGGGCTTGACCACGGTGCCGACCGGCTTCCCGTCGACCGCGGCGAGCACGACGCCGGGTGTGTCGGCCGCCGCGATCACGGCGCGCACGCCCGACCAGGCCGCGATCTTGGCGGCAGCGAGCTTGCTGGCCATGCCGCCGCTGCCCCGCGCCGTTCCCGCGCCGCCCGCGACCGCTTCGAGGGCGGCGTCGACCTCCACGATCTCCTCGATGAGCGACGCCTCCGCGTCGAGACGCGGGTCGGCGGTGAAGAGCCCCGGCGTGTCGGTGAGCAGGACCAGCACGTCCGCGCTCACGAGATGCGAGACGAGCGCGGCGAGGCGGTCGTTGTCGCCGTAGCGGATCTCGTCGTCGGCCACCGTGTCGTTCTCGTTCACGACGGGCACGACGCCGAGATCGAGTAGCCGCCGCAACGTCTCACGCGCGTGCAGGTACTGCGGGCGGTAGCCGAAGTCGTGCGGCGTGAGCAGCACCTGGCCCGCGACCAGGGACTTGCCGCCGAGGATCGCACCGATCCGCTCCATCAGCCGGGGCTGGCCGACGGCCGCGATCGCCTGGAGCGTGCCGATGTCGCCGGGTCGCTCTTGCAGGCCCAGTGCCGGCAAACCGGCCGCGATCGCGCCCGAGCACACGAGGACGACCTCGTGACCCGCCGCGCGCGCGTCCGCGACCTCGCCACAGAGCTTCACCACCGCGGGATCGTCGAGCTCGCCGGTCGATGTCGTGATCGACGACGTCCCGATCTTGACGACGACCTTCACGGACGCGGCTTCATTCCGCGTACTCGAGCTCGATGTCGCCGATGCGAACCGTGTCGCCGTCTTGTGCACCGGCGCGTGCGAGAGCGCGCTCGACGCCCATCCGACGGAAGCGTTGGTGCACGTAGGCGAGCGCCTCTTCGTTCGTGAGGTCGGCCATGGCGACGACCCGCTCGGCGTCCCGGCCGACGACACGCCAGGCCCCTTCCCCCTCACGCCGCACTGCGAAGCCCTCCTCGGCCGGGCGCAGGACGACGAATCCCTCGGGTTCGACCTCGGCCGTGCGCGCCTCGTCGACCATCGTGGCCAGCGTGCCGAGGAAGTCGTCGAGCCCCTCGTGGGTGACGGCGGAGATCGTCATGCCTTCGAACGGGACGTTGGCGACGTCGGCCTTGCTGCCGACGACGAGTCGCGGCCGCTCCAGGAGGTCGGGCTGGTAGCGGCCGAGCTCGTCGACGAGCGCGCGCTCCTGCTCCGCGGGCGAACGGCCTTCCATGCTGGCGAGGTCGAGCAGCAGCACGAGCACGCGGGCGCGCTCGACGTGACGCAGGAACGTGTGCCCGAGCCCACGGCCCTCGGCCGCGCCTTCCACGAGGCCGGGGATGTCGGCGAGGACGAGCTCGTGCTCGTGGAACCGCACGACGCCGAGGTGCGGCTCGAGCGTCGTGAACGGATACTCGGCGACCTTCGGCTTTCTTGCTCCGCGAAGCCAGGTGCGCGCCGCGCGTTCGAGAGAAACCGCGCGTTGCCACGCCCGCCGCGCCCGCCCCGGGCGGCCAGATACGAGTCACCGTGATGAACGAGATCGGCGAGCATCCGACCGTCACGCGTCTTGACGACCGTCCCCTCCGGTACCGCGACGACGAGGTCGTCGCCGCGCGCACCGTGGCGCTGCTTGCCCGCGCCGTGCTTCCCCGAGCCGGCCCGCCGGTGCGGATGATCCCGGAACGCGAGCAGCGATGCGACGTTGCGATCCGCCCGCACGATCACGTCCCCGCCCTTGCCACCGTCACCACCGTCGGGCCCGCCCTTCGGGACGTGTGCCTCACGGCGGAACGACACAGAACCGGCCCCACCGTCCCCACCGCGCAGATTGACCTGCACCTCATCGACGAACGCAGACTGCGCCACGGATTCAGGATACGGAACGCCGGAACCACGGCAGGGTTCGATAGAACGCGGCAGCTGCGGAGGCGTGCGCAGCAGCGGATGCCGCTGCCGGAGCGGTTACGGCGCGAGGACGTCGACGAGCTTGCGGCCCTTGCGCTCGGCGAACTGCACGACCCCGTCGGCCTTGGCGAACAGCGTGTCGTCGCCGCCGCGGCCGACGTTGCGGCCGGGGTGGAACTTCGTACCGCGCTGACGGACGATGATCGTGCCCGCATGCACGGTCGTGCCCGAGTGGGTCTTCACGCCGAGGCGCTGCGCGGCGGAGTCGCGACCGTTGCGGGAAGAGGCCGCACCCTTCTTCTTCGACATCAGCGCTCCTCCTTGCCGGCCGGCTTCTTGGTGGACGTGCCCGTGGCGATGTCGGTGATCTCGATGACCGAGTGCCGCTGCCGATGACCCCAGCGCCGGCGCTGGTTGCTCTTCGGCTTGTAGGTGAAGCCGCGGATCTTGTCGCCCTTCGTCTCCTCGAGCACGCGGGCGCGGACCTTCGCCACGCCGAGCTGGGCCGGCGTCGCCAGGACCTTGTCACCGTCGACGACGAGGACGGGCGCGAGCTCGACCTCGCTGCCGTCGTCCGCGTGCAGCCGCTCGACCTCGAGCCGCTGCCCGGTTTCGACGCGGTACTGCTTGCCGCCGGAGCTGATCACTGCGTACATGGGAGCGGCCATCCTACTGGAGCTCCTCGAGCAGAGCCTCTTCGAGGAGATAGCCGCGGCCCTGGCACGTCGGGCAGGTCTCGCTCACCGACTCGATGAGCCCCTCCGAGACGCGCTTGCGCGTCATCTCGATGAGGCCGAGCTCCGAGATGTCGAACACCTGGGTGCGCGTCTTGTCGCGCGCCAGCGCTTCCCGGAACGCTTTCTGCACGGCTTCCCGGTTCGACTTGATCTCCATGTCGATGAAGTCGATGACGATGATCCCGCCGATGTCGCGGAGCCGGAGCTGACGGGCCACCTCGTGGGCTGCCTCGAGGTTGTTGCGGAAGACCGTCTCCTCGAGGTTCGACCTGCCGACGTTCTTCCCGGTGTTCACGTCGATCACCGTGAGCGCCTCGGTGCGCTCGATCACGATTGACCCACCCGACGGCAGCCACACCTTGCGGCCGAGCGCCTTCAGCAGCTGCTCGTTGATGTGGAACCGCTCGAACAGCGGGAGACCCTCCGCCTCGGCGTCGTAGTACTCGACACGCTCGGCGAGCTCCGGGGTGACCGCCGAGACGTACGCGCGCACCTCTTCGTAGAGCGCGCGGTCGTCGATGACCACCCCGCGGTACTCCTTCGTGAACTCCTCGCGCAGGAGCCGCAGCACCAGTGCCGGCTCCTTGTAGAGCAACCGCGCCGGCTTCGACCGAGCCGCGAGCGCGGAGATCTGTGCCCACTGCTCGGCGAGTCGCCGCACGTCGCGCTCGAGCTCTTCGGCAGTCGCGCCCTCCGCCGCGGTGCGCACGATGAGTCCGGCGTCGGGCGGGCGCAGACCCTCGAGGATGCGACGCAGCCGGCGCCGCTCGTCGTCGGGGAGGCGCTTCGAGATGCCGTAAGTGTTGGGCTGGCCGGGCACCATCACGACGAATCGGCCCGCGAGACTGACCTCCTGGGTCAGACGGGCGCCCTTCGCGCCGATCGGGTTCTTGGTGACCTGCACGATCACCGACTGCCCGTTCTTCAACAGCCGCTCGATGCGCGGCTGCTTCTCCTCGACCTCGTCAGCGTCGAACGCGACATCACCGCGGTAGAGGACGCCGTTCTTCGGTGTGCCGATGTCGATGAACGCGGCCTCCATGCCGGGCAGCACGTTCTGCACGCGACCGAGGTAGATGTTGCCGTCGATCGACGTGTCGTCGTCCAGTGGCACGCTCACCGAGTGCTCGACGAGCGACCGGCCTTCCAGCAACGCGATGTGCGTGTGACCGTTGGGTCGGACGTGGACACCCATGAGGTAACGGCCGGCCGGGCGGCCCTTCCGGGTGCGGCCGCGCCGGCGGGCGAGCGTCACGTCGTCGAGCTCGTCGAGGTCGACGGCGTCGTCGACGCCGAGGTCGGCGTGGACGACGTCGTCGACGATCACCGCCGGCGTCGGCGCGTTGCCGCCACCGCCGCGTCCGCGGCCTCGACCGCCGCGACGCCGCCTGCGGCCGCCGGTCGACTTGGTCGCGCCCGCCGCCGGTGCGGGCGCCGGCCGGGTGTCGCCGATCTTCGGCTTCGGTGCCGGCCGCACGCCGCCCATCTCGGGCTTCGCGCCGTCGTCGACGAGGCCGGCCTCTACGCGCGCCTCGGCGGCGATGTCATCGCTGGTCAGGCCGCGATCGGCGGGGGCGTCGGTGTAGTCGTCGCCGTCTTCCTTCGTGGCTTCGTCAGCGGCGACGGTGGGCGCGGGACGCGCGCCACTGCCGCTCCTTCGACGGTTGCGGCCGCCGCGCGAGCCGCGACGCCGGCGCCGTTTGGGCGGGCCGCCGGAATCGCGGTTCGGCGAGCGCGTCGCCTCAGCCGGTGACGTACCGCCTTCGGCCGGAGCCGCGCCATCGCGCGGCGGTGAGAGCTCGGAGGCCACAGCCTCCGGTTTGGTGTCGTCGGACATCGAGAGTTCCTTTGCTGGTCATGCGCACACCTCGAGGGCACGCGCGCCCGCGCCGGAAGGCGTCGGGCTGCGACGGTCGGCGATCAGAGGTTCGAGTCGTACGCCGTCGCGTTCAATCCATTGACAGGTCCGCAGGACCCGGTCCTCGCCCACCGGCTCTTCCGCGCCCGCGAGCTCGCGCAGCACGGTGATCACCTCGGCGGGACGGACCCCGCGGGGCTTCGTGGCAACCTCCAAGTTCACCTCTGGCAGGTTGATCTCGGGCAGATCGATCTCGCCCGGCCGGTCGAACGCACGAAGCTCTTCGCCCAGCACGTGCAGCCGGCTGATCGACGGTCGGACATCTTCGACGACGCGCTTGCCCTTGCGCGTCGTGGTCACGGGGAGCTCGGTGCTCGCCCAGGCGCGATCGACGGCCACGCCGAGAGGTTGGGGCCCGAGCCCGGTGAGCGCGAGCCGGTACTCGATGCTCGTGATCGACTCTTGCAGCGACGGCGCGCGGTCGGCGAGCGCCGCGACTGCGGTCACCGCGAGGCCGTCGGGCAACGCTGCGCTGAGACGTTCGGGCAGGGACTCGACCGCAACCGGCTCGCCGAGCTCGACGTCGAGGTACTCGGCATCGCTCTCGTACCCGAGCGAGAGCGCGAGCCCGAAGCTGACCTTGGGACGCGGCGAGAACCCGTGCGTGAACGCGAGCGGCAGCTGCTCGATACGGAACGCGCGCTCGAAGGCGCGCGCGACGTCGCGGTGGGAGATGAACCGGACCTTGCCCCGCTTCGCGAAGCGCAACCGCACCGGGAACCCGGCGTCGCCTCTCATGCGCGCGCTCGCACGAGCTCGACGGGCACTTCGTGGCCGCGGCTGAGATCCTGCCCGGTCCCCTGGCTGCCGCCCGCCGGCGCGACGGGCGACGCCACGACGTGCTCGAGCGCGTAGTCGGTGCAGACACCGCAGTCGTAGCAGGGCGTCCAGCGGCAGTCGGGCAGCCCGTGCTCTGCGAGCGCGGCCTTCCAGTCCAGCCAGAGAAAGTCCCGGTGGAGCCCCGCGGCGATGTGGTCCCACGGGAGCACCTCGTCCTCCGTGCGGTGACGGGTGACGTACCAGTCGGCGTCGAGGCCCTCGGCCGCCATCGCGTCGAGCCACCGGCCGAGGTCGAACCGCTCGCTCCACTCCTGGAAGGTGCCGCCGTCGCGCCACACACGTTCGATGACGCGGCCGACGCGCCGGTCGCCCCGGCTCGCGATGCCCTCCGCGAAGGTCGCCTCGGGGTCGTGCCAGCGGACCTGCGCACCCGACTTGCGCAGCGCGTCGCGCACGAGCCCGACCTTGCGGCGGAGCTCGTCGACGCCGTTCTGCCCGAACCACTGGAACGGCGTGTGCGGCTTGGGGACGAACCCGCCGACCGATGCCGTGCAGCTCGCGCCCTTCGTGTAGCGCCGGCCGATCTCGACGACGTTGCGGGCGAGCTGCGCGATGCCGAGCGTGTCGTCGTCCATCTCGGTCGGCAGACCGATCAGGAAGTAGAGCTTCACGCGCCGCCAGCCCTGCGAGTACGCACCGTCGACCGCGGCGTACAGGTCTTCCTCGGTGATCAGCTTGTTGATCACCTGCCGCATGCGCCACGTGCCGGCCTCGGGCGCGAACGTGAGCCCGGTGCGGCGCACCTTCTGGATCTCACTCGCGATCCCGACCGTGAACGCGTCGACGCGCAGCGACGGCAGCGACAGGCTCACGCAGCCCGTGCCCTCCTGGCTGTTGACGAGGTCGGCGACCACCCGGTCGATCCCCGAGAAGTCGGCACTCGACAACGAGGTGAGCGCGACCTCGTCGTACCCGGTGCGACGGAGCCCCTCGCGCACCATCGTGCGCACCTGCTCCTCCGGCCGCTCACGCACGGGGCGCGTGATCATCCCGGCCTGGCAGAAGCGGCAGCCTCGAGTGCACCCGCGGAAGATCTCCACGTTGAGCCGGTCGTGCACGACCTCGACGAGCGGCACCAGCTGGTGCTTGGGGTACGGCCAGTCGGCGAGGTCGGCGACCGTGCGCTTGTCGACCCGAGCCGGCACGTCGGGGTGTCGCGGCCGCACCTCACGGATGAACGGGCCGTCGTAGTCGACCTCGTACATCGACGGCACGTAGACACCGGGGATCGTCGCGAGATCGTGCAGCACCGCCTCGCGTGATCCACGGCCCGAGCGCTTCCACGCGCCGACGACCTCGCTGATCTCGCCGACGACCTCCTCGCCGTCACCGATCACGAACGCGTCGACGAAGTCGGCGAGCGGCTCGGGGTTGAACGTGCAGTGGCCGCCGGTGACGACGAGCGGCGCACCGGCCGGACGGTCGGCGCTGCGGATCGCGACGCCGGCGAGGTCGAGGCAGTTCAGGAGGTTGGTGTAGACGAGCTCGGCCGAGAGGTTGAACCCGAGCACGTCGAACGCTCCCGCGCCCCGGTGCGTGTCGACGGAGAACAGCGGCAGCTCGTGGCCCCGCAGCTGGGCCTCGAGGTCGACCCACGGCGCGTAGGCGCGTTCGGCCACGGCGTCGTCACGCTCGTTGAGGATCTCGTAGAGGATCTGGAGCCCCTGGTTGGGCAGGCCGATCTCGTAGGTGTCGGGATAGACCAGGAGCCAGGAAACCTGGTCAGGCCGGTGTTCCGGCGCCACGCTTCCCTGCTCCATGCCGATGTAGCGAGCAGGCTTCTCGACCCGGGCCAGCAGAGGTTCGATCCTCGGCCACAGGGTGGACATTTGCTTGACAATCCTACTCGTCTTCGACGCGGCGCTCCGGCGC
>WNFU01006536.1_pt1 | contig 14080 bp, 16 predicted proteins | sample 5400121 | NCBI WGS metagenome assembly WNFU01 (sample SAMN13153360, study PRJNA577476) | soil metagenome | isolation source: 100 cm soil or saprolite under grassland replicate 1 | place: USA:California | collected 2016-06-15
CGGGCACACGCGTACCGACCTGCCGCTGGACGCCCTCGAAATGGCGCTGTGGCAACGAGACGTCCAAAGCGGACAGCTCGTGCACCACTCCGACCGGGGCACCCAGTACCTCTCCATCCGTTACACTGAGCGCCTCGCCGAAGCGGGCGCGGCCGTTTCTGCTGGCAGTAAAGGAGATTCGTACGATAACGCACTCGCCGAAACGGTGAACGGCCTGTACAAGACCGAGCTGGTACAACGTCACGGACCGTGGCGCAGCCTGGACGAGCTGGAACTGGCCACCCTGGAGTACATCGACTGGTTCAATCATCGCCGGCTTCACTCGGCGTGCGGTTACCAACCGCCGGCCGAGTACCAGGCCATCCACCACGATCAGCACAACGTCCCGGTCGCCCCGGCCGCAGCCCAACAATCAGAGCCTCCAAGATCACCGGGGCGGTTCAAACCCATCCGCATCGATGTCCTGGCAGACCCTGCGCAGCGTGGCCTCGTCCGGACCGGCATAGCGTCCGGTGGCCGGATCCTGGCGGGCACCCAACGTCCGTAGTGTCTTCTGCCCGGTGCCGGCCACCCACTGCCCGACCGCGTAGAACGAGCGTGCCCCGGCCAGTACCGCCGCCACCACCATGGCCAACATCGGCGGCAACTCATGCCGCACTCCGCGTGGATCTCGCGGATCCGGCACCGCGGCCAGGCAGCGCAGCAGGCACTCCTGCTCTGTGGCACCCAGCACCACCGGCCGCGAGTCAACCGCGGGCACGTGGTCACGAACCTGGTCGATCAGGGAAGATGACACCACGGGCGTGGACCCCTTTCAACGATCCTGCGGCGTAGACACCTACAAGATCGCCCGGGTTCACGCCCGCTCGTTACACCGACACACCCACAACCTCACGCACACGCCCGGTCACGCTACGACTTTGCCGTGGCCCTGCGCTACGACTACGCCGTGGGCCTTCACCGTGGCCTCCTACCGAAAGGCGTTTGTTCCGGCTCGGAGTTCCCGACCGGCTCACGCCGGATGGTGCGCACCGCAACCCAGCCCATATCCGCCAGATTTGAGCTGGTGGGCCGTTTAAGGAGCTTTGACCGGCCCTTTAACCGCTGGTTTCTCGCGTACGCCTTCCCGTCTCGCTTGCCGGACCCGCACCGTCTGGCAGTACCAGCACGTCCCGGCGTTGTCGGGGCTGCTTTCCGCCCTTCCCGGCGTCTCCCGGGGCAGGCTGCCCCCAGCTTCACCCGGCTGCCACGACAGCCGAGCGGTGCAGGTCTTTCACCTCCACTCGGTCATGCAGCGCCTCGTGGCGCACCACCCCATCGGCCCACGGATATACATAGTCCACACCGGACAGATCGCGGTTGCCGAACGCCTTCGCCTCGTCCTGCCACTGCGTGGTCAGCCGGGTAACCACGGCCGCGGACAGGCCTGATCCGGTGCCCAGGAAGCTCTCCAGTGCCGGGACGAAGTCCTATGAGGACAGGCCGTGCAGGTACAGCAGCGGCAGCACCTCAGTGATCTTCGGGGACTTGCGGCACCACGGCGGCAGGATCGCCGAGGCGAACCGCCGCCGCTGGCCACGTTCCTCGTCGGTGCGCTTGTCGTTGACCCGCGGTGCGACCACCTCCACCGCGCCGGCCGAGGTGAGCACCTGCCGCGGCTGCGCGTGGCCGTTGCGCACGACCAGGCGTCGGCTGCGCTCATAGAGCTGGTCGGCATGGGCCGCGATGGAGGCGGCAACCTCGGCCTCCAACGCCGCGGCGAGCATCCGCCGCGCCCCGTCACGCACGATCTCGTCGATCAACGACCCGCCGGTCGTGGCCGGATCCGCAGCCGTGGTGGTCGTACCCGTTGGCGTCGGCTCGTTGTCGGTGACTACGGTGAGCACAGGCGTACCTTCCCGACCCGCGTTGGCGCGCGGGCCTGCTTGATTCCCTTGATACGGATCCCTTGGGAAGGCAAAGGCCCATCCACAGGGTTCAAGCATTGCTCCTCGGCTGGGTCGGGCCGCGGTCGCGGGCTCAGGTCGGCCAGGAATCCACGCACTGCGGCATTCAATGCGGCAGCGTCGATGCGGGTCAACACGTGACGGAGCGTAGCTTCGCTCGGCGGGCGGTACCGGCCGGTCAACGCTTGCACCCGTACCCCGAGCTGGCCAGCAACGGCTGCGGCGCCTGGGCGACCCATTCACCGATCGCGGTGAAACTGTCGTTGCCGACCCGGCGCTCGCACACACCGAGGGCCAGCACCGACACCAGGGGATGCCATCGCCCCTGCGGCGAGCGCGGGTCGGGTACCTGTGCCAGACGGTCGAGCAGCCCCAGGTCGGCGCGTGCGGCGGCAACCTCACACACCGCATGGCGAACCTGCGGCGTGCTCAGCGAGGATGGCACGGCGGGTACGGCACCTCCACAGATCACGAAGTCTCAGCGACCCCATGATCGTTAGCGGTTTTCGGGCTGGCGTGCGCAATCAGGCACGGATGAACGCGCACAGCCCGTTACCAGGAATTGGTGTGCTGGGCATCCCCTTCCAGCCGATGTGCGTGCATCGGCTGGCGGGTTGATCTTTACGGCGAGCTGGCGTTAGCAAGCGGCGTTCGGCCATGGAGAGGCCGTCTGTTCGATCAGTCGCCGTCGTCGCCGGCGCCGAGGTACGCGAGCGGCTTGTCGTCTGTGTCAGGCGGGCTTGGCGACTTGGTCGTGGCGGGTCAGCTCGACTTGATCGTGAGCGGAGAAGACTTCGATCTGGTTGCCGTTGGTGGCGCGCAGCTCGCGCAAGCGTGCCTGGTTGGCCCGGCGCGTTGGGCCGTCGATCTGGACGAGGTTCTGGAACAGGCGAAGGAACGGCGTCGAACGGGGCCGGACCGGGTCGGTCTCGCCGTGGAAGAAGTACGCGTCTCCGGCGTGCAGCAGCCAGTCCGTCCCGGTATCGATCGCCACGCCGGCGTGCCCACGGGTATGCCCGGTCAGCGGCACGAGCAGGATTCCCGGCGGCAGGCCGTCAAGTTGTCGCACTGCGTTGAAGCCGTACCACGTCTCACCATCGCTGCTGCTGTACGTCGCCCACGCCGGCCCATGTGCCCAGTGATTGGGGCGGTAGCGGTGGCGCTCGCCGGAGGTTCGACGGTGCATCGCCGCGTCGTGCTCGCGGGCGTGTACATGCACGGTCGCCCACGGGAAGTCACTGATCCCGCCGGCGTGGTCCAGGTCGAGGTGGGTCAGCACGATATGTCGGACGTCTTCTGGCCGGTACCCGAGCCGGACGACCTGACGCAGTGCGGTCTCGTCCGGGTCCAGGCGGGGCCGGGTCAGCCGGACGAACTGCGCGCCGAGTGAGCCGACCGGGTCTCGGATGTCTGCCAGGCCAAGTCCGCTATCGACCAGGACCAGTCCGTGATCGGTCTCAATAAGCAGGCAATGACAGACCATCACGCCCGCCTCGAACAGTCCACCGATGCCGTTGACGAGCCGGCGGCTGGGCGGACGCATCGTAGCGCAGTTGAGGTGATGTACGCGCATGGGAACTCCTGTCGGGTCAGGTCGCGATGGCGGCAGTGATGAACTCAATGAGATGGTCGGTGACGGCGCGTAGCGGACCAGTGTCACATTGGACGCGGGCGAGCAGCAGCGCGCCTTCCACCGAGGACAGCACGACGGCCGCCAGCAAAGCGGATCGTTCGGCTTGCATCCCCCAGCCGCGCAGTGCCGCCTCGATGGCGTCAAGCCACGTGGCGTAGGCCTGGGCGCATGCCGTACGGATGGGCTCGCTCGCGCCGGCCGCGTCCTGCGCGACTGCGGCGACTGGGCACCCGTCGAGGTACCCGGACGTCATCAATTGGGTGGCGAGCAGGTCGGCGACCCGGGCCAGTCCGGTGCGTGGGTCGGTGGCCTCGCCGAGCGCGTCGCGGATGTAGGCGCACATCTCGGTGCCGGAGGCGGCCACCGCCTCGACGGCCATCTGCTCCTTGCCGCCCGGAAAGTGGAAGTACAGCGAGCCCTTGGGTGCCCGACTGGCGGTGAGGATCTGGTTGAGTCCGGTGGCATGGTAACCCTGACGCCGGAACAGTTCGGCCGCCGTGCGCACCACCCGCTGGCGGGTGTCGTGCCCTTTACCCATCCTAGCAATATACAGACCAGTCTAGCTATCAACCGACGGCCCCCTTGCCGACGGCCGGCGACGGCGTCGCGGTACAGGATGGCTTCCCGGCTCGCGCCGGGGATGGACAGCGCGCCGAGGGGCACCGCTGATGAAGACGCCGCACGCGCTGAGGGGTAGTTACCCACTAAACCTATGGGAATAGTAGGTGAGCTAGCTCACATTCCGCTGACAGCCGGTCGCCGTCCCAGCTAACTTGCTTGCATGGACCGAAGCAAGCGTCTCATCCGGCGCCGCTTCGTCGACTTCCTCCGGGTGTGCAGTAGCACCTGTCGAGTCTGACGGCGTAGCGGGAGCATCGACCGTCCCAGACCCGCACCGTGACGGCCGCGGCATCGTAGCCGCCGGCCGTGCGGCTGCCTCCTCGCATTGCCCTCGCCATCGACGGCGATGGTCGGGCCACCCTGTCCCAGGTCGGACATCACCCGCTCCTTGACCCCTGCTGTCGGGCCGGTCCGGCCCGATCCTCGGGCGTCCCTCGCGGGCCCACCGTGCCTTGCAGGGATCGGTCGAGGCCGCCATCCGGCGACGCACTCGTTGGCGTCGTCATCCGTCGGCGGTCACAGTCAGCGCGTTCGCCGTCGACCCTGCCGTCCGCTGACGGCTTCGCGTACCACAAATCCTTCATCGTGAGGAGTGCCGATGACACGCACCCTGCACCGGCGCCCCGTCGCATCCCGGACGGCTGCCGGCTCCGGGTTGTCGGCTGAGGTGGTCGTGGTTGGTGGTGGTCCGGCGGCGACGTGGGCGGCGTTGGGCGCCGCGGAGTCCGGCGCCGACGTCGTACTCGTAGACAAGGGGTACTGCGGGACGAGCGGACCGACCGCGTCGGGTGGCACGGGGGTGTGGTGCGTCGAGCCCGAGCCGGCCGCCCGGGAGGCGGCGATGGCCAGCCGGGAGGGGCTGGGCGGGTACCTAGCCGATCGGCGCTGGATGGCGCGGGTACTGGACCAGACGTACGAGAACATGCGCCGGTTGGCGGTCGAGGGCCGCTACCCGTTCCCGGTGGTCGACGGGGTGCAGGTGCGTACCGGGTTGCAGGGGCCGGAGTACATGCGCCGGATGCGGGCCTGGGTCAAGCGGCGCGGGGTGCGGGTCCTGGACCACAGCCCGGTACTGGAGCTGCTGGTCGACGGTAGGGGCACGGTCGGCGGTGTGGCCGGCTGGCGGCGTCAGGAGCGCGCCGCGTACCGGGTCCGCGCGGGTGCCGTGGTCATCGCGACGGGGGGATGCGCCTTCCTGAGCGGCGCGCTGGGCACGAACGTCAACACCGGCGACGGGGCGCTGCTGGCCGCGGAGGTCGGTGCCTACTTGTCGGGGATGGAGTTCTCCAACGCGTACGCGATCGCGCCGGCGTTCACGTCGGTGACCAAGACGGCGTACTACAACTTCGCCACGTTCTTCCACGCCGACGGCACCCCACTGGCGGGTGCGGGTAGCCAGCGCGGCCGGTCGGTCATCGCCTGGGCCCTGCTGCGGGAGACGGTGCTGTGCCAGCTTGACCGGGCCGATCCGGCCACCCAGGCGGCGATGCGCCTGGGGCAGCCGAACTTCTTCCTGACCTTCGACCGGTTGGGTGTCAACCCGTTCACCGACAAGTTCCCGGTCACGTTGCTGTTGGAGGGCACGGTTCGGGGCACCGGCGGGATCGCGGTGCTCGACGACGACTGCGCCACCGGTGTGCCGGGGTTGTACGCCGCGGGGGACGCGGCGACCCGGGAGCTGATCTGCGCTGGGTTCACCGGGGGTGGCAGTCACAACTCGGCGTGGGCGATGTCGTCGGGTACCTGGGCGGGACGGGCGGCGGCCCGGTTCGCGGCCGGCCTGGGCCGTGCGGCCGGGGACCGGCGGCTGCGACCGGCCGGTGGTGCCGGCCTGCGCCCGACCGGGCGGCCGGGTACCGGACCCGGGTGGCGCGAGGTGCTGGAGACGCTGCGGGCGCAGGTGCATCCGTACGACCGGAACTACCTGCGCCACGGTGCCCGGCTGGCGCCGGCGTTGGCCGCCCTCGACGCCGCGTGGGCAGGGCTGCGGTCGGGCCTGGCCGCGACCGGCGATGAGTCGGTACCGGCGCGGCAGGCCGCCGCGATGCTGGCCCACGCCCGGTGGATGTACACCGCGGCGTTGGCCCGGACCGAGACGCGGGGGATGCATAAGCGCGAGGACTTCCCCCAGCAGGATCCCGACCAGCAGCGGCGGCTGGCGGTGGGCGGCCTGGACGAGGTGTGGGTGGCCCGGCAGCCGTCGCGGGTACCGGCGGTGGCGGCGTGATCGAGGTCATCTCCCCGGTGCGTTGTATCGGCTGCGATGTGTGCGTCGCGGTATGCCCGACCAACGTCTTCGACCCCGGTGGGCCGGCGGTACCGGTGATCGCCCGGCAGGGCGACTGCCAGACCTGCTTCTTGTGTGAGGCGTACTGCCCGGTCGATGCCCTGTTCGTCGCGCCGCACACCTGCCCGCTACCGGAGTCCTCACCATTGCGCGACGAGGAGTACCTGACGGCCAGCGGCCTGCTGGGCAGCTACCGCAACCACATCGGGTGGGGCCGGGGACGAACCCCCGGCGCCGCCACCGCGCTGGGACCGCCGCTGCCGCCGGCCCACATCACCTCGGCAGTTCCTGTACCTGCGAACAATGAAGGAGCCAACCGTGGCTAGCAGAAGAGTCTTCGTGGCGAGCCTTGCCCTGATCCTGGCGAGCGGGGGGTTGGCCGGGTGCGGTACCGCCGACGCCTCTCCCGGCAAGCAGGTCACCGAGCTGCGGTACCAGGGCTCGGTCGGAGCGGTGACGTTGCCGGAGTTGGCCGCGGACCTGGGTTACCTGGGCAACTTGAAGCTGAGGTGGATCGGCAACACGATCAGCGGGCCGCAGGACATCCAGGCGGCCACCACCGGGGACACCGACTTCGGTGGCGCGTTCAACGGCGCGGTCATCAAGCTGGAGGCGCAGCACGCCCCGGTGAAGGCGGTGATTGGCTACTACGGCGTGGACGAGCAGACCTACGGCGGCTACTACGTCCGCGACGACAGCCCGATCCGATCGGCCCGGGACCTGATCGGCAAGAAGGTCGGGATGAACACCCTCGGCGCCCACTACGAGGCGGTGCTGCGCACCTACCTGGCCCGCAACGGGCTCAGCCAGGACGAGATCAAGCAGGTGACCGAGGTGGTGGTACCACCGGTCAACGCCGAGCAGGCCCTGCGCGCCGGGCAACTCGACGTGGCGGTGCTGTCCGGGCCGCTGCGGGACAAGGCCCTCGCGCGCGGCGGCATCCGCCCGCTGTTCACCGACTACCAACTGCTGGGCAGGTTCACCGCCGGCAGCTACGTGTTCCGCACCGACTTCATCAAGCACAACTCGGACACGGTACGCACCTTCGTGGCCGGCGTCGCCAAGGCCATCGAATGGGCCCGGACCCAGCCCCGCGCCACGGTGATCGCCGAGTTCGAGAAGATCATCAAAGCGCGTGGTCGCAACGAGGACGACAGCCAGTTGCAGTACTGGAAGAGCTACGGCGTCGCCGGCACCGGCGGGGTGATCACCGACCGGGAGTTCCAGACCTGGATCGACTGGCTGCGCTCCGACGGGGAACTCAAGCAGTCGCTGAAGCCCGGCGACCTGTTCACCAACGAGTTCAACCCGTACCGCTCGGGCGGTGCGCGGTGACCGCGAAGATCAGTCTGCGCCGGGTCGGCAAGGTGTTCGCCGGTCGCGGCGTTGAGGTGACCGCGCTGTCCGACATCAGCGTCGACGTCCACAGTGGACAGTTTCTGGTCCTGGTCGGCCCGAGCGGCTGCGGCAAGTCCACGCTGCTGGACCTGCTGGCCGGGCTGAGCCAGCCGACCTCGGGAGAGGTCCTGCTCGACGGGCGGCCGGTGACCGGACCTGGCCTGGACCGGGGCGTGGTGTTCCAGCAGTACGCCCTGTTCCCCTGGCGCACCGCACAGGCCAACGTGGAGTTCGGGCTGGAGGGCAAGGGGATCCCGCGGCGCGCCCGCCGGGACCAGGCGCGGCAGTTCCTGGACCTGGTGGGGCTGTCCGGGTTCGCCGACCGGTACCCGCACGAGCTGTCCGGCGGCATGAAGCAGCGGGTCGCGATCGCCCGTAGCCTCGCTTTCGACCCGGACGTGCTGCTGATGGACGAGCCGTTCGCCGCGCTGGACGCGCAGACCCGCGACGGCCTGCAGGACGAGCTGCTGCGCATCTGGGAGCGGACCGGCAAGACGATCGTGTTCATCACCCACGGCATCGACGAGGCCGTGTACCTCGGCCAACGGGTCGCGGTGATGACCAGTCGACCCGGCCGGATCAAGCAGGTCGTCGACATCGCACTCGAGTCGCGTACCACGACCGAGGACCTGCGCTCGGATCCCGCCTTTGCCCGGTACCGACATGAGATCTGGAGCCTGCTGCACGACGAGGTACGCGCCGCGCAGGCCCAGGAACGCGACACCGCCCGCGCCACCCGCAAGGAGGCCCTCGTTGACTAGCGTCATCCCCCGCACCGCGCCGACCGGCCACCCGCCGGTCCAGGCGCCTCCCGCACCACCGCCGGTCGCCCCGGCCCGCATCAGGCAGCGGCAGTGGCGTCCCCTGACCCTGGCCGGGAAAATCACCCAGCGCAGTGTCGCGATCGCGGTGCTCGCCGCGGTCTGGGAGGTGTTCCCCCGGCTGAACCTGGTCGACGCCACATTCCTGCCGCCACTGTCCCAGGTCCTCCAAGCCTGGTGGGGCCTGGCCACCGATGGGGAACTGGCCCAGCACGTCCAGGCCAGCATGGTCCGGTCACTGTCCGGCCTCGGGCTGGCCATCGTCCTCGCGGTACCGCCGGGCCTGCTCATCGGCTGGTACAAGCCGGTCGCCGTGATACTCAACCCACTGCTGGAGGTGTTCCGCAACACCGCCGCCTTGGCGCTGATGCCGGTCTTCGTGCTGATCCTCGGCCTGGGTGAGACCTCGAAGATCTCCATCATCGTGTACGGCTGCGCCTGGCCGATCCTGCTCAACACGATCAGCGGGGTACGCACCGTCGATCCGCTGCTGGTCAAGTCCGCCCGCTCGATGGGCCTGGCGCCGCTGCGCCTGTTCCAGAAGGTGATCCTGCCCGCGGCGGTACCGACCATCTTCACCGGGATCCGGCTGGCCGGCGCCTACTCGATCCTCATCCTCATCGCCGCCGAACTGGCCGGCGCCAAGGCCGGTCTCGGGTACCTCATCAACTACGCCCAGCAGAACTTCGACATCGGCGCCATGTACGCCGGCATCATCACCATCTCCGCCATCGGCGTGGCCATCAACCAATCCCTGGTGCACCTGGAACGCCGGTTCTCCACCTGGCGAACCTCATGAGCGACGTCGCGAGCGCGGACCTCATGACCATCGACCCGCAGCTGTTGCGTACGCTGCTGCGCCACCAGGCCAGCACGGTGACCGTGGTGACCGCGCCCGGTACACCCGCGGGCACGCCGCCGGCCGGGTTCACCGCCACCTCGTTCACCTCGGTGTCCCTGGCGCCGCCACTGGTGTCGTTCTGCCTCGACCGCGCCTCGTCGAGCTGGCCGACTGTCGCCCGCGCCGAGCACGTCGCCGTCCACCTTCTCGCCCACACGCAACTGGACCTCGCCCGCACGTTCGCCACCAGCGGGATCGACCGGTTCGCGCCGCCGACCGTGTGGCGGGCCGGCCCGCACGGCGTACCGGTCCTCGACGGCACCTTGGCATGGCTGGTGTGCCGAGTCGTTGACCGGGTGGTGGCCGGCGACCACGCGGTCGTGCTGACCGAGCCGCTGATCGCCCAGCACGGCAGCGCCGACTCGCCGCTGCTGTACCACCAGGGCCGCTACGCCTGCCTGGCCCCGCTGGTACCGCTGTCCGGGACGGCGGCCGTATGACTGCACCGCCGGCCACCGATCTCCTCGCGCTCGACGCCGTTGCGCAGGACCTGCTGTTCCGTACCGCCCGTACCGCCAACACGTTCACCGACGAGCCGGTCACCGACGAGCAGATCGCTGCCATCCAGGACCTGATTCGGTACGGGCCGACCGCGTACAACTGCCAGCCGCTGCGGATCGTCCTGGTACGGTCGGCCGCCGCGCGCGGGCGGCTGCTGCCCCATCTGGCTGAGGCCAACCGGGCCAAGACCGCCGCCGCGCCGCTGGTGGCGATCCTCGCGGCGGACACCGGCTTCCACGAGCACCTGCCCCGCGTGTTCCCGCACCGACCGGCCGTGCGAGACCGGCTGGCCGCCGATCCGGCCGGGCGGGAGGCGCAGGCCCGGTTCAGCGCGGCGTTGCAGATCGGGTATCTCATCATCGGCATCCGCGCTGCGGGTCTCGCCGCCGGGCCGATGGCCGGGTTCGACCCGGCCGGCGTGGACGGCGAGTTCTTCCCCGACGGGCGGCTGCGTTCGCTGCTCGTCGTCGCTATCGGACGCCCCGGGCCGGATGCCTGGGCCGACCGGCTGCCCCGCCTTACGCACGACGACGTCGTGCACACCATCTGAAGGAGGACAACCGTGACCACCACGCACACCGGCATCGACGTGCAGAAGGTCGACGTACAGAAGATCGGCGGCCGGATCGGCGCCGAGGTCGACGGCGTCGACCTGAATGCACCCCTCGACAAGAGCACCGTGGCGGAACTGTCCGCGGCGCTGCTGGCGCACAAGGTGCTCGTCTTCCGCGGCCAGCACCTCGACGACGCCGGGCAGACCCGGTTCGCGTCGCTGTTCGGCCCGCTGACCACTGCCCACCCGACGGTACCGTCGATCGAGGGCAACGAGCACATTCTGCCCGTGCAGGGCGGGGAAGGGGCACGGGCCAACAGCTGGCACACCGATGTCACGTTCGTACTCAGCCCGCCGAAGGCCAGCACGCTGCGCGCCCTGGTCGTGCCGCCCTACGGCGGTGACACGCTGATCGCCAACGCCGCAGCCGCCTACGCTAACCTGCCCGAGGACCTGCGGCTGCTGGCCGACCGGCTGTGGGCGGTACACACCAACGACCACGACTACGCCACCCACCCGCAGTTCCGCACCGAGGAAGCGGTCCAGCGGCACAAGGTGTTCGTCTCCCGCAAATACCAGACCGCGCATCCGGTGGTGCGGGTACACCCGGAGTCGGGGGAGCGGGGCCTGTTCATCGGCGGCTTCGCCCAACGCCTGCTCGGCCTGTCGAGCACCGAGTCCCGCGACATCCTGCGGCTGCTGCAGGCATACGTCATCCGGCCGGAGAACACCGTACGCGTGCGGTGGAACCCCGGCGACCTGGTGCTGTTCGACAACCGCATCACCCAGCACTACGCCCCCGACGACTACGGCGACCTGCCCCGCCGGCTGCACCGCGTCACCGTCGCGGGCGACGTACCGGTCGGCGTCGACGGCCGATCCAGCTACGTCATCGAGGGCGACGAGGCCAACCACTACACCCCGAAGGCCGCCTGATGGGCACCGCCGAACGGGCCGGCACGTTGCATCTCAACGCGTTCCTGATGGGTGTGGGCCACCACGAGGCGGCCTGGCGGCTGCCGGAGTCCGACCCGTTCGCCCACGTCAACGTCGCGCACCACCAGAACCTGGCCCGCATCGCCGAACGCGGCAAGCTCGACTCGCTCTTCCTCGCCGATGGTCCGGTGCTGTGGAACGACCTCGGCCGCCGCCCCGCCGGCGCGCTCGAACCCACCGTTCTGCTGACCGCCCTAGCCGCCGTGACCGAGCACATCGGGCTCATCGCCACCGCCTCGACGACGTACAACGAGCCGTACAACCTGGCCCGCCGGTTCGCGTCCCTGGACCACATCAGCGGCGGGCGGGCCGGCTGGAACATCGTCACCACCGCCGGGGCCGACGCGGCCCGTAACTTCAACCTCGACGCCCAACCGGCGCACCGGCAGCGCTACGAACGGGCGGCCGAGTTCGTCGACGTGTCAGTGAAGCTGTGGGACTCCTGGGACGACGACGCCGCGCTCGGCGACAAGGCGGCCGGGGTGTGGGGCGACGACACCAAGGTGTACCCGCCCGCCCACACTGGCCGGTTCTACCGGGTGGCCGGGGCGCTCAACGTACCCCGGTCCCCGCAGGGATATCCACTGCTGGTGCAGGCCGGCTCGTCGGAGGACGGCAAGGACTTCGCCGCCCGCTACGCCGAGGCCGTGTTTACCGCCCACCAGACCCTGTCCGACGCCCAGGACTTCTACGCCGACCTCAAACGCCGCGCCCTCGCCCACGGCCGCGACCCCGACACCATCAAGATCCTGCCAGGCATCGTGCCGATCCTCGGCGCCACCGAAGCCGAAGCGCAGTCGCTGGAAGCCGAACTCGACCGGCTCATCCGCCCCGAGTACGCGCTGCCGCAGCTCGCCGAATTACTGAACGTATCGGTCGACACGTTGCACCTGGACCGGGAACTGCCCGCCGACCTGCCCGGCGAGGACGAGATTGAGGGCGCCAAGAGCCGCCGTACCCTGGTGGTCAACCTCGCCCGTCGCGAGCGGCTGACGGTGCGGGAACTGATCGGCCGGCTCGGTGGTGGACGCGGACACCTGACCTTCGCCGGTACCCCGGAGCAGGTCGCCGACGCGATCATCGGCTGGTACCACTCGGGTGCCGCCGACGGGTTCAACATCATGCCACCCGTCCTGCCCTCCGGTCTGGCCGCGTTCGTCGACCACGTGGTACCGATCCTGCAACAGCGCGGCCTGTTCCGCACCGAGTACGACGGCACCACCCTGCGCGACAACTACGGCCTGCCCCGGCCTGCCAACCGCAACGTGCGCACCGCGGTAGTGGCCTCCGCCCCCGCGCCCTGAAACCAACCGCTGCGGGCGTTCGTCCCAGGTGGACGGACGCCCGCGCTGCGGTCAGGTCACCGTGACCGGATGCGCGACGACCGCGCCGAACAGGTACCCCAATGTGTTGTACGGCGCCTGATCCGGCTGGGTGGCACCGGTGACATCGGTAGCCCGGGCACGCAACGTGCACGCGCCCGGCCCGGCGGGCCGCCACGGGAACTCCCAGCGCTGCCAGGCCCGCGCGGCACCCGCACGGACCGGCCGGGCGCGGTGCCACGTCACGCCGCCGTCGGCGCTCACCTCAACACGCCGGATGCGGCCGGTGCCCGACCACGACCGGCCGCGCAACAGGTGCGTGCGCCCGGCGCGCAGGTTCGCATTCCAGGCCAGCTCGAACGCGCTCTTGACCACCTGCCGGGTGACCGGCGCCCCCTCGGCCGGATAGTCCGGACCGAACAGCCGGTAGAACTGGGTGTTCCACGGCGAGAACAGCGGGGTGGCCGACACCTCGATCTGCCCCACCCACTTGACCGACGAAATGCCGACCCAGGACGGCACCACCAGCCGGACCGGGAACCCGTGGTCGGGCGGCAGCGGCTGGCCGTTCATCTCGTAGGCCAGCAGCACGTCGTGCAGCGCCTTCGCCACCGGCAGCGGCCGGCGCACCGGGCCGAGGTTGACCCCGCCGGTGACGAAGTCGGCGTCGAGACCCTGCGCCATGACATCCACCGCGGCGGCGCTCAGGCCGGCCCGGCGCAGCACGCTGGCCAGGCGTACCCCGCGCCAGCGGGCGACTTCCTCGAACGCCTAGCACCGGGAAGGCCACACGCGGGAAACGTGCTGTCTGACTACGCTGCCAGCGTGCTCCGGGGCATCAGAGGTGTCAACAGCCAGTTACACCCTGTGACGACAGCCCCGCGTCACCTGCGGTCACTTGTGTAGCCGCAGGCGCCGGGTCGGCCGCCGCGGTCTCGTTCGAGCGCGACTCAGGAGTGAGTCCAGGGCTGTTGCGTAGTCGGTTGAGGGGCGGTTGAGCTGGGTGTTTGAGCGGGATCGGGGTCTACGTGGGGCGGGTGCGATCCATCGGTGATCATGGAGTTGCGAAGCCACATGATCTCGGAGAGGACCGCACCCGCA
>WNFU01006538.1_pt1 | contig 14080 bp, 12 predicted proteins | sample 5400121 | NCBI WGS metagenome assembly WNFU01 (sample SAMN13153360, study PRJNA577476) | soil metagenome | isolation source: 100 cm soil or saprolite under grassland replicate 1 | place: USA:California | collected 2016-06-15
GGGCACGACCGGCGCCGATCTGTGCACCAGCCCGAGCGCCTACTACGTCAACTAACACACAACCGCCTTCCCGGGCGGGGCAATTCGGGGCAAGCTGCACTAGCGTCGATCTCACGAGGGGCGGGCACCGTCTCGCCCCTCCTCCCAGCCTAGACCGGGGCGTCGAAGACGCCGAACCAGCGCGTCAGGTCCTGCTCGATCGGCAGCTCGTTCTCCAGCTTGGCCTTCAGCTCGAGCTCCTCCGCGTTGTCGCGCTCCTGTTTCTCGCCGGTCGGGACGAACGGCCAGAACGCCCCGCGCTTGAAGCCGTAGATCCAGTACACCCGCTTGTCCTTGAACGCGCCCCCGAACGGAAAGACGGCCGCCAGGAGCTGCGGGCCGAAGCCGCGAGACTCGAGCTCCGAGGCGACGAGGTGCACCGTCGCCACGAGGTCCTCGAAGTCCGCGTCACGCACCACCAGCCACTCGAAGCCGTACTCGTCGGAGCGCCGCTCGACCTTCGAGCCCGACTCGGTGGCGACCGCGTCGAGCAGCTGCTGGAGCTCGTTCTCGGCGCGCACGAACTCGCCGGCCGAGAGCGGTTTGAAGCAGACGCCGGCCGAGCCCGTCGGCTTCAGGTCGAGCTCGGTCTGAAGCGTGATCCGTGCGGTCGAGATCGCGAACAGCCGCTCGCGCGCGGGGTCCTTGAGCTTCTTCCGCCCGAAGAGGACGTCGGAGAGACCCAAGCTCAGACGGGGCGGCCCATCTCCCGGGCGATTTCCGCCAGCGCGGCCAGCCGCTTCTCCAGCGGCGGGTGATCCATGAACAGCTCGCTCGTCCGCTGCTTGACGCTCGCCGGGATGATGAAGAACGCGTTCATCCCCTCGACCTGGCGCAGGTCGCGCTGCGGGATCAGCGTCATCTGGCTCGAGATCTTCTGGAGCGCGCTCATCAGATACTCCGGGGCGCCGGTGATCAGCGCCGAGCCGCGGTCGGCCGCGTACTCGCGGTAGCGCGAGATGGTGCGGATGAGGATCCAGCTAACGAAGTACGTCACGATCGAGACGAGCATCACAATCAGCCAGACCGGGACCGAGTTGTTGTTGTTGTCGCGACTCGAGCCGAAGCCGCCGAACATGCCGGCGTAGAGGCCGAAGCGGGTCAGCATCGCCGCGAGCATGGCGAAGAACGACGCGACCGTCATCACGAGCACGTCGCGGTTCGCGATGTGCGTGAGCTCGTGCGCGAGCACGCCCTCGATCTCCTTCTCGTCCAGCCGCTCCCAGAGGCCCCGGGTGACCGCGACGACGGCGTGCTTCTGGTTGCGGCCCGTGGCGAACGCGTTCGGGACGTCGGTATCCACGACCGCGACCCGGGGCTTGCGCAGGTCGGCCATCGCGCAGAGCCGCTCGACCATCGCGTGGAGCCGGGGAGCCTCGTCCGGGCCGACCACCTTCGCGCCCGAGGCGGCGAGCGCGATCTTGTCCGAGGTGTAGTACTGGAAGATCGCCACGCCGATGACGATCACGAGCATCAGGACGAGCCCGGCGTTGAGCAGGTAGAAGAGCGCGAGTGCGAAGCCGACGTAGAGCAGACCGAGCAGCGAGCTCGTGAAGAGCATCCGCAGCGAGAGCCCGGCGTCGCGACCATAAGCCTTTCGTTTCATCGAGAATCGGCCCCCTTGGAGGCGAGAGGTTTCAAACCGATTGTAGCTTTGGCGATTGTTGTGGCCGCGTTAAGCCCGGCCGCGGCCGCGGCCCCGTCGGAACGGGCCGCAGTGCTCGTCGTTCCTCCCACCTCGCCCGTCTTCGCGTCCGCGGCGGCTGCACACGGCCTGCTCGTCCCGGGCGAGGGAGCCAGCGTGACACGCCGGGGAGCTCTCGCCTCGCTTCTGCGCGGGAAGCTCGAGAACTCGCTCGTCGGCGGCGTGCCGAGCGGCAAGCGACTGATCTCGCTCTCGAGCTCACCTGCGGAGACCACGTTCTACGTCGCCCTCCCGCCGCGAGGATCACACCACAACGTCGTCCGCTACCCGATCGCCGTCGTCGGCCCCGGTTACCGCGGCATCCTCACGTCGCGCGCGACGCGACTGGACGGCCTCGTCTCGATCGCCGACGTCGCGCCCTCGGTGCGTGCGCTCGAGCGCGGCGAGCGCCCCGGCATCCGCGCGCGGCCCGCGTCCGACCCGATCGCGCGGCTGGCGCGGCTCGACCGGCGGCTCGACCGCTCCCACGACACCCGCGTCGCGGCAATGGTCGTGCTCTCGAGCCTGATGACGGCCCTCGGGCTCATGACGCTGGCGACACGCCGGACCCCGCTCGGGCGCGCAGCGTTTCTGGCCGCCCCCGCCTGCATCACGGTAGCCGTGCTGCTTAGCGCTCTCGGAGCGACGACGCGGTGGGTCGTGATCGTCGCGCTCTCGTTGGCGAGCGCCGCGCTGGCCCTCGCCGGCGGCGCGCTCCTCCGCCCCAGGCTTCCGCTCGCGGCGGCTCTCGCAGCCTTCTTCGCCTTCCTCTTCGCGGTCATGTGGACGGAGCCCGGCTGGAACACGCTCGCAGTGATCGGCCCGCATCCGGACGGCGGGGGCCGTTTCTATGGCGTTACGAACCAGGTCGAGACGCTCCTGCTCTCGCCCGCGCTCGTGCTCGGAGCGGTCGTGGGCGTGCGCGCCCTCCCGGCCGTCGCGCTGTTCGTCGCGGCGGGGATAGGCGCAAGCCGGGTCGGCGCGGACGGTGGCGGCCTGGTCGTCTTCCTCACCGGCCTTCTCGTTCTCGGCATTCGCCTTTGTCGTTTGCCGGCACGTCGAGCGGCTGCGGCGACGGTGGTGGCCGCGGCTGCCGCGCTCGCGCTCGTCGGCATCGACGCCGCAACCGGCGGCTCGAGCCACGTAACGCACGCCGTCGGCGGAGGCCCAGGCTCGTTGCTCGGCGACCTCGGTCACCGGCTCCACCTCTCCGCCTCGTCGATCGCCTCGGCGTGGAACGCGGCCTTTCTCTTCTCGATCAGCCTCGTCGGCCTCGTCTGGCTGGCGCTACGCAGGCCCCGGCGCGCGGTCCTCGACGCGCTCCTCGCCGCGCTCGCGGTCTCGCTCGTCGTCAACGACACACCCGCAGACGTCGCCGGGTGGGGTGCGCTCTCCGCGCTCGTCCTTTGGGCCTGGCTGGAGCGAACCGAGGAGCGCTCTCCGCCGCTTGAGTAGACTCGCGCCCGCATGCGCCGCCTCGCGTTGCTTCTCGGGGTCACGTTCCTGCTCGCGGGCTGCGGCGGGGAGCAGACCGTCTCGCCGACGGCCGAGAAGGTCGTCGGGACGGTGGCGACGGCCACCGTTGCCGCCGGTGACCCGAAGGCCGGCGCGGCGCTCTTCAAGGCCCAGGGCTGCGACGGCTGCCACACCTTCAAGCCGGCGGGCTCGAACGCCAAGATCGGCCCCGATCTGGACAAGCTGGCCCAGTACGCCAAGGGGGCGAACAGCGGCTCGCTCCAGGAGTTCACGCGCGAGTCGATCGAGAATCCGAGCGCGTACCTGGAGAAGGGCTACCCCAATGTGATGCCGAACTTCGGCCAGACCCTCTCCGGCAAGCAGATCTCCGACCTCGTCGCCTACCTGACGCAGAAGGGTTGATCGACCTCAGAGCCGCGAGGGCCGACCCCGAGGGGTTTCGCGCCGCGCTCGCGCGCAAGGGCGCCGCCGAGGCCTTCGACGAGCTGCTCTCCGCCGATGCGCGCTGGCGCGAGCTCGAGACCAAAGCGAGCGAGCTGCGCGCCCGGACGAAGACCAAGGGCAAGCCGACGCCCGAGCAGCTCGAGCAGCTGAAGGAGCTCAAGGCCGGGCTCCAGCAGGTCGAGGCCGAGCACGAGCAAATCGCACGGCGGCGGCAGGAGCTGCTCGACACCGTCCCGAACCCGCCCGATCCCTCCGTCCCCGACGGCTTCACGGAGGAGGACGCGGTCGAGGTGAGGCGCGTCGGCGACACGCCCGCCTTCGGCTTCGAGCCCCGCGACCACCTCGAGCTCGCCGCGTCGCGCGGCTGGATCGACCTCGAGCGGGCCGCGCGGGTCTCGGGCTCCCGTTTCGCCTACCGGGTCGGCGAGGCCGCACTCGTCGAGCTCGCCCTCTACCGCTTCGCCCTCGAGCGGGTGCTGGCGAAGGGCTTCGTCCCGGTGCTGCCGCCCGTGCTCGTGCGCGAGGAGGCGATGTACGGGACCGGCTTCCTGCCGACCGACGAGGTCAACATCTACCGGATCGAACGCGACGAGCTCTACCTCACCGGCACCTCGGAGGTCGGGCTGGCGGCCTTCCACCTCGGCGAGCAGCTCGAGACGCTCCCGCTCCGCTACGCCGGCTACTCGACCAATTTCCGGCGCGAGTCCGGCGCGGCCGGGAAGGACACGCGCGGGATGTTCCGCGTGCACCAGTTCGACAAGGTCGAGATGTTCGTCTTCTGCGCCCCGGAGCATTCCCGCGACGAGCACGAGGGCCTGCTCGCGATCGAGGAGGAGCTCGTCCGGGAGATCGGCCTCCCCTATCGCGTCGTCAACGTCGCCGCCGGCGACCTCGGCGCCTCCGCGGCGAAGAAGTACGACATCGAGGCCTGGTTTCCGGGCCAGCAGCGCTACCGCGAGATCACCTCGACCTCGAACACGACCGACTACCAGGCGCGCCGGCTCGGCGTCCGCCACCGGCGCCAGGGCAAGCTCCAGCCGGTGCACACGCTGAACGGGACCGCGATGACCGCGCGCTGGCTGATCGCGGTGATGGAGAACTTCCAGGACGAAGGCGGCGAGATCGCGGTGCCCGAGGCGCTGACGGCATTCGGCGCACCGTCACACCTGGCATAGGCATCCGCGGCCCGCGCTCGTAATATCCAAACCGATTCCCCCCATTGCGACACGCTCGACTCGGAACCGTTTTTGCGCGCCTTGTAAGCCATGCGACAATTGTTTCTGCGGCGTAGAGGGTCACGCAAGGGAGGATTTCTAATCCGCCGGAGAAGTCTGTGAGCGCGGTTTCCGAGGTCACGTCCCCCATCGACCTGACGCCGTACGTCCCGCGTGTCGTCGTCGACTGGCTCCGCACGACGCCGGACGCACGGCGGCGCGCGCTCGAGGGCACGCTCGTCTTCGTCGATATCTCCGGCTTCACCGCCATGTCGGAGCGGCTGGCGCAGAAGGGAAAGCTCGGCGCTGAGGAGGTCACGGACGTGATGAACGGCACCTTCTCACGCCTGCTCGGGGTCGCCTACGCGGCAGGCGGCGGGCTGCTCAAATTTGGCGGCGACGCATTGCTCCTTTTCTTCCCCGGCGAGGGCCACGCCCCGCGCGCCTGCGATGCAGCTTACGGCATGCGCAAGGCGCTGCGCGAGCTCGGCCGGCCGCAGACCTCGGCCGGCCCCGTAACGCTGAAGATGCACGTCGGCGTCCACAGCGACACATTCGACTTCTTCCTCGTCGGCGAGTCGCATCGGGAGCTACTGCTGACCGGGCCCGGCGTGACGCGAACCGTCGAGATGGAGGCAGGTGCCGAGGCCGGCGAGATCCTCGTCAGCGACGAGACGGCGGCGACGCTACCGGCTCGCCTGTTCGGCGAGGAGAAGGAGGGCGGGCGCTTGCTGAAGTCGCCGGCCGGAGCCGCGGGCGCGGTCGAGCCGCTCCCCCCGCTGGACGATCTCGACCTCGGCGCCTGCTTGCCGCCGCCGGTTCGCCGCCACCTCGAAGACGGAAAGGGCGAACCGGAGCACCGCCAGGCTTCGGTCGCATTCGTCCACTTCGGCGGCGTCGACGACCTACTCGACGAGAGCGGTCCGGACGAGCTGGCCAACGCGCTCGAGCAGCTCATCTTGGGCGCGCAGCGCGTGGCGGACGAGCACGGGGTGACCTTCCTCGAGACCGACATCGACCGCGACGGTGGCAAGATCATCCTCGTCGCGGGTGCTCCCCAGACGGAGGGCGAGGACGAGGAGCGCATCCTGCGCGCCGCGCGCGGGATTGCCGACATCGAGACGCCGCTGCCGCTCCGGATCGGCGTCGGCCGCGGCCGCGTCTTCGCCGGTGAGGTCGGCGCACAGTTCCGCCGCACCTACACGATCCTCGGCACGACCGCCGCGCTGGCCGCTCGGCTGATGGGCAAGGCGCAGCCGGGCCAGGTGCTGGCGACGCCGGACGTGCTCGAGCGCACCCGCAGCGCCTTCGAGACGACGCAGGTCGAGCCGCTTGCGCTCAAGGGGATCAAAGAGCCCGTCACGGCTTACGACATTCGCGCCGTCACCGGCGAGATCGAGGCGGCAGCCGATCGGCGGCTTCCATTCGTCGGGCGGGAGCGCGAGCGCGCCGTGCTGACCGCCGCGGTCGCTCCCGTTCGGATGGGTTACGGCACGCTGGTCGAGTTGATCGGCGAAGCGGGTATCGGCAAGTCACGGCTCGCAGCCGAGCTCCAGGAGCAGTGCCCGGATCTGCGAAAGCTCGGCGCGCGTTGTGAGCAATACGAATCCGGGACGCCCTACCACCCATTCAGGCCCTTGCTCCTCTCGCTGCTCGAGGTCGATCTGAACGGCGGCCGCGCGCACAACCGCGAGGTTCTGGCGGAGCGGCTGGCGGACTTCGACGAGGAGCTCGTGCCGTGGGCCCCGCTCCTCGCTGCTCCGCTCGACGTCGAGGTGGAGTCGACACCCGACGTCGACCAGCTCGACCCGGCGTTCTGGCGCGCCCGCCTTCACGGCGTCGTGGGGAAGCTCCTTGGCGAGCTCCTCGACTCGCCGACGCTGCTCCTGTTCGAGGACGTCCACTGGATGGACGACGCATCGTCCGAGCTGCTGCGCTACCTCGGGACCCAGCTGCCCACACGACCGTGGCTCGCCTGCACGACCAGGCGCCCGGTCGAAGGCGGCTTCGCGGCCGCAGAGGGGATGCCGCCGCTGCCGGCGCTGTCGCTGACACTCGAGCCGCTTTCGGCGGAGGACGCGCAGAGACTCGCGCAGGCGGCGGCTGGAGACCGCCGGCTGAGCGACCACGAGCTCGCCGCGATCGCCGAGCGCGGAGCGGGCAATCCGCTCTTCCTCCAGGAGCTTGCGTCACCGGAAGAGGTAGCCGAGGAGATCGAGCAGATGCCGGAGACGGTGGAAGCGCTCGTCGCCACCCGCATCGACCGCCTCGCCCCGGGGGATCGCGCGCTGCTGCGCTGGGCATCTGTCCTCGGCGTCTCGTTCTCGGGTGCGCTGATCGCCGACGTGCTCGAGGGCGATCCGACCGTCGCGGCAGCCTCCGAAGCCTGGGATCGGCTAGGCGAGTTCGTCGAGCGCGATCCCGACGTCGCCGGCGCCTTCCGCTTCCGCCACGCGCTCATCCGCGATGCAGCGTACGAGGGGCTCTCCTACAAGCGTCGACGCGATCTGCACGGGCGTCTGGCCGACGTGATCGAGCGACGGCAGGGCGATCGACCGGAAGACGAAGCGGAGCTGCTGTCGCTCCACTTCCATCGCGCAGAGCGCTGGGCCGAGGCGTGGCGGTATTCTGTCGAAGCGGGCCGCCGCGCGAACGAGAAGTACGCGAACGTCGAGGCTGCGCAGTTCTTCGAGCGCGCGCTCCAGTCGGCGAAGCGTGGCGGTGCGGTCGCGTCGGACGACGTCGCGCGCGTCTGGGAGGCGCTCGGAGACGTGAGGATGCGGCTGGGCGACTACAAGGGCGCCGGCGTCGCGTACCGGGCGTCACGCAGTTCGTTGCCCGCGGGCCCCATCGAGCAAGCCCGCCTCATCCAGAAGGAGGCTATCGTGCCCCTGCGGATCGGGCGGTACTCGCACGCGCTGCGCCGGCTGAGCCAGGCGCTGCGGACGCTCGAAGACGTCGTAGGGGAGGCCGCCGTCGCGCAGCGGGCGCGGCTCTTCGGCTGGTATGCCCTCGTCCTCCAGCAGCAGCGGCGTCCGCTCGCCGCGATCGAGTGGTGCCAGAAGTCGATCGTCGAGGCCGAGCGCACGGGCACCCAGGACGCGCTCGCACAGGCGGACTTCATCCTCGACTGGGCCTACGTCGCGCTCGGGCGCCGCGAGGAGGCCGTCTACTCGGCGCGCGCGATCGAGATTTACGAGCAGCTCGGAGACCTCGAGCGGCTTGCCAACGTGCTCAACAACCTGGGAGGCTACGCCTACCTGGACGGGCGCTGGGACGAGGCACTCGAGCTCGCGGAGCGCGCGCGAACGGAATTCGCGAAGATCGGCGACGAGAATCAGGCATCGATTGCCGCGCTGAACATCGCGGAGGTCCGCTCCGACCAGGGTAGGTTCGACGAGGCGGAGCCGGCCCTCCGGGCCGTCCTCGACCAGCGCCGGGCGGGAGGAATCCCGCTCGCGATGGCACAAGCGGCCAGCGTGGTCGGCCGTCACGCGGCGCGGGTGGGAAACTTCGAAGAAGCTCGAACCCACCTCGAGGAGGCACGGACTCTTTACGCCGCCGAGGGCGACGACGTCGAGCTTCTGACGACAGACGCCCGGCTGGTGGAGTGCCTAGTCCTAGAGGGTGCCGGCGTCGATGCGCTCACGCTGGCCTCGGGGGCCCTGGCACGAGCGGAGACTGTTCCCGGGGTCTCCGTCGTCGTAGCGAACCTCCACCGGCTCCGTGGCTGGGCCTACCTGCAGACCGGCCGGCCGGACGAAGCGCGCGAGGCGCTCGAGGAGAGCTTGCGCCTGGCGCGACTCGAGGGCGAGAACTTCGGGATCAGGAGCGCCGACTACGAGATCGCGCTCACGCTGGGCGCGCTCGTCCGCCTAGGCGCCCTTACGGGCGAGCGTACGGACGAGCTGGAGGCCGAGCGCGACACGATCCTCGGCCGACTCGGCGTCGTCAAGGTACCGGAGCCGCCGCTCCCGCACTAAGCGTGAGCGGCGGTTCGGTCGGTCTGGCAGCTCTCCGCAGGGATTCCTAGCCGTTGAGGTGCCAGTCCCACGGTGACGGGACTCTGATGAAGAAGTAACGGTAGGTCGTGTCGCTGTTCCAGCCTGTCACGGTTGGGCTCAGAGCCGGGTCGATGACCTTCGCCGGATCGGAGTTCGTGTAGTCCTGGAACGAGCCCAGGATCCCAAAGTAGAGGCCGGTCGTCGGGTCGCAGACGGCGGGTGTCGCGTTCCCGTCGAAGCTGCCGAACTGGTCCAGCTCCTTGCCCTTCCACGGGCCGTAGGGGGCGCCTTGACCGGTGCACTTGACGACATTTCCCTGGCTGTCGACGTGGGCCGCACCCGCGCACAGCGGAATGAACTGCTGACCGCTGTTGTTGCCGTACTTCTTCTGGATGAGCTTCTTGTTGATGTAGTACGTGAACAGCAGCTCGCCGTTGTCTGCCACGCGGCTGTCGCTCTCCGCGAATCCGGCCGCGCCGACCGTTTGGAAGTACGCACAGCCACCACCTGCGGACGTGACGCTGAGGGGGATCGTGGACGGGCCGATCGCCAGGAACGTGAATGCGCCCCCGGTGGCCGTGGTGTCCACCTGCGTGTTGGTGTCGAGCGTGACTGTGGGGAGCGAGCAGTCTTGTCCGAGCGTGCAGGTACCGGCCGCGAGCGAGATGTCGAAGGCGTTGCTGTCAGGCGTTGACTCGAAACCCGCGCTTGAGGCATAGAACTTAAAGCCGGTGCCCGTTCGATCGCTCATGAAGCTCGAGAACGTGGCCTGTCCGTTGGCCAGCGTCGCCGTCGTTCCGGAGAAGCCGGTGCCGGCTGACGTGAAGGTGCCGGTGCCCGGCGACCTGTTCAATGTCACGGTGCCGCTGGCGGAGGTGAGGTCAAGGCCGTCGCCATCGACCGCTTTGACCGCCACCTTTGAGCCGTTAGGGTCGCCCGCGACGCCGGTGATCAGCGTGTTGACGGCGGCGCTCGCAGGCTTCGTGACCCATACGAGCTTGCAGCCACCCGAGACGGCGGTCGTGAGATTGTTGTCGGTGGGCGAAGGCGTGAAGTCGTTCCCGGGCTGGCCCTTGAAGTCGTTGCTCTGCTTCGCCTGGATGCCCCAGGTGTAGGAGCCGGCCGAACACGGAGTCTTGACCGTGATGTCGACGTTCAGCGTCGCGTCGGGCGCCAGGTTGAGGTTCCTGAGCTTGAGCAGAGTCGTGGGGAACGTCTGCGTCGGATCGACGATCCCCGTCGGCGACGCGTTCGTGATCGTGAACGACGCGGAGCCGAGCGTCGCCGCCGTGACGTTGGCCGAGCCGAGCGACTGCTGGCTCGCCAGGTTCTTGATCGCGAGATTGATGTGAACCGTCGACCCGCCGGCCACCGGCCCCGCGTCGAAGTATGCCGTGTACGGCTTGGTCGTCGTCCCGCCGGAGCCTGCTGGGGTCAGGACGACAGCGAGTGTCGCAAGTGCGCCGAGCAGCGCGAGCCAGCGCAGACGCCTCCGTTGGCTACCAGATCCTCCTACAGTACTTGCTCGATCGCCCGTCTCAGGACGACGCCAAATCCTTGAACGCCGCAACATCTCCACTCCCTCGTTGACCTCCGGCCCCCGCCTGCAGGATCGAGCATCGCTAGGAAAAAGTCAACCGCCCGAGTGGCGCAATCAGGCGTCGCTCCGCCCTGTGAGGCCGGCGGTGCGCGCACGCTGGAGGCGTAGCGCAGCTGGCCGGCGTTTGCGACCCGACGCCGCGGTCGAGACGAACGAACGCCTTCACGACCGCTGCGAGAATGGAGGCAAGGCGGGGTGCCAGAGCGGACGAATGGGGCGGTCTTGAAAACCGTTGAGGCGCAAGCCTCCGTGGGTTCGAATCCCACCCCCGCCGCCTCTCTACTGCGCCCAATCCCGCATGGTTGAGCGGAATCAGGCGCGACTCTTGCTTCGTCGTTGATCCGCCTGGATCCGCCGAAAACCGCTCTCGACTGTCGCGCTCTGTCGCACAACTGTCGCGCACCCGACGCACGCATCGACGAGCGCATGCTCTCGCTGAGCTGCTAAACTTACGAAATGGACACTCTCTCGGCGAGCGAGGTGGCGCGTCGGCTGGGAACGAGCCTGCCGCGGGTGCAGCGGGCGATCGAGCGACTTGGGCTTGCGGTCGAGCGGCGGAGCGGCGGGCGCGTGCGGTTGCGCGAGTCGCAGCTCGAGCAACTTCGTTCCGAGCTCGGCGTCGTGTCGTCGGTCGACGGGCTGAGCCGAGTGGAGGCCCAAGTGTTGGCTGCGCTCGCGCGGGCTCCGCGCGGGCTGGCCACGCTTCGCGCGGTCGCGCGCCGCGCAGGTGTCTCTCCAACCGCGGCGTCAGGGGCGCTGAGCTCGCTCGCCGAGCGCGGCCTCGTCGGCCGCGAGCGCGAGTGGGTCGCCGCCGGCCGCGCGCGCCAGGTCGAGCTCGTCCGCGCGAACGTGACCGCGTCGGAGTGGGCCACGCTGGCACCACGCCTCGCCGGCGTCCGGCCCCCTGCCCGGCGTGAGCCGCGACGTCCCAGCCGGCTGCCCGCGCGGCTGCGGCACCTGTTCTGGAACGCCGACCCGACCCGCCTCGACCTCGACGCCCACGGTGGCTACATCGCCGAGCGGCTGCTCTCAAGCCACGACCTCGACGGCATCGCCTGGGGCGCCCGCGCGCTCGCCCCCGCCGACTGGGAGCAGGCGGCGCGCAACCGCGGCCTCTCCGCCGCCGAGCGGGCGCTCGCCCGCAACATTGCCCGCAACGCCCGTCGGTGAGTGTCCCCGCCTGGCTCGAAGCGCTGCTGCCCGGCGATGCCGCGGCCACCTGGGAACAGATCGCCCCGCTCGTGCCCGACAAGGTCTACCTCGGCGGCGGGACCGCGGTCGCCGTCCACATCCGTCACCGACAGAGCCGCGACCTCGACTTCTTCTTCCATAGCCCTGCAGTCGACCTCGACCGACTCGTCGAGCAGCTGCGCGCACACGGACGCTTCGCCGTCGCCCACCGCGCCCCCGGCACGCTCAACGGCCTCTTCGGCGAGACGCGGCTCCAGTTCCTCCAAGCCGGGCTGGAGAAGCCCGAGCGCCGGCTTGAGCCGACCATGCCTATCGCCGGCCTGCGAGTCGCCGGGCTTGGCGACCTGCTCGCGATGAAGCTGAACGCGATCGCGGGTCGTGCGCAGCTGCGCGACTACTTCGACCTGATGGCGATCGAGCAGCAAGGACGCCGCACGATCGAGGAGGGACTCGGCCTCTTCCTCGCCCGCTACCAACCCGAGCACGAAGACAGCGCGCTCACCCCGATCCTACTCGCGCTCGGCCACCTCGACGACGTCGCCGACGACCCCTTCCTCCCGGTCGACCGCGACGCGATCGTCAAGTACTGGGAGCAGCGCCAGCCCGAACTCATCCTCGCCGTCGAGCGCTACGGCATCACCAGACCCGCCCCGCTGGAACCGCGGCATCATGAGCCACCCGGCCTTGAGCCCGACTTGTAGCCGACGGCCAACGCGCTCCATGCCGATGAACTCAAGCCCGGTTCTGCGCGGTCGGTCCTGTCGCGTGCTCGAGGTAGGCGTCGACCAGCGCGACTGCCTCGTCCTCGTTCCCGGGCATCAGGTGCCCGTAGCGGTCGAGCGTGATTTGGATCGAGCTATGGCCGAGGTAGGTGGAGAGTGCCTTCGCGTTCACGCCCGCGGCAATCAGGATCGACGCGAACGTGTGGCGAGCCTCGTGCAAGCCGATCGGCTGGAGCCCGGCCTCCTTGCCGCGCAAGACGCTCGGCTTGTAGGCATCGCCGGAGCGGTTGCGGATAGTCCCCGCCCGCGCCCCGTTGAGCCAGGCTTCCCAGACCTGCCGGAGACTCGCTGCGGTGGGTGCGCGCATCGTGCCGCGGTGAAGAGCGACGAGCGACTCTGCCCTCCACGCCTTCGCCTCGGCCAGCGTGGGGAAGGTCTTCCGGATGCGCTTCTGGTCGCGCGCGCTCCACACGTGCGCCTGGTAGGACGGGCTGCACCTGCACCGAGCGTCGGGATTGCGCGCGGCGGGGCACGTTCGGCCATGCCGTACGTCGATCCCGGTCGTCGTTCTCGCCATCAGCTTCCCCTCACGACGGTAGCGCGCGCGGCGCTGCGGTCGAGCCAGCGCTCGAGCTCTGCGAGGGCGATGAGGATGCGGCGGCCGCGGCGGACGATGCGGAGCTCGCGGATGACGTGTTCGTCGAGGTAGTCGCGGCTGACGCCGAGAGCCCCCGCGGCTTCGTCGGGGCTGAGCGCGAGCCGCGGCCCGAGCTTCGTCGGGCCGGCGGCTGCACCGTTGCGGCGCTCGCATGGCTGCTCGGGCGGCTCGATCGGCACGACCTCGAGCTGGAGCTGCTGAGCGGCCACCTACGCGGCATCCAAGCAGTGTAGCAGATCAGGCAACTATGCGTGGTAAGCAGCTGCGGCTAGAATCGCAGGTGTGACGAGCGGGACGCTGATCCGGCAGGCCAGGATGCGGGCGGGGCTGTCGCAGGTGCAGCTCTCGGAGCGGAGCGGCAAGGACCGGGCGCAGATCGCCCGCTGGGAGCGCGACGTCGTCCAGCCGAGCCTCGAGACGCTGCGCGAGTTGATCCAGGCCAGCGGCTTCGACCTGGAGATGTCGCTCGTCCTTTACCAGCCTCCCGACGCCCGCCACGACGCACGGCTGGAGCAGGCGTTGGAGCGGACGCCGCAGGAACGGCTGCTGGCGATGCTGGACAAGCGGCAGCTGCGGCGCTGATGGCTCAGGGGGCGTTCGACCCGTACGCGCTGCTACAGGCGCTCGAGCGGCGAGGCGTTACGTACATCGTGATCGGGGCGCTGGGGCGGGTGATCCACGGCTCGGACGAGGTCACCGACGGGATCGACATCGTCCCCTCGACCAGAGAGGAGAACCTGCGCCGGCTCGGGCTCGCGCTCGAGGAGCTGCACGCCCGCCGCCCTGACGGCAAGGCACCGGCGCTGGAGCGCGACCTGGTCGGCCGCGGCGTGCTCGAGCTGCAGACCGACGCCGGCGAGCTCAAGATCGTGCCCGAGCCGGCCGGTACGCGCGGCTACGACGACCTGCGCCGCAGGGCGGAGCGGGAGCCGCTCGGCCAGGGCCTGCGTCCCTCGGTCGCCTCCGTCGACGACCACGCGCGCATGCTCGCCGCCCTCGGCCGCGAGCAGGACCGCGAGCCGCTCCAGACGATGCAGCGCCTGATCGA
>WNFU01017287.1_pt1 | contig 14076 bp, 14 predicted proteins | sample 5400121 | NCBI WGS metagenome assembly WNFU01 (sample SAMN13153360, study PRJNA577476) | soil metagenome | isolation source: 100 cm soil or saprolite under grassland replicate 1 | place: USA:California | collected 2016-06-15
CCGCGTCCAGGCTCACCCAGCGCGCCATCCAAATTGCGACGCGGGTCCTGCGCTGTCACCTAGCTGACATGCGGGGCTATTCGTTGGCCAGCCGCTGGAGCTGCGCACGGTCGCGGAGCTCGAACGCGCGCCCGGCGGCGCGGATGCAGCCGCTGGCCTCCAGCGACTTGAGCTCCTGGTTCACGGTCTGGCGGGCGCCGCCGACCATGGTGGCCAGCTCACCCTGGGTGACCTGGCGGGTGATGGCGCGGGCCCCGTTGCCGTCCTCGGCCAGCAGCAGCAGCTGCCTGGCGACCCGGCCCCGGAGGTTCAGGAAGACAAGGTCGGTGACCTGGCGGGTGGTGCGGCGCACGATCGCGCCGAGCAGGCGCAGCAGCGCCTCGGCGACCTTCTCCTCCGAGCGCAGCAGGCGCAGCAGCTCCGCACGGGTTACCACCAGCAGGAGGGAGCGCTCGACCGCCTCGGCCGACGCCGAACGGGAGCCGCCGTCCAGCAGGGCCAGCTCGCCGAACACGGCCGGTGGGTGGTGGCGGGCCAGCTCGACGATGCCGCCGTCCCGGGAGGAGACGTACAGCTTCACCGCGCCCTCGGCGACGACGTACATCCGGTCGCCCGGCTCGTCCTGGACGAACACGGACCGGCCACGCTCGACGACCCGCTCGGCCACCCGCTCGGCGATGAGCCGCCGGGCAGCCTCGTCGACCCCCTTGAACAGCTCGGTCCGCGCCAGGACCTCGGCCTTCTGCTGGAGGTTCACGTCGCGGCGGATCTTAACGCCCCGCGGGCGTCACCTGGCGCAAGCCAGGCGCCCAGGACCGTCACGAACCTGACAGTCCGGGTGTCTGCGCCTCGACTGCCCCAACTGGCGAGGGCGGCGATCCTCGGGACGAGGGCGGCAACGGTAGGCCCTCGGAGGAGCGTGACGGAAGATGGCTTCATCCCTGCGACGGCTGGTCCTGCTCGTGGTCGCCCTCGGCGTCGCGACGGCGCTGCTGGTCGGGGCGATGTCGATGCTGGCGCCGACCGCGCCCGCGAACGCTAGCCCGGTGCTCCAGGTCGACCAGGTCGGTGCCGTGGAGCGTGGTGTCACCCAGGCCGCCGACGAGCCGGCGTCCAACAGGCCGGCGTCCGTCCCGGTCGTGGTGCTGGTCCTGGGCGGGCTGGTGCTGCTGGCGGCGCTGCCGCCGGCCCACCGCGTCCACGTCTACTACCACCGCCCGCCAGGGTCCTACTGGCAGTGACGGCCGCTCACCCGCCGGCCAGCCGGCGGAGCTGCTGGGGTTCCAGGATCTCGAAGGCGCGGCCCGCGACCCGGATGTAGCCGCGCCCCTCCAGCGACTTCAGCGCCTGGTTCACCGACTGGCGGGCGCCACCAACCATCGTCGCAAGCTCCACCTGGGTGAGCCGGCGGGTCCGCGCGCCGTCCGGGCCGGCCAGCTCCAGCAGCTTCGCCGCCACCCGCCCTTGCAGGCTCAGGAAGGCCAGGTCGGTGACCTGGTGGGTGGTCCGCCGCACCATCGTTCCCAGCGAACGCAGCAGCGCCTCGGCGACATTCTCCTCCGAGCGCAGCAGCCGCAGCAGCTCGCCACGGGTGACGACCAGCAGGGTGGAGTGCTCCACCGCCTCGGCGGTGGCCGATCGTGGGCTGCCGTCCAGTACGGCCAGCTCGCCGAAGACCGCCGGTGGGTCGTGGCGGACCAGCTCCACCAGCTCGCCGTCCCTGGAGCGGACGACCAGCTTCACCGCGCCTTCCAGCAGCACGAACATCGACTCCCCCAGCTCGTCCTGCCAGAAGATGACCTGGCCCTTCGCGACGATCCGGTGGCCGGCGCGGCCGGCGAGAGCCAGGCGGGCGTCGTCGTCGAGCTCGCCGAAGAGCTCGACCTTGGCCAGCAGCGACGCGATCGTCGTGGGGTGCACGGCTACCACCATGACCGGAACAGGCTCGTTCGTCGAGATCCTCGGGGATCGCCGGTTCGCTCCGCCGGCCTCCCCACGTTGACACGGCGGGCGGGCTGCGCTGAACTCTCCCCGCCTGCATCCCTTCTCGGGCAAAGGATCCGCGATGTCCTCCGACTCGAACGTCCGGTCCGAAACCCAGGACGTGCGCCCCCGCTCCGGGATCGACGCCTACTTCCAGATCTCCGAGCGCGGGTCGACCGTCGAGCGGGAGATCCGCGGCGGCTTCGCGACCTTCTTCACCATGGCCTACATCGTCGTCCTCAACCCGCTGATCATCGGCGCCGCCCAGGACGCGAACGGCCAGCGCCTGGACCTCGGCCAGCTCACCACCTCGACCGCCCTGGTGGCGTGCGTCATGACGGTGCTCATGGGCGTGGTCGGCCGCTACCCGTTCGCGATCGCCGCCGGGCTCGGGCTCAACGCGGTCGTGGCCTTCCAGCTCGCCGCGCAGATGTCCTGGCCGGCGGCGATGGGCGTGGTCGTCATCGAGGGCCTGGTCATCACCTTGCTGGTCCTCACCGGCCTGCGCCAGTGGGTGATGGAGGCGATCCCGCTCGCCCTCAAGCAGTCCATCAGCGTCGGCATCGGCCTGTTCATCGCCTTCATCGGCTTCGTGGACGCCGGCTTCGTCCGCCGCATCCCCGACGCGGCCAACACCCCGGTGCCGGTGCAGCTCGGCGTCGGCAACCGCCTGATCGGCTGGCCGACCCTGGTGTTCGTGGTCGGCCTGCTGCTGACGGTCCTGCTGGTCGCCCGCCGGGTGCGGGGCGCGATCCTGCTCGGCATCGTCATCACCGCCTTGTTCGCGATCGTCCTCAACTGGATCGTGGACGTCGGCCCCCGGGTCGACGCCGCCGGCAACGTCAACCCGTCCGGCTGGGCCCTGACGGTCCCGAGCTTCCCCGACAGCCTGGTCAGCTCGCCGGACTTCGGCCTGCTGGGCGCCTTCAGCCTCGGGGGGAGCTTCGCGCAGGTCGGCGTCGTCCTGGCCGTGCTGTTCATCTTCACCCTCATGCTGAGCGACTTCTTCGACACCATGGGCACGGTCATCGGCGTCGGCAACGAGGCCGGGCTGCTCGACCGGGACGGCCGGCTGCCCGGCGTGGGGCAGGTGCTGCTGGTCGACAGCGTGGCCGCGGCCGCCGGGGGCGCGGCCTCCTGCTCCTCCAACACCACCTACGTCGAGTCGGCCGCCGGGGTCGGCGAGGGCGCCCGCACCGGCCTTGCCAGCGTGGTCACGGGGCTGCTGTTCCTGGTCGCCCTCTTCCTGACCCCCCTGGTCGAGGTGGTCCCCCAGGAGGCGGCGACGGCGGCGCTGGTGGTGGTCGGGTTCCTGCTCATGCGGCAGGTCGCCGACATCGCCTGGGACGACCCGGAGATCGCCATCCCGGCCTTCCTCACCATCGTGCTGATGCCGTTCAGCTTCTCGATCACCAACGGCATCGGCGCCGGCTTCATCGCCTACGTGGCCATCAAGGCCTTCCGTGGCCGCTGGCGCGAGCCGGGGCTGCTGCTGTGGATCATCGCCCTGGCGTTCGTCGTCTACTTCGCCATCGACCCGATCGAGCGGCTGCTCGGCGTGAGCTGACGGCCGCACCGCCACGGCGCCTCGCCGGCGGGCACCCCTGGGCGTGAGGGAGGCGCCGTGGACTTCCTGCAACCGAAGAGCCTGCGGGAGGCGCTGGAGGCCAAGGCCGAGCGCCCGGAGGCGCTGCCGATCGCCGGCGGGACCGACGTGATGGTCGAGCTGAACTTCGACCGCGGCCGGCCCACGGCCATCCTCGACCTGACCAGGGCCGCCGAGCTGGCCGTCTGGGACCGCGACGGCGGCCGGCACCGGGTCGGGGCCGGCATCACCTACACCCGGGCGATCGACGAGCTGGCCGCGGCCCTGCCGGGCCTGGCGCTGGCGGCGCGCACGGTCGGCTCGCCGCAGATCCGCAACCGGGGCACGATCGGCGGCAACCTGGGCTCGGCCTCGCCCGCCGGCGACTGCCATCCGCCCCTGCTCGCCAGCGGCGCCGAGGTGGAGCTGGTCTCCGTGGCCGGCACACGCCGCCTCCCCGTTCAGGAGTTCTTCACCGGGCCGAAGCAGAGCGCGCTCCACCCCGACGAGCTGATCGCCGCCGTGCACGTGCCGGCCGCCGCCGGACCGCAGCAGTTCGCCAAGGTCGGCACCCGCAACGCCATGGTGATCGCGGTCTGCTCGTTCGCCCTTGCCCTCGACCCGGAGCACCGCGGCGTGGGGACCGGGATCGGCTCGGCCGGGCCGACGCCGCTGCGAGCCGGGGAAGCCGAGCGGTTCCTGCGGGACGTGCTCGACGAGGAGGGCCTCTGGGAGTCCCGGGCCCCGCTCGGCGAGGCGGCCGCCGCCCGCTTCGGCGAGCTGGTCGGCGCGGCCGCGAGGCCCATCGACGACGTGCGCGGCACCGCCGCCTACCGGGTCCACGCGCTGGGCGTGCTCGCCCGTCGCACGCTGGTCTGGGCCTGGGACGAGTACCGCAACCCGAGGAGCTGAGGCGCGATGCGCGTGACCTGCACCGTCAACGGGGAGCCCCGCGACGCCGACGACGTCTGGGAGGGCGAGAGCCTGCTGTACGTGCTCCGGGAGCGGCTCGGGCTGCCCGGCGCCAAGAACGCCTGCGAGCAGGGCGAGTGCGGCTCCTGCTCGGTGTACCTGGACGGCACCCTGGTCTGCGCCTGCCTGGTCCTGGCCGGCCAGGCCGAGGGCGCCGAGATCGTCACCGTCGAGGGGCTCGCCGCCGGCGCCGAGCTCCACCCGGTCCAGCAGGCGTTCGTGGAGGCCGGCGCCGTGCAGTGCGGCTTCTGCACCCCCGGCCTGGTGGTCGCCGCCCATGACCTGCTGGAGCGCGAGCCGCTGCCGAGCGACGCGCAGATCCGCGAGGCCCTTGCCGGCAACCTCTGCCGCTGCACCGGGTACGAGAAGGTCCTCGACGCGGTCCGCCTGGCCGCCGAGCGCATGGCCGTGCTGCCATGACGATCCCGGGGACCAGGCCGGCCGCGCCGACGACCTTGCCGACCGGGATCGCCGACGGGGTCGGCGAGAGCGCCCGGCGCCCGGACGGCAGCCTCAAGGTCAAGGGCGAGTTCGCGTACTCCTCCGACCTGTGGGCCGAGGGGATGCTGTGGGGAGCGACCGTCCGCAGCCCCCACCCTCGGGCGCGGATCCGCTCGATCGAGGTCGGTGCGGCGCTGGTCGTGCCGGGCGTGGTCGCCGTCCTGACCCACGAGGACGTGCCAGGGCGCAAGACCTTCGGGCTGGAGATCCCCGACCAGCCGGTGCTCGCCTTCCCGGACGTCCGCTACCAGGGCGAGCCGGTGGCGCTGGTCGCCGCCGACCACCCGGAGACGGCCAGGCGGGCCGCCTCCCGGGTGGCGGTCGACTACGAGGCGCTCGAGCCCCTGGTCGACGCCGAGGCCGCCATCGGGAAGGACGCTCCCCCGCTGCACCCGGGCGGCAACGTGCTGCGCCACCTCCGCATCCGCCACGGCGACCCGGAGGCGACCGCCGAGGTGGTCGTGACCGGCGAGTACGAGGTCGGCATGCAGGACCAGGCGTTCCTCGGCCCCGAGTCGGGGCTGGCCGTGCCCGACGGCGATGGCGGCGTGGACCTGTACGTGTCCACCCAGTGGCTGCACGTCGACCGCGACCAGCTCGCCGCCAGCCTCGCCCTGCCGGCCGAGCAGGTCCGCGTCGCCCTGGCGGGGGTCGGCGGCGCCTTCGGCGCCCGCGAGGACCTGTCGATGCAGATCCACGCCTGCCTGCTGGCGCTGCGCACCGGCCGGCCGGTGAAGATCCTCTACGGGCGCGAGGAGTCGTTCTTCGGCCACGTCCACCGGCACCCGGCGCGGCTGCGCTACGAGCACGGCGCCACCCGCGACGGGCACCTGACCTATGTGAAGGCGCGGATCGTGCTGGACGGCGGCGCCTACGCCAGCAGCTCCACCGCGGTCTGCTCCAACGCCGCCTGCTTCGCGGTCGGCCCCTACGACGTGCCCAACGCCTCGATCGACTGCTACGTGGCGTACACCGACAACCCTCCGTGCGGGGCGATGCGCGGCTTCGGGGCGGTGCAGACCTGCTTCGCCTACGAGACGCAGATGGACCGGCTCGCCGCCGAGCTGGGCATGGACCCGGTCGAGCTGCGCCTCCGCAACGCCATGGAGGAGGGCAGCCGCCTGCCGACCGGCCAGCGGGTCGAAGGGGCCGCGCCAGTGGCCGAGCTGCTGCGGCGGGTCCGGGCCGTGCCGCCGCCCCCGCGGCGCCCGGCGGGGCCGCTCGACCTCCGCGACCTGCCTGGCGGCGTCGCCAACGTCACCCACGGCGAGGGCGTGCGGCGCGGGGTGGGCTACGCGGTCGGCTTCAAGAACATCGGCTACTCGGAGGGGTTCGACGACTACTCGACGGCGCGCGTGCGGCTGTCGGTCACCGCCGGCGCGCCCCTGGTCGAGGTGCACACCGCCGCCGCCGAGGTCGGCCAGGGGCTGGTCACCGTCCAGGCCCAGATCGCCCGGACCGAGCTGGAGGTCGAGCGGGTGGTGGTCCAGCCGGCCGACACCCAGGTCGGCTCCTCCGGCTCGTCGTCGGCCTCACGGCAGACGTGGATGACCGGCGGCGCGGTCAAGGCGGCCTGCGAGGCGGTGCGGGCGCGGGTCCTGTCGCTGGCCGCCTCGCGGCTCGGCCGCGCCGCCGCCGAGCTGGCGCTGTCGGGCGGGCAGGTGGTGGCCCGATCCGCCCCCGGGACCGTGCTCGTGACCCTGGCCGACCTGCTCGGCGACGAGGGGGTCGAGGAGACCCGCGAGTACCACCACCGCCCGACCATGCCGCTGCGCGCCGACGGGCAGGGCGAGGCCCACGTCGCGTTCGGGTTCGCCGCCCACCGGGCCGTAGTCGATGTCGATACCGAGCTCGGCCTGGTCAAGGTGGTCGAGATCGCCACCGCCCAGGACGTCGGCAAGGCGATCAACCCGCAGGCGGTCGAGGGCCAGATCGAGGGCGGCATCGCGCAGGGGCTCGGGCTGGCGCTGATGGAGGAGATCCAGGTCGCCGGCGGCAAGGTCCGCAACCCGTCGTTCACCGACTACCTGATCCCGAGCCGCTGACGCGGGTGCCGGTCCGCCCCGAGCACATCGTGGGTCTCCCCGCTCCTGGCGGGTAGCCCGCTCCCCCGCCGCGTCAGCCGCGGTCGAGCGCGGCGGTCAGCTCGGCGGCCTCCCGCTCGACCCGGGCCCGCAGCTCCCGCTTGCCGGTCTCGTCGAGCCAGGTCGCCTCCACGCCGTCCAGCGCGATCTCGACCATGTCGGGCCAGCGGTAGCCGAACGCCTCCATGCAGGAGCGGTACTCGCGGCCGAGGTCCAGGTCGGTGAGGGCCGGGTCGTCGGTGTTGAGCGTCCGTTCCGAGCCGAGCACGTCGAGGCCGAGCCGGATGTGGGTCGGCGGTGTCTCCTCGCCCTGGTGGGAGGTGCGGCGCAGCCCCGCCTTGCCAGCCAGCTCGAAGGCGTCGGCGAAGTCGGTCGGGTCGACGCCGAGCTCGGTGGAGTCCAGGCCCACCCCGATGACCCGCTCGACGCCCTGGCCGGCGGCCTGGCGGAGCTCGACCAGCCGCTCGACCATCTGCAGCCCGGCGGCGCCGCCGTAGGCCCGGTCGATGTCGGCGATCAGCATGGCGCTCGCGCCGGTCTCGGCCTCGGCCGCCGCCAGCCCGTCGGCCAGCCCCGCGACGATGTCGGCCAGGTCCTGGCCGGCGTCCAGGTGTCGTGCGGGCGTGAAGAACGTCTCCCGGTAGACCAGGCCGTGCGCGGCCCCGTCGACAATGCTCTCGTAGGCGAGCCGGGCCCAGTCCTCCCGGCTGCCGAGGGTCGACTGCACGAGCCAGAAGATCTCCAGAAAGGTGTCCAGGTTCGAGTACCGGTACAGCTCGGTGGGGTCCGAGGTGGGCAGCGCGATGCCGTTCTTGCGGGCCAGCTCGACGACCGTCGCCGGCCGCATGGTCCCCTCGACATGGCAGTGCAGCTCGACCTTTGGCAGCCGGTCGAGCGCGGTGGCGACGTCCAAACCGTCTCCCTCCCTTGGCGACGGACCCTAGCGGGCGTCGGGCCGCTCGTAGACCTCACGCCGCAACGTGCCCACGAACCTCAGGTTGCGGTATCGCTCGGCGTAGTCAAGGCCGTACCCGACCACGAACACGCTCGGGATGTCGAACCCCTTGTACTTGACCTCCACGTCGACCCGGAGCTCCTGCGGCTTGCAGAGCAGCACGCAGACCTCCAGCGACGCCGGCCGCCGTGGGCGCAGGGTCTCCAGCAGGTAGTCGAGGGTCAGCCCCGTGTCCACGATGTCCTCGACCAGGATCACGTGACGGCCGGAGATCTCCCTGTCCAGGTCCTTCAGCAGCCGCACCACGCCAGAGGTCTCGGTGGCCGACCCGTACGACGACACCGCGATGAAGTCGACCTCGTGCGGCACCGTGAGCGCCCTGGAGAGGTCGGCCATGAGGACCACCGCGCCCTTCAGCACCCCCACCAGCAGCAGGTCGCGGCCCCGGTAGTCCGCGGAGATCCTCGCGGCCAGCTCGGCGACCCCGGCCCCGATCCGCTCCTCGTCGAGCAGCACGGACTCGATGTCCCGGTCCTGCATCCGCACCCCTCGTCGCCGCCAGCCGCGTGCCGCAAGAGCCTAGCCCGCCCACCCCACCAACCCGAAACCGCCCCGCCAGCCCCGCCACCCGCGTGTACAATCCCCTCCCGTGTCGGGTCGTTCGCACCCACACCCGGGCCTGTAGCTCAGGCGGTTAGAGCGCATCCCTGATAAGGAAAAACGGGGCCCTATTCTTCTCGTCCGGTGACCAGCGGGAACAGCCATTTGTGCAGGTCAATGTCATCGTAGCATGTGGATCAAGTAGCAGCGAATAGCAGCAAGTGGCACCAGCTGGCGAGCGATCCTCATGAGTTTCGAGGCGAGAACCGGACAAATTGACCGGCGCCTCTCTCGGCTCGTGAACGCCCTCCGGGACTGGGCGTAGAGCCATAGCGGTGGCGATCTCTTCCCGCTGGAGGTGCCAAATAGTCGCCCCGGCAGCTCACGGATCTCGGCCATCTCCTGCGGCGGCTTCGCCGGCGGCTGGATTGGGGCCGAGGCCGCCTCACTCATGAGTTTAGCGTTGCGCCCCGGTTGTCTCTCGGACGACTACTAATCGCGGAGCGTTTGGCCCGCGACTGGGTCCAGTCTACGACCTGTTCTGTGTGCACCTCGACCGGTCTTCATGCCTGATCGGCGGGCGTTGGTTCGCGACGCAGCTCCTCCAGACGGTCTACGACCCGCTCGACTACATGTTTCTATGCCCTGTGGCGGGGCGTTGTTCGCGACCTGAGCACTCGAGCGCGCTCGGGCCACCGGGGCGGGTCGACGTTCCATGCCCTGATCGGCGGGCGTTGGCTCCCGACGAGTTGGCCGTGGGCCGCGAGGCACTCGTTTCCATGCCCTGATTGGCGGGCTTTGGTTCGCGACGCCCGTTCCGGACCGGAGATGCCCGAGAGGCTGGGCGTTTCCATGCCCTGATTGGCGGGCGTTGGTTCGCGACTCGTACCAGGTCACCGACGAAGGTGTCCACGACTGGTAGTTTCCATGCCCTGATCGGCGGGCGTTGGTTCGCGACAGTGAAGAAGAACACGGATCACGCGGCTCACGCGCACTGCTGGCTGGAGCCGCGCTTGCGGGCCTGCCTGCTGGAGGATGCCTTCATGCCCGCCGACGTGGTCCAGGCCGGCCTGCGGCAGCCCACCATGTGGATCACCCGGGATGCCGACACCATGCGGCTGGAGCGACGCTGCGCCGGCGGCTGGGCAGAGGCGGCCATCCACGAAACCCTGACCACCATGCGGGCAGTGTTCGAGCGCCTGCCGGGAGCCGGGTACTACGTGCAGGTGCCCGGCATGTTCCACGCCGACATGACCGACGTCCCGTTGCTGTCGCCGCTGGCCTCCAGGTTGGGTCTCTCCGGGCCGATCGGCGCGCAACGGGCGCACCGCATCATCAATGCCTACTCGCTGGCGTTCTTCGACCGGCACCTGAAGGACCGGCCGGCGGTACTGCTGGATGGCCCGGCAGCACAGTATCCCGAGGTGCTCTTCGAAACCCGCCGACCTTGATCCACCCGCGTCGTCGACCGCTTTCCGCGCACCGAGGTGGTCCGCCGCCCGTCTGATCGACGTGGTCATGGCTTCGACAATCCACATGATCGCCGGAAACCGTGCCTCTTCTACATCCAGCCCAGGCGACTCACCCAACCATCACCAACCAGACAAGCCCGCACTATGCCGAGGCCCTGGGGTCCGCGTTGACTTGGACGCATCCCTATCGGGATGCGTCTGAGCGTCGGGTCCCTTGCCGGTCGGTGTTGAGCAGCCTGACCAGCCCCTTTGCTGTTCGGTGACCCTATCTACTGTTGTGCGTTGGCTTGCACAGCGGTTAAAGAACGCATAACTGGGCTGGGCTGTGGCGCCTTGGCCGAAGGGTCGTCCTCACGGCCTGAAGGGCGGCCTGTGGGGGTGGCCTGCGGCGGCCGTCGACAGCCCGCCACGAACCACAGCAGCGGTTCCACAGTGTCGACCGGTGAGGGTGATCAGGGTCCTCCGCGCGCTGCTCACCGTGTCTTGGAGCCGTGCAGGGTCGGATTGCGGGTCGATCGACCCGCGCGGTTGGAGCCGACTGGCCCTGTCGCCCGCCGACCAGCCGCAGGACGCTGACCCCAACTACCGGCGACTAGGAGTGGGTGGCGAGGCAAGGAGGCGGTCGATGGGTGTGCGCCGTCGGCAGCGGGCCGCTGTGGAACCGCGGGTGGTGTTCCAGCAGTGCCCTGGGTGCGCCTACGACTTCGTGGCTGGGACGGGTACCAGGTCGTGCGGCTGGTTCGACTGCCCGTATCTCCCCGAGGAGTTGAAGGTCAACTGCCCGGACTGCAACTACAACTTCGCCACCGGCGAAGGCGCGCCGTGGTGCGGCGAACCGCCGAGCTGCCAGTGGGCGGCCGAGGGCCGCCGGCACGCTGAGAGCGCCCTTCGGTTCCAGGCGCAGCGGCGCTGACGGCTTCGCGGGCGCTGCAGGCGATCGCCCTGCTCACCCGGCCGCCGCCCGACGCATGTCGTGGTCAGCGGCCGGTGGGGCGGCCGGGGGCTGCAGCAGTCGGTTGACGGCGGCAAGCACCGCAGCTGGGTCTGTGAACGTTCCTACCATCTCGGTCGGCCCTGGTCCCTGCAGGTCATGTGGGGGCGCGATGGCCACCAGTACCAGGGGAAGCCGTCCGTAGTCGGGGTGGGCGCGGTAGGCATGGAGCAGGTGGATGCCGCGGTAGGAGCGGCCGGGCAGCGGCAGCGGCAGCGTGCAGGCGAACACCAGGAGTTCGGCGGCGTCGGGCAGCGGGCAGCTGCCCTGGCGCAGCAGCGGGCAAGCGGCAAGCGGCGTCGGCCCGCCGCCGCACCGCAAGACCCGGTGCCCGGCCGCCGCAAGCAGGCTGGTCAGCTGGCGCCCGACGCCAGGCCCATCCTCCACGAGCAAGATGCTGGCCATGGCCGCCTCCGTCGAACGCCGCGGGCCGACGCTGGATGGACCGGCGTTCGGCGTCCTCTCAGGAGAACCCGAGTCTCACCCGGGTCCCAGGGCCCCAAGTCCCATCCCGCCTGGGCCATGCGGCCCAAGAAGGTGGTCCTCGGCGGCCTCTGCGAGCAACTTGGTGAGCGGGAGGACATCGTCAACGACACCCCTCGTACAGGGCCTAGACGATCTGGGTGGGCCGCGTTGGCATGCCTGGCCAGGCGCTCGGGACGGCCCTGGGTGGCGGGCTCGGTGGGTTTGCGTCTGGGTGGACCGGTGATGGAGAGGACGCTCCGTCGGCCGATCGGTTGGCACGGTCGCGGTCGGATCGGCGAGCTGTCGCCGTCGCCGCGCGCTTGCTCTGTGAGTGGTCGTCGGCCGGCGGAGCGGGGAAGCTGGGCGCACCGGTCAGCGGTGGCCCGCCAGGTGGCCGGGTGGGGTGTCCATGCCATCGCCTCCTTGCCGGTCGGTCCGGCAGTTGGAAGGTCGGATGCCGCCTTGCTCGCTGGTCCTTTGCCCGGACCTCCTTGTCGCTGGTGACGCGGCAAGCCTGCCGTGCGACCAGGCCTGCGTCAGCGGCCATTGGTCCCAAGGTCCGCGGTCCGTTCGGCCCCTGCCGAGCCGCCGCACCGCAGCGCGAACCTCAGCGGTGGACCTGATGGGGCGTGAGCGTGCGCTCTGGCGAGGTGAAGCGGCGCGTCGATGGGGCGGCCGGTCGGATCGGGTCCATCGGCTGGCCAGGTCGGGACCTTCGGCCCTGCAACGAGCTTGCCGGCGCGGTTGATCCTTGCTGCAAGGCCGTCCACGGCATCCAGCGTGGAAGGAGAGGACCGATGCTTGCGTGCCCACGCTGCGGCAACGACGCCGAGTACCTATCCGACGAGGTCTTCAGCCTGCTGCGTTGCGAGTTCTGCGGCGAGGATCTCGACGCCGCCGACCTGCTGCTGCGGGACGCCGTCGACCGCATCACCCAAGCGCTGCTGCCCGCGTCCTCGGGGGAGCTGCTGCCACCCCTGGAAGCGGAGTTTGTCTGAGCGCTCTACGCAGGGGCCAGCGTCTTCCAGCAGTGCCTGCCCGCAGGTCAGCTGATGACCGGAGGACAGCCTGGCCCTGACCTCATGGTCGCCTTGTGGGCGCCCCGGTCGGCGTGAGAGACGCAAAGGTCTAGCCTGCCGGGCAAGGTCTGCCAAGCGGGGGAGCCTCGGCCCCCGCTAGGTGCTTGCACTGGGCGCGGCGGTCGCCTGGCCGGATGGCCCAAAGGGCGCCGGACCTTCGGCCCTAGCCCGGTCCCGCTTGGTGAAGCCAGGCTGCGTCGGGACGGTGGTGCCGCCGCCAGCGGCGCACATCGAGAACAACGAGGTGAGGGCCGTGCGCGACGTCCGCTGGCAGGAGCTGACCAAGCAGGAGTGCTTTGGGCTGCTGGCCGGCCAGCGCCTGGGTCGGGTGGTGCTGGTCGATGACCGCGGCCCGATCGCGCTGCCGGTCAACTTCGTCGTTGACCAGCACACCGTGCTGTTTCGCAGCGACGAGGGAACCAAGCTGGAGGTGGCCAGCCGCGGCGCGTGGGTCGGGTTCGAGGTCGACGGGGTCGATGCGGTGACCCGTACCGGCTGGAGCGTCCTGGTTCGGGGGGAGGCCACCGAGGTCACCGATCCGGCCGAGCTGGCACGCGTGCGGCAGCTGCCGCTGTACCCGTGGGCGCCGGGCGCCAAGACTCGCTATGTCCGGATTTTGCCGACGGTGCTGACCGGGCGGCGGATCGCGCTGCCCGAGGACGCGCCGTGGACCTGGTGGGGCTAGCGACCGGGCCGGCAGGCGGGCTGCTGACAGTGAGGTTCTGGTCATGGGCACAGGCATCGACCAAGAGACATTCGAGGAGGTTGACTACGCCCGCTTCCAGCAGCGGCTCCAGCAATGCCTGGCAACCCTCGGCCGGCTGCTCGCGCGGCCTGGGTTCGGGGCCGGCCCCGCCAGCCTGGGTGCCGAGCTGGAGCTGTTTTTGGTCGACGACACCGCCCGGCCGCTGCCGCAAAACCGGGCGGTCCGCGCGGCGGTGGCCGATCCCCGCGTCAACCTGGAGCTGGACCGGTTCAACCTGGAGCTGAACGCCACCCCGACGCCGCTGGCCGGGCGCCCGTTTACGGTGCTGGGGGAGGAGCTACGCCTGCTGCTTGGGCGCGTGGGTGACGCGGCCCGGGGGAATGGGGGCCGGGTGGCGCTGGTCGGCATCCTGCCCACGCTGCGCCGCGCCGACCTCCACCCCGCTGCGATGAGCGACGTTGCGCGCTACCGGGCGCTGGACCGCGGCCTGCGGCGGCTGCGCCAGGCCCCCTTCCGCATCCGCATCGCCGGCGCCGACCCGCTGGAGCTGGCCAGCGACGACGTGGCCTTGGAGGGCGCCAACACCTCCTTCCAGGTGCACCTGCGGGTCGACCCGGCCGCCTTTGCGCGCACCTACAACGCGGTCCAGGCGGCGACCGCGCCGGTGCTGGCGGTGGCCGGCA
>WNFU01006541.1_pt1 | contig 14075 bp, 8 predicted proteins | sample 5400121 | NCBI WGS metagenome assembly WNFU01 (sample SAMN13153360, study PRJNA577476) | soil metagenome | isolation source: 100 cm soil or saprolite under grassland replicate 1 | place: USA:California | collected 2016-06-15
TTTCTCCTGTCGTTGCGCACGGAAAAAGATAAGCTTTCCACGCGGCCAAACCTGGAGGAATCACGGAATGCAAATGTTCACTCGAAAGACCGAACCCGCGGTCCCCGCAAACGAATCGGCCAGACCATCTGTCGTCCCATGGCCATCCCCCCGCACGTTCATGCCAACGCAATCCGGCACTCTTCTCTCCCGAGGAGTTTCGATCAAAGGCTCGGTCAAATTCCTGAATGAGCTGCTCATCGACGGAGAGGTAGAGGGCACAATGGATTCCACCGGAACGCTCACGATCGGGGAGCACGCGCGCATACTCGGTGACATCAGGACGAAATCGGTGAAGGTGCGAGGGACGGTGGAGGGCAATATTTTCGTGACTGAACGCTGCGAGCTCGAGGCGGGTTGCACGCTGCGTGGTGACATCGAAGCGCCCCGGCTGGTGGTTAATGAGAATGCGACATTTCTTGGCAGCGCAAAGGTCGGGACGGGGAAGTCACTCCCGCAAATCGTTCTCAATAATCCGTAAAGCAGCCGGGTCGATAACACAGCCTAATCTCGCAATCAGCCGTCGCGCTTCGCCGCGCAGCGGCTTTTGTGTCGCTAGGCATCCGCAATCAGGATTGAGTTCAGGGCTCTTTGAAATCGCGATGGCCCGCTCAATTTGGATAAATGCTGGCCACCGCACACTCACTCTGATATGAGTCGCCGGGATGAACAGAAACATCTTTTACATAATCGGAGTTATTGTCGTTATTGTGATTGTCCTCAAAGTCCTCGGGTTGTTCTAGGAATCACCTTTGCTCGTGAATTGTGCCGGGCGAACAATCTTCGTTGCTGACCGCACATCGCGGCGAAATCACCATAGACATGCTTCGTGCTGAAATAAGTTGAAATTTCGCGAAACAAAATCGAGGATTCTGGGTTAAACTCTTTAGCAGCAATTGCGAGCACTCAGCGGTGCGGAGAGGCGGTTAGTTGGACGCCGTGCTGATTCATGTCACACCGCGCCAGGGTTGGTCCCCGCGTAAGCGAGGCGGTCGGATGTGATCTCAAGCGCTAACGCCGCGTAGTCTTAACGATTGTTTTGGACGCTTCACGCGCTTTTCAAGTCATGCGCGTCAAGGTAGAATGCTGCTGGGACAGGCGCTTCGTCAACGCGCCCAGAGAGTGAATCCAACGAAGTTTGTGACCGAGCTGAAGCGGCGCAATGTTTACCGCGCTGCGATCGCTTACGGAGTCGTCGCATGGTTCCTCACGCAGCTCACAACGCAGGTCTTCCCATTTTTTAAAATTCCGGATTCTGCAGTGCGTTTTGTTGTCATTGCGCTCGCGATCGGATTTCCAATCGCGATGCTACTCTCCTGGCTCTACGAATTGACCCCCGAAGGAATAGTAAGGACGGAAGATCTCGATCCGGTACAGGCCAGATCGGTTCAACGCGCCTCCGGACGGATGCTGGACTTCATCATCATCGGGGCTCTGCTGCTGGTTATCGCAATGCTGATTGTTGGGCGACTCCCGTTTTACAGGCAGACAGGCGAGTCGATTTCTCAGAAAAGCATCGCCGTCCTTCCGTTCAGCAATCTGAGCAAGGAACAAGAAAACGCCTTTTTCGCCGATGGTATGCAGGACGAAATTTTAACGGACCTGGCCAGGGTCGGCGATCTGAAAGTGATCAGCCGCTCCTCAGTGATGCAATACAAGAGCGGCGTGAAGCGTAACCTGCGCGAGATCGCGAATGAGCTCGGCGTGACGCACGTCGTCGAGGGAAGCGTGCAACGTGCCGCAAATCGCGTACGCGTCAACGCGCAACTAATTGATGCGCGCACTGACCGGCAGCTATGGGGGCAGACCTATGACCGCGAGCTTGTGGACGTATTCGCCATTCAAACGAATTTGGCACAACAAATCGTGCGCGAATTGCAGGCGGAAGTGTCACCAATGGAGAAGGCGCAAATCGAGCGCAAGCCCACGGAAAATAGCGAAGCCTACCTGGCGTTTCTCCAGGCTCACGATTTGTACACGCGTCCAGACAAATTTCACAGTACTATAAAAACGGCTGAGGAGCTTTTTGAGAAAGCGACGAAACTCGATCCTAACTTTGCCGGTGCGTTTGCCGGATTGGCTTTGGTTGAAGACTGGATATATCACGACTTCGATCCAACTCCTGCGAGAAAGGAAAAAGCGCGTGCCGCGGCGGAGACAGCGATTCGCTTGCAGCCGGATTTGCCCGAAGCGCATCTTGCGCTCGGCTTTTATCATTACTACTGCGAGCGCGATTACCAGGCGGCGCTGGACGAATTTGCAATCGCAAAACGAAGTTTGCCAAACGCCGCTGAGGTTTACTCGGCGATCGGAGCGATCGAGCGTCGGCAGGGCAAATGGGCCGAGGGCATTGCCAATCTGGAAAAGGCGGCATCGCTTAGTCCGAAGGACGCCTGGATTCTCGAAAATCTTGCTGACAGTTACTACGCCACCAGAAATTTTGAAGCCGCAGACAAAACTTTGGATCGTGCAATCGAGGCCGCACCAAATTTCTTGATGGCGCGGGCGCAGAAGGCCAGGCTTGCAGTTGATTGGAAAGGAGATCTCAGCGTAATGGAGAAGGAGTTGGCTCAACTGCCGCCAAGCCTCGATCCAGGCGGTTTCCTCACGTTCGCGCACATGGAGCTTTTGCTGTTGCGACGAAGATTCCCGGACGCCCTCTCGCTTCTAAACCAATCGCCTCAAGATGTCTTTCACTACCATAAAAAGCCAAAAGAATTTTTTGAGGGCGCGATTTATACTTTTTTGAATGATAAGGAAAAGGCGCTCTCTGCCTTTGAACGCGCTCGAACCATTGCAGAGAAGGCTTTGCGCGAAAGCCCGGATGATGCGTCACGGCACGAAATCGTCGGTATGATTCTCGCTGGGCTTGGTGAGAAGGATGCGGCTATCGCCGAAGGCAGACGCGCCGTCGAGCTAACGCCAGAATCGGCGGATGCCTACGATGGTCCGTATCTCACTGCTTCGCTCGCCCAAATCTACGCCTGGGTTGGCGAAAAAGATCAGGCATTCCGCCTGCTCGATCATTTGCTCACGATCCCCAACGGTCTCACCGTCCCGAGACTCAAGCTTGATCCAGCCTGGGACCCGCTGCGTGGCGACCCGCGCTTCGACAAGATCGTCGCCTCGCTTGCGCCGGAAAAATGATGAAGCTCAGCCCACTTGTTCTGGTAAGAGGGGCGACGCTTGACGTGAGATGAAATACTGGGAGATCATCGCTGACAATCTCAGCAACGCCGGTTGGAGTTGGGGCTGTGTTTCAGCGATTGATTCCAACGGGCGAACGATCTGGATTGCAGACGCACACCGCAGCGAGGTTCAACGTTTCATCGTGCGCGCGGAGGAAAAGCTGACTGCTCCCTGGCCACACCTTCAGCCCGATCGGTCTGCCAACTCCGGTCAGCACGTGCAATGCAGGATGGCATACGCCTGGCCCTTCTTCACTTCCTCCAACAGCTGACAGACTTCCGATGTGGGCGCCGCAATGAGCTCGATGCCGCGCCGTTTCGCCTCCGCTAGGACTTCGTCCATTACCGGAAGCGCGCCATGGGCGCCGGTTCCGACAAGCAGCCGCTTACCTCCCCAGGGAATTTCTTCCTCGGCCGAAAGCGGCGTGTGGCCGAACTCTTCACGAAAGTGCTTAGAAGCTCCTTTCTTCCGTTTCCGCACTTTGCCGCCTTCGATCACGACATCATGCGTGTAGCGCTTTCCCTCAACCTCGATCTCGCCAAATTTCACCAGTCGTGCCTTCATATCTCAATGTTCCCGTGGTTCGAGCTCCAAGACAAGAGAACAGGGATTCCAAGACTTCGCGGAGCGCTCATACGATTCGTGCCGGTCGGCCCATCGCGCGTTTCGTTGTGCGTGCGGATGAAAAGTTGACCGCGTTTCTCGAACTGGAAAATCAGGCGTCGAAGGAGCTCGAACGGTAGGGCGACCATATTCGCTGTACCGTCTGGTAGACTGGGGACAGTCTTCAACAGTTGTCTTCGACGTTGCGCGTGCTTTTCAAGTCACGCGTATCCAAGTAGAGTGCTTCCGTGACGAGCGCTTCGTGCAGGCGCGCAGAGTGAACCCGAAGAACTTCTTCGCTGAGCTGAAACGGCGCAATGTCTACAAAGTCGCGATCGCTTACGCAGTCGTCGCATGGCTGTTGATGCAAGTAGCGACGCAGGTTTTTCCGTTCCTCGAGATTCCAAATTGGGCAATCCGGCTGGTGATAATGCTGATTGTGATTGGTTTTCCAATTGCCCTCGTGATCGCGTGGGCGTTTGAGCTGACACCGGAAGGATTGAAGCGAACGGAGTTTGCGGACGAATTGCCGAAAAAATCGGCGCGCAGTCGCGCGTGGATTTATGTGCTCGTCATCGCCGGGGCGATCTCCGTCGGTTTGTTTTTCGTGGGGCGCTATACCGCGCCAAAAAAACAGGGCACGCCGGCAGAGGTTTTAACGAAATCGATCGCGGTCCTCCCATTCGAAAACCTGAGCCACGATCCTGACAACGCCTACTTTGCCGACGGCATTCAGGAGGAAATCCTCACGCGCTTGTCGAAGATCGCTGATCTGAAAGTAATTTCGCGCACTTCCACGCAACGTTTCAAAACCGCGCCCGATAACTTGCTCGAAATCGCCAAGCAACTCGGCGTCGCGAACATTTTGGAGGGCAGTGTACAGCGTTCGACCGATCAGGTGCGAGTCAACGTGCAACTGATCAAGGCTGCGACTGACACTCACCTATGGGCGGACACGTTCGATCGGAAGCTGACTGACGTCTTTGCCGTCGAAAGCGAAATCGCAAAAGCGGTCGCGGACACCTTACAGGCCAAGCTGAGCGGAGCGGAGCAGAGCGCGATTGTTGCGCGACCTACTGAAAACAGCGAGGCACACGATCTTTATCTCAAAGGACGCTATTTCTTCGGAAAACGAACCGTTGACGATTTCAATCGAGCGATTGACTACTTCAATCAAGCCATTGCGAAAGACCCAAACTATGCTCCCGCGTATGCGGGGCTTGCCGATAGCTATGCTCTTTTGCCGGAGTATTCCACCGAATCGCCAGCGGAAGATTTGCCGAACGCAAAGGCAGCCGCAGACAAGGCCCTCGCGCTAGACAACAATCTGGCCGAAGCACACGTCTCGCGTGGTCTGCTCTTCGCGGACGCAGACCTTAATTTAAAAGGAGCGAAGGAGGAATTTGAACGCGCAATCGCGCTGAACCCGAACTACGCCGACGCTCACTACTTCCTCGGGGTTACCGTCCTTACGCCGCTCGGTAAGTTCGACAAGGCCATCGCTGAAGTGACTCGCGCAGTCGAGCTTGATCCATTTTCGGTAATCATTAACTTCAATCTCGGATTCTGTTATTATTTCGCGCGGCGCTACCCGGAGGCCGTTGTGCAAGTTCGCAAGGCAGCAGAATTGGACCGTAGTTTTTTTGGCCCGCACGCACTACTCGGTCTGGTGCACGACGCTTCCGGCCAGCGCGAACAAGCGATCACCGAATATCAGAGAGCGTATGACTTGAGTCGGCATTCTGGGGGCCAAGCAGATTATGCTGTGCTGTTAGCGGAGATTTACGCGCTGAAAGGCGATCCAGCTAAAGCATTACAGCAACTCGACGAGTTAAAAGCCCTTGCGCAACGCGGCGAAGTTCCGGCTTTCCGGGTCGCGGCAGTCTGTGTTCGTCTCGGTGACAAGAACGAAGCGATCGAGTGGCTCCAACGAAGTTACCAGAACAAAGAGAATAGTCTTATCACGACGATAAATGTAAACCCGAGGTTTGATCCGTTGCGGAACGATCCGCGTTTCCAGGCGCTGGCGGAGAAAGTCATTCCGCGTGATGCGAAATAGTTCATTGTGAACCTGCGCAAATTCTTTGCCGAGCTGAAGCGACGCAACGTTTACAAGGTTGCGATTGCTTACGCAGTCGTCGCCTGGCTGCTGATGCAGGTCGCAAGCCAGATTTTTCCGTTCTTCGAAATTCCAAATTGGGCCGTGCGTCTTGTGGTGTTGCTGCTCATTATCGGATTTCCTGTGGCGATGATTCTGGCCTGGGCGTTTGAACTCACGCCGGAAGGAATCAAGCGCGCGGAAGATGTCGAGCTTAGTAAATCGGTTAGGCGCAAGAGCGGTCGCAAACTTGATTTTTTTATCATCGCGGTCCTGCTACTCGTCATTGGGATTCTCGTTTTCCAGCGCCTTCATCCCAATGTTTCCCCGGCAGTTTCTTCATCTCTGGAGAAAAGCATCGCGGTTCTCCCATTCGACAATCTGAGCCGTGACCCAGACAATGCTTACTTCTCCGACGGCATTCAGGATGAGATCCTGACAAAGCTCGCTGGCATTAGTGACCTGAAGGTCATCTCGCGAAAATCGACAGCCAAATACAAAAGCACGCCGGAAGACTTGAAGACAGTGGCCCACGAACTCGGCGTTGCCACTGTGCTCGAAGGCAGCGTGCAAAGAGCTGGAGACAAAGTGCGGGTAAACGTCCAACTGCTTGACGCACGTGTCGACACGCATCTTTGGGCAAAGAGTTATGATCGTGACTTAAAGGATGTTTTCACTGTCGAGAGCGAGGTCGCGCAGGAGATTGCCGATACATTGCGGGCGAAGCTTTCTCCGAGCCAGTCCGATGCCTTGGCCACAGCGCCCACGCGTGACACCGAAGCTTATGATTTGTTCCTAAAGGGGGAATACGAGGAACACCAGGCGGAAAGTGTACTAAACGCCGAGCCCTTTGATCGCGCTGCAATGTTTTATCGGCAGGCCCTGGCGCGGGATCCGAATTTCGCTCTTGCCTATGCCCGACTCGCCTACAGCGAGTTATTTCGGCATTGGTTTATCAGTACTCTGACCTCGGCAGAGCTGGGAGAGGTAAAGTCTAACATCGAACGCGCACTAGCGATCGCACCAGCTTCGCCGGATGCACATCTGGCGCTGGCGGTGTTTTATTACTGGGGCTATCGTGACTACGATGTTGGGTTGAGAGAACTCGACCGGGTCCTCGAGCTCCAGCCGAGTAGCTCCAATGGTCATAACTACAGGGCCGCGATTTACCGCCGCCGCGGTGAATGGCAACGTGCGCTTGCTGAATTCGACCGGGCGGCGGAACTCGACCCGCGCGATTCTGGGTTTCCCGCCGAGATCGGCTCAACCTGCATTACACTTCGCCGCTGGAGTGACGCTGAACATGTGCTTACCCACGCGCTGGCTCTCAATCCGCATGATGCGCTGGCCGTGCCGTTCCTCGCCAGTACCTACATCAATAGCACCGGCGATGTCCGGCGCGCCAGACGAGCCTTCGAGGGAGTGCCGGCAGAAAGCAGGCTAGCCGTTGCTAGCATCTGGGGCAGTATTGCCGTGATGATCGACCAACGCGTGTACCTCGACGTGTTCGAAAAACATTTCGCTGATGCTCTTAAAGCTTGGGATAAGGTGCCGACGAATACTCCCGAAACGCGTTTGCGCCAGCTAGAGGCGCGGGTCGGAATTCAGGTGCTTGCCGGCCAGGGTGCGGCAGCAAAATCGGAGTGCGAGCAAACACGCACTTTACTCGAAGCCCGATTAGCCGAGCGGCCGGGAGATCGGATATCCTTGACAGCGTTGGCTTGGGTTTACGTATGCCTCGGACGTAATACCGACGCACTCCGCGTTGCGCGACAAGCCGCAGATTCGCTGCCAATCGAAAAAGACGCGCTTGCCGGCCCGAATTTCCTTGCCGGACTCGCCGAAATCGAAGCGCGCACCGGCCACGCTGATGAAGCTGTACGAATACTTCGCCAACTGATCACAGCTCCTGCTGGTCAATTCGTTTCCATTGCGCGTCTGAAGATCGATCCCGTCTGGGATCCGATCCGCAATGATCCAGGTTTTCAAAAACTCCTTTCCGAACCCGAGCCGGCAACCGTTTACAAGTAACCTGCCGTGAACGCGAATAAATTCTTCGCTGAGTTGAGCGCCTGCCAATGAACTTCGGCAGTTTGATCTCCTTTATCATTTTCGCTGTGCTGATGTCAGGTACTGTTGGCTCGCCCGCGCGTGAAACTGTGGCGAGCCAGCGCAAGAAGCTTCCCACCGGTGTGGATATCGACCCAGTGGGAAGGTCCACACCGCTCGGCAGCATGCCACTCGCGATGATTCTCGCACCCGATGGTCAGCATGTCGTCATTTCATTAGGAGGCTGGCGCGAACAAGGAATCCAGATTGTCAGTCTCAAGACGAACAAGATTGAGCAGACGCTACTCCAAGACTCTGCCTTCGTGGGTCTCGCTTTCTCAGCGGACGGGCAGACATTGTACGTGTCCGGCGGGAATGAAGATTGCATTTACCGTTACAATTGGAGCGGCAACGCGGCCAGCTTAAAGACGCGATTAATACTCGCGCAAAAAGAACCAGGGAAAACCGGGTCGCGTTATCCAGCTGGTTTGGCCGTTTCTCGCGACGGCAAATTTCTTTACGTGGCTGAAAACGTTAGTGACACACTAGCAGTGGTTGACCTGGCTACGGCCAATGTCGTCCAGCGGCTCGCCACACACGACTATCCATATGGCATAGCAGTTTCCCCCGATGATACCGTCTATGTTTCAGCCTGGGGCGGGGACGCGATCTCGGTATTTCACCGTGAAGCTGACGGACAACTCTCCGCCGCTGGCACGATATCGGTCGGCCGACATCCATCAGCGCTCCTTCTTGACCACTCGGGTGCGAAACTATTCGCCGCCTTGGGGAGCATGGATGAGACCGTCATGGTTGACACTCACGCGCGCAAAGTCATTCGGCATCTCTCCGATGCGGCTCCTGCCGGGCCGCATGAAGGCACCACGCCGAATGCCTTGGCTCTCTCGCCAGACGAGAGTCGCTTGTTTGTCGCGGAGGCGGACGCTAACTCAGTTGCAGTTTTCGACGTTACTCGGCGCGGCGAAACGCAGACTCCGCTACAGCCAATCGGCCGTATTCCAACCGACTGGTACCCAACTGGAGTTTTAGCAGGCGCCGATCGCCTGCTGACCTTGTGCGCAAAAGGACACGGCAGCGGCGCGAATGTGAATGGGCCGAAGGCTGATCGGCCCATCGAAAACCGGAACGGTTACACACTTGGCCAATTAGACGGCTCCCTCTTGGCCTTTGCGCCGATTTTGCAGCTTGCATCGCCGAAATTATCGGAATTGACCCGCCGCGTCTCCGCTGCAAACCGGTGGCATATTGGCAGACAACGGGGCCGTTATCCACCTTTTAAGCACGTAGTCTACATAATCAAAGAGAACCGCACCTATGATCAGGTTTTTGGCGATGTGCGAGAAGGTGACGGCGACCCGAACCTTCTGTTCTTTGGCGACGACTGCACACCTAATCATCGTGCGCTCGCCCGACGCTTCGGCCTGTTTGACCGCTTTTTCACAAACGCCGAGGTGAGTTCACAAGGTCACCTTTGGTCAACCGCCGCTTACGTGACGGATTACAGCGAGAAAACGATCCCGTCTCTGTATGCTCACAAGCGCGCGGAAATAGATGAAGGCGAAACGGACGAGCCAGCAAACGGCTTTCTGTGGCAGGCTGCGGCAAAGTCCAACCTCACATTCAGAGATTATGGAGAATGGGTGAATCCACCGGCCGCAGGCAAGGGTATGACTCCCGCGCGGCCGGGGTTGGAGCCGCACATTTGTCCTGCCTATCCTCCGTTTGACCTGCACATCCCTGATCAGCAGCGGGCCGACGCTTGGATTGCTGAGTTGCAAACGTTCGAGCGCACGGGCGAAATGCCGCAGCTCGAAATCATGCACTTACCCCGGGATCACACTGCGGGTGGAAAACCGGATATGCCTACCCCGCGCGCTTGCATGGCCGACAATGACCTGGCGTTGGGCCGAATTATCGAGGCGCTTTCTCGATCAAGCTTTTGGAAGGATTCAGTCGTATTCGTAGTTGAAGACGACGCGCAAGATGGTCCGGATCACGTCGATTCACACCGCTCAGTGCTTCTCACAATTTCACCATACAATCGTCCGGGCACGATCAGTCGTTTTGTGGACACGACCGACGTGATCGCGGCGATCGAGGACATACTCGGTCTAGGGCACCTCTCACAATACGACTATTTCAGCCGACCTTTAACCTACATCTTCAGCGCGAAACCAGATTTCAAACCATACACAGCTTTGAAGCCGACTCAGTCGTTGGCCGAAAAGAACCCGCCAAAAGGACCGGGTTCGACACAGTCACAGGGTTTCGACTTGAGCAAACCGGACAGCATAAATGACGCTACATTCAACGAGGTGCTTTGGAGCATGCTGAAAAGCGACGGCACGCCGATGCCACCGTCTCACCATGCATCAGCCACTCACCTTCTGCGCGCGACAGAATGAGCATGACGCTTGGGCGCGACTCTTTCCACGCGCGCGCGAGCGAGGGAGCGCGCGCTTCCAAAAACTCTGTGAGAAGAAGCAGCCGTGAACCCGCGGAATTTCTTTGCGGAGTTAAAGCGGCGCAAAGCGGAATTATTGACTTAGACTGGAGCTTTTGGGGTCGCCTCACAAGATGCCGACTAGGCGACACGCCTGCCACCGAGCCGTCCCTACCGAACTATTTCCTCATTAATTCCAACACGGCGCTGGTCATTCCGATGATGCCAACCCGAATCGTCGGCTCGGGCACGGGCGCGAATTTGCTCGAATGCACACTCGGCAGTGGCGTGCCGGTCTTTTTGCTGTCCGCGATTTTCGCTGGATCGACCGCGCCGATGAAGAAGTCACAGGCGGGAATTGAGTGGTCGGGCAGACTGTATTCGGAGAAATCTTCTGACACCATCACCGGATCGATTTTCTCGACATTGTCCGCGCCTAGCTCCTTCTTCCATACTGCGACCAACCGCCTGGTCAGGTCCGGATTGTTATAAGTCGCGGGCGCAAACTGGTCCCGCAAAACTTCAACGATCGGTGCGCGCTCCGCCGGAATCCCGGCAGCTATCGCGAGGCCTTTCGCGATCCGATCAATAGCGGCAAGCACGCGATCACGCACATCCGGTTTGTATGTGCGAACGGTAATCTGCATCTTCACTTCGTCGGGAATGATATTGTGCTTCGTCCCACCGTGAATTGATCCAACCGTCACGACCACCGGATCAATCGGATTATTCTCGCGGCTCGCGATCGTTTGCAGCGCGTTGATGATTTCTGCTGAGAGCACAATTGGGTCTTTGGTTTTGTGCGGAAGCGCGCCATGTCCGCCCACACCCCGCACCGTGATGTTTACCGAATCGGAAGTCGCGTAGGTATAGCCTTCGCAAACGGCGATTTTTCCCGTCTCAAGAGATGCATTGTCATGGTAGCCGAGGGCGAACTCAGGTTTACCAAATCGATCGTAGAGACCGCCTTTGAGCAGCGCCCGTGCGCCGTTGAGGGTCTCTTCTGCCGGTTGCCCAACAAACATGATCGTGCCATGCCACTGATCTTTTAGGCGTTGCAAAGCGCGCACCGTGCCGATGAATGCAGCCATGTGCGCGTCGTGTCCGCACGCATGCATAACATGCACATCTTTGCCCTCGTCATCCTTAGTCGTGACTTTGCTCGCATAAGGCAGCCCCGTTTTCTCTTCCACTGGCAACGCATCCATCTCCGTGCGGACAAGAACCCTCGGACCTTCGCCATTCTTCATCAGACCGATAACGCCGTAACATTTGAGACTTGGCTTATCGTACTTGCCGAAGCGCTCCGTAACCTCGCAACCAGCGGCGCGTAGTTCCTTGGCAATGATTGCAGATGTTCGTTCTTCATGCGCCGATAACTCCGGATGACTGTGAATGTCTTTGTAGACGGCGAGTAACGAAGGCACCTCACTCTGCGCGATGTTTTCTATGGGCTGCTGAGCAAAAGCGTAGCTCGCTACGATCGACGCTGCGATCGACAATGACCAAATCTTCATTTTGCATTTATACTTTAATCGATTTTGCAAAGGCGTCGAAGCTTTTGCAGTCCGACTTTGCCTTACTAATTCAACCGGTTACATCGTCTGGTGACAGTGAGTGCCCTTTCGCCGGAGGTTCTACACAATGCGCACGCTTTTCAAGTCACGCGCATAAAGGTAGAGTGCTGCCGTAACGAGCACTTCGTCAAGGTGCGCAGAGTGCAATACTTGACCCAGAATAAGAAGGACGGCTTCCTATGGGCGAGACCGTAGATGATTCGCAAAGCTTACGCGCTTTCGCGCCTGCGCTGATCCTGCTCGCGATCTGTATCTTGATCAACTATGTTGATCGCGGGAATCTCTCGATCGCCGCCCCGCTGCTCCAAGACGAGTTAGGCATTTCTGCCTCGCAGCTGGGCATTCTGCTCGCTGCATTTTTTTGGACCTATACAGCGATGCAGTTTGTCAGCGGCTGGCTGGTGGACCGCTTTGACGTGAATTGGGTCATCGCAGCGGGTTACCTGCTTTGGTCGCTCGCGACGGCGACCACTGGCATCGTGCAGGGGTTCACAATCCTATTGACGATGCGCTTAATGCTTGGCATCGGAGAATCGGTAGCATTCCCGTGTTTCTCGAAAATCCTGGCGCAGCACGTTCCGGAATACCACCGAGGATTTGCCAATGGTGTCATCCAGTCGGCCCTCAGGTGTGGGAACGTAGTAGGGACTTTCGGCGCTGGACTGCTGATGGCGATGTATGGCTGGCGGCCGGTGTTCATCGGAGTCGGGCTGGTTAGTCTGCTATGGCTCCCAGCATGGATAAAGTGGATGCCATGCGGCAGAGCGATGGGCAGCTCTTCCGTCATGACTGCTGGGTTTGTGGATATATCAGCGTTCTTTCTGGGGCGCTTCCGCTGGACATTTTTGTGGGAACTACCTGCTTTATTTCATGATTACCTGGCTACCGTTCTATCTCGTCCGGGAGCGCCACCTTTCCATGCAAAGCATGGCGAGGACTGCAAGTGTTTACTATTTGGTGGATGCTGTGTCGGCGATCACGAGCGGTCGGCTTTCCGACTTCTGGATTCGAAAGGGCTATACGACTACTCTGGTACGCAAAACAGCTATGGCAATCGGATTTGCCACGGCCGCGATCGCAATGGCTGCTTGCGCAGCACGGCCGCACACATATCTACCGTGGCTTATGGCCATTGGGGTAGGATGTGGAATGTACGGCGCAGGCATTTTCGCATTCTCTCAGACGCTTGCTGGTCCACAAGCGGCCGGACGATGGACTGGCCTGCAAAATGGCTTGGCGAACCTAGCAGGTGTGGTCGCGCCTGCTCTGACGGGATTCGCAGTGGATCGGACCGGCAGTTTTGTAGCCCCAATGGCAATCACTACAGCAGTGTTGATGGTCGGCGCAATCGCGTGGGTGTTTGTAGTCGGTCGAGTGGAGCAAGTGAACTGGCCGGTAAATGGCGAGGTCTATGATGGCGCAGCGCTTTGCTAGACTCTATATCACGGTAGGCTGGAGTCGCGATATGTAGCGATGGTTGTGTTGTTCGGCACCAGTGCGTGTTAGAATCCCGCGTTAACATGACAGCAAACAATCTTCTTCCTCATAGCTCTTGTCAGCACCGAGCTACCGTATTGCAAGAATGCGCCACTGGTGGCGGGAGTCGCATGGCCGTGCGGCGATTGGAGGCCACTAGGCATTGATCAGCCTTCTCATCGCTTATTCTTGAAGGCAGCCGAAAGTTCGATCGGCTGGCCGTGCGGCGTATTAAGATAGGCGCGCCGCCATTCCTGTTGGCGCTGGCTCACGTTCTCGTGGCCGACCAATTCTTTTTCAGCACAGATCCGCTCCAAGGCGTGGAGCCAATGCTGATAGTAAGTATCACCCAGGTCCGGATCACCCCGTTCCTGTGCTGCTCTAATCTCTTGACTCAAGGTCTCTGCCCACTCGCGCCAGGTGAAGCGGCCGACTTCTAACAGGTACGCAGCCAGCGCGAAGGCTTGCGCCTGCCACGGCTCGTTGAAGACGGGCCCTTCCTTGTCCCGGGGAAGCGCGGGCAAATCATCAATAGTCATAGTGCTATCGCTCTTCAGATAGGCTCCAAATAGTCTTCCCA
>WNFU01006542.1_pt1 | contig 14075 bp, 10 predicted proteins | sample 5400121 | NCBI WGS metagenome assembly WNFU01 (sample SAMN13153360, study PRJNA577476) | soil metagenome | isolation source: 100 cm soil or saprolite under grassland replicate 1 | place: USA:California | collected 2016-06-15
GGTCATCCCTATTCCGAGACTGGGCCGATCTTCGTTCATGCCGAACCCTGCGAGCGCTACAGCGCCACGCACGAATATCCGGACGATCTTCGCAGAGGTCGCGTCTTCCGCGCTTACAATGCAAGTTATGATATGATCGACGCGGAGGCCGCGAACGGAAACGAACCAGAAGCCATTGTTGAAAAGTTGCTGCGAAATCCGGAGACTACATTTGTGGATGCGCGCAGCGTGACACGCGGTTGTTATACTTTTCGAATCGAACGCGCATGAAAACACCTGAACTTCTTCCGCCGCCGGAAACGATGTATCGCGCGCTGGTGAATCGGGACTCGAGTTTCGAAGGCATATTTTTTGTCGGAGTGCGCACGACCGGAATCTTTTGCCGGCCCACATGCACAGCAAAGAAGCCGGCCCGCGAGAATGTCGATTTTTTCGCGACGCCGAATGAAGCGTTGGGCAATGGTTATCGTCCTTGTCTGCGCTGCCATCCAATGGAGCCAGGCGAGCGTCCGCCCAAATTGATCGAGCGCTTGCGCGCTGAAGTTGAGCACGCCCCGGGAGGACGGCTGACGGACAAAGAACTTGCCTCGCTGGCGATTGATCCCTCCACGGCGCGCCGGCAATTCAAGCGCCATTATGGAATGACCTTTCAAGCTTATCATCGCGCACGCCGCATGGGACTTGCTTTAAGCCAGGTACGGCAGGGCGGCCGAGTGGAAGAAGCGAGAAACGGCAGCGGCTTCGAATCAGAGAGCGGTTTTCGCGAAGCGTTCACGAAGATTTTTGGTGAACCTCCAACGAATGCGAAGACGCGCGCACCCTTGTTTGCTGAGCGAATTGACACGCCGCTGGGCGCGATGATCGCTGTTGCGGACGATCAAGGTTTGCGCTTGCTGGAGTTTATCGATCGTCGCGCGACTGAACGCGAGTTATCAATTTTGCGTAAGCGATTACGAACCAATGTCGTGCCAGGCGAGCATCGATTTCTCACTGCGACCAGCCAGCAACTCAACGATTATTTCTCCGGCAAAGATCTGGAGTTCGACATCCCGCTGGCGCCGGTCGGCTCAGAGTTTCAATTGCGCGCTTGGAGAATCTTGCAGTCAATCCCAGTTGGCGAAACGCGATCTTATTCATGGATGGCGAAACGCCTCGGAGACGAAAATGCGCGACGCGCCGTTGGTCGCGCGAATGGCACAAACATGATTTGCATCGTGATTCCGTGTCACCGCGTGATTCGTGCCGATGGTACGCTTTGCGGTTATGGCGGCGGATTATGGCGGAAGAAATGGCTGCTCGATCATGAGCGGCGCTACGCACGCAAAAGCGAGTAGCGAGACGTCGATGTGAGAGCTGGCTACCAATCACTTCTCACCTCCAAAAAAAGCGCGACTGGGTTGCACCGACCCATCATTCCTAATGCGCGGCAGGGCAGGCTGCCGCAACGGCGAGAAGGTGTGTGGTTGCTATCGGTGGGAAAGCGGGATCTGATAAACGCCGCGGCCGAAGGTCGCCGCAACCAGCATGCGGTGCCTGGGCAGGATCTGAAGCCCGCGCACGATGGTGCGGGGCAGGCCTTGTCCGAACAGCGCCCAGTTCATGCCCAGATCGGTCGAGAAAAAGACACCTCTGTCGGTGCCTGCATACAGGGTCGAATGCCGAAACCGCCAGTCGACCGCCAACGACAATACCTCGAGGTTTATTGGGATTCCAGTATCGAGGCTCGTCCAGGACGACCCTCCATCATCGGTCACCCAGATGCGTCCCTGAACCGCATTGCCCGTGGTTTGGATGAATAGGTGGTCCGGATGTGCCGGATCAATCGCGATGTCCAGCGTCTCGTTGCCCAGCGCGACGGGTAAGCCTTGATCGCGTTCCAGCCAATTGGTCCCGCCATCAAAGGTGGCCCAAAAGCGGCCATCCGAAGTGGCTGCATAGAGGGTCTCTCGTCGCGACGGCGCAATGGCGACCGCCGTGATGTTGGCTCCCTTTGAAAGCCCCTGCTGGCTAATGCGCGTCCAGTTTACACCGCGATCAAGCGTCTGCCAGACGCTCTGGCCTCCCAGCACCAGCCGTGACGGCCGATGTTCGTCGAGAGCGAATGCGTTGTAGAAATCCTGGTTAGGGGTGCCAGGAAACTCGCTCATGTCGATGCCGTTGTTCGCGGCGGTCCATTGGCTCCCGCCGTCAGTAGAACGGGTAACCAACGTGGTTTGGGCCAGGTTGTACACGACGGCGGAATCGTGCGGGTCGATCAGTACCTTGCCGACTTCGTTGCCGGTCGATGCGTAGGTCCACATTGGCTCGCCGGTGAACTGGACGACCTTGACCTGGTCCTGGCTCACGCCAAAGCCACGACGCGGGTCGCGGGGATCCAGAGTCACATTGTAGAAGAGGAAATTGCCCAAGTTACCCTGCTTGGATACGAGCGTCGGGTTCGGCATAAGTGGATCAACGACCCTTTGGATGCCGCGGTCGCCGACATACGCCAGCGCCCCGGTGCTGTCGAAATACGCGTTCACAACGTCGTCGATGCGGCCTGAGAACTGGCTGCCGACGAAGAGCCTCATCCAAGTCTGACCGGAATCCGTGCTAGCAACGAACTCTGGCTCCTTGGCGTTGGCATAGACGATGTTTGGATGGTGCGGGTCCACGCCTAGCACTACGTGCCAGAAGCGGTAATCCTGCGGCGGGTTGTTTCCGGCCGGTGGCAGACTCAGCATCGACCAACTATTACCCGCATCCGTCGTCAGGAAACGCTGGAGCTTGGGGTTAGTCGAGGAGTTGCCCGGCTGAAAGATGGTCGTGTACACCGTCTGCGGCGAGGATGGCGCCATTGCGAGTGCGATCCATTCACCAACTTGGCCTCCATTGAAGAGGCCGTTGGTCTGTAATTGCCAAGTCTCTCCGCCATCGACGCTCTTGTACAGGCCATTCTTGGTCGTATCCGTCGCATTGACTAAGCCGGCGTAGAACACCAGCGGATTGCTCGGATCGATCACCATGTCAGTCGCCACGGATCCAGGTGCCGTCTCCGACGTCAAATTCATCCACGTCGAACCAGTGCTTGTAAAATGGAGGCGATAGACGCCACCCGTGATCGGGTCCCCGCCTGGGGCCGTGCCCCGGACCGCAACGTAGACGGTGTTGGAATCGGTCGGATCGATGACCAGCGCGCCGAAGAGGGCGGCGGAGAAAACGTTGCTGAACAGATACTCCCAGTGGGCGCCGCCATCAACCGTCTTGAGGATGCCTCCGTTCGGTCCGCCCGCCGCCGCGTACAGGATGTTCGGATCGCTAGGATAAAGGGCCAAACTCTTGCTGAAGATGGAGAAGCTGGGGAAGTCATCGGTGAGCGGGACCCAGGTCGGGCCCGCCGCGTCGTCCGTCAGGTAGTTCGTAGTCTTCCAGACTCCGCCGCCGGCTCCCACAAGACCCCCCCCTGCGCCAGCGCCCACGTACATCACGTTGGCGTCCGTCGGATCGCTCACGGCGATGTCGATTCGCCCGGAAACGACGGTGGTACCGTTAAAAATAGGTGCCGGGCCCAAGGGCCTCCATGTGTACGGGCCCTGCGCTCCCCAAACGTTCGCGGAGACTCCGGAGACTCCGGCTCCGAACAGCAATAGCATCAGTGCGACAATGGCCTTCCTCATTCCCACGCCTCCATGTCTCATGTCATGTTTAACGGCCGTCAACGTACAGCTTAAGTCTCTGTTCATCGGTTTACCTCCATGGCAATGCGTTTTAGTCTAACGAGAATTCGGCCCAATTATTGCGTCTTTTAAAGGCCTGTTTTTTTGGGGGGCCTAAGCCGCCTTGAGTTTTGATCGTGGCGGGGCAAAATCGCTCGTGGTCGGGATGTTACGGCAGGAACCGCGCGAAACAAACCCAAACTTTTCGATCGCGAGCGGCGGCACCCCGGCAAGTGATCGATGATCAGTGCTTCGTGATCAATAGTTGCGAATGGGCTTATTCATTGCGCGATTCACCATTCACCGATCACGTCTTAAAAAGCGCGCCCGGGGTGACTCGAACACCCGACCCACGGATTAGAAATCCGTTGCTCTATCCGGCTGAGCTACGGGCGCAGAATTAGCCCAGACATATACCGCGTTTCGGAATGAATCAAAGGACTGGAACTGCGTCTTTTTTAGTTTTGGTGTTTCGAGATAAGCATCAAATTCAAAATCCAGCGGCATGAATTTTTTCGGATATTGCGCGAGCGAGGAGCGAAACCTTTCCGCACGAGAGGACGGCCAACCAGTTTTTCTCCGAGTCACAATTTGAGAGCTGTCGCATGCTTGGCGCGCATACGATGGAAAAACTTAGCACAGATTGCGGCGGGGATTTTCGCTGTTTCATTGGCGACATTCTAAAGCCCCCTGCAGTTGCAACCACCCGATTGGCTGGCGGGCTTACTCGAACCATCTGCGCATACGCCGCGGCGCGCAGCGACTAACGAGCGACAAGGGTGCAAAATAGACGACCGGCGGTTCGTCCATTGCCCCCTGCGAATTCCGCCGGTCAATCAACCGAAAAGATTATCGAGACTCCGCGTCAGTCTGATCGCTTACTGGAAGACTAGATTAACTTGCGTAGCCGTGGTCCCGCTCGTAAGCGCGAATTGCTCGTCGCGTCTGCGGTCCCAGGACGCCGTCAATGGAACCGCGGTAATAACCGGCGCGAGCGAGCCGGCGCTGTAGCTCAGCCACTCTGGATCGGCTGCTATTGCCGTATCCACTATTTCCGTACCCATTATTGCCGTACCCATTATTACCGTACCCGTAGTCGCCGTATTGATTGCCTCCATAGCCGTAGCCATAACCGTAACCGTACGGGGAACCGTAGCCGTAGCCATACGGGTCACCATAACCATAATATCCGTACGGATAGCCGCCCCAGCCCCAGGATGAACCCCAGCCCCAACCCCACCACCACGGGAAGCCGAAGCTACCGATAAAGATGACATCGTTGCCATTATGGTGGTGCCAATTGCCATTCCAATTGCCGCCATGCCAATTATTACCGCTCCAGTTGCCGCCATGCCAATTGCGGCCGCTCCAGTGCCCTCCACGCCAGTTACCGCCACTCCAGCGCTGGCCGCCCCGAGAGCCCATCCCAGGACGCGCACCCATTGAAGAGAAATGATGGCCGCCACTAAAACCACTGCCACCGCGCGGAGCAGCTGTGAGGATGGGAGCACTCAGCATTACCGCAACGAGGCAACTCAAAAAAAGTAAATACTTTGGATTGTTCATATTTGTTTTCTATATCATTAGACACCGCCCCCTGCGCAAAGTCTCGTTTTATTTTTACGGTGGCAAAGAATTAAATGAAACCGGCGGCTCGCAGCTTTGTCCTGCGAGCTCCGTGCTCGATTTTGAATCAGGCTAGACCCCCATTCGGTTGAGAAGCCGCGTGGTAATCATGCCGTCCACGATCATCCCATGCGTGCTTTCAAAAGCGGCGATCGCTGCCCGGGTTTGTGGCCCCATCACTCCATCAACCAAGCCGTGATAGTAGCCGAGCTCACCCAAGCGGCGCTGCACAGCTGCAACCGTTGCAGTGTCGTAACCATACCCTGGCTGGTAGTAGGAATAGGCGTTCGAATAACCCCCATAGTATGAATAGGGATAACCCCCGTAATATGAATACGGGTAGTACCCATAGGACGCGTACGGCCAGGATGAATAGCCGTAATACGGATAACCCCATCCGCCATAGTACGAACTAGGACCTCCGTAGTAATAGCGAGTACCGCCGTTGTAGCCGGTACCGGCATAGCCGTTGTAGCCGTAGTAACGTGTGCTCGAATGCCGCCGCGTACCAGCATACCCCTGGGTACCGGTATAATGACGAGTGCCCATGTAAGATGAGCTAGTGCCATGCCTGTGTGCGGGCGTCACCTGTGTGGTTCGCGGAGCTATTCGTTGCGGCCGCGACTTCGATGTCGCCACCGATTTCTTTTGTGGCGCGCCCAATACGGGCAACGCAATCAATGCCGTTGCGGCCAAGCAGCTTATCAAACCTAAGCGTTTAGTTTTCATGAACGTATTTCCTCCCTTTCTAATATCCTTGTCATAGCGCTGCCCCAAAGTAATCGGCGTTGTCCGCGACGGAGATGCCCACCAAGACTTTGGGACTGGCGCGACGTACCTTTAATTCGTCGCTCCACACTGTCGCGGATGCGCCGTGAGATACCCTGGTAATGAAAACCGCCAACCGACAGGAGTTTCGAGTTGATTCTTTGCTTTTAGCGCGCAGCCATCGCGATTATCATCGCGCCTTCACTATGGAGCGTACTGCGATCCTCGCATTCGCCCTGCTCGCAGGGCATGGCCTTCACGCTGCTTCGCCGGAACACAGCGTGAGCCCGTCGCGGCAATTCGTTATCTACGGAGCTGATGCGGCATTGCGCGGCGCTGTTTCGGATCTGGCAGAGCGGACCAAGGCCGATTTTCTTGCATTGTTGCGGCAGCGCGACAACTGGACCGTCCCCATCGTGGTAGATTTACAGCCGCAGCAGGCAAACCTGCCAGAACTTCCGTCGGCTAACCTGCGATTTACTCAGAGCGGCTTTGGTCTCAAGCTTCAGCTGGACCTAACCATCTCACAAAATCTCGATGTTTCATTGATCGAGCGCGAACTCCTACGCGGGATTCTCTTAGAGATGATGTATCGCCAACAGTCGCATATCGCTGCCGGCAGCGTCTTCGTCGAGCCACCGCATTGGCTGCTGGACGGGGTGCTTGCCTTCGGGCCGGGGCGCGACCGCGGAGATCTGATGCAAGCGCTCGTTGCGGCAGACAAACCTCTGCCCCTGGAGAAATTTCTCCGTCAACGCCCGGAGCTTCTCGATTCAGCGGGCCGCGCACTTTATCGCGCGTATTCTTTTGCGCTTGTGCAAATGCTGAGCGACGGAAGGGATGGCCCCGCCCGCCTGGCAAAGTACATCGGCGATCTATCCGACGCCTCAGACGAACCGCTCGCGAATTTGAGGGCGCACTTTCCGGTTCTTGTCAGTGATGCGGAGAGAAGCTGGCAGTCGACCTTAGATCGGTTAAGGAATTTCCAGATCTCCCAGTTACTCACCTTCGCCGAAAGCGAGCGACGTCTTGATGAACTGTTGCGCGTAAAAATCTCGCAAACAAATAAGCCGACTAGAATAGCGGCGCTTGACGAATTTGCGCAGCGCAAGATTTCTCCAGGCGAGAAGATGGCGCTGAGTCAGCTGAGCCGTGATTTGCTCGTGTTTGTTGCCCAAGCCAATCCGGTTTTGCGGCCGATCGTGCGTGAATATCAGCAAATTACCGCGCTACTTGCCCGCGGGAAAAGGAGAGCAATCGCGAAGCGTCTGTCGCGTTTGGACGTGACTCACAAACAACTCGCTGCTCGAATGAGCGAGATTGACGACTACATGAACTGGTTTGAAGCGACTCAAATGAACAAAGGCAGCGGCTATTTCAGCGATTACCTCAAAGCCGTGAATCAGTCGCAGCTCGCACCTCCAAACCGACGCGATCCCCTTTCGGTTTATGTCGATGCGCTGGAGGACCAGTTTGAAAACTGAGTAATTACAGGTGGACATTGGACAGTTGCCGCTTTCCAGCTTGGTGACTATGTTGAACAGCGCGATCTGAGGGCGCATTTCTGCTGATGCAAAAGATTGGGTTCGCCGAGGCTCTGGATTCCATCGTTACGAGCGATCCACGTTACGGGCGGGGCGCATATGTCTTTTTGCGCGACGCACTCGACTTCACAACCAAGCAACAGAAGAAAATCAAAGGCGTCAGCGTGCGTCATGTCAGCGGACCGGAATTGCTCGATGGAGTGCGGCGCTACGCTTTGAAGGAATTCGGACCGATGGTGATGACGGTTTTCGACAGCTGGGGAGTCCATTCCTGCGAAGACGTTGGCAACATGGTGTTTAATCTGATCGGCGCCGGCGTGTTTGGGAAAACCGACGAGGATTCAATCGAAGATTTCAAGAACGTTTATGATTTCGCAGAGGCTTTTGTGAAACCCTTCACCCCGGAAAAACCAGCGACCGGGAAATCGCCGACGCATTTGCCGGCGCGCAAGGCCGCCAGGTCGAGCAACTGAGTGGTGAGCGCCGATCACTGATCATTGGGATCGACGCCGCCAAGGTAATCTTGATGAATTGTATCCCAGTGGCGAAGTTTCTCTGCGCGGGTTTATTGTTTAGCATGGTTAATCTCAAAGCTGCGCCGACTGAACCTTCGTCGGTCATCAACTTTCCGCCGACCACGGCACAGAAATGGATTCTCCCGAACGGGCTGACGATCATCGTGCAGGAAGATCGCAGCGCGCCGGTGGCAAGTGTGCAGGCATGGTGCGCCACGGGAAGCATCGATGAAGACCAACAACTCGGCGCGGGTTTGTCACATATTCTCGAGCACATGCTGTTCAAAGGGACGAAAACCCGAGGGGCCAATGAGATCGCCCAAAAAATTCAAGACGTGGGGGGTTACATTAACGCGTATACGTCGTTCGATCGCACTGTTTTTTGGATCGACGTGCCGAAAGATGGAGTTGCAGCGGCGCTCGATGTTCTGGCTGACGCAACGATGAATTCCACTCTGCCTCCGGCAGAATATCAGAAAGAGCAGGAAGTCATCCGGCGCGAATTTGCGATGGGCATGGATGATCCGGATCGCATGGCCGGGCTGCTCCTTTTTGCAACCGCTTACCAGCGTCATCCGTATCGATTCCCGGTTATCGGGGAGCTCGAAATTTACAATCAGCTCACCCACGAGCAGGTGATGCAGTATTACAAAACGCGGTACGTCCCGAACAATCTCACATTCGTGGTGGTAGGAGATGTTGATGCGGAAAAAGTGCGGCAACAATTGACGGAATTGTTCAAGCCGTATCCGGAGAAATCGCTCAAGCCGGTATTCATTCCTGCGGAGCCGCCGCAACTTGGCCGGCGAGAAGTACACCAGGAATTTGCCACAGAACTGACGCACCTCTCCCTCGCGTGGCACATTCCAGAGGTCACGAGTCCCGATGTACCGGCGCTCGACCTGCTCTCGACCGTTTTGGGCGACGGGCGCAGCTCGCGGTTGTACCGGCGCGTTCGCGAAGAGGCGGGTCTGGCGTTCAGCATATCTGCGTTTTCCTACACGCCGGGCGATCCCGGTCTGTTTGGCATCGATGCTACCGTCGACCCAAAGAAACGCGATGCAGCCGAGCAACTAGCTTTGCGCATCGTGGACGAGATAAAACAGACTGGCGTCACAGCAGGGGAATTGGCGAAAGCAAGAAAAATCACTCTCAGTCATCATCTCGGAGCACTTACCACCATGCGTGGCCAGGCTTCGGACATCGGCTCGAACTGGTTACTCACGCGCGATCTGAATTTCAGCCGGCATTATCTTGATGCCGTCCAAAAAGTAACGCTGGAGGACATCGAGCGCGTCGCGGCGACGTATTTGACCGAAAACAATCTGACCGTCATCTCGTTGAATCCAAAGGGTTCGCTGGCCGCCAAAACCGAGGGCGCGAAGTCGACAGCGGCGGGTGAGATTCAAAAATTTGACTTACCAAACGGACTGCGAGTGCTGGTGCGCGAAGATCCTCGGTTGCCACTCGTCGGAATGGGCGCAGTTTTTCGCGGCGGTCTTCTCGCCGAGACACGGCAGATAAATGGCATCACGCGTTTGATGGCGAAGGTGCTGTTGAAGGGAACGAAGACGCGCACTGCCGAGCAAATCGCCAACGAGATCGAAGCAGTCGGCGGTTCTATTTCGAGTGACGCCGGTAACAACAGCTTCAGCGTGTCGGTCGACGTCATGAAGCCAGATGTGAAATTGGGCTTGGATCTGCTTTCGGACGTCTTGCTCAATGCCACGTTCCCAGAAAAAGCGATCGCGCGCGAAAAGGAAATTCAGCTCGCCGCGATCCGGCAGGAGGAAGAGCAATTGACTTCGGTGGCACGCAACATCATGCGACAGGCGCTCTTTTCCCAGCATCCTTATGCGCTGCGGTCAAACGGTTCGGTCGAGTCTATCCAGCGGTTGACGCAAAAAGATTTACTGGAGTTTCGTAATCGTTATGTGGCCGCCAGGAACGGCGTCATCTACATCTTTGGTGACGTCAAAGCGTCCGAAGTAAAACAACTCGTAGAGCGAACGCTTGGCAAGATGAAGCCTGGCGCCCTTGCGTTGACTGATGCAAAACCTTCAATGCCGCTGGGCAAGCCGGAAACTGTGGAAAGCCGCAAAGACAAAGCGCAGGGCGTGATCATGGTCGGGTTCCGCGGCGCGAGTCTTTCGAGCCCTGATCGTTATGCGCTGGAATTGATCGATGAGGCGAGCAGCGACCTCGGCTCGCGCTTTTTCATCCGTATTCGCGAACAAATGGGGCTGGCGTATTATGTCGGTGCCAGCCAGATGCAGGGCCTGGTGCCGGGACTGTTCGCATTTTATCTCGGCACCGATCCGCAGAAGATCGAGCCGGTGAAAGCCGCGTTACTCGATGAAATCCACAAGCTCGCTAACGACGGTCTTACGCAACAGGAATTAGAGCGAGCCAAGAAGAAATTGATTGGACAGCAGGAGATCGCCAATCAAAGCAATGACGCGTTCGGTTATCACTGCGCGCTGGACGAGCTGTACGGATTGGGCTTCGACTATTACAAACGCCTCGAACACGACGTGAACGCCGTGACGCTCGATGACACTAAAAAAGTGGCCGCGAAATATTTTCGAGATCAACCGTACGTTTTGGCAACTGTGCGGCCTCCATAGAAGAAGTGACAAGCGACGGGTGACGAGTGACGAGGAAACCCGTTCATGGTATACTGAGCCAAGTGATCACTCGGCACTCATCACTAAGCACTTTCTTTTATGGCTGAAGTCCAAAAAACCACACAGAGCGGCGAGCTTTCACAGCGCTTCATTGAATTCGTCGTGATGCATGCGCAAAACGCCGCGCTGTTTCTTGGCCAAATTCCAAATCCAAAAACCGGCGAAGGCGAAGTGAACCTGGACCTCGCCAGGATGTTCATCGATCAGCTCGCCATGATTCAGGAAAAAACGCGCGGCAACCTGACGAACGAAGAGACAAAAGTGTTGAGCAACGCGCTTTCCAATTTGCAGATGGCATATGTGGAAGTCGCGCGCGAAACGCCCAAAGGCGCCGCGCAGCCCGAGACGCCAGAAGCCGCGCCGCCACCAAAACCGGCGGAGCAACCATCGGAAACCAAGCCCGAGCCATCAGCACCGGTCACATCTACCGAACCCGAGTCAGAATCGCGGAAGAAATTCACTAAGAGCTACGGACCGTAGCTCGATTCGACTTCGCAAAAATTATTCTCGTGCTGTATTTCGCCGCGATTTTGACGTCTGCGTCTGTAATGGAACTAGGCACAAAGACACGGTATGGGGATCGCGTACTTGGAGCTCTATTCCTATGCGAACGAACTGGAAGCGCGGATAAGGATCCCTCGAATCGCGACGATCCGAAATGGTTACAGACCTAACGAGACGATGCCGCTGGTCGCGGGTCCTCGCGCGCGACAGCTCATCTACTTTGATCGTCTTGCCCTAGCGGCTGCTGGTGCGCGAGGTGGGAGTCGCGCTTGGGCGGGATCTTGCCCGTGCGGTTTTACGCACGGTGATTGTTCCCTGCCCTGGAGCGGGAGTGGGTGATGCTTCGGCATATTTTTTTGTCGATGGCCAGATCAGACGCCACGGCTGGGTTTTAATTGTCTCGCTGAATTGCTTGATGTTCTGGCCTGCGGGCTCCAACTCCGTTGTCGCGACCTTAAGTTTCTCTGACGACGACCGCAGGTTTCGCAGCGTCACTTCGATGTTGTCGTTCTCGGTAAGACTTGTGCTGATCTTTTCGATGTTGGTAAGTGAATGAGAGAGCGCGCTGTCAGGCGCGGTCAGACCGGAAAGATGTTCGCCGAACGTTTTGAACTGCGTGAGCGCGAGGGTCAGTTCAGAATTTTCATCGGTAAGACGATTGAGGTTTTGCGCCGTCTGCTGAAGATCTTTCATTGTATTGGTGGCTTCGGCTGCGACCGGTTTGATGACTTCCAGCATTTTTGCCGCCGCTTCACCAAGATCCGGTGTGCGTTCGCCGGCGAACATTTCGCCATCTTTTGCGCGGCCGGAGCGTTCGGTGCCTTGCGTGAAATCAATGGCCATGTCGCCTAACAATCCGAGCTGCATCAACTGGACCTTCGCGTCGCGATAAACTCGGGCGCTCTTGTCCACTTGTACGTCCACGCGCACTTCGAATCGCGGTTTGCCCGGCGTGGCAGTCGGGCTCGGACTCGCGTTTGCTTCGGCGGCGTGAATTGCCGCCTCGGCCTGCTCGGCCTGTTTCTCTTCTTCAGGCGACACCGGCGAAAATAATTTCTGCACCTGACCAATCTTGCGACCCGCCAGCATCACCGGGGCGCCCTGTTTAATTCCGACTGCGTTATCGAAATAAATCTTGTAGGTCACCAGCGGCCGGAACAATCCAGGCGCACCGAGCAAAACCAAAAGGAAGGCGACCACCGCGATCGTGCCGATCACGAGCAGGCCGGTCATGATTTCATTTCTTTGTAATTGCATCGAGGCTGCCTTCCAGAATGGGACCTTCGGTGCTGCCGCTCAAAAACTGAGCGACCACCGGGTTTTTGGATTGCTTGAATTCTTCAGATTCGGCTTCTTCAATGATTTTTCCCTGATACAACATAGCCATTCGCGTGCCGATGCGAAAGGCGCTCTCCATTTCGTGGGTGACGGTGATGGATGTGACCTTCGATTTTTCGCTGAGGCTAATGATCAATTCGTCGATCACTGACGCTATGACCGGGTCGAGTCCCGCCGAGGGCTCATCGAGAAGGAGCAATTCGGGCTCAAGCACGAGCGCTCGCGCCAGGGCCACGCGTTTCTTCATGCCGCCGCTAAGTTCCTCCGGCAAGAGGTCTTTGGAGTCCTTCATGCCTACGAGCTCGAGCTTTTCATCGACGATCTTATCAATTTCCTCGCGCGATTTATCGGTTAGCTCTTCGAGCGGCAGAGCAACGTTCTCACGCACAGTGCGCGAGCTCAGCAACGCCGAGTACTGGTAGACCATGCCGATGTGCCGTCGCACCTGCTGCACTCTCCGGCGCGACAGACGGGTGATTTCATGGCGCTTGAAGAAAACCGAACCTGAAGTTGGCTGCAGCGTGCCGAGAATCAGGCGCAATATCGTGCTCTTTCCGCTGCCGCTTTGACCCATAATTACCAGACGCTCCTGCGGCTGGACCTTAAGTGACAAGCCATTGAGCACTTTTTTTTCTTCGAATTGCATGCACATATCGCGCATCTCGACCATGTGCGTGGGTGTGGTCATGTCGGATAGAACGTGGTGTAAACGATGTTGTAGAGAGTATCGAATCCGATGACCGTCGTGATCGCCGTCACGACGCTGGACGTTGTGGCACTGCCCACGCCTGCGGCGCCGCCTTTCACGGTCAATCCCCGGTAGCAGGCGATCGTGGCGATGAGCAGCCCAAACATAAAACTTTTCAAAATGCCGGTGATGATATCGCGAATAAGCAATGAATCTTTTACGAGATCGAGAAAATACGGAAAGGCGATGCTAAAATACGCTTTGCAAATCAAGCTGCTCGCAAATATGGCGGCGATGTTCGAAACCGTGGAGAGACACGGCATCAAGAGAATCAAGGCGAGCATCCGCGGCGCAACAAGGAAGCGCAGAGGGCCGATGCCCATCGATTCAATCGCTTCGACTTCCTCAGACACCTGCATCGTGCCAAGCTCGGCGGTGAAAGCGGCGCCGATTCGCGCTGCCAGCATGATTCCTGTGAGAAGCGGCCCGAGCTCGCGTGTAAACCCGATCGCGACTAATCCAGGAATCAAACGTTCTGTTCCAAAGCGTTGCAACTGGTAACCGGTCAGCAGCGCCATCGTCAGCCCGAGAAAAAACGACACAAGTCCGACGAGTGGCACAGAGTCCACGCCGGCGCGTTGTGTGTGCCTGAAAAAACTGGCGGCACGAAACGGCACCCGCCCCTGCTGGATGCGTTCGAACGTCTCCTC
>WNFU01010361.1_pt1 | contig 14062 bp, 12 predicted proteins | sample 5400121 | NCBI WGS metagenome assembly WNFU01 (sample SAMN13153360, study PRJNA577476) | soil metagenome | isolation source: 100 cm soil or saprolite under grassland replicate 1 | place: USA:California | collected 2016-06-15
GCGCACGGCAAGCCGAAGTGACGATCAATGGGATCGGTGAGCGCGCAGGCAATACCTCTCTGGAAGAAGTGGTGATGGCGTTGAAGACTCGCAAACCAATCTTCAATCTTGAGACAGGGATCGAAACGCAACAGATCTCACGGGTCAGCAAACTAGTCAGCAATTACACAGGGATAGTCGTCCAGCCAAATAAAGCGATTGTCGGTGCAAATGCATTCGCCCATGAAGCAGGCATTCATCAGGATGGCATGCTGAAGCACCAAACAACTTACGAAATCATGCGTCCTGAAGATGTGGGAGTCAATCAGACCAAACTTGTGATGGGTAAACATTCCGGCCGTCATGCATTACGCAACCGTCTCGCCGAGATGGGACACTCGCTCGATGAGGTTGAACTTGACAAGGCTTTCGCGCGTTTCAAGGAAGTGGCGGATCGCAAGAAGGTCATCGCGGATGCCGATCTCGAAGCCTTGATTGCGGATGAGTTCTATCGTCCGCGGGATGTCTATTATCTTGATGGAATGCAGGTCACGTGTGGAACAATGGGGATGCCAACCGCTACCATCCGTTTGAAGGGACCCGACGGCAAAGTTCATGTCCATGCTGCAATGGGTTCCGGGCCGGTGGACGCGGCCTACAAAGCGATTGATCAAATTATCAAAACCCCGAATACCTTACTTGAGTTCAATGTCCATGCGATTACGGAGGGGATTGATGCGCTTGGTGAAGTCACCGTTCGCATTCAATCGAAAGATGACGATATCAAGACCATGGATGCGCAAAAGGAGATTCCGTACACACGCGTCTTTGGCGGTCATGGCGCAGATACCGATATCATCGTTGCCAGCGCGAAAGCATATCTCAATGCATTGAACAAACTGATCATCGCACAGACAGAGGGACTTGAACCGATCCACGCCAATCATGCGCATGGAGTCATGTTGGGATAAAAGGAGAAATCACAATGAACACAAACAATGAAGATCAGGACGTTATCTACAACTCAGCTTATAACCCGTTTCCTGAGCCACAGACCATCCCCTCCGGTTGAGACCTCAGCGGAATTATTTCCACGCCGCCAGCTGACTCTGATACGGAGGAAGATGATTCTGCTGAAAGTTAATTGTGTCATTGCGAGGAGCGTTCGTTGCGACGAAGCAATCTCCTGTTCAAACGGGATTGCTTCGGTCAGAAGAATACTGCCCTCGCAATGACAGACAAGTGAACTATGCCAAAAACACTCTTCCAAAAAATCTGGGACTCGCATGTTGTCACAGAACAACAGGATTCTCCAGCTGTTCTCTATATTGATCTCCATCTCGTCCATGAAGTGACATCGCCACAAGCCTTCACAGGACTGCGTCAGCGTGGACTCAAAGTCCGCCGACCGGATAAGACACTCGCCACGATGGATCATTCCATTCCGACGACTCCGCTTGATGTTCCGATCGCAGATGCGTTAGCCGCAGCACAGATCAAGCAAATGGAAACGAATGCCGCTGAATTCGGAATCACTATGCATGGAATGGATAGTCCGCATCGCGGGATTGTCCATGTGATTGGCCCCGAACTCGGACGTACCCAGCCAGGGATGACGATTGTTTGCGGTGACAGCCACACTGCCACGCATGGAGCCTTCGGCGCGCTGGCGTTTGGCATCGGAACCTCGGAAGTGGAACATGTCCTTGCCACGCAATGTCTGCTCCAAAAGAAACCAAAGACCTATGAGGTGCGTGTGAACGGAACGTTGCCGAAAGGTGTTTCCGCCAAGGATATTATCCTGGCTCTCATTGCGAAAATTGGCGTTGGTGGAGGGACAGGTCATGTTCTTGAATACACGGGCGAAGCCATCCGAGGTTTGACGATGGAGCAGCGGATGACCATCTGTAATATGTCCATCGAAGGCGGCGCGCGGGCAGGCATGGTCGCGCCTGATGAGACAACCTTCGAGTATTTGCATGGACGCGAGTTTGCTCCTAAAGGGGAAGAATGGGAGAAAGCCGTTGCACAATGGCGCACGTTACCTTCTGATGAAGGCGCAACCTATGATAAATCTATCACTCTCGATGCCTCGGAGCTTGAGCCGATGATCACTTATGGCACGAACCCCGGCATGGGCATGAGAATCACAGAACGAATTCCTACAACCGATTCATTCAAGGACTCCTCGCAACGATCTGCTTTTGAAAAAGCCATGAATTATATGGGACTCCAGCCTGGACAATCTCTGCTCGGCCATAAAGTAGATGTGGTCTTTATCGGTTCATGCACCAACTCACGTATTTCTGATTTGCGGCTCGCCGCGTCGATGTTGAAAGGACGCAAGGTCGCGGAGAGCACACGTGTGCTGGTTGTCCCGGGTTCACAGAATGTGAAGAAACAAGCCGAGAACGAAGGCTTGGATAAAGTCTTCAAAGAGGCAGGTGCAGAATGGCGTGAAGCAGGATGTTCACTCTGTATTGCCATGAATGGGGACCAGTTACAACCTGGTCAATACGCTGTCTCTACAAGTAATAGAAATTTTGAAGGTCGTCAAGGCAAAGGTGGGCGCACCTTTCTGGCAAGCCCTATTACCGCGGCGGCATCTGCCATCAAAGGAGTAGTCACTGACCCCCGTACAATTTTGGCGTGATGTTAGCGATAGTCAATATGCTTGTAATTCTTTTTACTGTTGCAACGAGTACATAGTGGCTGAATGTTATCAATGGAATCACTGCCGCCCTGCGTAAGCGGAATCACGTGGTCACGAGTCAGTTTGATTTCTGGTTCCTGTTTTCCGCAGCGTAGGCATTTGAATTTGTAGAAGGCTTTTAATTCTTGCCATTCTTTGTCTGTATGTGAGCCTTCTGCCTCGAGTTTTCTAGCACGGCGATTGTTCGTGTACAAGGTCAATTTATCGCGATTTGCTTTGCTATATTTTCGTTGATAGGCGTTGCGCTCATCGGAATATTTTTCACGGGACTTTCGCCCAATTTCGCGATAATGTTCTAAATCCTGTCGGCGGCGTTGTCTTGCTTTTGTATTGATTTCTTCACTATGAGTCTTACGATATTGAAGGAGAGCCTGCTTGTATTTTTCAGGATTTGCTTTTTGATGAGCGCGTTTGAGTTCACGATAATGATTTTTGTTGGCTTCAACGTATTCCTGCTCTCTTGCTCGATATTGTTCAAGATTTGCAGCACGTTCAGCGCGAGATTGAGCATTCCAACAATCTTTACAACGCGACTTGTAACCGTCGCCGGCAGGTATACCAAGTACTCGTCGTGGATGAAATTCGCTCAATGGTTTCCAACCGCATTCAGGGTTCGCACAGATTTTTCCTGCAACGCCGTTTTGATAGACAATCGCCATTGTCTACTCCTTGGAAGATATTGGAGAGACACAAGTATAAACGAAAGTTGGAAAGAGGCTTTATGAAAAATGAACAAATAGGAAAAAGTTAATTATGGTCGCAGACGAAGTTTGGAAACTGCCTGCCATCGTCAATCGCTTTCTGTCTTATCGCGCGGCCATCCCGATGGCTCAAGAGCAAATCGGTGTGATGCTGTCGATTCTCAGAACGAGAGAAGGACCCATCCAAAGCTTTTTGGATTTGGGTTGCGGGGATGGCATCCTTGGTGCCGCCATTCTGGGTGAGTATCCATCCGCTCGCGGCGTATTCGTAGACTTTTCAGAGCCAATGCTGGAGCAGGCAGGCGAACAACTCAAAGAGTATGCTGGTCAACTTATTTTTGAGAATCTTGATTACGGCGACCCCGGCTGGGTAAACAGGATTCAGCCCAATGCTCCGTTTGACGCAATTGTGTCAGGCTATTCCATCCACCATCAACCTGATGCTCGCAAGTGCCAGATCTACGAAGAAATTTTCTCTGTGCTTAAACCTAGCGGCTGGTTTGTCAATATTGAACATGTGTCTTCAGCTGCGCAACTTAATATTGACTCGCACATTCGAGCAAGTTGCCGAAGAATATAAAAACAGACCAGACAAGGCTGCCAACATTCTGGCACCCACCGAACTCCAGTGTGACTGGATGCGTGAAGTCGGCTACGAAGAAGTGGATTGCTACTTTCGCATTTATGAGTTAGCAGTTTTTGCTGGAAGGAAACCAAAGTAAAAACATACCAGCGTAAACAAGTAAGTATGTTTACCCGTATACTTATTTACCCAAAGGAACTTATGCCTCAATTCACAACCCTTACCTCTCGCGTCGTCCCCCTGCACATCAACGATGTTGACACGGACCAAATCATCCCTGCGCGTTTCCTCAAAGCCACAGATAAAAATGGTATGGGCGATAATCTCTTTGCAGATTGGCGCTATCATGCGGATGGTTCACCCAAAGCTGATTTTATTCTCAATAAACCTGAAGCCGAAGGTTGTCAAATTTTATTGGCAGGTGACAACTTCGGCTGCGGCTCGAGCCGTGAACACGCTCCGTGGGCGCTCACTGGGTATGGCTTTCGCGCGGTCATTTCCACATCTTTTGCGGATATTTTCCGCAACAATGCTTTGAAGAATGGGCTCCTGCCTGTCATTGTGGATGAGGAGAGTCACAAACTATTATTCGACCTTGTGGACGAGGCACCTCGCGCCGAACTGACAATAGACCTCACTTCCCAAACCTTGTCCTACCCTGGAGGTTCGGTTACCTTCCCTATTGATCCGTTCAATAAAGCCTGTTTGCTGAACGGTGTGGATGAGCTTGGTTACATCATGGGCTTTGAGAAACAAATCGCAGAATTTGAGGCGAACCTTACTTAGCCACAGAGGACACAGAGTTCTCAGAGATTTTTCTCAGATACTCTGTGCGCTCTGTGGCTTTCGAATGGAATCATTATGCAATCAATTCAAATTTATGACACTACTCTCCGCGATGGGACGCAATCTGAAGGTTTTACACTTTCGAGCAATGACAAAGTCCGCATCGCACAAAAACTGGATGAACTCGGTGTGGCCTTTATCGAAGGTGGCTGGCCTGGGTCGAATCCAAAAGATGTTGAATTCTTCGAGCGTGCTCGTGATATACCATGGAAGAACGCATTGATTGCTGCATTTGGCTCTACCTGCCGTGTCAAAGGTGGACCGGAAGACGATGCCAACATCAAAGCACTGCTCGATTCGCAAACGCCGGTCTGCACGATCTTTGGCAAGACGTGGACTCTGCATGTCAAGGAAGTATTGCTGACCACGCTTGAAGATAACCTTCGTATCATTGAACAGTCTGTTGCCTATCTTAAATCCCATGGCAAGCGCGTGATCTATGATGCTGAACATTTCTTTGATGGTTATAAAGCAGACTCCTCTTATGCCCTGGAAACTCTCCAGGCAGCCATCCGCGGCGGCGCGGAGACCGTCGTTTTGTGTGACACCAACGGCGGCACGATGCCTTGGGAAGTAGAGAAAATCATTCGTGACCTCAAGCCTGTCCTTGCACATCCATTCGGAATCCATACTCACAATGACTCTGAATGCGCTGTTGTCAATTCGTTGACCGCGGTACGTGAAGGCGCAATTCAAGTGCAGGGTACGATCAATGGAGTCGGCGAACGTTGCGGCAACGCTAATCTTGTTTCGATCATGGCAGACCTTGAACTCAAAATGGGTTATCAATGTTTGCCTGAGGGAAAACTTGATTGCCTTTATGAGCTTTCTCATTTTGTCGCGGAAGTGGCAAATATCACGCCCGACGAACATTTACCGTTTGTGGGCAAGTCTGCGTTCGCGCACAAAGGTGGAGTCCATGTCGCGGCAATGAGACGGAGTGCGAAATCTTATCAGCATGTTGAACCCGAATTGGTTGGCAACAAAATGCGGGTTGTCGTTTCAGATCTGTCCGGTCGTGGGAATTTGTTGAGTAAAGCTGAAGAACATGGGGTAGAAGTAGAAGGCGAGGAAATCCTGTCTATTCTCAATGAGATCAAGGAACTTGAATCACGCGGCTTTTCGTTTGAAGCGGCAGAAGCATCGGTTGCGATGATGTTGAAGCGCCAGGAGTATGGCTATAAACCACCCTTCGAGCTTGTGGACTTCTTGGTCAACGTCGAGCATCGTCAGGGACGCGGTATTTTCGCCGAGGCGATGGTCAAAGTGCGTGTGCAGGGTGAGTTGCTCCATACGGCTGCCGAAGGAAATGGTCCCGTCAACGCGTTGGATTTGGCGTTGCGCAAAGCATTGATCGGTTATTATCCGCAGCTTACAAATTTTCACCTCTCTGATTATAAGGTCCGTATCCTGGATTCGGATCACGGTACGGAAGCGATCACGCGTGTGTTAATCGACACGCGTAACAGCACATCGCGCTGGAGCACTGTCGCTGCGAGCACGAATATCATCGAGGCCAGCTGGCGCGCGCTGGCTGATTCAATGGAATACGGATTGATGGTGGCACATTAGTTACTCCGTCCTGAGCGGAGTGGCGCCGAGGCGCCATGCAGTCGAAGGACAGTGTGATGAAAATTCATTGTTTTCATGCAACATGCGCTTCGATTGCGTAGCACTCAGCGCGAATAAGGAATAGTAATGGAATTCAACATCACTCTTCTACCTGGCGATGGCATCGGACCTGAAGTTGTCCACGAGGCGGTACGCGTATTGGATGAAATTGCCAAAAAATGCAACCATATATTTCACTATAAAGAACGCCTGATGGGTGGTTGTTCGATTGATAGGTATGGGACATCTCTCACGGACGAGACTCTCGCCGATTGCCAATCCTCAGATGCGATCCTCTTCGGCGCGGTGGGTGGACCTAAATGGGATGATCCGAATGCCAAGGATAGACCCGAACGTGGGTTGCTTGCGTTACGCAAAGGACTCGGCGTGTTTGCCAATATGCGCCCCGTCAAAGTTCATCCAGCCCTGATCGATGCCTCTCCACTGAAACCGGAACGACTCAAGGGTGTAGATATCCTTGTTCTGCGCGAGCTAACGGGAGGCCTGTATTTTGGTCAGCCGAAAATGCGCGAGATAAAAGATGGCAAAGAGCGTGCCGTTGATACGCTTGAATATTATGATTTTGAGATCAGGCGTATCCTTGAACTGGCGTTTAAATTATCGAAGGGTAGAAAAAAGAAAGTCACCTCTGTGGATAAGGCAAACGTATTAGAATCTTCGCGGTTATGGCGGCAAACTGCCACACAGGTTGGGAAAGAGAATCCAGATGTGACGTTGGAACATCAACTCGTGGATAGCGCTGCCATGAAGCTGATCACGGGCCCAGCCTCTATGGATGTGGTGGTCACCGAGAATATGTTTGGTGATATCCTCACAGACGAGGCGTCTGTGTTGGCGGGGTCGATGGGGATGCTGCCCTCCGCAAGTTTATCGGAGACAGGCCTCGGGTTGTATGAACCGATTCACGGCTCTGCACCCGATATCGCGGGCAAGGGGATCGCAAATCCTGTTGGGACAATTTTGTCCGCAGCGTTAATGCTTCGTTATTCGTTAAAAATGGAAGATGAAGCTTTGATCCTTGAAAGAGCTGTTGACCAGGCGATTACTGAGGGCGCGCGTACCGCTGACCTCGGTGGCAAGTTAACCACCCGTCAGATGACGGATGAAATTATCAAACATTTATAAGGAGAAGAGACCATGGGAATGGAATCCAAGTATATCTGGATGAACGGGGAGCTGATCGAGTTTGAAAAGGCCACAGTGCATATTCTCAACCCCGCCATGCATTACGGTGCGGCGGTGTTCGAGGGCATTCGCGCCTACAACACAGCGAAAGGACCTGCGGTCTTTCGCTTACGGGAACATGCCGAACGCTTGCTTGACTCAGCGCATGTGTTTGGGATCCGCGAGTTTGCTTTCACGGTGGATGATATTGTGAAAGCTGTCAAGGATACGGTTCGCGCCAACGAATTTACGGATTGTTATATCCGTCCATTGTTGTACCTGAAGGGCGGCGCGTGGAATCTAAATGTGGACGCGGGTGAGGCTGCCCTGGCGATTGCTGTCTGGCAATGGAGCAATTATCTGGGTGAAGAGGCGCTGGCGAAAGGAATCCGCGCGAATATTTCATCGTACACGCGTCACCATCCGAATGTAAGCATGACCAAAGCGAAGATCTCAGGAAATTATGTGAATAGTTTCCTGGCGAAAACCGAATCAGAACGACTTGGGTTTCAGGAAGCGATCATGCTGGATCCCCAGGGTTATGTGGGTGAATGCACCGGAGAGAATCTTTTTGTGGTCCGCCACGGCAAACTAATTACACCGGCCACTGCACCCGTTCTGGAAGGCATCACCCGCCACACAATTTTTACGATCGCAAAAGATTTAGGCTATGAAGTTTTAGAGCAGCCGATCTCACGTGACCAGCTCTACACTGCGGATGAAGTCTTCGTCTGTGGGACGGCCGCGGAATGTATTGGTTTGAGCGAGATCGATTTCCGTACAATCGGTGATGGAAAGACCGGTCCTATCACGCGGGCGATCCAAAATGTATATCACGATCTGATTCGCGGCAAAGTCGCAAAATACGAAGACTGGTGTGAATACGTGGAAGAAAAAGAGAAAATGAACGTTTGATGATCTGATAGATGAATCAAAAACGGCCCTCGTCTATGGCGAGGGCTTTTGCATTCGTCGAATTATTTCGCTTCGCTGGTGATTGGCTTCAGGTTTGGCGCGGGTCTTGTGATCCATAAACTCAGTAATCCGATTGCGTAACCCGTTGTTGCAAGTGCATACAACCAGCGCGCTCCAATGGCATCGAAGATCGCTCCTGAAACCGGCGCGGCGAGAACACTTACTAAACCACTCAATGTGACCGTATAAATCGCCAAAACTGTTCCTGTCTCATTTGGATTGGTCCGGCTGCTGATCAAGAACACACCTCCAATCGTGAGACAGCTAAAGGCAACACCGCCAATGAAGCGCACGATCATAATCGTTGCAATCGATGGGAGTAAAAAAACTGCGGCGCGCTGGAAGAGAGTCAGGGTGACTGCAAATAGAATGACGCGATGTGCCCCGACGCGGCGCACATATCGGTCGGCAATGATCATAAAGGGGAGTTCAACGATGGCGCTCAGAATTCCGGCAATAGAGATGAGTTGTTTCGATGCGCCGAGTTCGGAGAGAAAGACATTTTCAAATTGAAGTACGCCGTTGTTGAGAAAACCCATGAAAATGACTGCAATAGCGTATCCAAGCAAAGTGCGGTCGCGTGTGATCTGTTGGAGGGCGGTTCTTAGGTTTGATTTGTGTTTTTCTGCAAAGTTGGGGGATATAAAGTAGCGGGATTGAATCAACAATGTCACTAAGGCGGCCAAGAGCCACATCAGACTGACGCCCAGAAAGCCCGCCTGAAAACCTTTTCGTTCGATCAACCAACCCGAGGAGAGCACGGTGATGATCCAACCGACGGAAGCCCAGACGCGCACGCTACCATAACCTGTTCCCGCTTCCTCTGATACATGGACCGCCATCGCATCTGAAGCTGGCATAATCCCAGCTCCAACCAGGGATTGTAAAAAGACGATCAGGATAATCGGCAGAAAGGCGGTTTGCTGACCAAGGAGAAAGTAGACAATTGCGCCTAGCATCAGGGAGGCTTGCAGGATGCCGCGTGCCTGGGGACGTTTTTTGATCTCAGTCACGATAATTGGGGAGACGATTAATCCAACGGTTGAACTGACCGAACCAATTGTTCCGATTTGTGTTCCACTTAATCCGAGGCTGACGTAAAAGAGATTGATAAAGGGCAGAATGAAACCCCATCCGCCTAGGTAGGCAAAATAGTAGGCGCGTGCAAAAATGAGATCACGGTTGAAGCGTTTTGGCAGCATAGCATATTTGGCAAACGGACGAAGTATATCACCCGCACGACAGGCAGTTAATTCAACAATGTATCGGAATCTATATCTAATGAATGTATCTCTGTATATTGACCCGTCTATTTCCTTACTCTAAGATAGCTGCAAAGCTTTTACAAGGAGAATGGAAAATGGCAAATAAGAAGAAACAAAAAACTGCAGAGGAAACAGACGATGTCGAAAAAACCATCGATCCTTATACGGGTGAATTAAAGCCTGTCGCGGAAGATGCTGACCAATTTATCGAAGTTGTCCCCGAAGAAACCGATGATCGTAATGGCAAGAATTATCTCCTTAATGAGGAAACCAGCATGGATACGTATGCCGCAGACGCGGATGCTGATGCTGTGGCCGAACAATCTGCTCATTACACTGATGATGAAGATATTAAGGAGGATTTCGATGAAAGACAGGATCTCGCCGTTGGTGGGCGAGATGAGTTACTGGAAGAATTGGATGAACATCATTCGCTCTCCCCTGAGATTTCGGGTGGCGATATGGACGCTTCCTGGCAGACAGCCAATGTGGCAGGTGAGGAAGCTGTGGGTGGGAGCGCACCCACACCCGATCAGGATGTGGTCGACAATTTAGGGGCAGCGGCGGGCTTGACTTATGAAGATGAGGAACCCCTCAACTCGGATAAGAAACTTCTTGACCGCGATCGCAATCGTTGGGAGCTAAATCCAGCCTCTACCGACGATCAAGAAGAAGAGGATCTGGAATCTTTGGAAGAGCTAGTAGAGGAAGAGTTAGATGAAGATGAGGATGTTGAAGACCAGAATGAACTAGACGAAGAGGAGGAAGAAGAGGACGATGAAGATTATCTTGACGCCGAGATTGAGGATGAAGAGAAGTAGGCTGGCGGCGAGTTGATAAGGAGGTGACATGGGTTTTGATCAATATCACGAACCCCCTGAGGAACTGCCGGAGGAAACGCGTACGTATGTGAGGATCATTCAATCCATGATTGAAGAGGCAGAGGCAATTGACTGGTACGCCCAGCGGTTAGCAGTAGAAAAGGACGAAGGATCCCGCGCAATCATGAGTCATGCTCAGAAAGAGGAATTTATTCATTTTGGAATCGATCTTGAATTTTTATTACGACATACACCGGTCTGGCGCAATACGCCAGCGTGCGGCGTGAGAAACATACTTTTCAAAAAAGGGAATTTGATCGAGCTGGCAGAAAAAGCTGAAGAGACGATACCCGAGGATTAGGCGGACTTTATAGGCTTAATCCCATTCAGACCTTTGTTTCATAAACACTTAGGAAGCATTGATTCAGGAGGCATACCATGCGTTTTGTAAAAGGAGCCGATGTATTCACTGCAACAGGCGAAAAGATTGGAACGATCAGCCGCATTGTGATCGACGCAAAAACAAGGGATGTAACCGATCTGGTCGTTGAAAGAGGTGCCCTTCTCAAGGATGAAAAAGTGATTCCGGTGGGTCTGGTCGAGCTTGAGAATGAAGATCGGATCACGTTGCGTGAGACGAATCAGAATGTCGATGATTTTCTAAACTATGAGACCACTCACTATGTCCCATTGGATCAGGCAGGTGTCCCCTATGAAAACATCGGCACATATTATTGGTATCCGCCAGTCAACTTCCAGACCCCAACGGGCGGCATATTGCCTGGAATACGACCAGACTATGTTCCTCAGACAGAGACCAGCATTCCCGAGGGACGGATCGCCATTGCTGAGGGAGCGCAAGTGATCAGTGCCGATGATAAACATATCGGGAACGTTGAACAAGTCATTGCTAATTCCGAAACGAACAATGTCACCCATTTTGTGGTTGGGAAAGGCTTCCTGCTCAAGGAACACAAACTGGTTCCGTCTCACTGGGTGACCAGTGTCGATGAACGTAAGGTTTACTTATCTGTGGAAGCGCGTCTATTTGATCGCTTGCCAGATTATCAGCCTGACTAAAAAAACAGATATCATCCAGAATGGGGACGATTTGGAGAATATCATGCTTGAGATGAAGAGACTGCTTCTTTTCCTGCAGCGTCTTCCGCTTTTAGCGTGACGTATTGATCTTCCTTCTTCGCCTGAATAGCTTGTTCGTAGACATCGATGCTCTGCTTGCTCAACTGATTGACATCAAAGCTCTTGGCTTTCTTCAACGCGCTATTGCTAAAGCGTTTCATTTTGTGAGGATCAGATAAGAGTTCGTGGAGTCCTTTTGCCAGGGCGTCCGCATCGTTCTCAACTAGAAAACCCTGCTTGCCATGTTCGACGATATCACGCGTCCCGCTGCCATCTACGGAAACAACTGGCAGACCGGCAGCCATCGCTTCAATGGTGACAAGTCCCTGCGTTTCGGTGACAGAGGCAAAGCTAAAAACATCCGCAGCCTTTAAATAAGCCGGAACTTCTTCAAAGTGCAGTGACCCCGTAAATGTAACGCGTTCTGCGATTCCAAGTTCAGATGCCAAAGCCTGAAGACTCTCTCTTGCTGGTCCATCGCCGATCAACACCAATCGCAAGTTGTGGTATTCAGGATAAACTTTTGCAAAAGCATGGAGCAAAGTTTCCCAATTCTTTTCAGGGGCCAGTCGTCCCACTGAAATAATAATTGTCTCGTCCTGCCAACCCTTCTCTTTGCGCAGAGTTTTTCCATCTGCGTTTAGAAACGGTTCAAGTTTTGTCCCCGTCGGGATAACGGTATAGCGCTCTTCCAACCCATAATCGCTGATTAGAATTTCTTTCATGCTTTCTGAAGGGATAATGATATGTTGGCATTTCTGCATGAATTCCTTTAGCCATTTATGGACTGCGTTCTTCAAAAATTCCTGAATGGCTTCCTGCGGGAACGGAATGTAATGTGTATATTCCCAGTATTTCGTGTGAAATGTGAAAACCAGCGGCAGGCCTAGCTCCGCAGCTTTGCGTGCCGCGGTCTGACCGAGCAGGATCGGATGATGAGTATGGATCACATCCAGTTTGAGGACGGGAAGCAATTGATCCACAAAGGGAGAGACAGGAATGGCCGCGGCGATATCTCCTAGTGGCAAAGGCAGGCTTGGGTAGCGGAAAATGAACGGCTCGTTATCCTTATAGTTGCCAGCCGACTGCGCGAAGACAAATACATTGTGTCCCTGTTTCATCAGCGCTTCACGAAATGAGGCGACCGAGCGTACCACGCCATTGACCACCGGGTGATAATAATTGGTAAAAAATGCGATGTGCAAAGGTCACTCCGTGTTTCTATTGAATAGGGACAAAACCCGGTGCTCTTCCTGTCGCTTATTCTCAAAAATCTGACAGGCGTAAATCACCATGCCCGCGTTCCAAGTCAGAGGCGCCTCAGGTGTGTACCATATGCTTGAAAGCGGTCTACCGTTTGGCGCGTGGACCTCGTGAACCTGCCGATCCCGCACGATCACTGCCAACATGCGCGTGACCAATTTTTGAGCCTCTTCCATATGACCGGTTCTCACCAGGGCAATAATGTGCCAGGCACCGATCCAAAGCCAGGATGCGCTGGTGTGATAAGTTGCCATGCCCCCAAGCAGATTCTCCAGGGCGATCAACTGCCGCGGATAAGACGGATACGTCACCCGCGTGGGGACCGGTTCAGCCATCTTCGCCTCTTCCATGACCTTGAGTATACTTTCCGCTTGTTCAGGCTTTGTCATTCCCCAGGCAATCGCAAGCAAATTGCCATCACTGCTTAATTGGGCGAGTTCGTCGCTGGTAACGAAGTATCCGAGATCACCTCGCCAAAAATATCTGTTAACGGCCCGCAAAACGCGCTCTGCCTTCACATAATAGAAGACCGCCTCCTGTTGTAGATTAAGTCGTGTGGCGGCAATAGCCATCTCTGATAGTGCTTTCCAATACACAACGTTCGTGTACAGGACGCGGCCGCGCCGTGCAATGGAATCTGCCCAATCGGCAAAGGCTCCCTGATGAAGCAGAGGATCATCTTCCGGCCCCTTGCGATAATTTTCCAGCCACCGCATGGCGGCCTTTAGTTTATCCCAGTGAGTTTCCAGAAAAGCTTTATTTCCTGTTTCCTGAGTATAAGCCAGGGCAGCAATCACCAGCAGCGCCTGCCCGTCCAGTGAGGGAGCGCCGTGTCCGCTGAGATACTTAGGTTTGAGCAACGCCTCCGTCGGTTGTTCACGCTCAAAAAAAGAATGGAGGAAACGGGTCACAACATCCACGGAATGTAACTTAACTGGCAATTGACCGTCGGAAGTCTGATGCCAAAAGAACGCTTCCAA